>Ga0335077_10001257_pt1 | contig 29897 bp, 29 predicted proteins | sample Lox_Sample_31_FD_207151 | JGI IMG/M metagenome (GOLD analysis project Ga0335077, IMG submission 207151) | Soil microbial communities from Loxahatchee National Wildlife Refuge, Florida, United States - Lox_Sample_3.1 | ecosystem: Environmental > Terrestrial > Soil > Wetlands | place: USA... | reverse complement strand
CGGACTCGGCGCCCGACAAGTACGTCCGGTGGCTCGACGCGCTCAAGGATCCGCCCGCGTTCCGGACCTATGCGAGCCTTGCGGCCGTCGCCGATCGACTCCAGAAGAACAATCCGCGGCTTGCGCGCGAGCGGGCCGAATTTCTCGCCGCGCACTGGGCCGAAGCGCAGCCGGACGGCAGCGCGCGGCTTGGCTCCGATCCGCGCCACAAGCTGCCCTTCCCGATCGTATACCGGATGGAGGAGGTGCTCGCGATCTGGAAGAGGATCTTCGCGCCGGTGCTGTGGGTTGCCGCCAGCGAATCGTTCATTCCCCGCTGGCTCGGGGCCCACCCCGAGGGCGAGGCGGCGACCGACAGTCTCGCCGGAGTGCGCGCCCGCCTGGCCCAGGTCCCGCAGGGGAGGCTCGTCACGGTCGAGGAAGCCGGCCACATGCTGCACCTGGATCGGCCCGAGGCGGTCGCGGCCGCGATCGAGCCCTTCCTCGCCTAGCCGCGAGTCGGTCGGCGAAGGCGAGCCAGAGCTAGGCCGCCGCCTTGTCCGAGCGGCCCGGCAGCGACAGCAGATCGTCCTCGAGCGAGCGATCCTTCGCTGCCTCGGCGTGCGACGGAGGCACGAATAGCAGCTCGCGCTCCGCTTGATCGATGGCGCGCAGGATCTCGTTGTCTTCCTGTCTTTCGACCGCGTTGCGCGCCGCGGCCCACGCTTCCCTGACGGCGCGCTCCTCCTTAAGATCGGCCTCGGAAACGTCGTTGATCAGCGTGTCGAGGGTCGACACGTCGTCCGCAGACTTGCGGCGCAGCGTATTCGCCGCGATGCCGCTCCGCATGATGCCGAGCGATGCGCCATCCGGCCGCTGCCGCGTCGAGAGCGTCGGCATCGGCGTGAAATCGTTGCGGTGCGACAGCGTCACGGGCTGTGCCGACATGTCGGTGCGCGATCGCGGGCCCGAGTGCTCGCCGCCGTGCGTCCAATCGGGCACGCCGGGTCCGCTGCGGCGCCGGGTCACGAAGAGGAATGCGAGCGCAAGCGCGCCCATGCCGAGCGGCGCGCCGAGGTACCAGGAGAAATCGCCGGAGTCGACGGTCGCCGCGGCGACGTGGCGTGCACCCTGCGCTTCGGAGGGCGCGGGTGCGCTGCGAGCGACCGCGCTTGCCGCGACGGATTTCCTGTGGTCGCCCTTGCCGACCGGAGCGGCGACCGCATCCTTCGCGTCCTCGTGCTGCGTGGCGCTCGGCGCGTCGAGCGCCGTCTGGCCGGCGGCGGAATCCGCCGCCGCGGGCGCGGGCTCGAGCGCTTCCTGTCCGGGTTCGCGCGCGCCGTTCGTCGTCCTCATCCCGGCCGCAACCGCGCCGCTTGGGTCGAGGACGAGGGCATAGTTGCGCCGGATGCTGCCGTCGCAGCGGGCCTCGATCGTGAATCGTATCACCGGGTCCGCAATCGCGGCTGCGGTCGTGACCACCAGCCGGGGAGTCGCCGCTGCGCGTTCAAGACTGACCCTCGCCGTCACCATGGCGTCGCTTCCGCCGGCCGGCAGGAGCCTGAAGCAGGAGGTTTCCAGCGGCTCGTCCGGCGACGGCTTGAGCGGGATGACCGCACGCAGGGGCGCGCCCGGCGCCGAGCGAACGACCGCGTCGCCCAGCAGCAGCGCGTGGGCGGACGAAGACGCGATGATCGCCGACACCAGCAACCCGGCGGCGATGATCACGGTACGGAGCGGCGCGTAGAGGGACACCTTTCGATCTTCTCCGCGGTGTTTCCGGTCATTTCCAAAGTCGATTCAACGGCCTCGAAGCAAGCTCCATGCCGCCGGGCGAACCCTCCGCGAGGTCCCATTCCACTTCGACGATAATCGACGCTTCTCGACGAACGCTTCTCGACGATGGGATCGACCGCGCTGTTCGCGACGGCCAGCCTGATCTGGGGATCGACCTGGCTCGCGATCACCTTCCAGCTTGGCTCGGTCGCGCCCGAAGCCTCGGTGGTCTATCGCTTCGCACTCGCCGCCGTGCTGCTCGCTGCATGGTGCGCCGCGACGGGACGCTCGCTGCGCTTCTCGCCCGCGCAGCACGCCTGGCTCGCGCTGCAGGGCACGCTGCTCTTCGGCCTCAATTATCTGGGCGTGTATTGGGCGGAGCAGCGCATCGCTTCAGGACTGGCGGCCGTGCTCTTCTCGCTGATCGTCTTCTTCAACCTGATCGGCGCGCGGCTGTTCTTCGCGGCGCCGACGAGCCGGCGGACTCTGGCGGCAGCCGCGCTCGGCGTGCTCGGAGTAGCCGTCATGTTCGGGCCCGAGTTGTCGGGAAGCGCCGGCAGGGCTTCGCTGGGCATCGGCTACGCGCTCGGCGCGACCGTCTTCGCTTCGGCTGGCAACCTGATCGCGCTGCGCAACCAGCGGCACGGTCTGCCGGTGCTGCCGAGCGTGGCGTGGGGTATGGGCTACGGCGCGCTGGTGATCGCGCTGGTCGCCGCGGTCGAAGGAACGCCGTGGAGCTTCGAGACGAGCCCCCGGTACGTGGGGTCGCTCGTCTATCTCGCGGTGTTCGGATCGGTGATCGCGTTCGGAGCCTATATCACGCTGCTCGGCAAGATCGGCCCGGCGCGGGCGGGCTACGTCGGCGTCGCCGTTCCGCTCGTCGCGCTCGCCTTGTCGACGATCTTCGAGCGCTACGAGTGGACCGTTACCGCGCTTGCCGGCGCCGCGCTGTGCATCGCGGGCAACGCGCTCGTGCTGATGCGAGACCGGGTTTCGCGCGCCCCTTGATCTCGCGGGTCGCGGTTGGCGGACGAGCGCCCGCGCTCGCGCGCACCGGCGCCGTCGCCTCGGGAGTCGCGCCCGCGCCCGATCTCGCGAGCGACTCCGAAGCTCCTAGTGCACGGCGAGCGCGCCGTAGACGTCGTTCACGCGTCGGATCGACGCGATGCGGCGATCGACGTCGGGACCGAGTCGCGGATATTCGCCGGGGCCGAAGGTCGTGCAGCTCCCGCGGAAGCGCACGTCGGTGCAGACCATCCAGTAGCCGCCTTCGACGCGCATCGAGGCCGCGCGATCCATGAAATTCATCCAGTCGAGATTGGGCATCTCGCTGCGCTCGACGACCAGCGACTGTCCCCCGAAATCGGGAAATTCGTAGAGCACGACTCGCGACGCGGCCGACGGCGTGGGCACGACGACGCCGACCGGCGCCGGTGCCGCGGAGATGAGCTGCGCCGAAGCGATCTGGCCGTTGAGGCCGCCGAGGCTGTCGTAGCGGCCCGGTGTGAAATCAGCGCATTGCCCGCGATAGTATTCATGCGTGCACAGCCGCCACGTGCCGCCGTAGACGATCACGGCAGCCGCACCGGCATAGTTGGGGATGAGGTCGAGATTACCGTGGGTCTCGGTGATCTCGACGCCCGAGCCGGAGAATCCGGGCTGCTCGTACAGGACGATGCGCGGCGTCGCCGCGGCGACGACGGGCGGCGGGGCGGCCGGAGGTGACGCGGTCACGATCGGGGCCGGCGCCGGTGCGACCGATACGCCGACGATTTCGCGAACGGAGGCGATGCGGTCTTTCAACGCGCCGTCGAGTCGGTCGTATTCACCGGGCCGCAGCTGGCGGCAGCTGCCGCGGTAGCCAGGCTCGGTGCAGGCTTCCCATATGCCTTCGCGCACGACCACGGACGCGGCGCTGTCGTTGAAGCCGGTCCGCCCGAGATCGGGTGCGGCGCGGCGCAACGTCAGCGTATCGCCGTTGAGATCGCGATCCTGGTAAAGGGTGATCTCGCCGGCCAGGGCGCTCGACGCCAGCGCCGCGAGCGCGGCGCCGACGAGAGCACGACATCGGAAGTTGATTTCGGGACGCATAGACATTTCTCCACGCAAGGTTGCCGGCCGAACTTGGCCGGCTACTCTTTTTGACGCGCCCGCCGCACCGATGGTTTAGTCGCATTGGTGCTGAGCCTCCGGTTCGGAGGCGCGAATTTCGCGCGCTCGGCGCGATCTGACAGACGCGTTCCGACGCGAGCTTCCCTCGACGCGCAAGGAAAGGGGCGGGAAGGCGAGCTGCTTCGAAGTCGCTTCGCCTGGATGCGCGGGTCAGGCTGCGCCGCCATCGGCGGCGAGGAATCGTCAGTCGTCGTGCGCGCCCTGCACGACGTCGACGTTGTCGATCAGGCGGGTCGTACCGAGAATCGCGGCGCCGAGCACGATGAGCAGGTTCGGATGATCGTAGCCTTCCGGATGGGGAATGCGCAGCGCGAGCCCGTGCCGGATCGCGATGTAGTCGACCTTCCAGCCGTGCTTCGCGAGCTCCGCTCGCGCGGCGGCCTCGAGGTTGGCGTAGTCGTGGCGGCCGCCGAGGATCTGATCGGCGACCCAGATCAGCGTTCGAAACAGCCGCGGTGCTTCCGCGCGCTCCGCGGGCGAGAGATAGTTGTTGCGCGAAGCGAGTGCGAGGCCGTCGGCGGCGCGCACCGTTTCCGCCGGCACGATGCGGATCGGCAGATTGAACTGCTGCACCATGCCGCGGACGATCTTGAGCTGCTGGCGGTCCTTCTTCCCGAACACCGCCACGTCCGGGCGGACCAGGTTGAAGAGCTTGAGCACCACCGTGCACACGCCGTGGAAGAAGCCGGGGCGGAACGCGCCTTCCAGCTCCTCGGCGAGCGGAGGGGGAATGACGCGGTAGACCTGGGGCGTCGGGTACATCTCCTGTTCCTGCGGCGCGAACAGCACGTCGACGCCGAGCCGCTCGAGCGCACCGCAGTCGGCCTCGAACGTGCGCGGGTAGCGGTCGAAGTCCTCGTTCGGACCGAACTGCAGCCGGTTCACGAAGATGCTGGCGACAACGGCGTCGGCGTGATCGCGGCCGATCCGCATGAGCTGCAGATGCCCGTCGTGCAGGTTGCCCATCGTGGGGACGAACGCGACCGATCCGCGTCCGCCGAGCCGGGCATGCAGTTCCGCAGCGGTGGTGACGGTGTCCATGGCTTGAAGAGAGTGCGCCCCGCGCCCCACGGCCGCGGCGCTAGTAGCAGTGTTCGACTGCGGGGAAGGTCCCGTCCTTCACCGCCCGCACGTAGGCGGCGACCGCGGCTTCGACGTCTGCGCTTCCGGTCATGAAGTTGCGCACGAACCGCGCCGGCTTGCCCGGATAGATCCCGAGCATGTCGTACAGAACCAGCACCTGCCCGCTGCAGCCAGGACCCGCGCCGATGCCGATGGTGGGCACGGAGAGCGCGGCCGTGACCTCGCCCGCGAGACGCGCCGGCACCATCTCCAGCACGAGCAGCTCGATGCCCGCGTCAGCGAGCGCCCGGGCGTCTTCATGCAGCGCCCGCGCGGAGGCTTCCGTCCGGCCCTGGGCCTTGTATCCGCCGACTCGATGCACCGACTGCGGCTGCAGCCCGAGGTGCCCGCAGACCGGAATGCCGCGGGCGACGAGAAACGACACCGTCGGCGCGAGCCAGGTCCCGCCTTCCAGCTTGACCATTTTCGCGCCCGCGGCCATCAACCGCGCCCCGTTGCGGTAGGCCTGCTCGGGGCTGGCCTGATAGCTGCCGAAGGACAGATCGGCGACGACCAGCGACGAGCGTGCGCCCGCCGCGACGCAGCGCGTGTGATAGACCATCTCGTCCAGCGTGACCGGCAAGGTCGAGGCGTGACCGCCGATGACCATCCCCAGGGAATCACCGACCAGCTGCACGTCGACGCCGGCAAGGTCGAGAAGCGCGGCGAAGCTCGCGTCGTAGCAGGTGAGCATCGCGATCTTCTCGCCTTCGCGCGCCATCGCCGCCAGGCCGGGGACGCTGCGCGGTTGAGTCGCTGCGGTCATCGGTCGCCTAGCTGGAGAGATTGAAGAACTCGCGCCGGCCGCGCATGCCCGCGATGCGCGAGACGAGCAGCTCGAAATGCTCGGTGTCGTCGACGAAATTGAGCCGCTCGCTGTTCACGATCAGCAGCGGAGCTTCGTCGTACTGGTAGAAGTACCGGCTGTAGGCATCGGCGAGGCGAGCGAGGTAGACCTCGGGAATCGAGCGCTCGTAGTCGACGCCGCGCTTGTGAACCCTCGCGACGAGCGTGGCCACCGGCGCCTGCAGATACACGACCAGGTCGGGCGTGGGCGTCTGCGGTTTCAGGTGCGAGTAGATCTTCTCGTAGAGCGCGAACTCGTCCTCGCTCAGGTTGAGCTGCGCGAACAGCGGGTCCTTGTCGAGGAGGAAATCCGCGACCGTGGGACGGGCGAAGAGGTCCAGCTGGGCGAGCCCGCGCAGCTGGTCGACCCGCTGGAACAGGAAGTTTAGCTGCGTGGGCAGCGCGTAGCGCGGCATGTCGGCGTAGAAGCGCGCGAGGAAGGGATTGTCCTCGGGCGCCTCGAGCAGCGCTTCGGCGTCCAGGCGCCGCGCCAGCGCGCGGGCGAGGCTGGTCTTGCCGGCTCCGATGGGGCCCTCGACGACGAGGTAGCGGCACTTGGCGAGCTCCATGGGGAAGGAGGCCGAAGCTTAGCGCCAAAAATGGCTGCGCGTGCGCTCGATGCGTTGACCGCGGCTGCACCTCAGCCAGCGCCGCGCGACCCCGCGCCCCGGGATCGAGGCCGACGCGGTCACGTCGAGCAGCGGGCGGAGCACGAAGGCGCGCTCGTGCATGCGCGGGTGAGGAACGGCGAGCCCGGGCCTCGAGATGCGGCGGCGCCCGTAGAGCAGCAGGTCGAGGTCGAGCGTGCGCGGCGCGTTCCGGGGCTCGCCCTGCGGCCGGTCGCGTCCGAGACGCCTTTCGATCGAGCGCAGCTCGCGCAGCAGCGCACGCGGCTCGAGCGCCGTGCAGAGCACCGCGACCGCGTTGACGTAGTCGGGCTGCGGCCCGGAGGCTCCGAGCGGGGCGCTCGCATAGTTGCCCGATGCTGCCGTGAGCCGCGTGCGGGGCAGCCGGGCGAGTGCGGCGAAGGCGCGCGCAACGCGCCGCCGGGGGTGGCCGAGATTGCTCCCGATGCCGATGTAGGCGCGGCTCGCCAAGGTCTTCAGGGCTCTGACGAGGACGGGGCCCCGGAGGCCGCCGGCTCCGAGGCCCGCTTGCGCCCGCGGCTGCGCGAGCGGCGCCGCTTCTTCTTCGGTCCTTCATCGGGCCGCAGCATGCCTTCGCGCTCGGCGGCCTCGGCGTGCTGGAAGCGCTCCCACCAGTCCACGATCTCGACCGGTATCTCGCCGCTGTGCCCGCGCAGCCACAGGAAATCGTAGCCCGCGCGGAAGCGCGGGTGCTCCAGAAGCCGAAACGGCCGCTGCCCGGCGCGCTGCTCGAAGCGCGGCTGCATCGCCCAGGTCTCCTTGATCACCGCCTCGAAACGCCGCGGAATCGCGAGCCGTGCCGCCTGCTGCTCGAGGACGCCGTCCATCGCCGCGAACAGCGCGGGGATGGGCCGCTCGCCCTTGGTCTTGGCCGCGTTCCAGGTTGCGAGCACCTCGTGCCAAAGCAGCGTCGCGAAGAGGAAAGCCGGCGTCACGGACTTGCCGAGACGGACCCGCTCGTCGGTGTTGGCGAGCGCGAGATCGATGAAGCGCTGTCCGAGCGGCTGCTCGAGGATCACGTCGAGGAGCGGCAGCAAGCCGTGATGCAGTCCGTGCTGCCGCAGGCTCCTGAGCGAGTCGAGCGCGTGCCCGGAGAGCAGCAGCTTCTCCATCTCGTCGAAGAGCCGCGCCGGCGGCACGTTCTGGATCAGCGACGCGAGCGCCGGGATCGGGGCCGCGGTCTTCTTCTCGATGCGCAGGCCGAGCTTCGCGGCGAGGCGGACGGCGCGGAGCATCCGGACCGGATCTTCGCGGTAGCGCGTCACAGGCTCGCCGATCAGGCGCAGTCGCTTCGCCTTGATGTCGGCCACGCCGCCGATGTAGTCCCAGACGCTCTCGGTCGCCGGGTCGAAATACAGCGCGTTGATCGTGAAATCGCGGCGAACGGCATCCTCGGCCTGGTTGCCGAAGACGTTGTCGGAGAGAAGCCGTCCATGCTCGTCCGCGGCGTCCTCGCCCTCCTGGCGGCCGCGAAAGGTCGAAACCTCGATCGTCTCCGGCCCCGCGAGCACGTGCACGAGCCGGAAGCGACGCCCGATGATGAACGCGCGGCGGAAGAGCGGCTTCACCTGCTCGGGCGTCGCGTCGGTCGCGATGTCGAAGTCCTTCGGCTGAAATCCGAGCAGCAGGTCGCGCACCGCTCCGCCGACGACGAATGCCTTGAAGCCCGCCTGCTGCAGCTTGCGGGTCACGTCGAGCGCGCCGCGCGAGATCTGGCTGCGGCGCACGCGATGGAGCTCGGGGCCGAAGACGCGCGGCGAGGGGAAGGGTCTGCCCGGGATCAGGCGCGCGAGAAAGCGGCGAATCAAGTTCTCAGAAGGTCGCGAGGCGACGCTTGCTCAAGAGTTTTCGGTAGAGCGCCGACGCACGCAAGGCGAGCGTTCGGTGTGCCGGGCGGGCGGGCCGCCGCCGAGTCGGCAGCCGGGAAGCGAAGCTGTGGCGGATCATAGCATGGCGAGAGGCCTTCACAGGGTTCGCGCCGCGGCATCGCGGCTCGCGAACGCTCGCATGGCAGCAGGGGGAGAAATCGCGGATAATCCCTCGTTTTTCCGCGATTTGCCGCTCCGAAGGAGTCCTCATGCCCGCGTATCAGCACGTGAGCGTCCCCGCCGGGGGCCAGAAGATCACCGTCAACAAGGATTTCAGCCTGAACGTGCCCGAACAGCCGATCATTCCCTACATCGAGGGCGACGGCACGGGCGTGGACATCACCCCGGTGATGATCAAGGTCGTCGATGCCGCGGTGGCGAAGGCCTACGGGGGCAAGCGCAAGATCCACTGGATGGAGATCTACGCCGGCGAAAAATCGACCAAGGTCTACGGCTCGGACGTCTGGCTGCCGGAGGAAACCCTGGCGCTGGTCAAGGACTACGTCGTCTCGATCAAGGGCCCGCTCACGACCCCGGTGGGCGGCGGGATCCGCAGCCTCAACGTCGCGCTGAGGCAGCAACTCGACCTCTACGTGTGCCTGCGGCCGGTCCGCTACTTCAACGGCGTACCCAGCCCTCTCAAGGCGCCGGAGAAGGTCGACATGGTGATCTTCCGCGAGAACTCGGAAGACATCTACGCGGGCATCGAATGGGCCGCGGAAAGCGACGCCGCGAAGAAGCTCGTCGACTTCCTCACCAAAGAGATGGGCGTGCGCAAGATCCGCTTCCCCGCGACCTCAGGGATCGGCATCAAGCCCGTCTCGCGCGAGGGCACGGAGCGGCTCGTGCGCAAGGCGATCCAGTATGCGATCGACAACGACAAGCCTTCGGTAACGCTGGTCCACAAGGGCAACATCATGAAGTTCACCGAGGGCGCCTTCCGCGACTGGGGCTATGCGCTCGCGCAGAAGGAATTCGGCGCGACGCCCATCGACGGCGGACCGTGGTGCAAGTTCCGCAACCCGAAGAGCGGCAAGGACATCACCGTCAAGGACATGATCGCGGATGCGTTCCTGCAGCAGATCCTGCTTCGTCCCGACGAATACAGCGTGATCGCCACGCTGAATCTGAACGGCGACTACGTCTCCGACGCGCTCGCGGCGGAGGTCGGCGGCATCGGCATCGCGCCCGGCGCCAACCTTTCGGATTCGGTGGCGATGTTCGAGGCCACGCACGGGACCGCGCCGAAATACGCGGGCAAGGACTATGTCAATCCGGGCTCCGAGATCCTGTCGGCGGAGATGATGCTCGTGCACATGGGCTGGAAGGAGGCCGCCGCGCTCATCGTCAGGAGCCTGGAGAAGGCGATAGGCGACAAAGTTGTGACCTACGACTTCGCCCGCCTCATGTCCGGAGCCACGCAGGTGTCCTGCTCGGGATTCGGCAAAGCCATGATCGAGAGGATGTGACGCATCCCGCCGAGAGCGCCGCGCCGGCGATCTGCTGGCGCGGTCGCAAGCGGATGCGTCGTCCCGGCGAAGGCCGGATCGAAGTCAGCGAACCAACAAAAAACCCGCCGTTCCGGCGGGTTTTTCTGTGGGCACGCCTCCCTGAGAAGACGGCCGACGCAGACGAATTCAGGCTGATTGAATATTCGACGCCTGCTTTCCCTTGGGTCCCTGGGTGACTTCGAAGCTCACCTTCTGACCTTCCTTCAGCGTCTTGAAACCGTTCATCTGAATCGCGGAAAAATGCGCGAACAGGTCTTCGCCGCCGTCGTCCGGCGTGATGAAACCGTAGCCCTTCGCGTCATTGAACCACTTGACCGTCCCTGTTGCCATAGACCTGACTTCCTTCCGTGTTTATGAGGGGTTTGGTGTTTGGGGAGCAAGTACTATCTACGGCAAGCGCAACCATACTCGGCGCGGCGACGTACCGGGACAGCAAAGACTCGAAGGCCAAACGCTAAGTTTTGTACGCGCTTTGCGGCGGCAAAGTCAAGCCCCGACGGCAAAATGCGCGTTCCTCTTGAAAAAACTGTTGCAATCATCAAACATTGAGGCATCGGAGCGCGGGCATCCGGGACGGGCATGGCGATTCAGCACCAGGACGGGAGCGTTCTCGAGGTCGAGAAGACCCGTCTCAAGCCTCCGCCGCTGTACAAGGTGATCCTGCTCAACGACGACTACACGCCGATGGACTTTGTGGTCGTGGTGTTGCAGACTGTATTCGCCATGAGCCGCGAAAAGGCGACCCGGGTGATGCTGCAAGTTCACCGGGAGGGGATGGGAGTTTGCGGCACGTATACGCGCGAAGTCGCTGCGGCGAAGGTCGATCAGGTGCTCAATATCGCGCGGAAGCACCAGCACCCACTCCAGTGCACCATGGAGGAGACGTAGACGTTAGAGGTGGCAGCGGGTTAGCGCTGAAGAAGGTCGGACGATCATGATTGCGCAGGAACTGGAAGTCTCTCTTCACATGGCTTTTGTCGAGGCCCGGCAGAAGCAGCACGAGTTCATCACGGTCGAGCACCTGCTGCTCGCGATGCTCGACAACCCGTCCGCCGCCGAGGTCCTGAAGGCCTGCGGCGTCGATCTGGAAGAGCTGCGCGGCGTGCTCACCGACTTCATCAACGAGCATACGCCGCGGCTCTCGCCGCACTCGGATGCCGACACCCAGCCTACGCAGGGCTTCCAGCGTGTGATCCAGCGCGCGATCCTGCACGTGCAGTCCTCCGGCAAGAAGGAGGTCACCGGCGCCAACGTCCTCGTGGCGATCTTCGGCGAGAAGGAATCGCACGCGGTCTATTTCCTCAACCAGCGCGGCGTGACCCGGCTCGACGTTGTCAACTACATCGCGCACGGCATTACCAAGACTTCGCCCAAGAAGGACGAAAAGGCCGAATCGGCCAAGGAAGAGAACGACGGCGAGCAGCCGCCTGCCGGGGCGCTCGACGCCTACACGGTCAACCTCAACCATCTGGCCCGGACCGGCAAGATCGACCCGCTGATCGGCCGCGAGCTGGAGCTCGAGCGCGTGATCCAGGTGCTGTGCCGCCGCCGCAAGAACAATCCGCTGCTCGTCGGCGAGGCCGGCGTGGGCAAGACGGCGATCGCCGAAGGGCTCGCGCGCCGCGTCAACGACGGCAGCGTGCCGGAGATGCTGCGCGACTTCACCGTCTACTCCCTCGACATGGGCGCGCTGCTCGCCGGCACCAAGTACCGCGGCGACTTCGAGCAGCGTCTGAAGGCGGTGCTTAAGCAGCTCACCGACAACCCGAAGTCGATCCTGTTCATCGACGAGATCCACACGATCATCGGCGCGGGCGCCGCGTCGGGCGGCACGCTCGACGCCTCGAACCTGCTCAAGCCGGCGCTCAACACCGGCGCGCTCAAGTGCATCGGCGCCACGACCTACAACGAATACCGCGTGATCTTCGAGAAGGATCACGCGCTCTCGCGGCGCTTCCAGAAGATCGACGTCCCCGAGCCGTCGATCCAGGAGACGGTCGAGATCCTCAAGGGCCTCAAGACGCGCTTCGAGCAGCACCACGGCGTGAAGTACACGCCTGCCGCGCTGACCACGGCCGCGGAGCTCTCCGCGCGCTTCATCAACGACCGCCACCTGCCCGACAAGGCGATCGACGTCATCGACGAGGCTGGCGCGGCGCAGAAGATCCTGCCGAAGTCGCGGCAGAAGAAGGTCATCAGCAAGTCGGAGATCGAGGAGATCGTGGCCAAGATCGCAAGGATCCCGGCCAAGAGCGTCACCTCCGACGATCGCAACGCGCTCAAGACGCTGGACCGCGACCTGAAGAACGTCGTATTCGGGCAGAACCAGGCGATCGACGCGCTGGTGGCCGCGATCCGCATGGCGCGATCCGGGCTCGGCAACCCGCGCAAGCCGATCGGCAACTTCCTGTTCAGCGGCCCGACCGGCGTTGGCAAGACCGAGGTCGCGCGCCAGCTCGCCTACTGCCTGGGCGTGGAACTCATCCGCTTCGACATGTCCGAGTACATGGAGCGCCACGCCGTGTCGCGGCTGATCGGCGCGCCGCCGGGGTACATCGGCTTCGACCAGGGTGGCCAGCTGACCGAGGCGATCACCAAGCACCCCTACAGCGTGCTGCTGCTGGACGAGATCGAGAAGGCGCATCCCGACATCTTCAGCATCCTGCTCCAGGTGATGGACCACGGCACGCTCACGGACAACAACGGCCGCAAGGCCGACTTCCGCAACGTGATCCTGATCATGACTACGAACGCGGGGGCGGAGACGCTCGCGAAGAGCTCCATCGGCTTCACCGACAACAAGCAGGCCGGCGACGAGATGGAGTCGATCAAGCGCATGTTCACGCCGGAGTTCCGCAACCGGCTCGACGCGACGATATCGTTCGCGGCGCTCGACCACGAGGTCATCCTGCGCGTGGTCGACAAGTTCCTGCTCGAGCTGGAGAACCAGCTGCACGAGAAGAAGGTCGAGCCTTCGTTCACGCCGGCGCTCAAGGAGTTCCTGGCGCGCAAGGGCTTCGATCCGCAGATGGGCGCGCGGCCGATGGCGCGGCTGATCCAGGACACGATCCGCAAGGCGCTCGCCGACGAGCTCCTCTTCGGCCGCCTCGTGGGCGGCGGAAAGGTGACCATCGACGTCGACGACGGCGACACGATCCGGCTGGAGTTCGAGGAGACGAAGGAAGCGGAGCCCGTCGCCTAGCGTCCGGCGATACGGCAGCGAGCGGCGGGGGCTTCGGGCCCCCGCCTGTTTTTTTGGGCCACAATCGACGGCGCGCGTTGGCGCTGCACCGGAGATGCTGAACATGAACCGCCGGCTTGCCTGCTCCGCGGCGAGCGTAGTCCTCGCGATGACGGTCGCGGCGCCCGACGGCCAGGGCGCCGAGGCGGGCCGCGACGTCGCGGCGACCTGCGCCGCCTGCCACGGGACCGACGGCCGCAGCCGCGGGGGCGTCCCGGCGCTCGCGGGCCGCGACAAGGACGAGCTCGTGCGGGCGATGCGGGACTTTCGCGACGGCCGCCGTGCATCGACGATCATGCAGCAGCTCGCCAAGGGCTACTCCGACAGCGAGATCGAAGCGGCGGCGGCGTACTTCGCGGCCCGGAAGGCGCCGTGAGGCGCCGGCGCGATTTCCTCCGCGCGGCCTCGGCGATGGCCGCGACGGCGCTCCTTCGTGCGGCGCGCGCCGCGGACGGCGCGCACGTGGTCGTCGCGGGCGGCGGATTCGGCGGCGCCACGGCCGCCAAGTACATCCGGAAATGGAGCGGCGGCGCGGTGCGCGTGACCCTCGTGGAGCGCGAACGCGCCTTCGTTTCCTGCCCGTTGTCGAATCTGGTGCTGAGCGGCGCCAGAACCATCGACGATCTCAGCGTGCCCTACGACGGGCTCGAGCGCTGGGGCGTGCGCCGCATCGCCGCGGAAGCGCGCGCGATCGATCCGGGCGCGCGCAGGCTCACGCTCGAGGACGGCGCGACGCTCGCCTACGATCGCCTCATCCTCTCGCCGGGAATGGACTTCGACTGGGAGGCGATTCCGGGGCTGGCGACCCCAGCGGCGCGCGAGCGGGTCCTTCACGCCTGGAAGGCGGGGCCGCAGACGGTCGCGCTGCGCCGCCAGCTCGAGGCGATGCCCGACGGCGGGGTGTTCGCGATGCACGTTCCGCTCGCCCCGTATCGCTGTCCGCCGGCGCCGTACGAGCGTGCCTGCCTCGTCGCTCAGTACTTCTCCGCGCAGAAGAAGCGCTCGAAGGTGATCGTGCTCGACGCCAACGAGGACGTGCAGGCGGAAAGGGCGCTCTTCCTCGCCGCCTGGAACGGCCCTTACCGAGGCTACGTCGACTACCGGCCGAACAGCGGGCTCGTCGACGTCGACGCAGCGAGCCTGACGGCGAAGCTCGACTTCGAGGACGTGAAGGCCGACGTGCTCAACGTCATTCCGCCGCAGCGCGCCGGATCGATCGCCCGCGGCGCCGGGATGGCCAATGCCAACGACCGCTTCTGCCAGGTCGACTTCCTCACCTATGAATCGACCGCGCAGCGCAACGTCCACGTGCTGGGCGATGCGATCCAGCCGGCCTCGCTCATGCCGCGCTCCGGTCACATGGCCAACCAGCAGGCGAAAGTGTGCGCCTCCGCCGTCGTCGCTCTGCTCTCGGGCGCAGAGGTGAACCCGCAGCCGATCGTGACCAACACCTGCTACAGCTATCTTTCCGATCGCAGCGTCGCGCACGTCGCATCGGTGCACCGTTACGACGCTGCCGCGAAAACGATGACGGTGGTCGCCGGCAGCGCGGGTTCTTCGGCGGCCGCGAACGAACAGGAAGCGGCGTACGCCGAAGCCTGGGCCCGGAACATCTGGGCCGACGCGCTCGGCTGAGCCCGGCTTCGCGAGCGCGCCACCCCCGAGGCGCGCCTAGCTAGAAATCTCTTCCACGATGCGGTAATCGATGTGGCTCCGCCGAGCTCGGAGTCGGATTAATTATCTTTCATTAATTCAACCTGTTGAGTGTCGATCGGCCATGGCGTCGGACGATCGCCTACCGCAAAGCAACAGCAATCCAGTGCGACGGTGCCTGTGGAGTTTCCACCATTCGGAAATGATTTTTAAGCTGATGATTATTAGCTATTTTTTTACATTGCAAAGCGGCAAAAGCGCTTGCGACCGGCGGCCGACTTTGTTACCGTTCAAATAGGAGTCGCGAGGAGTCCGAATCGACCTTGGAGCGGAGATGCGATGAACTACGATCTGGAAGCGGCAAGGCTTAAGAAGGACTGGGCTGAGAATCCGCGCTGGAAGGGCATACGCCGGGCGTACAGCGCCGAGGACGTGGTCCGGCTCCGCGGGTCCGTACATATCGAACACACGCTCGCGCGGCGCGGTGCCGAAAAGCTCTGGCGGCTCGTCAACGACGAGCCCTACGTGAGCACGCTGGGTGCGATGAGCGGCAACCAGGCGCTCCAGCAGGTCAAGGCCGGCCTCAAGGCGATCTACCTCTCCGGCTGGCAGGTCGCGGCCGACGCCAACATCGCCGGCGAGATGTATCCAGATCAGTCGCTCTACCCGGTGAACTCGGTGCCTTCGGTCGTGAAGCGCATCAACAACACCTTCGTGCGCGCCGATCAGATCCAGCACATGGAAGGCAACGGCGGCACGGATTTCTTCGCGCCGATCGTCGCCGACGCCGAAGCCGGATTCGGCGGCGTGCTCAATGCGTTCGAGCTCATGAAGGCGATGATCGAAGCCGGCGCGGCCGGCGCGCATTTCGAGGACCAGCTCGCCTCGGTGAAGAAGTGCGGCCACATGGGCGGCAAGGTCCTCGTTCCGACGCGCGAAGCCGTCGAGAAGCTGGTCGCGGCGAGGCTCGCCGCCGACGTGATGGGCGTCCCGACGCTGATCCTCGCGCGGACCGATGCGGAAGCCGCCGACCTCGTCACCTCGGACATCGACGACAACGACAAGGCTTTCTGCACCGGCGAGCGCACGGTGGAAGGCTTCTACCGCACGCGCAACGGCCTCGACCAGGCGATTTCGCGCGGACTCGCCTACGCGCCCTATGCCGATCTGCTCTGGTGCGAGACCGGCAAGCCGGATCTCGGCTTCGCCCGCGCCTTCGCCGACGCGATCCGCGCCAGGTATCCCGGCAAGATGCTCGCCTACAACTGCTCACCGTCGTTCAACTGGAAGAAGAATCTCGACGAGCAGACGATCGCGAGATTCCAGAGCGAGCTGGCCGCGATGGGATACAAGTTCCAGTTCATCACGCTGGCCGGCTTCCATAGCCTCAACTACTCGATGTTCAACCTCGCGCACGGCTACGCGCAAAGCCAGATGAGCGCCTTCGTCGAGCTGCAGGAGGCGGAGTTCGCCGCGGCCAAGAAGGGCTTCACGGCCGTGAAGCACCAGCGCGAAGTCGGAACCGGCTACTTCGACGCCGTCACTCAGACGATCCAGGGGGCGCAGAGCTCGACGACCGCGCTCAAGGGCTCGACGGAGGACGAGCAGTTCTTCGACAAGCCCAAGGCGGAGCTGTCGGTCGCCAACGCCTGACCGACCGGACCGGCATTGCGCGCGGCGCGTCGTCCTCTCGGGCGTCGCGCCGCGTTTGCCTTATAGTTGTGGCCATGGAAGACGGCGTTGGCGAGAAGTCCCGGCGGTTCTTTTTCGCGCTCTGGCCCGACCCGCCCGCTCGCGCCGCGATCGGGCGTCTTGCGCGCGAGGTCGCGCTCGAGAGTTGCGGCCGGCCGACGCCGCCCGATCTCGCTCACCTGACGCTCGCCTTCGTCGGCCCGCAGCCGTCGCTTCGCGTCGACTCGCTGCGCCGCCTGGCGGGCCTGGTGCGCGGGCAGAGCTTCATGATCTCGCTGGACAAGGTCGGCGTATTCGAGAAGACGGGCATCGCCTGGCTCGGTGCGTCGTCGCTGCAGCAGGAATTGAACGCGCTGCAGCGCGATCTCGCCGACGCGCTGCGCTCGCGCGGCTTTCCGGTCGATGCGCGCCCCTACACGCCGCACCTGACGCTCGCGCGCCGAGCCACGGTCGCGGTCGAACGGCGGCTCCCCGAGTCGATCGGCTGGCGCGTCAGCGGCTTCAGCCTGGTCGCTTCGGATACCACGGGCGCGCAGCCGGTTTACCGCACGGTGGCCCAGTGGCCGCTGGTGTCGTTCTGAGGGCGCGCGAAAAAAAAACGCGGCGGGCGCCGCGGCAACTCCAGGGGAAGAGAGCTTCGTTCGAGCGCGCGGTCAGGCCTGCGCGGCTTCGCAGGGTTCGGGCTCGGACTGGCGGCGTCTCTGCACGCGCGCCTCGGTGAGCGAGACGATCGGCGCGAAGTCCGGGGACTCTTCATCGAAGGCCCAGACGGTCGGATCGATCTTCGGCAGCGCCGCGATCGCGCTGGGACCTGCCGGGTAGCCTTGCGGCAGCGGGTTCGGGCGCGGTCCGCGGCGGATCTCGCCGCCGCGGCGAGCGCGCGCTCGAAGCAAGGTGCCGAGAAGGCCCACGGCGATGCTCGCTCCGAGCAGCGCTCCGATCGAGCGGCCGAGCGGATCGGCGGACAGCACGATCGCGACCAGGAGCAGCGCGCCGGCAACGCCGGTCGCGGTTCCGAGCATTCCTATGACCCTGTTGTGTGGCAGCGCTTGCATGGCGATTCTCCTTCGCTGGCGTCTCCTGGCAGTTGGATGCGCCGGGAGGCCGGACTGGATTCGTGCAGGTGACGCGACGAAGGTTACGAACGCGCCGCAAGCCCCTCAAGATGCATGCGACGAAGCCGGGACCGCGCGGGATGAAATGCCGTGGAAGGGCGCGAAACCGCGGGCGTTCCGCGGCGATTCGAGCCGGTTGGCGCTGCTGGAGCGCCGGCGCGGCCGTTCTAGGAGCCGCGGGCGACGGGGCGCGTGGGGTCGGCGACCCACTCGCTCCACGATCCGGGATAGAGCCGCGATCCCGGGAGCCCGGCGATCGTCATGGCCAGCAGGTTGTGGCAGGCGGTGACGCCCGAGCCGCATTGATGCACGACGCGCGCCGGAGGAGCGTCGCGCAGGAGCGCCTCGAATTCGGTGCGCAGAGCCTGCGGGGTCTTGAACCTGCCGTCGGACGCCAGGTTCTCGGTGTAAGGACGATTGCGCGATCCCGGGATGTGTCCTCCGACGGGATCGAGCGGCTCGACATCGCCGCGATAGCGCTCGGGTGCGCGTGCGTCGACGACGAGCAGCGCCTCGCTGCCGAGATGGGTCCGGATCTCGTCGGCCGACGCGATCGCCGCCGGGGGCTTCGGCGCGAACACCGTCGAGCGCGGCGCGGCTCCGACGCCGGTGACGGGGCGCCCCTCGGCCCGCCAGCGGTCGAGTCCTCCGTCGATCACTGCTGCGGCATCGTGGCCCAGCCAGTGCAGCAGCCACCACAGGCGAGACGCCCACACGCCGTTGTTCTGGTCGTAGGCGACGACCTGGCGGCTCGCATCGATGCCCGCGCGTCCGAAGGTCGCCGCCAGCGCGTCGACCTCCGGCAAGGGATGCCGTCCATTGCGCCCGGTCTTGCGCCCCGACAAGTCTCGATCGAGGTGGAGGAAGACGGCGCCGGGAAGGTGCCCGGCGCGATAGGCGCGCTCCCCGGCGTGCGGATCCGCGAGATCGTGCCGGCAGTCGACGACGACGAACGCCGGATCGTCGAGGTGCCCGGCGAGCGTCGCGGTCGAGATCAGCGCGCAGTACATCGTCGCGACGGACCGGGATTCATCCGGACGCGTTGAGCGGGCTTTGGCTAGGACGCAGCCGCCGCGAGGGAGCCAGCGCCGGCACGCGGCTCGAGCCGGGCGCGCAGGAACTCGTGGAAGTGCTGCATGCCGTCTTCCATCGGCGACTGGTAGGGTCCGGTCTCGTTGCGCCCGCGGTTGTAGAGCGCGCGGCGTCCCTCGTCCATGCGCTCGGCGATCTCGTCGTCCTCGGCTGCCGTCTCGAAGTACGCCGCCTGCTCGGCTTCGACGAACTCGCGCTCGAAGAGCGCGATCTCCTCGGGATAGTAGAACTCGACCACATTGGTCGTGCGGTCCGCGCTCCGGGGAATGAGCGTGCTCACGATCAGGACGTGCGCATACCATTCCAGCATGATGTTGGGGTAGATCGTCACCCAGATCGCGCCGTGCTTCGGCACCTCGCCGCGGTAGTAGTCGAGCACGGCCTTGTGCCAGCGCTCGTAGGTGCGCGTGCCGGGCTTGGCGAGCGCGCTGTTGACCCCGACGGTCTGGACCGAATAGCGCTCGGAGAACTGCCACCGGAGGTTGTCGGTCGTGACGAACTGGCCCAGCCCCGGGTGAAACGGCGCGACGTGGTAGTCCTCGAGGTAGACCTCGACGAAGGTCTTCCAGTTGTAGTGGCACTCCTTCAGCTCGACGCGGTCGAGCACGTAGCCGGAGAAATCGAAGTCCGGGGATACGCTCAGGGCCGCGAGGTCTCGCGCGATGTCGCGCGGACCGTCGAACAGCAGCCCGTTCCAGCTCTGCAGCGGGGCGCTCGCGAGCTTCACGCAGGGCTGCTCGGCGAAGTGCGGCGCGCCGAGCAGGTTGCCGCGCAGGTCGTAGGTCCAGCGATGGACCGGGCAGACGATGTTAGCGGCGTTCCCGCGACCCTTGAGCATGATCGCCTGCCGGTGCCGGCACACGTTCGACAGGAGCTCCACGCCGGAGGGGTTGCGCACCAGCGCCTGGGCGTTGTCGCGCCACGGCAGCGCGTAGTAATCGCCCACATTGGGCACCATCAGCTCGTGGCCGACATAGCCCGGTCCGGGCGCGAACAGCACGTCCTGTTCGACTGCCGGGAGCGCCGGATCGCAGTACCAGGAAACGGGAAGCTGCGATGTAGCCCGTCGCAGCCGATCCCCAGTCGCGAGATTGGACATCAGCCTTCCTCTCCGTAAACCGCCAACCCAACAAACAATATGGGGGCTGTCTGCCGCGGACGTGCCGCCCAACCGCTTTGCTAAGTCAGCCCGCTACGAAAAGTTCGTATCGAGGCTGCGTCGTCAAAAGAGGCCTGAATTATAGCCCGTGAATCGACCCCCGGTCCACGCCGGAGTTCCCGCGAACGGAGCTAAAACCGGCTGCGCTCCGCTAGAATAAGCCGATAGCCCGCGCTCATCCGGCAGGGCGGTGCGATCGCAGCGGTTCCGGCCGATGGCCAACCCTCCTCCCAAAACCTTCGAAGCCGCACTTGCGGAGCTCGAGACCATCGTCGCCACGATGGAGAGCGGGCAGTTGGCGCTCGCCGACGCGCTGGCCGCCCACCAGCGCGGAGCCGAGCTGCTGCAGTACTGCCAGTCCGCGCTCAAGGACGCCGAGCAGCAGGTCCAGATCCTGGAGCGAGGCGTGCTCAAGTCATTCGCGCCCGCCGATGCGGAAGCGAGTTCCGCGGACCCGTCGCGCGGCGGCTCGGATCGGAGCGATGCATCCTGACGTCGCTTTCCCGGTCTGGTCGGGCGAACGCGCCCGTCGCGTCGAAAGCGTCATCGACCGCCTGCTGCCTGCCGCCGCCGAGCCGCCTCGATCGCTTCACGAGGCGATGCGCTACGCGGTCCTCGGAGGCGGCAAGCGCATTCGTGCGCTGCTCGCGTACGCGGCGGGCGAGCTGACCGGCGCGGACCCGGCGCTCGTCGATCACGCCGCCGCCGCGGTCGAGCTGCTGCACGCGTATTCGCTGGTCCATGACGACCTGCCGTGCATGGACGACGACGAGCTGCGCCGCGGCAAGCCGGCTTGCCACATCGCTTTCGGCGAGGCGACGGCGCTTCTCGCCGGCGACGCCCTGCAGAGCTTCGCGTACGAGGCGCTCGCATCGGCGCCGCTGTCCGACGCCGCGCGGGCCGTGCTGCTGCTCGCGCGAGCCGCGGGCTCGCGCGGCATGGCGGGCGGACAAGCCATCGACCTCGCGTGCGTCGATGCCGAGCTCGATCTGCCTGAACTCGAGCGCATGCACCGACTCAAAACAGGAGCGCTCATCCGGGCGGCGGTTCGCCTCGGCGCGGATTGCGGCCGGCCGGTGGATGCCGATGGGAACGATGCACTTTCCCGTTACGCCTCGGCCATCGGGCTGGCCTTCCAGGTCGTCGACGACGTTCTCGACGTCGAAGGCACAGCGCAGAGTCTGGGCAAGACCGCGGGCAAGGACGCGGTGCAGCGCAAGTCGACGTACGTGACGCTGCTCGGCCTGGCCGCTGCCCGGGCGCGCATCGAGGCGCTGCGACGCGAAGCCCGCGCGGCGCTTTCGCCTCTCGGCCCATCGGCGCGCAGGCTCGAGGAGCTCGCAGGCTGGATCGCGGGGAGGACCTACTGATGGCCCCGAGCGCCTAGAACGCGCTGCGGCCCTTCTTGGCAGGCGGTCGCGGATACTCGACCAGCTTCGCCGCCCTGCGCTCGAACGGATCCCGCCGGGCGAGCAGGCGTTCCTGGCGGCGGGAGATGAGCGCGTAGTGGCGCAGGCCCGCGAGCCGGGCGTGAGCCTCGACGCAGGCCCTGGCGTTGGTGACCCACAGCGCCGGATCGATCCGGCGGAGGTCGAACGCTCCGGAGTAGCTGCGCAGCGTCTTGCGGCCGCGCTTGTCGAAGTACTCGTGGAAGTAGGTCATCGCCAGCTCGCGCAGCGAGCGATAGACCGGATCGCGGTAGCGAAGGCAGGCGCCGTTGGTCTTGGACAGCGCGCCCCAGCCGCCCTGCCGGCGGAACAGGGAGATCACGTGCGGATGGTCGCAGGGATCGCAGTCGAGGTGCATGACCAGCGGCGGCTCGCCATGCGCCCAGAGCGCGCAGGCCGCGAGCAGCGCTCCCTCGATGCAGTGCGCGCGGCGCTGGCGCAGCACCTCGCGCACCGAGAGGATCGTCTCGCCGTCGAGCTCGTGATTGATCGGGATGGCGTTCAGGAACGCCTGGATCTTCTGCGGCGTGGCGAGCCGGCGCAACGTAGCCCATTCGCCTCGCGTCAGGCCCAGGTCCACGCGCCTTGCCGTGCGCCTCGCGACCGTCGGCATGCCGGAATCATACCCTTCGCGCTGGCCGCGCCCGGCGCTTGCGAGCGCGCGACAAAGCTCTGGTACGATGCTCCTTTGCCGCTGCGCCGTCCTTCGACCGGCGCCTCGCGCCCCATGATTCCTCTCGACAGCCATCCTTCGGGTCGCCACTTTCTGCAGATTCCGGGTCCGACCAACGTGCCAGACCGGGTGCTGCGCGCGATCGATCATCCGACCATCGATCATCGCGGTCCGGAGTTCGCGGCCCTGGGCCGCGCAGTGCTCTCCGGCATGAAGAAGCTGTTCCGGACCGAAGGCGACGTCGTGATCTACCCGGCCTCCGGGACCGGGGCCTGGGAAGCGGCGCTCGTGAACACGCTCTCCCCCGGCGACCGGGTGCTCATGGCGGAGACCGGCCACTTCGCGACGCTCTGGAAGCGCATGGCCGAGCGGCTGGGACTGGTCGTGACGCTGCTCCCGGGCGACTGGCGACACGGGGTGTCCGCGACGGCGGTCGAAGCAGCGCTCGCCGCCGATGCCGAGCGCGCCATCAAGGCGCTGTGCATCGTGCACAACGAAACCTCGACCGGCGTGACGAGCCGCGTCGCCGACGTGCGCGCCGCGATCGATCGCGCCGGGCATCCAGCGCTGTTCATGGTCGACACCATCTCCTCGCTCGCCTCGATCGACTACCGCCACGACGAGTGGCGCGTCGACGTGACCGTGGGCGGCTCGCAGAAGGGGCTGATGCTGCCGCCGGGGCTCTCGTTCAACGCGATCGGCGCCAAGGCCCTCGCCGCGTCGAAGGGCGCCAAGCTCGCGCGCTCGTATTGGGACTGGAGCGAGATGCTCGGGCCCAACGCTTCCGGCTTCTTCCCGTACACGCCCGCGACGAACCTGCTCTACGGCTTGCACGAGGCGCTCGACATGCTGTACGCGGAGGGCCTCGAGCGCGTGTTCGCGAGGCATACGCGGCTCGGGGAAGCGACGCGCCGGGCCGTGCGCGCCTGGGGCCTCGAGCTGCTCTGCGCCGATCCGGCCGACTACAGCTCGTCGCTCACCGCCGTGCTCATGCCGTCGGGTCACAACGCGGATGCGCTGCGCAAGCTCGTCCTCGAGCGCTTCGACATGTCGCTGGGCCAGGGCCTGGGCAAGCTGTCCGGCAAGATCTTCCGCATCGGCCACCTCGGCTCGTTCAACGACCTCATGCTTTGCGGCACGCTCGCGGGCGTGGAGATGGGCCTCGAGCTGGCCGGCGTGCCTTTCCGAAAAGGCGGCGCGCAAGCCGCAATGGACTTTCTGGCTCGCTCGACCGCCGAGGGACTGGCGCGCGCGGCCTGAAGTCGATGGCGGACGAAGGCGTCTCACAACACCAACAGTTACTGGAGGGATACAAGCGATGAGGACGCGCCGATCGGTTGCCCGGCAGTGGAAGCTCGCTTCGCTTTCGTCGATTGCGCTCGTGCTCGGGCTCTTCGCCGCACCGGCTCTCGCCCAGCTGGAGATCAAGCTCGGCCACGTCGGCGAGCCGGGTTCGCTGTTCCAGAAGAGCGCCGACGAGTTCGCCCGCCGTGCGAATGCCAAGCTGGCCGGCAAGGCCAGGGTGATCACGTACGGTTCGAGCCAGCTCGGGAGCGACGAGGAGATGATCCAGAAGCTGAAGCTGGGCACCCTGGATCTCGCGCTGCCCTCCACGGTCATGAGCTCTCAGGTGGATCTCTTCGGCGTGTTCGAGATGCCCTATCTCGTGAAGGACCGCGCCCACATGCAGCGCATCGAGAAGGAGCTCTTCTGGTCCAGGCTCGAGCCCGAGGTCGAGAAGAAAGGCCTCAAGGTGATCGCGGTGTGGGAGAACGGCTTTCGCCAGATCACCAACAGCAAGCGTCCGATCCGCGTGCCCGCGGACCTCGCGGGCATCAAGCTGCGCGTGCCGGGCGGCAAGTGGCGGGTGAGGATGTTCCAGGCCTACGGCGCGAATCCCAGCCCGATGAAGTTCTCGGAGCTGTTCACGGCGCTGCAGACCGGCGTGATGGACGGCGAGGAGAACCCGTTCACCCAGATCTATTCCGCCAAGCTGCAGGAGGTGCAGAAGTACCTGTCGCTGTCCGGGCACGTCTATACGCCGGCGTACCTCACGGCCGGTACGGCGCAGTGGAACGCGCTCCCGGCCGACGTGCGCAAGGTCCTGGAGGACACCGCCCGGGAGACCCAGGCCTATGTCTACGAGACCGCCGCGAAGGACGACGAGGAGCTGCTGGGCAAGCTCAAGGCGGCCGGCATGCAGGTGAACGACGTCGACAAGAACGCCTTCATCGCGGCAAGCAAGCCGATCTACGAAGAGTTCGGCAGGGAAGTGGCCGGTGCGAAGGAGCTGATCGATCGCGCCGTTGCTCTGGGCAAGTGAGGCGCTTCCGCGCCGCCTACGGGCGGCTGCTCGAATGGGTCGTCATCGCCCTGATGACGGTGCTCGCCATCGAAGTCACGCTCGGCGTGGCTTTCCGTTTCGCGGGCAGTGCGCTCGCCTGGTACGACGAGGTGGCGTCGGTGTTGCTCGCGTGGCTCACTTTCTACGGCGCGGCGCTGGCCTCGGTCAAGCGGGCGCACATCGGCTGCCCGGAGCTCGTCGAGAAGCTCCCCTGGCAGGCCCGGCGCATGGCGGCCATCGTCGCGCAGCTTCTGGTTATCGCCTTCTTCGCACTCCTGGGCGTGGTGGGCGCCCGGATCCTGCCGGTGCTGGCCACCGACAGCCTGGTGAGCCTGCCCTGGGTGGCGATGAACTGGGTGCAGTCCGTGATACCGATCAGCGCCGCGCTGATCATCGTCGCCGAAGTGACGCATCTCGTGGACCTCTTCTCGGCGAGCGAGCCGGAGCGCGCCGCGACGATGCCGCTGTCGGAGAGCGCGCAGTGATCGCGGACCGACCGCGGCCATGAGCCTGATGCTGCTGCTGTTCGGCGCCGTCCTCGCGCTGGTGGTGCTCAACGTGCCGATCGCGGTCTCGCTCGGCATCGTGGCGGTCGTGGCGATGGTGGCGACGCACGGCGCGGCGGTCCTGCCCAACCTGCCGGTCGTGACGTACAACGGCGCGACCAGCTTCCCGCTGCTCGCGATTCCCCTGTTCATCCTGGCCGGCGCGATCATGAACGCCTCCGGCATCTCGCGCCGTCTGATCGCGTTCGCCTCGTCGCTCTTCGGCTGGGCGCGCGGCGGGCTCGCCCATGTATCCATCGGCGCGTCGATGTTCTTCGCCGAGATCTCCGGCTCTGCCGTCGCCGACATCGCCGCGCTGGGATCGATACTCATCCCCGGCATGAAAGCGAAGGGCTATCCGCCCGCGCTCGCGGCCTCGGTCATGTCGTCCGCGGCGACGCTCGCGGTCATCATTCCGCCTTCGATCCCGATGATCCTGTACGCGGTCATGGCCGAGACGTCGGTCGTGCAGCTCTTCGTTGCCGGGATCGTGCCCGGCATCATCGGCGGATTCGGGCTCATGGCGATGGCGTACTGGTTCGCACGGCGCTACGACCTTCCGCGCGAAGAGGCTTTCTCGCTGCGCCGGGTCGGCCGCGCGGCGCGCGAGGCGATGTGGGCCTTCCTGCTGCCGGTCATCATCCTGGGCGGCATCTTCGGGGGCATCGTCACCGCGACCGAAGGCGCGGCCCTGGCGGTGATCGCGGCGATGGCCGTAGGCTTCCTTATCTATCGCGAGCTCAACCTCGCGCAGCTCCGCCAGGCCGTGATCGACGGCGCCGTGCAGACGGCGGTGGTCATGCTGCTCGTCGCCACCAGCGCGTTGCTCGGCACCTACCTCACCGAGGTTCAGGCGCCGCAGAAGCTCGCCCAGACGGTCTCGCAGCTCACCCAGAACAAGTGGGTCGTCCTGGCGCTGCTCAACCTGCTCTTCCTCCTGCTCGGCATGTTCCTGCATTCGGCGGCCGCGATCATCCTGGTGGTGCCGGTCGTGATGCCGCTGGTGAAAGCGGCAGGGATCGATCCGGTGCATTTCGGCCTGGTGGTGACGGTCAACCTCGGAATCGGCCAGCAGACGCCGCCGGTGGCTAGCGTCCTGATGGTCGCGAGCGCGATCGCCAAGGAGTCGATCTGGAACGTCACGCGTGTCAACGTCTGGTTCATCGCCGTGCTGCTCGCCGTGCTCCTCATGGTCACCTACGTCCCCGTGACCGGCATGGGCCTGGTCGACCTGTTCTATCGTTAGGAATCCAGCCATGTCCGCACTCGTCGACGTCGCGCGCGAAGGCCTCATCGCCACCGTGGTGCTCAACCGGCCCGCGAAGCTCAACGCCCTGACCAAAGCCATGTGGCGCGATCTCGGCGTCGCGGTGAGCGAGCTCTCCGGCGACGATTCGCTGCGCTGCCTGATCCTGCGCGGCGCCGGCGAGAAGGCGTTCTCGCCGGGCAACGACATCGGCGAGTTCGCGACAGAGCGGTCGAACAAGGCCCAGGCGGTCGAATACGGACGGCTCATGCACGCGACGCTCCAGGCACTCGAGAACTGCCGGCATCCGGTCGTCGCGCAGATCCACGGCGTCTGCGTCGGCGGTGGCCTGGAGATTGCCGCGCTCGCCGACCTGCGGATCTGCGGCGCGTCGAGCCGCTTCGGTGCGCCGATCAAGAGCCTCGGCCTCACGATGGCCTACGCGGAAATGGCGCCGCTCGTGCGCCTGGTCGGAAGCCCGGTGGCGCTGGAAATCCTGCTCGAGGGTCGCATCTTCGACGCGGCCGAGGCGTTGCAGAAAGGGCTCGTCACCCGGGTCGTGCCCGACGCGGAGGTCGCGGCCGAGACCCGGGCTGCCGCCGAGCGCATCGCCGAAGGCGCGCCGCTTTGCGCCCGCTGGCACAAGAAATTTGCCCGCCGTCTCGCCGATCCGCGGCCGATCAGCCCCGCCGAGGCCGACGAGTGCTTCGACTGCTTCGATACCGAAGACTTCCGCATCGGTGCGGCGGCGTTCCTCGCCAAGAAAAAACCGTCGTTCTTCGGAAGCTAGGCATGAAAGCGTCGCCCGCGCCGCACCCCGGGCCGCTCGCAGGCATGCGCGTGCTCGAGCTCGCGCAGATCATGGCGGGCCCGACCTGCGGGATGATGCTCGCCGATCTCGGCGCCGACGTCGTCAAGGTCGAGAAGCTGCCGGGCGGAGACGATGCCCGCGACTACCGCGAGCCGCGAGTCAACGGCGTGTCGGCCCCGTTTCTCATCATGAACCGCAACAAGCGCGGGCTCGCTCTCGATCTGAAACAGCCGCGCGGGCGAGACGTGCTGCTGCGGCTCGCCGAGACGGCCGATGTGCTCACCGAGAACTACCGCCGCGACACGCTCGAGAAGCTCGGCCTCGGCTACGATGTTCTCGCCGGGACGAACCCCGGCCTCATCTACTGCGCGGTCTCGGGCTACGGTCGCGACGGACCGTTAAGCGACAAGGGCGGCTTCGACCTGATCGCGCAGGGCTTCGCGGGACTGATGTCGATCACCGGCGAGCCCGGCCGGGCGCCGGTGAAGACGGGAAACTCGGTCGCCGATATCAACGCCGGCATCCTCGCGTTCGGCGGGATCCTCGCCGCGTACGTGCACAAGCTCAAGACCGGCGAGGGGCAGAGGGTCGACACGTCGCTCATGGAAGCGGCGCTGCAGCAGACGTACTGGCAGGCGGCGATCTTCTTCGCGACAGGCGTCTCGCCCGGCCCCACCGGCTCGGCGCACGTCCTCACCGCACCCTATCAGGCCTTTCGGACGCGCGACGGCTGGATCAACATCGGCGGTGCGAACCAGGCGAACTGGGAGCGCATCGCCGACGTGCTCGGCCACCGCGAATGGTGCACCGACGCTCGCTTCGCGACCAACTCGGCGCGGATGCAGCACGTGGAGGCGCTCGCCGCGCAGATGGAGACCGTGCTGGCGACGCGCGGCAGCGCCGAATGGCTCGCGCGCTTCGACGCTGCGGGCGTGCCCGCGGGTCCCGTACACAGCGTCGGCGAGGCGCTCAGTCACCCCCAGACGATCGCCCGGGGCATGGTCATCGAGCAGGCGCACCCCGAGGCCGGGGCGACGCGCGCGCTCGGCTGTCCGCTGCATTTCTCCGCGACGCGGGCCCGCGTGGATCGTCCCGCGCCGCGGCTGGGCGAGCACACGCGGGAAGTCCTGCGTGAGTGCGGCTATGCCGACCCGGAGATCGACGCGCTTGCGGCCGACGGCGTCGTGGCGATCGCCGCTGACGCAGCTGTGAATCGCTAGACGCCTCGCGCCGCTCTCGCCGAAGCCGTCGCGGTACAATCGCCGACGGTATCGATGCGACCCGTCGCCATCTTCCGCTTCTCGCCCACCGAGGGACCCGGCCGCCTCGGCGAGTGGCTCGCGGAGCGCGGGCTGCCGCAACGCCTGATCGCGCTCGACGAGGGCGAGGGCGTGCCCGCCGATGTGCGAGCCTTCTCCGGCATCGCCATGATGGGCGGCCCGATGAGCGCCAACGACGATCTGCCCTGGAGCGCGCCGCTGCTCGCGCTCCTGCGCGACGCGCTGCAGGCCGACGTTCCGATGCTGGGTCACTGTCTCGGCGGCCAGCTCCTGGCGCGGGCGCTCGGCGCGCGCGTCACGCGCACGCCCGCGCCGGAGATCGGCTGGGGAGAGGTGCAGGTCGTCGACGGGGGGCGCGCGGGCTCGTGGTTCGGCGGCCGCGACGCCTTCACGACGTTTCAGTGGCATTACGACGTCTTCGCGCTGCCTCCTGGCGCGACGCGGGTGCTGACCAACGGCTGGAATCCGAATCAAGGCTATGTCCTCGGCAAGCACGTCGGCTTCCAGTGCCATGTCGAGATGACGCGGCCGATGGTGGAGACCTGGTGCCGCACGGGAGCGTCCGAGCTCCCCGAGCGCAGCCAGGGCGCGAAGCAGAGCAAGGCTGACATGTTCGCCGATCTCGACCACCGGCTCGCGACGCTGTCGCGCGTGGCCGACGATGTCTACGCGCGCTGGACGCAGGGGCTCGCGGCATGACCTCGCACATTCGCGCCCTCCCCGATCACCTGATCAACCAGATCGCCGCGGGCGAAGTCGTCGATCGGCCGGCGGCGGCGCTCAAGGAGCTGATGGAGAACAGCCTCGACGCCGGCGCGAAAGCGATCGACGTCGAGCTCGCGGGCGGCGGGACCCGGCTCATCCGCGTGGCCGACGACGGAGACGGGATCGAACGCGAGGAGCTCGTGCTGGCCGTGGCGAGGCACGCAACATCGAAGATCGCCACGCCGTCCGATCTCGCGGCGATCGCGACGCTCGGCTTCCGCGGCGAAGCGCTCGCGTCGCTTGCCGCGGTGTCGCGGCTCGCGATCACCTCGCGCTCGCGCGGCAAGGCGCACGCCTGGCGCCTCGAGGTCGACGGAGGCGAGGTCGGCGTGCCGCAGCCGGCGGCGCTCGCCGCCGGCACCACCGCGACCGTGCAGGAGCTGTACTTCAATACACCCGCGCGCCGCAAGTTCCTACGCACGGAGGCCACCGAGTACGGTCATTGCGAGGAGACCTTCCGCCGCATCGCGCTCTCGCACCCCGACGTCGCCTTCACGCTGAGCCACAACGGCAGCGTCCGCCACCGGCTGGTGGGCGGCGGCCGCCGCTCGCGCCTCGACGCGCTCTTCGGCGACGCTTTCGCGGCTCATGCAGCGGTGGTGGACGCCGCGGCGCCCGGGCTCGCGCTCGCCGGATGGGCGGTACGCCCCGCGTACGCCACGGCGGGAGCGCCGGGGCGCGAAGTGCAGTGCCTGTTCGTCAACGGCCGCTTCGTGCGCGACCGCGTTCTGGCCCACGCGCTGCGCGAGGCGTATCGCGACGTGCTGCACAACGAGCGGCAGCCGGCGTACGCGCTGTGGCTCGACGTCGATCCGCGGCAGGTGGACGTCAACGTGCATCCCACCAAGATCGAGGTGCGTTTCCGCGAAAGCGGCGCCGTGCACCAGTTCGTGCGCTTCGCGGTGGAGAAGG
>Ga0335077_10001256_pt1 | contig 29897 bp, 22 predicted proteins | sample Lox_Sample_31_FD_207151 | JGI IMG/M metagenome (GOLD analysis project Ga0335077, IMG submission 207151) | Soil microbial communities from Loxahatchee National Wildlife Refuge, Florida, United States - Lox_Sample_3.1 | ecosystem: Environmental > Terrestrial > Soil > Wetlands | place: USA... | reverse complement strand
GGAGAAGATCGGGAGCTGCTCGGTCTCCTGGAATCCGCCGAGGCCGAGCGTCATCGAGCCCGTCTCGGGGGTGATGACGACGACCGGAGAATGCGCCCAGTACGCCGCGGCGGTCGAAGTCACGAAGTTCGTGACCCCGGGGCCGTTCTGCGCGATGCAGACCCCGTGGCGGCCGGATACGCGCGCATAGCCGTCGGCCATGTGACCCGCGCCCTGCTCGTGCGCAACGGAGATGAAGCGGATGCCGGCGAGCTCGAAGAGGTCGAGCGCATCCATGTACGCCGAGCCCACGATCCCGAACACGTCGCGCACGCCGTGCGCGACGAGCGTCTCGACGAAGGCTTCCGACGGGGTCATCTTCTGTCGGCCGGCGACGGCCAGGCGCTTGGCTTCGGTCATCGTGTTCATGGGAGCTCCGGAATTCGAGGCGGCTGCGGATTCGTATTGTGGCGCCGTGCCGGCATCGAGGCTAGGGCCAGCGCCAGGCGAGAGGTAGGGCCACGCGCGGTTCGCGCCGCGGCCCCGGTCACATCGCCGCTTCGGGCGCGACGTACTTGTAGCCGAGCGCTTCGGCGACCGGCTGGCAAGTAACCTTGCCGAAGGCCACGTTGAGCCCGTTCTTCAGATGCACGTCGGCGCCGAGCGCGGCCTTCCAGCCCTTGTCGGCGATGGCCAGCACGAAGGGCAGCGTCGCGTTGTTGAGCGCGAGCGTGGAGGTGCGGGGAACCCCGCCGGGCATGTTCGCCACGCAATAGTGGATCACGCCGTCGACCAGGTACACCGGATCGGCGTGAGTCGTGGGGCGCGAGGTCTCGAAGCAGCCGCCCTGGTCGATCGCCACGTCGACGACCACCGATCCCGGCCTCATGCGCGCGACCAGCTCGCGAGAGACGAGCTTCGGCGCCGAGGCTCCGGGAATCAGGACGCCGCCGATCACCAGGTCGGCCGTGCTCACGTGCCGCTCGATCGCGTCGCGCGTCGAGTAGACCGTGTTGAGCGGCCGGCCGAACTGCCGCCACAGCGCGCGCAGCGCCTCGACGCTGCGGTCGAGGACCCAGACTTCCGCACCCATGCCCAGCGCGATGTGGCACGCGTGCGAGCCGACGACGCCGCCGCCGAGGACGACCACCTTGGCCGGATCCACGCCCGGCACGCCGCCGAGCAGCACGCCGAGCCCGCCGTGCGGCTTCTCCAGATAGTACGCACCCGCCTGGACCGCCATCCGTCCGGCGACTTCCGACATCGGCGCGAGCAGCGGCAGCCCGCCGGCCGCCGAGGTGACCGTCTCGTAGGCGATGCACACGGCGCCGCTCGCGACGAGATCCCTGGCCTGCTCGGGGTCCGGCGCCAGGTGCAGGTAGGTAAAGAGGATCTGTCCGGGCTTGAGCATCTTGCGCTCGCCCGGCTGCGGCTCCTTCACCTTCACGATCATGTCCGCGCCGGCGAAGACCTCGGCTGCCGTTTCGACGATCCGCGCGCCGGCGCGGCGGTAATCCTCGTCGTCCATTCCGATGCCCTGGCCCGCGTTGTGCTCGACCAGCACCTCGTGGCCGTGGTGCACGGCCTCGCGCGCGCTGGCGCTCGTGAGGCCGACCCGATTCTCCAGGACCTTGATCTCCTTCGGCACGCCGATGCGCATGTCATCCTCCCGTGGGACGCCAAAGGTAACCCGGCGCCCGCCGATTCACCAAACCGGTCATAGACCCGCTTTACCGGCAGGATAAGAATAAACGCATTGAATTGTGGTTGCTTCGGCCATAATATACGAATCGTTCTCATTTACTTTCGGCGCCCCGGGCGCCGGTCAAGGAGCCAGCCAATGAAAACCGTAGGTCAGAAGCTCGAAGCCTTCAGCGTCGTGGGCGTCAAGCCCCGCTTCAACCGTCACGAGGAGAACGGCGAGTCGGCGTTCGAATCGATCGACGAGAAGTCGTTCCCCGGGAAGTGGAAGGTGATCTACTTCTATCCCAAGGACTTCACCTTCGTCTGTCCGACCGAGATCGTGGGTTTCGCCAGGCTCGCGAAGGACTTCGAGGATCGCGACGCGGTCGTCCTCGGCGGGTCGACCGACAACGAGTTCGCCAAGCTCGGCTGGCGGCGCGACCACGCGGACCTGAAGAGCCTCAACCAGTGGCAGTTCGCCGACGTGACCGGCTCGCTCGTCGACCAGCTCGGCGTTCGCGCCCAGGAAGGCGTCGCGCTGCGCGCGACGTTCATCGTCGACCCCGACAACGTCATCCAGCACGTATCGGTCAACAACCTGAACGTCGGCCGGAACCCGGAGGAGGTCCTGCGGATCCTCGACGGGCTGCAGACCGACGAGCTCTGCCCGTGCAATCGCGCGGTCGGCGGCTCGACGCTGTAGCGAAGGTTGCCGCGGCCTCCGGCCGGACACGGGTCGCCAGCGACCCCGATCCCGGCTTGCGCCGGGATGACGAGCCTGGCATTTCCCTACGAAAGGAAACCCATGCAACTGCAAACCATCAAGGACCGCATCCCCGACTACGCCAAGGATCTGCGGCTCAATCTCGACGCCGTCCTGCAGCGCTCCAGCCTCCCTCCGGCGCAGGCCACGGGCGCCGCGCTCGCGGCCGCCTCCGCCGCGCGGGCGCCCGCGCTCGTCTCGGCCCTTCGCGACGAAAGCTCGATCGAGCCCGCGCACGCCCGGGCTGCTTTGACGGCCGCCGCCCTCATGGGCATGAACAACGCCTGGTATCCCTTCGTCGAAATGGCGGCCGACCCGGACTTGAAGACGATGCGGCCGGAGCTTCGCATGAATGCCTACGCTACCTACGGCGGCGTCGACCGCGCGAGCTTCGAGCTCTACGCGCTGGCCGCGTCGATCGTCGGCAAGTGCGAATTCTGCGTGGCTGCGCACTCCAGACTGCTGCGCGAGAGCGGCTACACTGCCCAGCAGCTCCGGGACGTCGGGCGCATCGCGGCCGTGGTCAACGGCGTGGCGCAGGTGCTCGCGGCGGAGGGCGCGGTCGTGGCGTCGAACGACGCGATCCCGGAAGACGCGACGGCGTAGCCGGCGCGGATCGTGGCTCGAGGCGAGCGCCGGCGGCGCTCGTCGCGTTTTCATTGCCGCGCATCGCGCTCGCGGGAGCCGGGCGGCGGCTCCGCCCCGCGCCTCAGCGCGCCGCCGCGTAGGTCGCCGAGACCTCGCTGTACGCGGCGGCGAGCGCCGCGACCCCGGGATCGATCCGCTCGGTCGCGATCGACGCGAAGCCCAGCCGCGCGTAGTTGCGCGGCGCGAGCTTGCCCGGGGTGTCGGCGGCGAAAAACACGTCGCCCGGCTCGATCAGCACGCCGTGCCGCTGCGCGGCCGCGGCCAGCGCGCGCGTGTCGACGCCTTCGGGAAAGCGCAGCCAGAACGACGACGCCCCGGCAACAGTGTGGAAGCTCACGTCCGGAAGCCGCCGCGAGAGCGCATCTGCGACCGCGGCGGCGCGCTCCGCATGGCTGCGCTTGAGCCTGCGCAGCAGCGCATCGTGGTAGCCCATCGCGAGGAACAACCCCACCGAGCGCTCGTTGTTGGCGGCCGGATGGCGCAGCATCAGGCGGCGCAGCGCGCGCAGCTCGCGCACGAGCTCCGCGCTCGCCACGATGTAGCCCAGGCGGATCCCCGGCGCGAGCGTCTTCGACAGGCTGCTCACGTAGACGACGCGGCCGCTGCGATCCAGGCTCTTGAGCGCCGGCTGCACGTGGCCCTCGAAGCCGAGCTCGATCTCGTAGTCGTCCTCGATCAGCACCCGGTCGCGGCGCTCGGCCCAGTCGAGGAGCGCCTCGCGGCGCTCGAGCGGCATCGTGACGTTGGTAGGGCACTGGTGCGACGGCGTCACGTAGACGTACTCGCAGGCGTCGAGCGTGGCGGACAGCGCGAGACCTTGCCCGTCGAGCGCGAGCACGGCGACGCTCGACGTTCGCGACGCGAAGATGTTCCGTGCATCCGGATAGCCCGGATCCTCGACGCCGACCGTCGTGGCGCGGCCGACCAGCAGCGTCGCCAGCAGAAAGAGGGCGTGCTGCGCGCCCACGGTCACCAGGATCTGGTCCGGCGCCGCCCAGACGCCGCGGCGAGGCAACAGCCGGGTCTGAATCTGCTCGATCAGGAGCGGATCGTCGCCGTCGATGAGATCGCCGGCCCAGGAGCGCGCTTCGGTGCCGGAGAGCGCCTGCAGGCTGCATTCCCGCCAGCCCGGGAGCGGCGTCTGGCCCGGATCGAACTGGCCGTAGAGAAACGGGTAGGGATACTTCTGCCAGTCGGCCGGCTTGGCGATGTTCCGCTGACGCGAGACCGAGCCCGACAGGCGCGGCGACCAGGCGATCGGCGCAGCCGGCGGCGGCAGCGCGTGCCGGTGCGCCGGCGCGCGTCCGGAGAGAATCTCCGGGTTGACGTAGTGTCCGCTGCGGCTCTTGGTCCGCAGGTAGCCCTCGTTAACCAGCAGCTCGTAGGCCAGCGCGACGGTGTTGCGCGCGACGCCGAGCTGGCGCGCGAGCACGCGGGTCGACGGCAGCGCCGCGCCCAGCGGTAGCTGCCCTTCCAGGATCGCTCCGACCAGCATCTCCCGGATCTGCGCCTGGAGGCTCACCCGGCTCTTGAACGTGAGATGGATCAACTGGTTCCAGAGCGGGCTGGGCGGGCGCATGCGAGCGATCATAGCAGCCTGGCCCAGCGCCACGCCGGCAACTGGCCCTGTCCCCGGCCGGCTCTTGGGTTTAAGAAGTAAACTCGATCCATCGGGGGGCGGACGCGATCCGCGCGCCCCGTCTTGCGAGGAGCTTTCCATGGACCACGCCGAACTCACGCTTCGCGACCAGCCCGAGCCGCGCCAGATTTCGCTGGACGAGCTCTGGATGCCGTTCACCCCCAACCGCGAATTCAAGGCCGACCCGAAGATGGTGGTCCGCGCGGAGGGCATGTACTACTGGAACGACCGCGGAGGGAAGCTGATCGACGCGTCGTCCGGCCTGTTCTGCGTGAACGCGGGTCACGGGCGCAAGGAGATCGCGGAGGCGGTTCACCGCCAGCTCACCGAGCTCGACTTCGTCCCGCCGTTCCTGCGCGGGCACCCGAAGAGCTTCGAGCTGGCGCGGCGCGTGGCGGAGCTCACGCCCGGCGACTTGAACCGCATCTTCTTCGTCAACTCGGGCTCCGAAGCCGTCGACACGGCGATGAAGGTGGCGCTCGCGTATCACCACGCGCGCGGCCAGAGCGGGCGGGCGATGTTCGTCTCGCGCGAACGCGCCTACCACGGCGTGAATTTCGGCGGCGTGTCGCTCTCCGGCATCGTCAACAACCGGCGCAAGTTCGGGCCGACGCTGCCCGGCATCGCCCACATGCGCCACACGCACTTGAAGGAGAACTTCTTGGTGCGCGGCGAGGGGGCGCACGGCGCCGACCTGGCCGAGGATCTCCAGCGTTTCGTCGCGCTGTACGGGGCGGAGAACATCGCCGCCTGCTTCGTCGAGCCGATCGCGGGCTCGACCGGCTGCCTCGTGCCGCCGAAGGGCTATCTCAAGCGCCTGCGCGAGATCTGCGACCAGCACGGCATCCTGCTCGCGTTCGACGAGGTGATCTGCGGCTTCGGCCGCACCGGCAAGCCCTTCGCGGCGCAGAGCTTCGGCGTGACGCCAGACATCATGACCATGGCGAAGGGCATCACCAACGGCGCGCAGCCGATGGGGGCGGTCGCGGTGAGCGAGCGCATCCACGACACGATCGTCGCCGCCGCGCAGGAAGGTGCGATCGAGTTCTTCCACGGCTACACCTACTCCGGCCACCCCGCGCCCTGCGCCGCGGGGCTCGCGACGCTGGACATCTATCGCAAGGAGGGCCTCTTCGAGCGCGCGGCCGAGCTCTCGCCGTACTTCCTCGACGGCATCTGGTCGCTCAAGGAGCTGCCGGCGGTCGCCGACCTGAGGGGCTACGGCATGTTCGCGGCGATCGACGTGCATGCCAAGGGCGCGCCGGGGGCGCGCGGGCACCTGCTGCAGAAGAAGCTCTTCGACAACGGCCTGCACTTGAAGACGACGGGCGACTGCGCGATCGTCGCCCCGCCGCTCATCGCCGAGCGCTCGCATATCGATATGATCGTCGATTGCTTGCGCAAGACGCTGGCAACCGTTTAGTCTCGCGATTCGCTCAAAGGGAGGGAACATGAAACGCTTGTGGGGAGCTTGGATGGTGGCGGCGCTCCTGGCCGCGGTGCCGGCCTGGGCGCAGAAGAGCGTGACCTTCGCCTATCAGGACATGATGAACCCGTGGCGCTGGGTGCAGCAGAGCCAGGAAATCGAGAAGGCAACCGGCTTCAAGATCAACTGGCGGCAGTTCGGCGGCGGCGGCGACGTCATCCGCGCCATGGCCTCCGGCGACGTCCAGCTGGGCGAAGTCGGCTCGACCGGCGTGGCCACCGCCATCAGCCAGGGCATGGATGTCGACCTGTTCTGGATCCTGGAAGACATCGCCTCGGCGGAGGCGCTGGTCGCGCGCAACGGCAGCGGCATCAATACGGTCGCCGACCTGAAGGGCAAGAAGATCGGGACGCCGTTCGTCTCGACGTCGCACTTCCAGCTGCTCTACGCGATGCAGCAGGCCGGCATCAAGCCCAACGAGGCGCAGGTGCTTAACATGCGGCCGCCGGAGATCGCCGCCGCCTGGGGGCGCGGCGACATCGACGCGACGTTCATCTGGGACCCGGTGCTCTCGCAGGTGAAGAAGTCCGGCAAGGTGCTGCTCACCTCCGGCGACATCTGCAAGAAAGGGGCGTGCACGTTCGACGGCCTGATCGTGACCAAGAAGTTCGCGAAGGAGAACCCGGAGTTCATGGTCGCCCTGGTCAAGGCGGTGGCCAAGGCGGATGCCGCCTATCGCTCCAATCCCAAGGCCTGGACGGGCGACAAGGCCAAGGTCGACGCGGTCGCGAAGTGGTCCGGCGGCAAGCCCGAGGACGTCTCCGACGCGATGGCCCTGTACGGTTTCCCAAGCCTGCAGGAGCAGGCCTCGGCGACCTGGCTCGGCGGCGGCGCAGGAGGCGCGGCGAGCAAGGCGCTCGCCCAGCAGGCGAACTTCCTCAAGGACCAGGGGAGGCTCACTTCCGTGGCGCCCGACTTCAGCAAGAACGTCACCACGGAGTGGGTGACGAAGGCGATGAAGTAGAGGCTCGGTAGCCGACCGGCGGACGGCGCGAGCAAGCCGCGAGCCGGATCCGAAAACGGCGGCGCCACGTGCGCCGCCTTTTTCGTGCCCATTCGCCCGCCCTACAATAGCGTCGTGCCGCAACTCGACATCCGCCACCTGGGCGTCCGCTACGCGACCAAGCGCGGCGTCGTCGAGGCGCTCGCCGACGTGAACCTCTCGATGCGCGACCGCGACTTTGTCGTGGCCATCGGCGCGTCGGGCTGCGGCAAGACGACGCTGCTCAACTGCATCGCGGGATTCCTGCCGGCGACCGACGGCTCGATCGAGCTCGACGGCAAGCCCGTCACCGGCCCCGGCGCCAACCGCGGCGTCGTGTTCCAGAAGCATGCGCTGATGCCCTGGCTCAACGTCGCGGCCAACGTGGAGTTCGGCTTGCGCATGCGCGGCATCGAGCCCGCGCCGCGGCGCAGGCTCGCGATGGAGAAGCTCAAGCTCGTGGGACTCGAGGACTTCGCCGAGCGCGCCATCTACGAGCTCTCCGGAGGGATGCAGCAGCGCGTCGGCATCGCCCGGGCGCTCGCGTCCGATCCGGCGCTGATGCTGATGGACGAGCCGCTCGGCGCGCTCGACGCCTTCACGCGCGAGTCGATCCAGGAGCTCGTGCTCGACGTCTGGCACCGCACCGGCAAGATGATGTTCTTCATCACGCACTCCGTGGAGGAGGCGCTGTTCCTCGCCACGCACCTCGTCGTGATGTCGCCGCGGCCGGGCCGCATCTCGCACGAATACCGGCTCGACTTCGGCCGGCGCTTCATCGAGACGCGCGACGCGCGGGCGATCAAGTCGGCACCGGATTTCATCCGCGTGCGCGAGGAAGTGCTGGCGGTGATCCAGCACCGGCTTCCGGCCGACGGCGCGGTCCCCATCGAAAGCTGAGCCGTGAACCGCGACGCGACGAGGGCCGAAACCCGGCCGAAAACATCGAAGTTCGCCACCCCGGGAGAGGGCTCGAGCACCGCCATCAGCGTGGTCACGATGATCGTGATCGTCGCGCTGTGGTGGCTCGCGAGCCACCTGCGGTGGCTGCCGCCGCTGTTCCTGCCCACGCCGGAGACGGTGTTCGCGCGGCTCTACGAATCGGCGATGGGGCAGCTCACCGACGCGCCTCTCGCCGAGCACTTCGGCTGGTCGATGTTCCGGGTGTTCAGCGCTTTCCTGGCGGCGTGCCTGACCGCCATCCCGATCGGCATCGCGATGGGCGTGTCGCGCATCGCCCGCGGCATCTTCGACCCGCCGATCGAGTTCTACCGCCCGCTGCCGCCGCTCGCCTACCTGCCGCTGATCGTGATCTGGTTCGGCATCGACGAGCTTTCGAAAGTGCTGCTGATCTACCTCGCGTGCTTCGCGCCGCTCGCGATGAGCGCCCGCGCGGGAGTGCGCTCGGTGTCGCAGGAGCAGATCCACGCCGCGTATTCGATGGGGGCGTCGAAGTGGCAGGTGATCCGGCACGTGATCGTGCCCGCGGCGATGCCCGAGATCCTCACCGCCATGCGCATCGCCATCGGCTTCGGCTGGACCACGCTGGTCGCCGCCGAGATGGTCGCGGCGACCAAGGGTCTGGGGCAGATGGTGCTCAATGCCTCGAACTTTCTGCGCACTGACATCGTGATCATGGGCATCGTGGTCATCGGTGTTGTCGCCTACCTCTTCGACCTGCTCATGCGCTACGTCGAGCGCCTGGTCGTGCCGTGGAAGGGGAAGGTGTAACGACTACGCGCCCCCAAGCGCCGGTCATCGGCCTGCTGTTGACACCCTCCGCGGCCTTTGCCACGCTGGTTCCATGGTTTCCCGGCCGCACTTCCAGCCTCTGGTCGACCGCGCTCGCAACCTGCCGCCGCTGCCGGCCGCGGTGGTGTTCCCCTGCGACCGCGATGCGCTGCAGATGGCGCTGTCCGGGCAGTTCGCGGGCTATCTCGCGCCGGTGCTGGTCGGTCCGGACAAGCGCATCGGGGAAGCCGCCGCGATCGCGGGCCTCGACCTCTCGCGCATGGAGATCGTCGACACGCCCGACGACCCGTTCGCCGCAGCCAAGAGCGCGGCTGCGCTCGCCAAGAGCGGCCAGGTGCGTGCGCTCATCAAAGGCAGCCTGTATCCCGACGACCTGATGCGCGCGGTGGCGAGCCCCGAATCGGGCCTGCGCGGCGAGCGGCGCCTCACCCACGCCTACTTCGTCGAGCTGCCCGGCTGGCCGCGCGCCTTCGTCCTCTCCGACGCGGTGCTCAATATCGTCCCGACGCTCGCGGCCAAGCGCGAGATCGTGCAGAACGCCATCGAGTTCGCGCACGCCCTCGGCGTGGAAACGCCCAACGTCGCGATCCTGAGCGCGGTCGAGGGCGTGACACCGGCGCTTCCGGCGACCGGGGACGCCGCTGCGCTCGCGAAGATGGCGACGCAGGGCCTCATCACGGGCGCGATCGTCGAGGGGCCGCTCACCGCCGACGCGGTGCTCTCCGCGGCGAGCGCGCGCGCCAGCGGCATCGAGTCGAAGGTGGCGGGCAACGCCGACATCCTGATCGTTCCCGGGCTCGAATCGGGCTCGATCCTGCTGCGCACGCTGACGGGAGCCTTCGGCGCCCTCGCCGCCGGCGTCGCGCTCGGCGCCAAGGTGCCCGTCGTGCTTCCAAGCCGCGGCGAATCGATGGAGGTTCGCATGGCCTCCTGCGTGCTCGCCTCGGCCGTCGCGCACGGGGCCCGACCCGCCGCGGCCGAGCCGAAGTCCGACGCCACGTCTCCCACCACGATCATTCCGGCAACCGCGTAGCGCCCGCGCGCGTCGTTGCACGATTGCTGCCCGGGCCGCATCATCGCGGCTCATGCTGACCCGCCCCTGTCCCACCTGCCGCGCGCTGCGCGGCAAGCTCCTGCCCTTTCTCGCGTGGCGCGACCGGGTCGACGCGTCCAGCTTGCGCGACGACCTCGGCGCGGCCCTGGTCGGCGCGCTCCTGGTCCTGCCGCAGGGCATCGCCTTCGCCACGCTCGCCGGCGTCCCGCCGGAGTATGGCCTGTACGGCGCGATGCTCCCGACCGTGGTGGGCGCGCTCTGGGGCTCGTCGCGGCATCTCGTCTCCGGGCCGACCAACGCGACATCGCTCATGGTTTTCGCCTCGCTGGGCGCGCTGGCCGCGCCGTTCTCGCCCGACTACCTGCGGCTGGTGCTCACCCTCAACCTGATGATCGGGCTGATCAAGCTCGGGCTCGGGCTCGCGCGCCTCGGGATGCTGGTCAACTTCATCTCCGGCACGGTCGTCGTCGGATTCACGGCCGGCGCGGGGCTGCTGATCGTATCGGCACAGCTGCGCAACTTCTTCGGCCTCGAGCTGCCGCAGCAGCCCACCTTCGCCGCCGCGCTGACGCAGTTCGTCCAGCACGCAGGCGAGTTCGACGCGTGGGCCGTGGCTGTCGGCGCCGTCACGCTCGCCATGGCGCTGCTCGGGCGGCGCCTGCTCCCGCGCGTGCCGCCGATGCTGAGCGCCACCGTCGGCGGCACGCTGTTCGCCTATCTCCTGGCGCGCAACGGGATCGCGCACGTGCCCACCATCGGCGCCCTGCCCTCGGCCATCCCGTCGCTGTCGCTGCCCGACTTCTCCGCCGGCACGTGGCGCGCGCTCGCTCCGGCGGCGCTCGCGCTGACGGTCATTGGCCTCACCGAGGCGGTGTCCAGCGCTCGCGCGGTCGCCGCGCGCTCCGGCCAGCATCTCGACGGCAACCAGGAATTCATCGGCCAGGGACTGGCCAATATCGCGGGCGCGTTCACCTCGAGCTATCCGACCTCGGGATCGTTCAATCGCACCGGAGCGAACTACGAGGCGGGCGCGAAGACCGGCCTCGCGGCGGTTTTCTCCGCCGGCTTCCTGCTCGTGCTGGTCGCCTTCGTCGCGCCGCTCGCCTCCTACATCCCGCTTGCGGTGATGGCGGCGCTGCTGTTCCTCGTCGCCTGGGGCCTGATCGATTTCGAGCGACTGCGCGAGATCGTGCAGATCGGACGCGGCGAGACGCTGGTCATGGTCATGACGTTCCTCGCCACCCTGCTCCTGCAGCTCGAGTTCGCGATCCTGATCGGCGTGCTCTGCTCGCTGCTCCTCTACCTCAATCGCACCACGCATCCCGCGATCCACGCGGTCGCGCCGGACCCGGCGTCGCCCTTGCGCCGCTTCGAGCCCGTCGCCCAGACCGGCAGCCCCGAGTGCCCGCAGCTCGCGCTCCTGCGGGTCGACGGGTCGCTGTTCTTCGGCGCGGTCGATCACGTGCACGAAGAGCTCGACGAGCTGCGCGAGCGCGAAGGGGCGCAGAAGAGGGTCCTGCTCATCGGCAGCGGCGTCAACTTCGTCGACGCGGCCGGCGGGGAGCTCGTGGTTCGCGAAGCGCAGCGGCAGCGGGAGCGCGGCGGGGCTCTGTATCTCGCCAATTTCAAGCCCGCGGCGCGAGAGCTCCTCGAGCGCGGCGGCTTCCTCGAGCGCATCGGCCGCGAGAACCTGTTCGCGACCAAGTTCGCCGCGATCGCGGCGATCTATCCGCAGCTCGATGCCGAGACCTGTCGAACCTGCCGTGCCCGCATCTTCAACGAGTGCGCGCGGCTCCCGGACGCAAGCCTGCGGGAGGAGACGGGCTGAGCGGCCTCGGGGCCGGGGTTTCGCTTGCCCCGGGCTGGGCTCGCGCCCGGGTTCCGCTCGAGCCGGACTACGCGTCGTGCAGCGCGCGCCAGACGCGCTCCGGCGTGAGCGGCATCTGCAGCGCGAGCGCGCGCTGCTCCGCACCGGCCCGGGCGAGCGCGTCGATGACCGCGTTGACCACCGCGGGTGTCGCGCCGATCGTTCCGAGCTCACCCACGCCCTTGATGCCGAGCTCGTTGTTGCGGCAAAGGATCGATTCGTCCATCGCGGTGCGGAAGGGTGGTGAAGACGTCGCGCGCGGCAGCGCGTAGTCGAGAAAGCTCGCCGTCAGCGCCTGCCCGGAATCGCGCTCGTAGACGACCTGCTCGAAGAGCGCCTGGCCGATCCCCTGGACGGCGCCGCCGTCGAGCTGGCCGACGACGATCGCGGGATTTACCACGCGGCCGACGTCGTTCACCGAAGCGTACGCGACCGGGTCGACCGCGCCTGTCTCGGGATCGACCTCGACCTCGCAGATGTGGCAGCCGTTCGGCCAGGTCGCGTCCGCCACCGAGCTGGTCGAGTCGACCGTGAAGCGCGCCTGCGGCTGCGTACTGGCGAGATCGAACAGGCCGATCCTGCGGTCGGTCCCCATCACCGAGAACACGCCGTCGGCGTATTCCAGATCCCCGGCGGCGACCTCGAGCGCCGCGGACGCGAGCTCGCGTCCGCGGTCGACCGCGCGCTCGGCGGCGACCCGGACCGCGGAGCCGCCCACGAAGAGCGAGCGCGAGCCGGCGCTGCCGAAACCGGTTCCGCGGTCCGTGTCGCCCTGGGCGATGCGGATGCGATCGATGGGCACGCCGAAGACGTCCACGGCCAGCTGCGCGTAGCTGGTCGCGATTCCCTGGCCCATCGCCTGCGTGGCGGAGAAGATCTCAATCCAGCCGTCGGCGCAGACTTCGACGGTCACGCGCTCCTCGAACACGTCGGCGCCGGTCCACTCGAGGAACGTGGCCAGCCCACGGCCCCGCAACCGGCCGCGGCGCGCAGCCTCGGCGCGGCGCGCCTCGAAGCCCGACCAGTCGGCGAGCGCGAGCGCCTGGTCCATGATGGATTCGAACGCGCCGCTGTCGTAGGTCTTGCGCATCGCGTTGCGATAAGGCATCTGCTCCGGGCGAATCATGTTCCGCCGCCGCAGCTCCGCGGGGTCGAGCTTCATCGCCCGCGCCGCGGCGTCCATCAGCCGCTCGATGACGTAGATCGCTTCGGGGCGGCCCGCGCCGCGATACGCCGCCGTCGGCGCCGTGTGCGTGAGCACGCCGCGAATCCGGATGTCGATCGTCTCGATGGCGTAGATGCTGGTCGACACCCAGGGGCCGATCATAAGCTGGATCACGACCCCGGCCGGCGTCGCATACGCGCCGAGATTGGCGAGCGAATCCACGCGCAGCGCGAGGATCCGCCCGGTCGCGTCGAGCGCGAGCTCCGCGGTGCTCGTGACGTCGCGCCCGTGGGTCGCGGCGAGGAACTCCTCGATGCGCTCGGCGCACCATTTGACCGGCCGGCCGAGCTTGCGCGTGCAGTACGCGGCGACGACGTCCTCCGCATAGAGGCCGGTCTTCATCCCGAAGCCGCCGCCGACGTCGCCGACGACCACTCGCACGCGGTCGTTCGGGATGCCCAGGACCTCGGAGCACAGCGCGTCGCGCAGCCCCGAGGGCATCTGCGTCGAGGCGCGGACGGTGATGCGCCCGGTCGACTTGTCGAAGCTCGCGAGCAGCGCGCGCGGCTCGAGCGGCGACGGCGCGACCCGCTGGTTGTTGAGCTCGAGCTTGACGACGTGCGCCGCCGCGCGGAAGGCCGCGGCCGTCGCGCCGGTGTCGCCGTGCCGCAGCTCGCAGGCGATGTTCGCTCCGGCCTCCGCCCAAACCTGTGGCGCGCCGGACGCGATCGCAGCCCGCGGCTCGACGACCGAGGGCAGCGGCTCGTAGTCGATCTCGATCGCCTCGGCGGCGTCGCGCGCCTGCTCGCGTGACTCGGCGACCACGGCGGCGACGGCTTCTCCGACGAAGCGCACGGCTTCGTGCGCGAGCGCGCGCCGCGGCGGCGACGCGCTGGGGCTGCCGTCCGCGCGCTTGAAGTCGGTCGACGAGGGGAGCGGCTTCACGCCGGCGCGGACGAGCTCCTCGCCGGTGACGATGGCGACGACCCCGGGCATCGCGGCCGCCGCGGTGGTGTCGATGCGGACGATCCGTGCGTGCGGATGGGGCGAGCGAAGGAGCATGAGCTGCGCCTGTCCCGGCGCGCTGACGTCGTCGGCGAAGCTGCCCTGCCCCTTGAGGAGCTTGTCGTCCTCGACGCGCAGCACCGAGCGGCCGCTGCCGAAGCGAGCATAGGTGGGACCGTTCACGATTTTCCGCCGCGAGAGGCTAGCGCTGCCTGACGCAATCCATGAAATAGCGCAGCTTCCCCCCGTCGTTCTCCTCGATCAATCCGTGGATGTCCGTCTCGAAGCCGGGAAACTGCTGGTTGAACTTCCGCGCGAACTCGAGGAACTGCACGATCGTGCGATTGAAGCGCTCGCCGGGAATGAGCAGCGGGATCCCCGGCGGATACGGCGTGAGCAGCACGCTCGCCACCCGGCCCTCGACCTGATCGATCTCGACGCGGTCGATGTCCCTATGCGCGATGTGCGCGAAGGCGTCGGACGGCTTCATCGCCGGCTGCATGTCGGAGAGATACATCTCGGTCGTGACCCGGGCGACGTCGTGCGCCTTGTACATGTCGTGGATCTGCTGGCAGAGGTCGCGCAGGCCCACGCGTTCGTAGGCGGGCTGCTGCGCGCAGAACTCCGGCAGGATCTTCCACAGCGGCTGGTTCTTGTCGTAGTCGTCCTTGAACTGCTGGAGCGCGGTGACGAGGGTGTTCCAGCGGCCCTTGGTGATGCCGATCGTGAACATGATGAAGAACGAGTACAGCCCCGTCTTCTCGACGATGACGCCGTGCTCGGCCAGGTACTTGGTCACGATCGACGCCGGGATGCCGGTCTTCGCGAACTTGCCCGAGACGTCGAGCCCCGGGGTTATCACGGTGGCCTTGATCGGGTCGAGCATGTTGAAGCCGCTCGCGAGATTGCCGAAGCCGTGCCACTTCTCGTTGGCCCGCAGCATCCAGTCGTCGCGCTTGCCGATGCCCTCCGCCGCGAGATTGCTCGGACCCCAGACCTTGAACCACCAGTCCTTGCCCCATTCGTCGTCGACCTTGCGCATGGCCCGGCGGAAGTCGAGCGCCTCGACGATCGACTCCTCGACCAGCGCGGTGCCGCCCGGCGGCTCCATCATCGCCGCAGACACGTCGCACGATGCGATGATCGCGTACTGCGGCGAGGTCGAGGTGTGCATCAGGTAGGCTTCGTTGAACAGGTGCCGGTCGAGCTTCCGGGTCTCGCTCTCCTGAACCAGGATCTGCGACGCCTGCGAGAGCCCCGCGAGCAGCTTGTGCGTCGAGTGGGTGGCGAAGATGAGCGCGTCCTTGCTGCGTGGCCGGTCCTTGCCGATCGCGTGCATGTCCTTGTAGAAGTCGTGGAAGCCGGCGTGCGGCAGCCAGGCCTCGTCGAAGTGCAGCGTGTCGATGCTGCCGTTGAGCGTCTGCTTGAGCATCTCGACGTTGTACACGACCCCGTCGTAGGTGCTCTGCGTGATCGTCAGTATCCGCGCCTTCCTGCTGCCAGCCTGGCGCGCGAACGGGTTCGCCTCGATCCGCCGGCGGATGCTCTCCGGCCGGAACTCCTCGAGCGGGATCGGCCCGATGATGCCGAAGTGATTGCGCGTCGGCGTAAGGAACACCGGGATCGCGCCGGTCATGGTCAGCGCGTGCAGCACCGACACGTGGCAATTGCGGTCGACGACGACGACGTCGCCGGGCGCCACGTTGGCGTGCCACACCATCTTGTTGGACGTCGACGTCCCGTTGGTCACGAAGAAGCAGTAGTCGGCGTTGAATATCCGCGCGGCGTTGCGCTCCGCCTTGGCGACCGGTCCCGAGTGGTCGAGGAGCTGGCCAAGCTCGTCCACCGAGTTGCACACGTCGGCGCGCAGCATGTTCTCGCCGAAGAACTGGTGGAACATCTGCCCGACGGGGCTCTTCAGGAACGCGACGCCTCCGGAGTGCCCGGGGCAGTGCCACGAGTACGAGCCGTCCTGGGCGTAGTCGACCAGCGCGCGGAAGAACGGCGGAGCGAGCGAGTCGAGGTAGCTCTTGGCCTCGCGCACGATGTGGCGGGCGACGAACTCGGGGGTGTCCTCGAAGGTGTGGATGAAGCCGTGGAGCTCGCGCAGGATGTCGTTCGGGATGTGGCGCGAGGTGCGCGTCTCGCCGTGGAGGTAGATCGGGATGTCGGAGTTCTTGAAGCGGATCTCCTCGACAAACGCGCGCAGGCTCTTGAGCGCCCGCTCGGTCTCCTCCGCGGTGCCGGAGCCGAACTCCTCGTCGTCGATCGACAGGATGAACGCGGAGGCGCGCGACTGCTGTTGCGCGTACTGCGAGAGGTCGTAGTAGCTCGTGACCCCCAGCACCTCGAGCCCCTCCTTCTCGATGGCGGCGGCGAGCGCCCGGATGCCTAAGCCCGAGGCGTTCTCGGAGCGGAAGTCTTCGTCGATGATGACGACGGGAAAACGGAACTTCATGGTCCTCGCAAAAGAAAGCGGGGTGTCAGGCCGGAGGCCACACCCCTTGGGGGCGCATTGTGCACCATCGCCGGCGCGCGATGGGAGCGGTTTCGGGGTCTGTGCGGAACGACGAGCGGCAAAGAGGGCTTAGGCGCCGCCGGAGCGCGGGGGTTCCCCGACGAGCGGTCAGAGACTGCCGAAGGCGAGCGCGACGCCCCAGCCGATCAGCGCCAGGCCGATCGGCGTGCGCAGCCGGCGTCCCCACGCGAGGCTCTTCTCAGCCGCCATCGCGGCCCCGAGCAGGAGCATCCAGCCGAGATTGCCCATGCCGACCACGAACATCACGAGCATCAGCGCCCAGCAGCAGGCGACGCAGAGCGCGCCGTGATCGAGGCCGATGCGCAGCGCTTCGCGGGCGGGGCTGCGGCCGTGCCAGCGCTGGTTGATGAAGGCGAACGGCGTACCGCAGCGCTCGAGGCAGCGGTACTTGAGCGAGCTGAACTGGAACGCGCCCGCACCGACGAGGATAGCCGCGCCGATGAGCTCCCCGTGGACGACGAGCCAGTCGAACCTGCCGGCCGCGACGTGCAGGGCGCTGTCGAGGCCGTGGGCCAGGACCCCGAAACCGAGCCAGACCAGCGCGAAGCCGGCGACGATCCGCGCCATCAGCGGTCCGCGATCGCTCCGCCCGGCAGTGACGCGACCGAAGATCGCGAGCAGAGGCAGCGTGGTCGGCAGCATCATCGCGGCGATCATCACCAGCCAGGCCAGCGCGTAGACCGCCAGCGGGACCAGGAGCTCGCCCTGCGGAATGCTCCGGCAGAGCGTCGCGAGCGCGCCCGCGCGGTCCCAGCCTCCGTGATCCAGGTAGCGTGCATAGGGGCTCGCGCTCCAGACGGCGAGAATCGCCCAGGCGCCAAGCGAGAGCGCCGCAACGAGCGCCAGCGGCAAGGCGCGCGGGTCGGCGCCGCGCGCGGGTTGCGCCCGCGGCGCGGCCGCCTCCAGAGGGGGAACCGCCATCGCGGCCAGGCGCTAGGCTTCCGCCGCTCGCTCAGGCATCGAAGACGAACGTGCTTTGCAGCGCGTTGTGGCCCTTCATGTCGAGGTTGATGCCCAGCTTGTCGTTCTTCGACCGGTAGCGCGGGCTCTTGCCGACCCATACCGGCGCGCCGGGAACCGTCGAGAAGACCGTGTCCGACAGCGTCGTGTCCTTGCCGGTCGCGCCCTGGTAGGGCTCGAGCTCGGCATAGCCCGCGTCTCCGATCTTGAGCGTGCCCTTGCCGGCCCTTACGTCGAACTGGATCGGCACCTTCTCGACCGAGACGACTTCTCCGATGAGCTTGACCAGCTCGCCCACGGGGCCGCCCTGCTTGCCGGTGTAGACGGATAGGATCGCCTCTTCCTGCTTCGGCGTCACCTTGTCGTCGAGATAGACGGCGGCGCGCCAGTTGCCCTTGAGGATGTTGCCGGGGACGTGGGCGATCACGCCGATCGTGCGGCCGGAGACGTCGACGCCGTTGATGGTGCCCTTGTCGAAATGCCAGCAGACGATGGTGTCGCAGGTGCCGAAGTCCGGGTCCTCGCCGATCCAGCACGGACACAGCACGCGACAGTTGCAGACTTCGAGCAGTCGTCCTTCGAGATGATAGGCCACGGGTTACCTCCGCATGGGCATCGTACGGATCGGCGCCACCGCGCCGGCGCCAATCATCCTACGCCGACCGGTATGCCGGTTCCACCGGAATATTCGACAAGGCTAGCGTCGGCCGCCGGCGAGGCGCGCCGAGCGCGGATCGGCGCGCAGGCGTGCCATGGCCCAGACGCCGACCGCCGGTCCGAGCGCCAGCGGCGCAAAGGCGTAGCGCCAGCCCAGGCTGTCGACCAGCAGCGGGAGCAGGTGGATCGTGACCAGCGTCAGGGTGAAGCCGAGCGCGGTCTGCAGCGTGAGCATCGTTCCTACCCGCTCCGGATTGGCCAGCTCGGCGATTGACGCGGAGAACTGCGCGGAGTCGGCGACGATGCTCACGCCCCAGACGAGGCAGAGCGCCACCACCGCCGCCGGCGGACCGCCGAAGAGCAGGCCTACGCTCGCCGCGCAGCTCCCGCTCACCGCCATGGCGGCGATGGTCACGGTGGTGCGCCCGAGACGATCGGCGGCCAGCCCTGCCGCGACGCAACCGATCGCGCCGGAGGCGATCGTAGCGAAGGCCGCGAGCCGAGCCGCGACCGGCGCCGATTCCGGCGGGAGCACCAGGGCGAAGCTCGCGTTCAGGAACACGCCGATCCACGCCCACATCGCGTAGAGCTCCCACATGTGGCCGAGGTAGCCGAGGTTCGCGAGGCGCAAGGGGACGTCGCGCCACGCGCCGAGCACCGCCCGGGGATCGAAGCGCGGCGCGGCGGTGCGATTCGGGCCCAGCCCGGCGAAGCCGATCGCGAGCGCCGCCGCCGCCGCGCTGACGGAGGCTGCGCCGAGGGTGGGCCGCCAGTCGAGTCCGCCGAAGGCGTTGAACAGGTGAGGGGCCGCCGACCCGAGCGTCAGCGCGCCGACAAGGATGCCGACCATCAATCCCATGTCGCCGCTCGCCCAGGTCGCGGCGAGCTTCATGCCGACCGGATAGACGCCGGCCATGCAGATGCCAGTGGCGAGGCGCAGCAGCGGCATCGCGGGTCCCGCCGGATCGATGCCGAGCAGGAGCGCGTTAGCGACCGCGCCGACCGCGGCGGACGCCGCGAACAGCCGGCGCGGATCGAGCCGATCGGGAAGCCCGAGGAGCGCGCTTGCGATGCAGCCGATGACGAATCCCGCCTGCACACCGCTGGTGAGTGCCGCCTGGTAGAAGTTCGAGAGGTGGAACTCGGCGACGAGCGCCGGCGTGACCGCCGAGGCGGAGAACCACAGCGCCATCGCCGCCACCTGGCAGAGCGCGATGACCGCGACGGATGCAAGCTTGGAGCCTTGCATCGGCCCTCAGATCTTGGGCAGCGTGACGCCCTTCTGACCCTGGTATTTGCCGCCGCGATCCTTGTACGAGGTCTCGCAGACCTCGTCGGACTCGAAGAAGATGACCTGCGCCACGCCCTCGTTGGCGTAGATCTTCGCGGGCAGCGGCGTCGTGTTGGAGAACTCCAGCGTCACGTAGCCCTCCCATTCGGGCTCGAGAGGCGTCACGTTGACGATGATGCCGCAGCGCGCGTACGTCGATTTGCCGAGGCAGACCACGAGCACGTTGCGCGGGACGCGGAAGTACTCGATGGTGCGCGCCAGCGCGAAGGAATTCGGCGGGATGATGCAGTGCTCCCCGCGAATGTCGACGAAGGATTTCTCGTCGAAGTTCTTCGGGTCGACGATCGTCGAGTTGATGTCGGTGAACAGCTTGAATTCGTTCGAGCAGCGGATGTCGTAGCCGTAGCTCGAGGTTCCGTACGAGACGATCCTGTGCCCGTTCGCCTCCCGCACCTGCCCGGGCTCGAAGGGCTCGATCATCCGGTGCTGGGCGGCCATGCGCCGGATCCACTTGTCGGATTTGATCATGACGTCGCGGCTCTCCGGCGCCCCCGGGCGGGGCCGAACCCTGCGGCCGGGGCTCCCCTAGGTATTCTGGACGACGATGTTCGGAAACTTCGCCGAGAAGTCCTCGGCACGCTGCGCGACGAACACGGCGGTCTTGCGCGCGATCTCCTTGTAGATCGCCGCGATCTTGCCGTCCGGCTCCGCCACGACCGTCGGGCGGCCGGAATCGGCCTGCTCGCGGATGTGGATGTCGAGCGGCAGCCCGCCGAGGAAGGGCACCTTGTAGTCCGCGCACATGCGCTGCGCGCCGCCCTCGCCGAAGATCGCCTCCGCGTGCCCGCAGTTGGAGCAGACATGGATCGACATGTTCTCGACCACGCCGACGATCGGCACGCCGACCTTCTCGAACATCTTGAGCCCCTTGCGCGCATCGATGAGGGCGATGTCCTGCGGCGTGGTCACGATCACGGCGCCGGTCACCGGAACCTTCTGCGCCAGGGTGAGCTGGATGTCGCCGGTGCCCGGCGGCATGTCGACGATCAGGTAGTCGAGGTCGCGCCAGTTGGTGTCCTTGAGGAGCTGCTCCAGCGCCTGCGTCACCATCGGCCCGCGCCAGACCATCGGCGTATCGGTATCGATCAGGAAGCCGATCGACATCGCCTGCACGCCCCAGGCCTCGAGCGGCTCCAGCGTCTTGCCGTCCTTCGACTCGGGGCGGCCCGTGATCCCGAGCATCATCGGCTGCGACGGCCCGTAGATGTCCGCATCGAGCACGCCCGCCTGCGCCCCCTCGGCCGCCAGCGCCAGCGCGAGGTTGACCGCCGTGGTCGACTTGCCTACCCCGCCCTTGCCGCTCGCTACAGCGACGATGTTCTTCACGCCGGGAACGAGCTTCACACCGCGCTGCACGGTGTGCGAGGCGATCTTGTGCCCGACGTTGACCGTGACCTTGCCGATGCCCGCGAGGCCCGCGAGCTGGCTCGCGACCAGCTTCTTCAGCGACTCGTGCTGGCTCTTCGCCGGATACCCGAGCTGCAGATCGACCAGCACGCTCGCGCCCTCGACCTCCACGTTGCGGACCGACTTGCCGGAGACGAAGTCGCGGCCGGTATTGGGATCGGTCAGCGCGTGCAGCCTGGCCAAGACGTCGGCCTCGCTAATGGGCATCGGAAGTGTCTTCGATGAAGACGTGAACGGACCGATAGTTTAGCGAAAAAGCGCTGCGCTCGATACTAAACGGCGCATCGCTTTGTTAGAATTCAAGATTCCCCTCCCGTGTCCAAGGTTTTTGTCGGATGTCGCGTCGTACGCTGTTCGTGACCACCGCCCTGCCGTATGCCAACGGGCCGTTCCACATCGGTCACATCATGGAATACATCCAGGCCGATATCTGGGTGCGATTCCAGCGCATGCGGGGGCACGCGGTGCATTTCATCGGCGCCGACGATGCGCACGGCGCGCCGATCATGCTCCGGGCGGAGGCCGACGGCGTGACGCCCGTGGCGCTCGTCGCGCGAGTCGCGGAGTCGCACAAGCAGGACTACCGGCGCTTCCACCTGAGCTTCGACAACTGGCACTCGACCGACAGTCCCGAGAACGTCGAGCTCTCGCAGGAGATCTACCGCAGGCTCGTCGACGCGGACCTGGTCGACTCGAAAACCATCGAGCAGTTCTTCGATCCGGTCAAGGCAATGTTCCTTCCGGACCGCTACATCAAGGGCGAATGCCCGCGCTGCGGGACGAAGGATCAGTACGGCGACGCCTGCGAGAACTGCGGGTCGACCTATTCGCCGACGGATCTCAAGAATCCCTACTCGGTGCTGACCGGCGCGAAGCCGGAGCTGCGGCGCTCCGAGCACCTGTTCTTCCGGCTGTCGGATCCGAAGGTCGTCGAGTTCCTGCGCGCGTGGACGTCCGGCACCGGCCTGCAGAGCGAGGTCAAGAACAAGATCGCCGAGTGGCTCGGCGACGAGCAGGGCAGCAAGCTCGCCGACTGGGACATCTCGCGCGACGCGCCCTATTTCGGCATCGCGATTCCGCAGACGGCCAGATTTCCGGACGTGGCCGGCAAGTACTTCTATGTCTGGCTGGACGCGCCGGTCGGCTATCTCGCGAGCCTGAAGAACTACTTCGACAGCGGCAAGGCGCGCGGCAACGGCGAGAGCCGCTCCTTCGACGAGTTCATCGATCCTGCGAACGAGGTCGAGCAGTACCACTTCATCGGCAAGGACATCGTCTACTTTCACACGCTCTTCTGGCCGGCGATGCTCAAGTTCTCCGGCCGCAAGCTCCCGACCAACGTGTACGTGCACGGCTTCATCACCGTCTCGGGCGAGAAGATGTCCAAGTCGCGCGGGACCGGCATCAGCCCGCAGCGCTATCTCGAGATCGGGATGAATCCGGAGTGGCTGCGCTACTACATCGGCGCCAAGCTCAACGATCGCGTCGAGGACATCGACTTCAATCCCGACGACTTCCTGGCGAGGGTCAACAGCGATCTCGTCGGAAAGCTGGTCAACATCGCCGCGCGCGCGGCGCGATTCGTCGCGCAATCAGGCAACAAGCTGTCCGCCGTCCAGCCGTTCGCGGGCCGCCACGGGCTCTCGGTGGAGAGCGCGGCCGCCGAGGTCGGCGCCTGCTACGATCGCCGCGAATTCGGCAAGGCGATTCGCGAGATCATGGTGCTCGCCGACAAGAGCAACGAATACTTCGACCGCCATAAGCCGTGGGAGCTCGCGCGCGACAAGAGCACGCTTCCCCGCGCGCTCGAGGTCTGCTCCGAATGCCTGGACGATTTCCGCATACTGACCGGCCTGCTGAAGCCGGTCCTGCCGGAGCTCGCGGAAAAGTCCGAGCGATTCCTGAACGTCGCGCCCCAGGCCTGGGGCGACTTGCCGCGCGAGCTCCCCGCCGGCCATGCGATCAACGCCTACGAGCACCTCATGACTCGCGTCGATCCGAAGCAGATCGACGCCCTGTTCGAGCCGTCCGGCGCAACGCAGGTGCCGGCCGCCATGGCCTCCAAGCCGACCGACACCGCGACGATCTCCATCGACGACTTCGCCAGGATCGAGCTCAGGATCGCGCGCATCGTCGACGCCGAAGCGGTCGCCGGAGCCGACAAGCTTCTCAAGCTCACGCTGGACGCCGGCGAGACCAACGCCGACGGAAGCGAGCGGCATCGCACGGTCTTCGCGGGCATCAAGTCCGCCTACGATCCGCAGAGCCTGATCGGCCGGCTCACGCCGATGGTCGCCAACCTCGCGCCGCGGAAGATGAAGTTCGGTCTGTCCGAGGGCATGGTGCTCGCCGCGTCGGGAGAAGGACCCGGCGTCTTCCTGCTGGCGCCCGACTCCGGGGCGACGCCCGGCATGCGCGTCAAATGACCACCCGGGGCGACGCGGGGTCGCGGCGGCTTCGCGCGCGAACCCTGGCCGGGTGAGCAACGCCCTTTACCTGGTGATGCTCGCGGTCGCGGCCTGGCTCGCGATCGGAGCCGCCGCGCTCGTGCGGCCGAGGAGCATCGTCTACGTCGGCCGCGTGCTGTTCAACGCCGGCGCCTTCGTCGGGCTGGCTCTCGCGCTCGTCTCGGCGGCGTCGATCGGCCACGCCGCGCAGAGCCTGGTCCTGCCGCTCGGTCTCCCCGACCTGCCGTTCCACTTCCGGCTCGATCCGCTGGCGGCGTTCTTCCTCACGCTGCTCGGGGGCGCTTCGGCGGGCATCTCCGTCTTCGCGGCCGGCTACTTTCGAGCCAGCGAAGGCGTCGCACCCGGTCTCGTCGGCCTGCAGTACCACGTCTTTCTCGCGGCGATGGCGCTGGTGCTCGTCGCCGACGATGCCTACGCGTTCATGGTCGCATGGGAGACGATGGCGCTGGCATCGTTCTTTCTGGTCACGACCGACCATCGCCTGCCGGAAATCCGGCGCGCCGGCTTCCTCTACCTCCTGATCGCGCACATCGGCGCCATCGCGATCCTGCTGTGCTTCGGCGTGCTTTACGACGGCGACTACACGTTCGCATCGATGCGCGAGGCGAGCCGGCCGGCCGCGTGGAGCTCGATCGCGTTCCTGCTCGCGTTCATCGGCTTCGGCGCCAAGGCGGGCCTGGTCCCCTTGCACGTCTGGCTGCCGGAGGCCCACCCGGCCGCGCCGTCGCCCGTCTCGGCGTTGATGAGCGCAGTGATGCTCAAGACGGCGATCTATGGGCTGCTCCGCGTCGCCTTCGACCTCATCGGCACGCAGCTCTGGTGGTGGGGCGTGCTCGCGCTCGTGGTCGGGCTCCTGAGCGCCCTCTTCGGGGTGATCTTCGCGACCGTGCAGACCGACATGAAGCGGCTGCTGGCCTATTCGTCGATCGAGAACATCGGGATCATCGTCGCGGGCGTGGGGCTCACCATTCTCTTCAAGGCCTACGGCCAGGCGACGCTCGCCGCGATCACGCTGACCGCGACGCTCTATCATGCGCTCAACCACGCCTTCTTCAAGAGCCTGCTCTTTCTCGCCACGGGCTCCGTCCTGCACGCGACGCATGAGCGCAGCCTCGGCAAGCTCGGCGGATTGATTCACCGCATGCCGTGGGTCGCCTGGCTCGCGCTGGTGGGCTCGCTGGCGATGGCGGGTCTTCCGCCGCTCAACGGGTTCGCTTCGGAGTGGCTGCTGCTGCAGGCGTTCCTGTTCACCCCCAGCCTGCCGCAGTCCTTCGTCAACATGCTGGTGCCGCTGGCGACCGGGGCGCTGGTCCTGGCGGTGGCCCTCGCGGCCTACGTCGTCGTCAAGTTCTACGGCATCGTGTTCCTCGGCCGGCCGCGCGAGCCCAGCCTCGCCTATGCGCACGACGCGGGCCTCTTCGAGCGCGCGGGCATGGCGTGGCTTGCGCTGGGCTGTGTCGCGCTCGGTGTGCTCCCGGTGCAGGTGATCGCCGCGCTCGACCCCGTGAATGCGCTGCTCGTCGGCTCGAGGGTCGGGCAAGGCGGATCGAACTGGTGGCTCCTCGCGCCGGTCAGCCCCGATCGCTCGAGCTACAGTCCGCTCGTCGTCCTCTGTGCCATCGTCGGCGCCGTGCTGCTCACGATCTTCTGCGTGCGCCGGCTCTACCACGGGCGGCTGCGCAAGGGAGCGCCCTGGGACTGCGGCTTCCCGCGGCAGACGCCTCGGATGCAGGACACCGCCGAAGGCTTCGGACAGCCGATCCGCCAGGTCTTCGAGCCCTTCTTCAGGATCGACCGCACGCTTCCCTCGCCGTTCGACTCGAACCCGCGCTACCGGGTCGTGGCAGGAGACCATCTGTGGAACTGGCTGTATCTGCCGCTCGCCCGCGCCGCGGACGCGATCGCCCGCCTCGTCGGCTCGATCCAGCAGGGCCGGATCTCCGTGTACCTGATGTACAGCTTCTTCACGCTGCTCGCGCTGCTCTTCTTCGTGCGCTGATGCCGCGATGACCGCGACCGGATTCCTTTCCCAGCTCGTGCAGCTCGCGGTGGCGCTCGCCCTCGCTCCGCTGCTTCTGGGATGGGTCAACCAGTGCCGCGCGTGGCTTGCGAATCGCAGCGCGCCTCCGCTCGTCCTTCCCTACCGGACGATCCGCAAGCTCTTCCACAAGGAGGCGGTCGTGGCGGAGAACGCCTCGGTGCTCTTTCGCCTGACGCCGTACGTGGTCTTCGGCGCGATGGCGCTCGCCGCGGCGATCGTTCCCTCGCTTGCCACCGACCTGCCCTTCGCGAGCGCCGCCGACGCGATCGCGCTGGTCGGCCTGTTCGCGCTGGCCCGCGTGTTCATCGCGCTCGCGGCGATGGACATCGGCACCGCCTTCGGCAGCCTGGGCGCGAGGCGCGAGATGTTCGTCGGCTTCCTCGCCGAGCCGGCTCTGCTCATGGTGCTCTTCACCGCGTCGCTCATCTCGGGATCGACTTCGCTGCCGACGATCGTCGAGGCGCTCGCCCACCGGGAGATCGCGATCTACCCCAGCCTTGCGTTCGCCGGCGTGGCTTTCACCATGGTCTCGCTGGCGGAGAACGCGCGCATCCCGATCGACAACCCCGCCACGCACCTCGAGCTCACGATGATCCACGAGGCGATGGTGCTCGAATACTCGGCGCGCCACCTGGCGCTGATCGAATGGGCCTCCGCGCTGAAGCTGTTCAACTACTCGTGCATCGGCCTCGCGCTGTTCCTGCCGTTCGGCATCGCCGAGGGAAGCTCCGACTGGCTCGCGATCCTGGCCGCGGTCCCCGTGCTGGTCGCCAAGCTGGCGGTGGGAGGCTTCGCGCTGGCGCTGATGGAGACGCTCTCGGCGAAGCTTCGCATCTTCCGCGCGCCCGAGTTCCTCGGCACCGCCTTCCTCCTGGCGGTGCTGGCCATGCTCGTCAACCTCCTCCTCGGCAGCTAGCGATGGCCGCCACGCCACTCTGGTCGCAGTTCATCAACCTTCTCGCGGCCGTGCTCCTGCTCCTCGCCTTCGCGATGCTCGCGCAGCGGCGGGTGCTCACGCTCGTCGATCTGCTCGCCGCGCAGGGGCTCGCGCTGGGCCTCTCGACGGGCATCGTCGCGTTCGCGACGCACCAGCCGCACCTGTACTGGTCCGCAGGGCTCACCCTGGCGCTCAAGGTGGGCCTGCTGCCCTGGCTGCTGCTGCGCATGATCCGCCAGCTCGACGTACGGTGGGACGTCGAAGGGCTCATCAACATCCCCACGACGATGCTGATCGGCATCGTGCTCGTGGTGTTCGCCTTCAACCTCGCCTATCCAATCGCTCAGCTCGCCAACACCGTCACCCGCGCGACGCTCGGGATCGCCATGGCGAGCGTCATGCTGTCCTTCCTGATGATGATCACGCGGCGGAAGGCCATCTCGCAGGTGATCGGCTTTCTCTCGATGGAGAACGGGCTGCTGTTCGCGGCGACCAGCGCGACCTACGGCATGCCGATGGCCGTCGAGCTCGGGATCGCGCTCGACGTGCTGGTCGCGGTGCTCATCCTCGGCGTGTTCTTCTTCCAGATCCGCGAGCAGTTCGACAGCCTCGACCTGAAGCACTTGGAGAAGCTCAAGGAGGGAGAGTGATGGTGCAGGGCGTCCGGACGACGCCGTCGTCCCCGCGCAGGCGTGCTTCCGGCGGCGTGCGACCGGAGCGGCCGGCTCCCCGCTTTCGCGGGAACGACGCCAGCTCATGATCGAGATCTTCACCGTCCTCGGCATCCCGCTCGTCGGTGCGCTGATCCTCGCCGTGGTCGGCGAGCGCGACGAGGCGCCGACGGTCAACGTCGTCGTGTGCGCCGCGACGCTCGTCGCCGCAGCCGCGCTGACGGCGAGCGTAATGTCCTCCGGACCGATCCTCGTCGCCGGCAAGCTCTTCTTCGTCGACGCCTTCAACGTCTTCCTCGTCGCGCTCACGGCGTTCGTCGGCTTCACCACCGCCATCTTCTCCCGGCCGTACATGCGCATCGAGCGTGCGCACGGTCGCCTGACCCCGCGGCGGCTTCGTCTCTACCACAGCATGTTCCAGCTCTTCAACTTCACGATGCTGCTGGCGCTCTTGAGCAACAACATGGGCATCCTCTGGGTGGCGCTCGAGGGCGCCACGCTCGCCACCGTGCTCCTCGTCTCCCTTTATCGCACGCCGGAAAGCCTCGAGGCCGCGTGGAAGTACTTCATCCTGTGCGGCGTGGGCATCGCCCAGGCGCTGTTCGGAACGATCCTGCTCTACTTCGCGGCCGAGCGGCTCCTGGGCGCGGAAGGCGGCGCGCTGCTGTGGACCGAGCTCAACGCGGTGAAGGGCCAGCTCGAGCCCACGGTGCTCTCGCTCGCGTTCGTGTTCCTGCTGGTCGGCTACGGCACCAAGGTCGGGCTCGTCCCGCTGCACAACTGGCTGCCCGACGCGCACGCCGAAGGCCCCACGCCGGTCTCCGCGGTGCTCTCCGGCCTGCTTCTGAACGTCGCGCTCTACGCCGTCGTGCGCTGCAAGGTCCTGGTCGAGGGCTCCGTGCACACGTCCTTCGCGAGGCAGCTCATGATGGGCTTCGGCCTGCTCTCGGTGGTCGTGGCCGCTTTCCTGCTGTCGCGCCAGAAGGACATCAAGCGGCTGTTCGCCTATTCCTCGATCGAGCACATGGGGATCATGACGTTCGCCTTCGGCATCGGCGGCGCCGTGGCCAACTTCGCCGCGCTGCTGCACATGACGGTGCACTCGCTGACCAAGTCGGCGATCTTCTTCGCGGTGGGGCACGCCGCGCAGAAGACCGGCACGCAGATCATCGACAACATCCGCGGTTTGATCGGCACCAGCCCGCTGATCGGGTGGGGACTGGTGCTCGGCTCGCTCGCGATCCTCGGAATGCCGCCGTTCGGCGTGTTCGCGAGCGAGTTCCTGATCCTGACCACCGCGATGCGCGAGCAGCCCTGGGCCACGCCGTTCCTGCTGCTCGCCCTGGGCGTCGCATTCGCGGCGGTGTTCTCGAAGGTGCAGCCGATGGTCTTCGGAGAGACGACGGCGAAGCGCCTGCCCGCACGGCCGGCGATGCTGCCCGTGTTCGTCCACCTCGCTCTCGTATTGATGCTCGGCCTGTGGATTCCGCCGGTGCTCGCCGAGTGGTATCGGCAGGCGGCGAAGTTGATCGGGTGAGCGCTCGGTGAACGTCTCGCCGCTCGGGATCGCGGCCGCGTCCCTGCCCGCCCCCGTGCCGGCGCAGCGCTGCCCGGTCGGCTCGGGACAGCTGCTCGCCGCCTGCCGGCTCGCCTGGGAACAGGGCGGACAGCTCGTCGCGCTGTGGGCCAGCGACGAGAGCCACCGCGGCCGCGGATTCCTGCTGCGTGTGCTCCTCGCCGACGACGACGGCCTCAGTCTGCTCGAGCACACGCTGCCCGACGGCGACGCACGCTATCCCGACCTCTCCTCGATCTTTCCGGCGGCGAACCGCATGCAGCGCGCGGTGTTCGATCTCGTCGGCCTGCAATCCGACGCCGAGGATCAGCGTCCGTGGCTGTGGCAGGCGGGTTGGCCGATCGACCGGTTCCCGCTGCGGCGAGGCTTCGAAGCCTCGCCGAAATGGGAGTCGGGCGAAGAGGAATATCCCTTCGTGCGCGTGACTGGCGACGGCGTGCACGAGATCCCGGTGGGACCCGTGCACGCGGGCATCATCGAGCCCGGGCACTTCCGCCTCCAGGTCGTGGGCGAGAAGATCCTGCGGCTCGAGGAGCGGCTCGGCTACGTGCACAAGGGCATCGAGAAGCGCTTCGAAGGCTTCCACCTCTCCGAAGGCCATCGGCTCGCGGGCCGGGTCTCCGGCGACAGCACGGTCGCGTACGCCTGGGCCTATGCGCAGGCCGCCGAGTCCATCGCCCAGCTCGAGGTTCCGGCGCGGGCGCTCGCCCTGCGCGCGCTCTGCCTGGAGCGCGAACGGATCGCGAATCACCTCGGCGACCTCGGTTATCTGGGCAACGATGGCGGCTTCGCCTTCGGCCTGTCGCAGTTCTCGCGTCTGAAGGAAGACGTGCTTCGCGCCAACGCCGGTGCATTCGGCCATCGGCTCCTGATGGATGTCGTCGTTCCGGGAGGCGTGGCGGTCGACCTGTCCGCGGAAGCCGCCTCCGCCCTGCGCCGGCAGGCGGAGGACTTGGCTCGCGAGCTGCGGACGCTGCGCTCGATCTACGACGAGCATGCCGGCCTCCAGGACCGCTTCCGGACCTGCGGGCAGGTCTCGCGCGAGCTGGCGGTGAAGCTCGGATTGACCGGGCTTGCCGCCCGCGCGAGCGGGGTCCCGAAGGATTTGCGATGCAGCTTCCCGGTGCCGCCCTATGCGGAGCTCGGCGTTCGCGCCGCGTGCCGGGAGGCCGGTGACGTCGCGGCGCGCGTCGCCGTCCGCTTCGACGAGCTGGTGGAGTCGTTGCGGCTGACGCGCGCGCTTCTCGACGCGCTCCCCGCGGGCGAA
>Ga0335077_10001255_pt1 | contig 29911 bp, 25 predicted proteins | sample Lox_Sample_31_FD_207151 | JGI IMG/M metagenome (GOLD analysis project Ga0335077, IMG submission 207151) | Soil microbial communities from Loxahatchee National Wildlife Refuge, Florida, United States - Lox_Sample_3.1 | ecosystem: Environmental > Terrestrial > Soil > Wetlands | place: USA... | reverse complement strand
GGGTCCCGGCCGTTGAGGGCCGATCAGGGCTACTCGAAGATCGCGTGCAGGATGGACCACTTGGCCATGTCGCAGCCGCCGTCGACGATCGCGCGATGCACGTGCGCGCCGAGGAACGTGCCGGAGACGAGAAACGACGGTCCGTCGCCCATCATCTGCGGGCACATCACGTGGTGCGGCGACGGGATGAAGATCGTCTGATTGCCGAGCAGCCGCTGGCACGCCGCCTGCGGATCGGGCACGTTGCCGCCGGGCGGCGCGCACCGCAGCGTCCAGTGCTGCGTGGAGCCCGAGAGCGTGACGCTGAGGTCTACCTCGGCGGCTGAGCCGGTGCCCGGCGTGCCGGTCCCGGCCGGGCTCGAACTCGCCGGGCTGGCACTGGGCGTGGCCGCCGGGCTCGGACTCAGGCTCTGCGTGCCTGCGTTCGTGCCGCCGTTGCTCGCGGTAGACGCGGTCGGAGCGACGGTCGAACCGCACGCGGCGGCCAGCAGGCCGCACGCGGCGAGCGCCGCCGCGCGGGCGAGCAGGACGCGGATCCCGGCGGGACTTCGACGACGTTGTGAGGTCATAACACTTGGACGTGCGCTAGGCCGACGTGGTTCCTCTAGCTTGCCCGGTCTCGTCGGGGCTCGGGTGCTAATCCGCCGACTCGGGCCTAATCCTGCGGACCGTGAAACTCATACGGGGTTGTCATGGCCAGCTCGGCGAAGCCGAGCCGGCCGAGTATCGGGCGGCTGTCGGGGGAGGCGTCGACCTGCAGGTACCGGTAGCCCCGCTCACTCGCCAGCCGGGCGCGGTGGGCAACCAGCGACCGGAAGATGCCGCGGCCGCGCCACTGCCGCAGTGTCCCGCCGCCCCACAAGCTGGCGAAGTCCCGGTCCGGAGGGAATTCCACCCGGCCTGCCGAGACCGCGACGCCGCCGGCGACGGCCAGCACCGCCTCGACCGCGGGCGGCTGCGACTCCAGCCCGGCCAGGATCGCGACACCGATCGCCGCGTGGTCGCCGCCGAACACCTCGTCGTGCACGCGCACCACGGCGGCGGCACCCTCGTCGTCCCGGACCGGCACGAGTTCCACGCCCGCTGGCGGCGGCGTGTCGAGCCTCAGCTCGGCTATCTCCGCCACCATCAGCGCCTCGGCTTGATCGGGAACGAAGCCGGCCGACCGCAGCCTCGACGGCAGGTCGGCCGGCCCGTCATAGGAGTAGTGCTTCCACTCCCACGGCTCGCTGACCGCGCCGAACCGCCGGATCTGATCGGCGATCACGGTGTCGGCGCTGGCCGTCTTCAGGTCGGACCAGACCACGCCGTTCCAGCCGTCGCCGGTCGAGAGGACGCGGGTGACGCGCTCGTCTCGCTCGACCCGCGTGCCCGTTCCCGCCGGGTGATCGCGGCGCATCTGCTCATCGAAGTCCCGCAGGACGGCGGCGTGATCCACTGCGACAGTTCAGCACCCGGACGTTCCGCGGGCAAACATGCCCCGCCGGATCGGCAGTGTTCACCTCGGCGTCAGGTGCCGGCCATATATCGGCTTTGGACAGTTTCTTCCGGAGTGTGAATCTGCGGCGTGGCCTCCGGCGGCTGCCGGGCTGCCGATCGTTACTCGCCGAACGTTACTCGCAGATCGTTACTCGCAGAGGAGACACATGACTGGCAGGTTTCGGCTCGGCCGGACGGCCGCGGCAGCGGGCACCGCGGCCATCGCCGGGCTCGGGCTCGCGCTGGCCCCCGCGGTTGCAGCCGCCGCGCACCCGCGCGGCAGCGAGCTCCCGGTGCGCCCCGGCGCCATCCGGCACATCATCGTGATCGAGCTGGAGAACGAGAGCTTCGGCGCGACTTTCGGCCCGGCTTCGCCGGCCACGTACCTGAACGGCACGCTGGTGCCGGAGGGCGAGCTGCTGCCGGGCTACTACGCGACCGGGCACGTCAGCCTCGATAACTACATCGCCCAGGTCTCGGGTCAGGCGCCGAACCTGATCACCAGCAGCGACTGCGTGACGAGCATTACGTCGCTGAACGGCAGCTACAACGACGTCACGCCGGGCACGCCCGACCCGGACCAGGCCACCTATCCCGGCCAGGTCGACGGCCAGGGCTGCGTGTACCCGCGCGGTGTGCAGACCATCGGCAATCAGCTCGACCGCGCTTACCCGCAGACGATCGGCAGTGACTGGCGCGAGTACGCCGAGGACATGGGCAACGACCCGGCGCGCGACGGCGGCCGGCCCGACCCGCTCGGCGGCACCGACTGCGCGCACCCGGCCCAGGCCGGCGGCGTCGCCGCCGACGACACCAACGCCGCGGAGGGGCCGAACGCGACCGGATCGCAGGTCAAGTCCGCGACGACCGACCAGTACGCGGACCGGCACAACCCGTTCATCTACTTCCACTCCGTCACCGACGACATGCGGCTGTGCGACAACGACGTGGTTCCGCTGGGAACGGCGAGTACCGCTGCCGACGGCACGGTGACGTACTCGGGGCACCTTGCCACGGACCTGAGGCACGACTGGAGCACGCCGCGGTTCGCCTTCATCACGCCGAACCTGTGCGACGACGGGCACGACGCCACGTGCGCCGGCACCAACGACGCGGGCGGCACGACCGGCGGTCTCGTCGGCGCGGACGACTTCCTGAAGACCTGGATGCCGCTGATCCTCGGCTCGCCGGCCTACAAGAGCGGCAGCACGCTCGTCATGATCACGTTCGACGAGGGCGGCTCCGCAGACGCCACCAGCGGCGACAACGAGCAACCGGGCCCCGGTAACGCCAACCCCGGTTACTCGCCGCTGCTCAACACCCCGGTCGCGGCGTTCGGCGGCCTGACCTACTACGACCTGCTCGGCGTCACCGGGCTGACCCCGAACCAGGAGCCGCCGGCCGGGACGATGCCGGGCGGCGGCCAGGTCGGCGCCGTGCTGCTGAACCGCGACTGGATCAGGGCGGGCTCGGTGGACAGCACCGGCTCCTATAACCACTACTCGGCGCTGCGGACGTTCGAGGACCTGCTGGGCATCCGGTCCGGCGGGGCAGACGGGCAGGGGCACCTGGGCTTCGCCTCGACCGCGTCCGATTTCGGGCCGGACGTGTTCAACGCGCGCCCGCACGGCCGGTAGCCGGCTCAGGACACCGGCCCGCCGCCCAATGTGATCGCGGACACTGTGCGGCGGGCCGGCGTCTCCTCGGTCACCGCGCGCGAGATCGCGCGCGCGACCGCGACGATCGCGGGCCGGAGCACGGCCGGCTCCGCGTCGCGGGCGGCCGCGACGACCGACAGCGCCGCCACCGGGCCGCCCTGGCTGCCGAGGATCGGCGCCGCCACGGATATCACCGGCTCGGGCCAGTGCCTGGCGAAGTTCGCGACGCCGTCGCGGCGCACCGCGGCGAGTTGCGCCCGGATCTGCCTGGCGGTCCGGCCGATGCCCTCCGGGCGCAGAGTGAGGTCCCCGGCGAGGATCTCGTCCTGCAGCCGGGCCGGCGCGTGCGCGAGCAGCACCAGGCCGACTCCGGTCGAGTGCAGCGGGAGCCTGCCGCCCACCCGGTACATGACCTGGCCCGCGTCCCGCGCCGAGAGCCGCTCGACCAGGACCGCCGCGCCGCCGTCCCGGACGGCGAGCAGGACGTGCTGCCCGGTCGCGTGATGCAGGTCCTCCATGTACGGCAGCGCCGTGGCGCGCAGCCCGTGCCCGCGCGGCGCGAGCGAGGCGACCTCGAGCAGCCGCAGCCCGATCGCGTACTCCCCGTTCTCGGCCCGCTCCAGCGCGCCAAGCTCGGCCAGCTTACGGGCGAGCCGCAGCGCCGTCGGTTTCGGCAGCCCCGCCCGGCGGCTCAGTTCCGCCAGCGGCAGCGCGTGCCGCTCCGGCCCGAACGCGGCCATGATCCGGAACGCGCGGTCGAGTACGGGTTCGCCGCGCGCGGGCTTGCGCCCGCGCGCGGGATTGCCTCCCGATGCGGAGCCGCCGCCGTCCCGCGCAGTGCTGGTATCGCGCAGTGCTGGTACCTCCCGTCGTTCCATTCAATGGAATCACGCTATACGCCCGGCGCGGCGTGACCGACCATCCCAGATATGACCCGGAGCCGCGAGCCGAGCACGCCCGTGCTCATCGCGGGCGGCGGGCCGGCCGGCCTCGCCGCGGCGGCGGAGCTGAGCCTGCACGGGATCGGGTGCGTCGTCGTCGAGCCGCGCGCGCGTGTCTCGCACCGGCGGCCGCGGGCCAAGACGACCAGCGTCCGCACGATGGAGCACCTGCGCCGCTGGGGCATAGCCGGCCGGCTCAGGGCGGCCGCGCCGCTGCCGGTCGCGTGGTCGCAGCGGGTCACGTTCTGCGAGTCACTCTCCGGCCGCCGGATAACGGACTTCGACGGCGCGTTCGGCCTGACGACGCAGCGCCGCGACGAGTTCGCGGAGCCCGGCCAGCAGGTCGGCCAGCCGGTGGTCGAGGACGTGCTGCGCGAGCACCTGCGCGCCAGGCCCGGCGTGCAGCTGCGGCTCGGACAGCTGGTGACCGGGCTCGCCGAGGACGCCCTGGGCGTGACTGTCACGGTCCGCGCGGAGGACGGCTCGCAGGGCCGGCTGCGGGCCCGCTACGTGCTCGGCTGCGACGGCGCGGGCGGCGTGGTCCGGGACCAGATCGGCGCCCGCTACCTCGGCCACTGCGACCCGCGGCCCAATTTCAACGTGGTCTTCTCCGCGCCCGGCCTGGACACCGAGCTCGGGCCGGCGGTGCACTACTGGGTCGTGGGCGGGCCTGTCACCGGCCTGATGGGCCGGCTGAACCTGACCGGGACGTGGTGGGCGAGCTTCCCCGGCGTGGACGAGGCGCACGGCACCGCGCACGCGGGCGAGCTGATCATCGGGATGATCGGCCGGCAGGTGCGGCATGAGCTGCTCGCGACCGACCCGTGGACGGCCAGGATGCTGGTCGCTGACACGTTCGGGACGAGCCGGGTCTTCCTGGTCGGGGAGGCCGCCCATGTCAACCCGCCATGGGGCGGGCACGGGTTCAACACCAGCGTCGGTGACGCGGTGAACATCGCCTGGAAGATCGCCGCGGTCGAGCACGGCTGGGCCGGGCCGGACCTGCTGCGCAGCTACGAGGCCGAGCGCCGCGGTGTGGTCGAGCAGACGGTCGCGAGCGCTGCCGCCAACATGCGCGCGCTGGCAGGCGACCTGCCCGCCGACGCGGCCGCCATCCAGCGGGTGAAACGGTACGAGTTCTACAGCCTCGGCCTCGTGCTCGGCTACTCCTACGCCGGCTCGCCGGTGATCCAGCCTGGCGGCGCACCGCCGGCGGTCGCGGACTCCACGGCCTACACGCCGTGCGCCGAGCCGGGGGGCCGGCTGCCGCACGCGTGGCTGCCCGGAGGGACGTCGCTGTATGACCGGCTGGGGCCAGGGTTCACGCTGCTCGGACCCGCCGGCGGCAGCGCGCGGCTGGCTGCCCGCGCGCGCGAGTGCGGCATCCCGCTGTCGGTAACCGAGCCGCCGCCCGGTTACCGATGGCGCGCGGAGTACCTGCTGGTCCGGCCGGACCAGCATGTCGCGTGGCGAGCCCGCGATCCGGACGACATCGACCTGGAGCTGGTGACCGGCCGCCGCGCGGCCGGCCGGGACTCATGTCTGCCGACTACGGAAAGCAGGTACTCATGCGCGCAGCCAACCTGAGCGGCAGGCTCTGCCTGATCACCGGCGGCGGCGCCGTCGACGTGCACGCCGCCAGCGCGGGACTGTTCGACGCCGACCCCGCGGCCGTCTATCCGCGCTGGCCGGAGTTCACCGCCTGGGCCGCGTCGGCCGCGCTGCCAGATCCCGAGCCGTTCGCGGAAGCGGCGCTCGGATCGCCGTCGCCGGCCCCGCGGCAGGTCTTCGGCATCGGGCTCAACTACGACGACCACGCCGCCGAGTCCGGCTTCGCGCGGCCGGAGGCCAGCCCGCCGGTGTTCACGAAGTTCCCGGCGTGCATCACCGGCGGCTACGGCGAGATCGAGCTGCCGCCCGGCGGCCACACGGACTGGGAGGTCGAGCTCGCCGTCGTGATCGGGACGACGGCGCACCGGGTGCGGGCCGCGAGCGCGTGGCAGTTCGTCGCGGGCGTCGCCGTCGGCCAGGACATCTCCGAGCGCATCGTGCAGATGTCGGCCAGCCCGCCGCAGTTCAGCCTCGGCAAGTCGTTCCCCGGCTTCGGCCCGGTCGGCCCGTGGCTGGTCACCCCCGACGAGCTGGCCAATCCCGACGACCTCGAGCTCGGCTGCTCGATCAACGGCGAGCAGATGCAGAAGGGCCGGACCGCGAACCTCATCTTCGGGGTGGGGGAGCTGATGGAGCAGCTGTCCCGCGTCACGCCGCTGCTGCCGGGCGACGTGATCTTCACGGGAACGCCGGGCGGCGTCGGCATGGCGCGCAACCCGCCGCGCTGGCTTGCGCCCGGCGACGTGCTCACCAGCTACATCGAGGGCGTCGGCGAGATGCGGCACACGTTCGCGGCCGCACGGGCCGGATAGGGAGACCAGCATGAGCCTGCACGGACTGCTGTCGGTGACGATCGGTGTCCCGCGCGTCGACGAAACAGCGGCCTACTATGCCGACTTCGGGCTCGTCCCATCCGGCGACGGCTGGCTCAGCACCGCCGACGCGGGCCGGCAGCTGCGTATCGAGTTCGCGCCGACGCGACGGCTGGTGGAACTGCGCGTCGGCGCCGACGACGCGGACGACCTGGCCCGCATCGCGGCGAGCCTCAGCCGGCTCGGGATCGCTGCCGCGCAGGCCGGCCCGGTGCTGCAGGCGACCGAGCCGGTCACGGGCACCCGCGTGCGGGTCGAGGTAGCGCCGCGGCTAGTCCAGGATCTCGTCACGGCCACGCCCTGCAACGGGCCCGGCAGGCTGGAACGGCCAGACGTCCGCGCCCCTGCGCTCACCCGCGCCGGGCCGGTCCGGCCGCGCAAGCTCGGGCACGCGGTGCTGGGCAGCACGGACTCCGAGCGGACCGCGTCGTTCTTCACCGACGGCCTCGGGTTCAAGGTCAGCGACCGGATCAAGGGCGCCGGCGCGTTCCTGCGCTGCTCGGCCGATCATCACAACGTGCTGGTGCTCGGGGCGCCGGTGAGCTTCCTGCATCACACGTCGTGGCAGGTGGACGACGTCGACGACGTGGGCAGGGGCGCGTGCGCGATGCTCGAGGGCAACCCGGAGCGGCACGTCTGGGGTCTCGGCCGCCACTACGCGGGCTCGAACTTCTTCTGGTACCTCAAGGACCCGGCGGGCAATTTCTCCGAGTACTACTCGGACATGGACTGCATCATCGACGACCAGCTGTGGACGCCGGAGGAGCTGGAGGGGGCACGCGGCCTGTTCGCCTGGGGCCCGCCGCCGCCGCCGTCCTTCCTGCACCCCGAGGACCTGGCCGCGATGATGACCGGCGCGCACGCCCCGGCCTGACAGCCGGGCCGGGCTAGCCGCGCTGCTCGGCCTCCGCCGCCTCGGTCACGGTGAGCTCGGCGGCCGGGTCTGCCTCGAGCCGCTCGTCGGGAATGGGCTCGCCGCTGCGCACGGACAGCCCGTACGTGCCGTCGTCCAGCCGCTTCAGCGCGCGGTCGAGTGCCGCGAGCCGGTCGCGCAGCGACTCCGCGATGGAATCGTCCAGGCCCTCGGCCGATAGCGGCTGAGCGGCGTCGGCCTCGTCTCCGACCTCGGCCTCGGCCTCGCGGTCCTGCGAGCCGGCCCGGCTGGCATCGCGCAGCAGGTCCTGGACTTCGGCGCGCTCGGTGGTGAGGAGCGCGCGCGCCCGGTCCTGATCCATGTGGCCTCCGTGGTGGTCTGGTGTCGGGGCACGATTCTTCCACCTGGCGGGTTGCGGAACACGCGCGGGCGCGGCTACGTCTGGTACTAAGCTCACTACTCACCGTGAAGTCCCGAGGCCAGCAGTGTGCGGCGCCCGTGGCGGCAGTGATCGCCGGCGGGCTGCTGGCCATGGCCGCGGCCGGCGGACTCGTCGCGCTCCTCGTGGTCCGGACCAGTCACCACCCGAGCGCGATCCGGCCGAGCCCGCCCGCCCGTACCACCGCGCCGCCGCCGGGCCGCTGCCTGCCAGTCCCGCATTCCTGCGGCTTCCCGGACGCAGCGAACACGGGCGTGCCATACGGGATGCGGCTTCGGTCGGTGCCCGGTCAGGTGTCGAGCGGCCGGGGCTGGGAGTTCGACCCGCGCGGCCGCGTCGTGGTGACCGGCGCGGGCGCGGTGCTGGCTGGCCTGTACATCCCGTACACGGTGGACGTCGAGGCGAACGACGTGACGATCAAGGATGATCACATCGTGGCCGGCGGCCGCACGTCGTTCGGCATAGCCGTGCGGCACACCGCCGGCGTCACCATCGAGCACGACACGATCAACGGCAGGAACGGGTCATCGGGACGGGTCATGGCCGCGGTGAAGGACATCTACGCCGACTCGACCGGCCTGCGGGTGCTGGACAGCAACATCTTCGACGCCGGGGTCGGCGTGCAGATGGAGTCCGGCCTGATCCAGGGCAACTTCGTGCACGACATGGGCTACCTGCCCGGCGACCACCTCGACGGCATCAACTCCGACGGCGGCTCGTCCGGCATGCTCACGATCCGGCACAACACGATCTTCTGCAACCATGTGCAGACCGACGCGATCGGGCTGTTCGAGGACTTCGGCTCGCAGCAGAACCGGCTCGTTACCGGGAACCTGCTGGCCGGCGGCAGCTACACCATCTACGCCGGCCAGAACAGCGGCGGGCCGGCTACGAGCAACATCACCATCACCGACAACCGGATCGCCACCCTGTACTTCCCCCAGGGCGGCCAGTACGGACCCGTTACCGCATTCAACCCCGCGACGACCACCTGGACCGGAAATGTCTGGGACAGCACCGGCGCCGCCATCCCCGGCCCGTAGCTAGCCGTCTGCTCTGGCCCCGAGCACATCCTGCATCTTGCGGACGAGGGAAGCCTCGGAGAACGGCTTCTCGATCAGGCTGACACCCGGTTCCAGTACCCCTTGCGGCGCGAGGACACCCTGCGTGTAGCCGGACATGAACAGCACCCGGATCCCCGGCCGCATGGCCGTGATGTGCTCGGCGACTTCCTTGCCGAGCATCTGCGGCATCACCACATCGGTAACCAGGACGTGAATATCCTGCGGGAACGCCTGCGCTATCTCGATCGCCTCCTGGCCGCAGCTGGCGGCCAGGACCTCGTAGCCGTGCCGGCTGAGCAGTCGCCGGGTCACCTCGCGCATCGGCGGCTCGTCCTCGACGACCAGCGCGACGATGCCCTTGCCGCTGCCGGGCACGGGGCCGGCCGACTCGGCCTGCTCGCCCTGACGTTCGGTTCGCGGCAGCAGGATCGTCACCGTCGTGCCGAGGCCCTGCTCGGAGTAGATGCGCAGGTTCCCGCCGGCCTGGCTGATGATCCCGTATGCGGTCGCGAGCCCGAGCCCGGTGCCCTCGCCCTTGGGCTTCGTCGTGAAGAACGGCTCGAATACGCGGTCGAGGACATCCTTCGGTATGCCCGTGCCGGTGTCACTGACCCTGACGCAGGCGTACTGGCCTGGCTCGATGCCGACCTGGGTTGCCGCCGCCACCGCGTCGAGCGTCACGTTGCCAGTCTCGATCGTCAGCGTGCCGCCGCCCGGCATTGCGTCCCTCGCGTTGACGGCCAGGTTGACCAGCACCTGCTCGAGCTGGCCGGGGTCCGCCAGCACGTCGTGCAGGCTGCCGCCGAGCGTCGTGACCAGCTCGACGTGCTCGCCGAGGGTGCGCAGCAGCAGCTGCTTGACCTCCAGGATCAGCTCGTTCAGGTTCACCACGCGCGGCTGCAGTACCTCCCGGCGGGCGAACGCGAGCAGCTGCCTGGTCAGGCCCGCGGCCCGCTCCGCCGCCTTCTCGACCTGCCGGATGTCATCGCGCAGCGAGTCCCACTGCACGTCCCCGGCGTCCTTGGCGAGCTCCTCGCGGACGAACGCGGCGTAGTTGGAGATCACGCCGAGCAGGTTGTTGAAGTCGTGCGCGACCCCGCCGGCCAGCTGGCCGAGGCTCTCCAGCCGCTGTGACTGCTGCAGCTTGCGCTCCATCCGCTCGCGCTCGGCCTCGGTCCGCAGCCGCTCGCGCTCGGCCTGGTCGGCGATCCGGCCGGCCACGTCGCGAACCGCCGCGGTGATGAGGATGCCCCGGTCGGTGTCGATCGCGGACAGCGAGATCTCGGCCGGGAAGGTGCTGCCGTCCCGCCGCCGGCCGGCCAGTTCCATCCCGGCGCCCATCGGCCGCGGCCGGGGGTCGGCCACGTAGACGGCGCGGTGGCGCGGATGGACGTCGCGCGCCGCGTCCGGTACCAGCACCTCGACCGGCTGTCCGACTAGTTCCTCGCGCCGGTACCCGAAGAGCGTCTCCACCTGAGCGTTGACGAGCGCGATCCGGCCGTCCGCACCCACGCACACCATGGCGTCGGGCGCGGCCTCCAGCAGCGCGACGAACATCTCGTCGGCGAGCCCGGTCACGCTGCCCACCGCCGGACGCCGAACCGGACCAGCCACCGGCCGTCGGCTACCTCGCTCTCGACCGATGCCGGGAGCAGCGCCGCCAGCCGCGCGAGCGAGGCGCGGACAGCGCCGGCGCCGGCGTCGTCCGCGGCCTGGCTCACGCGCCCGCTGACCTCGATGCTGATCCGCCTTTCGTCAGCTCCGACCGCGATCGCCGGCAGCTGCACCTGGCCCTCCGCGATGACCTCCATCACCATGAGCTCGAGCACGTCGGCGATCAGCATCCGCTCGTCCGGCCTGAAGCCTGCCGACTCGCCGACCGTGACGTGCGCCGGCCCGGGCAGGTACCAGGCCAGCCTGCGTTCCAGCGCCTCCGGCAGCCCGCTGCCCGCCGGGATCCATGGCCTGCCGCCGTCGACCAGCCAGCGGAGCGCGTCACTGGCCGAGCGGATGCGTTCCCGCAGCGAGGCAGCCAGCGGGTCGTCCATCCGCGCGGTCGCGCCAACCGCAGGGTCCAGCTCGAGCAGTGCCGCGGCGAGATCCTGGATTGGACCGTCATGCAGGAACGACGCCAGCTGCCGCCAGTCGTGCGACCGGCGCTGGCGGATAACGTCGAGCAGCAGGAGACTGCGCGATGCCGCCGCGGACGGCAGCGGCCGTGTGCCGGTCGTGTCCGGTGTGTCGGGTGCGGCGGAGCTCGGTGCCCCGGTCGAGGGCCGGTCGTGGTCGCGCCGCGGCGCACCAGCCGCCGCGCGCTCGCTCGCCGTGCGCACGACCGCGAGCAGCTCGCTCGCGACGAATGGCTTGTGCAGCCGCGCCGGGCCTGGCGGCAGCTGATCTAGCGCTCCGCCGGTCATGAGCACGCATCTGGCCATGGCCGCCGGATCCTGTGCGCACACGATCTCGACCAGGTCACTGCCGCTCTCCGAGCCGAGCTGCGCGTCGACGAGCACGCAGTCATAGGCCGCGGGCTCCATCGCCCGCGCCTCTCCCAGCGACGCCGCGACGGCTACGTCGTAGCCCGCTGAGGTGAGCACGCGCCGGATGATTCCCAGCATCTCGCTGACGTCGTCGACGACAAGGACTCGCGTTGCCAAGGATGCGTATCTCCCCCCGCTCGGCCGGGTTCCCTGACCTTGCCGCTTATTACCTGTCCGCTAATAGCGCCCGGCACCGCAGGTGCAATATCTCATCGCACAGCGTAGGCTTCCGGGTGCACGCTGTTAATTTAACACGCACGGATTCCGGGGGAGTCTGGTCAGGGGGGACGATGGCCGATTCAGACATCAGCGGACCGGGTGACGGTCAGCACATCACTGTTTATTTGCTGGATGACCACGAGATCGTCCGGCGAGGGCTCCGGAATCTACTTACGGCCGCCGCGGATATCGAGGTGATCGGTGAATCCGGCAGCGCGGAATCAGCCCTGGCCCAGGTCCCCGCTCTGCTGCCGCGGGTGGCCGTACTCGACGTCCGGCTGCCGGACGGAGACGGCGTCTCCGTCTGCCGCGAACTGCGCTCGCGCAGCCCGGAGACAGCCTGCCTGATGCTCACGTCCTTTGGCGACGACCAGGCTCTGCTCGGCGCGATCATGGCCGGGGCCGCCGGCTACCTGCTCAAGCAGACATGCGGATCCGACCTGGTCAGCGCCGTGCGGGCCGTGGCTGCGGGCAAATCGACGCTCGATGCCCATGCCGCGCAGCGGGTCATGACCAGGCTGCGCGAGCGCATGTCGGCGGCCGACCCCCTGGCCGCGCTGTCCGATCAGGAGAAGCGGGTGCTCGAGCTCGTGGCCGACGGCCTCACCAACCGGCAGATCGCGGAGACGATGTTCCTCGCGGAGAAGACGGTGAAGAACTACGTATCGTCTGTGCTGGGAAAGCTCGGAATGCACCGGCGCGCGCAGGCGGCCGCGTTCGCTGCCCGGCTTTCGGGCAAGGACGACGGCTGACGGACCGACGATGTTGAACTACCCGGCCGCCGGGTAGCATCGCTCTCGTGAGGCCCTTGTATCGTCATTCGGGCAGCGAATATGACTGTACCGCCGACGTCAATGGCACTAGATATCTAGTTCATCTAGACCACTAGATCCTGAAAACCTCACGGGCATTTACCGGCTATTAGGGGTGACCATTTGTCTCGTCCCACAATCCTGCTCGTGGAAGACGACGAGCTCAACCGGAAGCTAGTGCGATCCACGCTGGCCAGGTCCGCGAACTCGGCGGTCCGCGGCGCGCTGCTGCTCGAAGCCGGCACCCTGGCCGAGGCGCGCGCGCAGCTGGCCGCTGATTCGGTCGGAATCGTGATACTGGACCTGACCCTCCCCGATGGTGACGGCCGGGCGCTGCTGTCCGAGCTGGGCCTGACCCCCGGGCAGACGCCGGTGGTCATCGCGGTAACGGGCGGCGGCGACCAGGCAAGGGGCGAGGCACTCGCGGCCGGATGCACGGCGGTACTGGCCAAGCCTTACCACGCCGTCGCCCTGGACGACCTGCTCGGTGACCTCCTCGCTGCCGACCCCCGTGCGGCCGGCGAGCCGGCCGGCGCGGACATGCCGGGTACCGGGGAGGTCGCGCTGGACTTCCGTGCACTGTTCGAGGCGACATCGGGCCCGTACCTGGTGCTGACGCCGGATCTCACGGTCGTCGCCGCGAGCGGCGACTATGTCCGCAGGACAGGGCTGCGCTGGCCCGGCAGCCTCGGCCAGAGCGTGCTGACCGCGCTCCCGGCCGAGGGCGCCGACGCGGGCCGGAACGCTGAGCTGCACGCCAGTCTCGACCGGGTGCGGCACACCAGGCGCCAGGACGCGATGCATGTCCAGAGCCACCCGGCGGGGTCAGCCGAACTGGCCAGCTCGGGCGGCATCGGGGTCAGGTACCTGAGTCCCGTGAGCACGCCGGTGACCGGGCCGGCTGGCGAGCTTTCCTGCATCATTCACCAGCTGCGTGATGTCACCGACTACGTGCGGCTGAGCCAGGAGCAGATGTCCGAGCTCGACCGGCGCTCCAGGCAGATCGCCGCGACCACGGCGGCGACCCCTGGCCAGGCGCTGCCCGAGCCCGACGGGGTCGGCGGCCAGTTCGTGGAGCGACTCGGGCATGAGCTGCGCGCGCCGCTCAACACGATCATCGGCTTCGGCGAGCTGCTCGGCCTTGATGAGCTCAGCGCGTCGCACCGCGAGTGGGTATCGATGATGCTCACCGCGGCGCGGCACCTGGTCCAGCTCCTCGACGAGAGTCTCGATGTCACGCGCATCGGGGCGGGCGGCCTGTCGCTCTCGGCGGAGGCGGTGCCGCTGCTGAGCGCCATCACCGATGCCACCGAGATCATGCGACCGCTGGCGATCGCGCGCGGCGTCCGCCTCGATCCGCTGCCCACGGGCGCGGCCAGCGACTACGCCTATGCCGATGGGCAGCGGCTCCGCCAGGTACTGCTCAACCTGCTGTCCAACGCGATCAAGTTCAATTACCCGGCGGGCAACGTGGCCGTCACCGTCTCCCGTCAGGGTCAGGAGCGGATCAGGATAAGCGTCGTCGACACCGGGAGGGGCGTAGCCGCAGCGGACATCGAGCGGCTGTTCCAGCCCTTCGAGCGGCTGGATGCCGCCCAGGCCGGCATCGAGGGGACGGGACTCGGCCTGGCGCTCTCGCGCGACCTCGTGGTCGCGATGGGCGGGACCGCGGGCGTCTCGAGCACGCCGGGCGGCGGCAGCGAGTTCTGGATCGAGCTGCCGCGCACCGAGCCCATGGCGGTGTCGCAGCTTGCGATCGGGCCGGCCGCGATCGCGGCGAGCCGCGAGTACAGCGCCCCGAGAACCGTCCTGTACGTGGAGGACATGGTCGAGAACCTGCGGCTGGTCGAGCAGATTCTGCGGCAGCGACCGTCGGTCACGGTGATCCCCGCCATGCTGGCCGGGGTCGCGCTCGACCTCGCCAGGCAGCATCACCCGGACATGATCCTGCTCGACCTGCACATGCCCGACATGCCGGGCGAGGACTTCCTGGCCGCGTTGCGCAGCGATCCGGCGATCGCCGGCATCCCGGTGGTCATCCTCACCGCGGACATCTCCGCGAGCGCGGCCGACCTCATCACCGCGTACAACGCCGCGGCGTACCTCGCCAAGCCCATAGGCGTGCGGGACCTGCTCGAGACCGTCGACAAGCTGCTCGCCGGCCCGGCGGCCGATCTGGAGGCGGCCGCCAGCCAGCCGGCCGAAGAGCCGAGCACCGACGACCCCGACGAGTGACCGGGCATCCGCGCCTGCTGTCCCCGGCTGAGTGGGCGTCTAGACGAATATGCTCCGATGAATTCCTGCCCGCTGCGAGGACGGCCGCGCCGAATTCCCCGGCCGACGGGACGCGCTAACGCGAGATCATCGCCGAGATCCAGCAGAATGTCCCGTGCGAAAGTCTAGATAATCAATAGTCTCCGCACCCCGAACGCGTGTTGTCTAATGCGCTCAACGTGGCCGGGCGGGCTTCACCTGATTGTTATTCTTCCCGAGCACCACACACGGGAACGAGGCTCAGTCGCCGCATTGCGGCTGAGGCGCTTCATCGGTGCGCTAATACAAGCTACCGACTCTGCTGGGGGCGGCATGGGTTCGAGCGGGGTTACCATCACTGCCGAATTCCCTGGCAGTGCCGTCCTGGCGAGCAGGTCAACGGTCCCGCACTGGATCGCCGCCTACCGGCTCCAGGTAGCTGCCGCCGACTTCCTGTGCGCGGTCGTCGGCGCTGGCCTCGCGATGCGGATCCGCTTCAGCCTCGTCAGCCACGGCGGCCAGCCGGCTGCCGATCTGGCCTTCACCTTCGTCCTCCCGCTGCTCTGGAGCATCGCACTGCTACTGGCCGGGGGATATGACAGAAGACACGTCGGTCTCGGCGCTGACGAGTTTCGCCGGGTTATCAAGGCGGCGGTTACTCTGGCGATCACGGTGGCCATCATCTCCTATGCCGCGAGGCTGGATGTGGCCCGCGGCTATATCGCCGTGGCGCTGCCGGCGACGTTTGCCCTCGACTTATCGGCGCGCTATCTGCTGCGCAAGCAGCTTCATCTGCGCCGCAGCCGCGGCGGCTGCGTCCGCCGCGCAATTGCCGTCGGGCACGCCGCGGCGATCACGGAATTCGTCGGCTCGCTGCGGCGCGATTACCGCCACGGCCTGTCCGTGGTGGCGGCGTGCGTGGCCGACCCGGACGGTCCGGCAGATATCTGCGAGGTCCCGGTGGCGGGATCGCTCGACAGCGTGATGCCGGCGGTCAGCCGGTTCGGCGCGGACACCGTCGCGGTGCTCACCTGCCCGGAGCTGAACGGGATCCGGCTGCGGGAGCTGGCCTGGGCGCTGGAGAAGACGAGCACGGAGCTGTACGTGGCGCCCGCGCTCATCGACGTCGCCGGGCCGCGGACGACCATCAAGCCGATCGCGGGCATGCCGATGCTGCACGTGGACCACGCCGAGCTGTCCGGCGGGAAGCAGCTGATCAAGGCCGGGATCGACCGGCTGCTGGCCGGAGCGCTGCTGACAGCCCTGCTGCCGCTCTTTCTGGTGATCGGGGCCGCGATCCGGTGGGCCGATCCGGGGCCGGTGCTGTTCCGGCAGACGAGGGTCGGCCGGGGCGGGCGGGCCTTCACCCTCTACAAGTTCCGGACCATGGTGGTAGACGCCGAGCGGCAGAAGGCGCGGCTGGCCGCGCGCAACGAGGCCGACGGCGCGCTGTTCAAGATCCGCAGCGATCCGCGTGTCACCCGCACCGGAGCGTGGCTGCGCCGCTGGTCGCTGGACGAGCTGCCCCAGCTGCTGAACGTCATCCGCGGCGACATGTCGCTCGTCGGGCCCCGGCCGGCGCTGCCGGAGGAAACCGAGCGCTACGGCTATCACATGCGCAGGCGGCTGGCGGTCAAGCCTGGCATCACCGGCCTGTGGCAGGTGAGCGGGCGCTCGGACCTCGCCTGGAGCGAGGCAGTCCGGCTGGACGTGCGCTACGTGGAGAACTGGTCCTTCGCCCTGGATGCCGAGATCCTGCTGAAGACGGGACGCGCGGTGCTGCACGGCTCCGGCGCCTACTAGCGCACCGCCTTCCGCGCAGCCGCTCACCGCCGCCGCCCGGCGGCGATATTTCGGCCCCGCGCGTCGCAGGCACGGAGAACTGGGGGGCGCCGGCCGGCGCTCCCCAGTTCTCCGCGGCACGCAGAGGGCCGGTTACGACCCGGCTGGTTCGCCCATCCCGGCGCCGCGGCCGATCATGATGACGCCCTGGCCGGATGGCGGCGGGGCGGGCAGGGCTGTGGTGCAGGTGTGGGAGTACGTGTCTATGAGCTCGATCTCGGTGTCCGTGCTGCCCGGGGAGTACGGGAAGATGCCGAAGCTCAGCTCCGTGCCGGCGGGCATGGCGGCGGGGTTGATGGTGACGCTCGGCGGCGTCCCGGCCGGCCCGGACAGGACCCGCGCGAAGCCGGCCGGGATGGGATCGGAGGAGCAGAAGCTGTCCTTGGTGACGAGGGCCGGGATTCCATCCTGCCGAAGGTCGTTCTGCAGCGTGCCTGGCTGAAGCAGTACGCGCGGGCTGATCGTCAGCGTCGCGGTGCCGTTGGCGTGCTTGGTGAGCGTGAAGGCGAGGGTCCGGATCGTGCTAGTCCCGCTCGGCCGGGCCGAGCTGAAGCCCCCGGACATGCCCACGCCCAGCACCACTCCCGCAACGGCCGTGGCCGCGAAGATGCCTGCGGCCAGCCGCCGGTGATGGCGGCGGCGCGCAGGCGCAGTGCTCATCACCGCGGTCAGGCGGGCTCGACCGCGGGTAAAGGCTGCCCCCGAGGCCGGCGGCTCGGTCAGCAGGTCAGCGATCATTTTCAGCTCATCCACGGCGTGTCCTCCATTTCGCCTTGTGTGCCGAGCGCTTCCCGCACCTTGGCGCGGGCCCGGCTGAGCCGGGACGCGACCGTCCCGGCGGGGATGTCCAGGGCGGCGGCGATCTCCTGATAGCCGAGCTGGGCCACCGCCGCCAGCAGCAGCACGTCCCGGTCACGATCGGCCAGCCCGCGCAGGGCCGCCGTCAGGCGTCCCGCCTGGCGCTGGGCGCTGACCCTGGCCAGGATGCGGTCCTCGTCACCGGTGTCTTGATCGTGCCGGGAAAGGGGCGGCATGCGGGACAGCGCTGCATACCGGCGGGCTTCGTCCCGGCGGTGTCTGGCCACCAGGTTGGTGGCGATCCCGAACAGCCACGGCCCGACCTGGCCACGCACCGGGTCGAAGGCGGCCCGCTTGCGGAACGCGACCAGGAAGGTCTCGGCGGCCAGGTCGTCGGCGGCTGCCGGGCCGAGACGAGCGGCTACATAACCGTGGATCTGCTTGAAGTACGCGTCATAGACCGAGGCGAAACCCTCCGGATCGCCCCGGAAGTCCGCCGGCCCGGCCTCATCATCCACCGGACGGCCGCCACGGCTGACCGCAGCACTCATACCGCACACCTGATCATGCCCAGCCCCTCACGAATACATCTCACTTGCTATCTCCCGAACCACGCGATCGTCTTCGACCAGGCTCGCCCGAGCCGGTCGGCTGTCCCGCGGCCAATGGCCCGGCAAATTCCCGCCAGCAGGCCCCTGTGCTCCGGCGAAGCCCGCGGACAGGCCTGTGAGCAGGCACTTTGCTGCCTGAGCCAGACGGCCCGGGCCGGAATACCCGGGACTAACAGACGGGCACTCTTGCCCGCGCTGAACAGGGAAAACGCCTCTGCAGAACCACTGGTCAAAACAGCGAGTGTGGTGATGACAGCAATTCACTAGCGAAAAGAGAACCGTCATGACCACCACGAAGACTCCAGAGACCGGCACCCCGCAGACGCCCCGCCCGCCGCACCGCGACCGCAGCCGCCGGACCGCCAGGCGCGTGATTGCCGGCGTCGGGATTACCGGCCTCGCCGTAGGCGCGGCCCTGGCCGCCGGCGGCGTGCACCTCGCCTCGACCAACAGCTTCCCCGGCCACGCGGCCAGCACCCCGACGACCAACTGCGCCGCGAATCCGTCCGCGTGCGGGTATCCCGACGCCACCAACACCGGCGTGCCGTCCGGCATGAAGCTGCAGACCGTCGGGACCGGCGCGGGTCAGGTATCGTCCGGGCCCGGCTGGCACTTCGACTCCCGCGGCTGGGTCGAGGTCAACGGCGCCGGCGCTACCCTGACCGGCCTGTACATTCCCTACAACCTCGACATCACCGCGAGCAACGTGACGATCAAGAACGACCAGGTCGTCACCAGCGGCCAGTCCTCGGTTGGCATCTCCGTCCGCCACACCAGCGGCGTCACGCTGGAGAACAACACGATCACCGGCACGAACGCCACCAGCGGCCGGGTGATGGCCGGCATCAAGGACATGTACAACGACTCGAGCGGCCTGCAGGTGCTGAACAACAACATCTACGACGCCGGCGTCGGGGTGCAGATCGAGTCCGGGCTCATCCAGGGCAACTACATCCACGACATGGGCTACATCAAGGGCGACCACATCGACGGCATCAACTCCGACGGAGGCGTCACTGGCCAGCTCACCATCAACCACAACACCGTCTTCGACCAGATGAACCAGACCACCGCCGTGGGGCTGTTCGAGGACTTCGGCGTCCAGGCCAACCGCACCATCAGCAACAACCTGCTCGCCGGCGGCTCGTACGCCATCTACGCCGGGCAGAACAGCGGCGGCCTCACCACCAGCAACATCACCATCACGGGCAACCGCTTCGCCACCCAGTACTTCCCGCAGAGCGGCCAGTACGGGCCCGTCGCCGCCTACAACCCGTCCACCACTACCTGGAGCGGCAACGTCTGGGACAGCACCGGCGCCACCGTCCCCGCTCCCGGCAGCTAGGCAGACTCCGCGCCCGGCGCGGGAACGCCCTCAGGCCGGCACCGCCACCGCGGTGCCGGCCTAAAACATGCCCCTACCGGGCGGCAGCACCGCCACGTAGTTAGTCGCCCCGCGGAAGAACTCCAGCGTCTCGTCGTACCGGGCAACGCGCCGGATCCTGCCGCCGGGCACGATGCGGCCGATGCGGTAGCCCAGCGGGGCGAGCAGGTCCCAGATATCGCGGAAGAACGTCCTGCTGTTCACGTTGGCGGAGCCGAACTCGAAGGACAGCGCGGAGATCTTGCGCCGCTCGAGGCTCGCGCGCGCGCCGCGCAGCGCGAACAGCTCGTGACCTTCGAGGTCCAGCTTGAGGAAGTCGACCTGCCGGATCCCGTGCGTCCCGATAATGTCATCGATGCGGAGCACCGGGACCTCGCGGGTGCTGAACGTGACCCCGGCGGCGAAGCTGTCCCGCCTGCGGTGCAGGCTCGTCCACCCCGACGGCCGGTCCGGGACGTGCAGCTCGAGTGTCTCGGCCGTCTCGCCGACCGCGGCCTCGATCACGCAGACATTGCCGAGGCCCCGCAGCCGCTCGGCATACTCGGCCACGGGCTCCACGAGCATCCACCGCCCGCGGCCATGGCCGAGCCTGGCACGCACGCCCTCGGTCCAGCTGCCGAGGTTGGCGCCGCAGTCGAAGACGACGGGCGTCGTGCGCCCGCGCAGGATCCGGGCCGCGGCGACCGCCTCGCCGCCGTCCCAGCCGCTGCCGCTGCCCTTGCCCTCCAGCACGCTGAGATAGATGCCGCCCAGTTCCAGCGCGGCGGACAGCCGCGTCGCGTGCACGATGCCCGCGAGGCCCGGCGTCACCGCCTTCATGACGTTCTTCACCGACGCCAGGTCTCGGGCCCGCGCGGGCCCGGCCTCGGTCAGGCTCATGCCGATCGCTCCTCTCGGGCGCCGCAGACGGCCCTTCGTCCGGCCAGCACCTGCTCGTAGATGGACTCGACGGCCGCGACCTTGCTGTCCCACAGGCCGATGTCCCCGGCCCTGCGCCTGGCGCCGTCGGCGAGCCTGCGGCGCAGCTCCGCGTCGGTCACGAGCCGGCGCAGCGCAGTCGCGAGGTCGCGCGCGTACTGCCGCGGCGACACCGGCTGCACCCGGACGCCGCACGTCTCGTCGACGAAGTCGCCGGGCCCGCCGACGTCGCTCACCAGCATCGGCAGGCCATGGCCCATTGCCTCGAAGACGACGGTGCCGCCGGGCTCGCGGTAGCTCGGGAACACGAAGATGTCGGCGCGCCGGTAGAGCAGCTCCACCTCCGCCCGGTCGAGCCAGCCATGGAAGGCGACCAGGCCGGCGACGCCGAGCCTGCGCGCCTCGAGCTCACATGCCTGCCGGTCGAACCCGTCGCCCGCGATGTCGAGCCGGACCGGCAGATCGCGGATGAGCGCTACGGCCCGGATGGCGTCGCGGGTGCCCTTCGTGCGGATGACCCGCCCGACGAACAGGAGCCGGACCTCGCCGGCCGGGGTGATGCGCGCGGCCGGGGCGGGCAGCGTGGCGAGGCCAACGTCGCTGACCGGCTCGAACCGCCGGACCGGGACGCCGGCCAGCAGGCCCGCGACATACGGGGCGATGCCGAGCACGCAGTCGGCGCCGCGGTAGGTGGCCCGCAGCCACGGGTCCCACCGCAGCCGGGCCTGGTCCAGCCGGCGCAGCCCCATGTACCACGCCGAGGTCCGCTCCTCGGGCCGGAACTCCCGCGGTGACTCCAGGCTGCCGCCGACCGGCCCGATTATCAGCGGCAGCCCTAGCTGCGCCGCCGGCGACGGGTACCGCAGTGCCACGGGCATGACCTGGTGGGCGACGTCAAACCGCTCGCCCCGCGCGAGGGCGTCCCTGATCCAGGCCCGCGCGCGGAAGTAGAACGGGAGGTAGCCGGGCTTCAGCAGGCTGTTGAGCCGATCCGCCCGGTGCAGGCCCGGCGGCTCCGCCCACTCGGCCACCCGCGCGTCAGGTAACTGCCGCGAGGGCGGGACGTGGCCGCGCTGGTAGTACGTCAGCACGGTCAGGTCGTGCCGCCGGGCCAGTGACCGCGCCCACTGATATCCGAGCTGCGCTTCTCCGACGTCGTTTCCGTCGCAGCCGGGAGCGATCAGAAGCAGCTTGAGCACACCTCATTATCGGGGCCCGCGGGTTAGCAAGATGGCCGCCTTCGGAAATCCCGCGGCATTAGCATTCTGCTATGGCAGCCGACCTCGATGTCATTGTCGTTACTTACAATAGCTCGCACGTTATAGGAGATCTTCTCGAGTCGCTTCCGGCCGCCTTGGGGCATTTGACGGCAGAGGTCGTTGTCGTCGATAACGACTCGGCGGACGGCACCGCGCGGATTGTCGCGGCCCGCCGCGACGCGAGACTTGTGCGGGCGCAGAACCTCGGTTACGCCGCGGGCATCAACCGCGGCGTGCGGGCCGCCTCGGGCGCGGCGGTCATTCTCATCCTCAATCCCGATATCAGGCTGGCGCCGGGGTCGGTTCCGCCACTGCTCCGCGCGCTGCAGACACCGGGCACGGGGATAGCCGTCCCGCAGATCCGGTCTCCCGACGGGCTCCTGCAGTTCTCGCTGCGGCACGAGCCCTCGCTGCTCCGCGCGCTTGGCCTGGGCAGATGGGCCTCGGGCAGGTTCTCGGAGTACGTGTGTCACCGGCCCGCGTACGCGGCGCGCGGGACGGCGGACTGGGCACTCGGCGCGGTGCTGATGATGTCCCGGGCCTGTTACGCGGCGATCGGGGGCTGGGACGAGTCGTATTTCCTGTATTCCGAGGAGACGGACGCATGCCTGCGAGCCAGGGATATCGGCTGGCTTACCAGATATGAGCCAGCCGCGGTCGCCGTCCACATCGGCGGGCAGTCGGGCCGCAGTCACGACACCCATGTCATGCAGATCATCAACCGGATCCGGCTGTACCGGCGCAGGCACCGGGCGGCGGCATCGTGGGCGTACCTGGCGCTAATACTGGCCGGCCAGTTCTTCTGGCTCGCTCGCGGCCGGCCTGAATGCAGGTCCGCAATTACCGCGATCCTGCGGCCCGCATCGCGGCCGGCTCAGTTGGGCTGCGGTCAGCAAATGATGCCGCGATAAAGTCTGCAGGTATATACGACGATACTCGTATGGCGTTCCCGGGCTAGCAGCCGTAATTACCGGCCCTGCCGGTGCGCCGGGCTGCGCGCGGTCACCTGGCTCGTGCCGACGGCCCGGTGGCTGGGCGCGCTTCCCGGCCGCCGCCCTCGCGTGGCGTGGTCGTAGGCCGCGCGCAGCTGCGGGACCTGACGTTCCCAGCTAAGCGAGCCCTCCAGCCGCAGCCGGCCGAACGTGCCCATCCGCTCGCGCGCGGTCGCGTTGTCGAGGAGCCCGGCGATGCACGCGGCGAGCGACACCGGGTCGTTGGGCCGCGCGTACAGGCTCGCCGCTCCGGCCGACACGCGGCCCTCGCGCACGTCGAACTGCACGATGGGCTTGCCGAGCGCCATGTATTCCATGATCTTGTTCATCGTCGAGATGTCGTTCATCGGGTTGACCTCGTCGGGATTCACGCAGACGTCGGCCGTCGCCAGGATCTCGCCGAGCTCGTGGTCGGGCAGCCGCCCGCAGAAGATGACGTGCTCGGACAGGTCGAGTAGCTGGACACGCGCGCGCAGCCGCGCGAGTTCTGGCCCGCCCCCGACGAGGACGAACTGGACGTCGGCGCGCCGCCAGTTGTGCACCATGGCACGCGCCGCGTCCAGCAGGTAATCCAGCCCGTCCTGCCGGCCCATCACGCCGACATAGGCCACCAGGTACCTGCGGCCGTACCGCCACCGGTCGTCGGGAACCGCGCGGGCGAAGCGCGAGTCGGCGGGCGCCGACCGGACGACGAACACGTTCTCCGGCCGCATCCGGCCGCGAGTCAGCGCGATCGCGCGGTAGCTCTCGTTGGTCTCGATCGACACGTCGCACAGCCGGTAGGTGAGCCGTTCGAGCGTCCGCGTGAGCCGCACCTGCCAGCTCCGCGCGGGCAGCCCCTTCGCCATCATCAGCTCCGGGCAGGCGTCGTGATGGTCGTAGATCAGCCTGGAGCCGAGCAGCATGAGCGGGAGCGCGGCTACGAACAGGAGGTCAGGGGGGTTGCAGACATGAACCGCGGCGATGCGGTGCCGGAGCCGGATCGCCAGCGCGAGCCTGAGGTGGGCGGCGATGGCGATCACGTATTCGAGCAGGTATGCAAGGGAACGGCGGGCTTCCGGGCCTGGCCGGTACCGGTAGATGCGGATGCCCTGCAGAAGTTCCCTGCGCTGGCGGTACTCCGTCGCCCGCGGACTGACGACGTGCACCTGGTAGCCGAGGTCGCGCAAGGCCGTCGCCTCCTGCCAGACCCGGCGGTCGAAGGGCACCGGCAGGTTCTGGACCAGGATCAGGATGTGCCTGCCGCGGCCGTCACCGGGCCCGGCTACCACGCCAGGCCCCGGTAGCCGGGGGCCGCGGCGGCCGCGGGGCGGCCGATGCCGCACAGGTCGAGCACGGGCCGCCCGGCCGCCAGGTCACAGACGTCGCGATAAGCCGCGTTACCCTGCGCGATGACGATGAGCTCGGCGTCCTTGACTGCTACCTCGAGGCTGTCGCTCAGCAGCGAGACGAGGTGCGGATGGCGGTCGTAGATGCAGGCGCGGTTCGCGCCGACCAGCCGGTCGACGTTGACGTACTCGTCATGGATGGCCAGCTCGTAGCCCTTCCCGAGCAGCCGCTCGGCGAGCTCGACCATCGCGCTCTCGCGCAGGTCGTCGGTGCCGGGCTTGAACGCGAGCCCGAGCAGCGCGACCCGGCGGACCTGATATGCCTCGACCGCCCGGAGGGCGGCCTCGACCTGCTCGCGGTTGCTCGGCAGGATCGCGTCCAGGACAGGCGTGGACACCCCGGCCCGCCGGGCCCGGTAGATGATCGTGCGCAGGTCCTTGGGCAGGCACGACCCGCCGAACGCATAGCCCGGCGACAGGTACGCGGCCGAGATGTTCAGGCGGCCGTCGGTCTTGAAGATGTCCATGACCGCCTGGCTGTCGATCCCGAGCGCGGCGCAGAGCCGGCCGATCTCGTTGCTGTAGGCGACCTTAAGCGCGTGCCAGGAGTTGTCGGTGAGCTTCACCATCTCGGCCACCGGCAGGCTGGCCCGCTGGACGCGCTGCGCGTACGGTGCCAGCAGCGCGGCCGCGTGGTCGAACGCCCGCTGGTCGGTCGCGGCGAGCACGGTCCGGGCCGAGCACCGGTAGTCCTCGATCGCGGTGCCCTCGCGCAGGAACTCGGGCGAGAACGCGACCCCGAAATGCTCGCCGCAGGCCTTACCGGAGACTGCCTCAAGGCGCGGCACGATCCGGCCCCGGGTAGTGCCCGGCGGGACCGTGGATGTCAGCAGGACTAGGTGCCACGCGTCCGCGGTGCGCAGTGCGCCGCCGACCTGCTCCACCACGCGGTCAAGGTCCGCCAGCGCGACGTCGCCGTAGCTCGTGCTCGGCGTGCCGACGCAGATCACCGAGGCGGTGCTCGCGTGCACCGCGGCGGCGAGGTCGCTGGTGGCCCGGAGCCGCCCGGCGGCTACGTTCGCCTCGATCAGCTCGGCCAGTCCCGGCTCCATTACGGGCGGCTGGCCGGAATTGAGCTGCTCGATCTTCGCGGGGCTGATTTCCGCGACGGTGACCTCGTTGCCGGCATCTGCCAGGCAGGCGGCGGCCACTGCGCCGACGTATCCGAGACCTATGACGCTGATACGCATTCGTTCCCCCTGATTCCGCGCTCGGATATATCTCGGCGTGCAGTTCTCAGTCATCTAGTCAATTGCACAACACCAGCCCCGGTTAGTGCGCAGCGAAAACATTAGCGGCCGCCATCCTGCGGCTGCCGGGAATTCTCACGAGCAGATCTGGACTTTGCTTTGATCGCCGAGTACCAGCCGGTGTGCGCGCGGTGTGGCATGTGCCGGGGTCACCTCGACGTTGTGTCCGATCAGCGAGGATTCGATGCGGCCCACGCCGCGTATGGAGGTCCCGCCCAGGACGATGGAGTACTCGATCTCGCTGTCGACGATCGTGCAGTCATGCCCGATCGCGGTGAACGGGCCCACGTACGAGCGGCGCACCACGGAACCGCAGCCGACGATCGCCGGCCCGACGATGCGCGACCGGGCGACGCTGGCGCCCTCCTCGATCACCACCCTGCCGATCAGCTGCGTTGCGGGGTCGACCTCGCCACGGCACGCGGGCTCGATGCTCTCCAGGACCATCCTGTTCGCCTCGAGCATGTCCGCGACGCTGCCGGTGTCCTTCCAGTAACCCGAGATCGTGGTTGACGTCACCTTCCGTCCGTGCTCGATCAGCCACTGGATTGCCTCGGTAATCTCCAGCTCGCCGCGCCTGGACGGGACGAGCTGGCGGACCGCCTCGTGCACGGCCGGGGAGAAGACGTAAACGCCGGCGAGCGCGAGGTCGCTCTTCGGGCGCAGGGGTTTCTCCTCTAGGCCGATGACGTCTCCGGCCGCACTGAGCTCGGCGACTCCGAACTCGCCGGCGTTGGGCACGCGCGTCAGCAGGATCTGGGCGTCGGGCCTGGCAGCGCCGAACTGCCCGACCAGCCAGGAGATTCCGCCCACAATGAAGTTGTCGCCGAGGTACAGGACAAAGTCGTCGTCGCGGAGAAACCGCCGCGCGACGAGTACCGCGTGGGCGATGCCCAGCGGGGCTGACTGCGTCAGGTAGCGCACCCGCAGGCCGAAGTCGCTGCCGTCACCGACCGCGGCTCGGACCGACCTGCCGGTCGCCCCGACCACGATTCCGACGTCGACGATCCCGGCGTCCCTGATGGCCTCGAGGCCGTAGAAGAGCACCGGTTTATTGGCGACTGGGAGCAGCTGCTTGGCGGAGGTATGCGTCATCGGTCGCAGGCGGCTTCCGGATCCCCCGGATAGGACGAGAGCTCGCATGCCGCAAGAGGCTACCGGTCGCTATCTGATGGATGCCGGGAAATCAGCGTGGCCGGTTATTGGGATAGTCATATAGACAACGAATGACGGCCAGAATGAATCACGTGGGTGGCTTGCCGCCCGGCATTGTCGCTCTATCTTCAGTGGCATGCAGATAATGCGCGTCGAGGTTCAGGCGGCACCTGCCGCGACAGCCTCGAGCGGTCCGGCCTGCCACGCGGCGCGACCGTTTCGTCGCCCGGTCACGCAGACGGTGCCGGCCGGCTCGGTCGAGGTGACGGTCCCTCCGGCCGCCGTCGCCTGGCCGGGCCGGGCCGGGCCGGGCCGGCGGAATCGCGGGCACGGCGCCGCTGCGCCAAGGGACGCTGCGCAACGGAGCCCCGTTTCAATACTCCGATCTCGTAAATTCCGAAATCGTAGTATTGGAACCAACGGGCAGAACCCACGACGTCGCATACAGCCGCTCCGCGATGCCATCCTGGCGGACGACGCCAGTTCGCAGCCGACAGCCTCCGGCCGGACGCCGCCGCCGATATCGAGATAGATTCTGAAACCGACTCTCGATATTTCCCTGATCGTGCTGCCCTAGATCGCCGTGACCGCAAATAAAGGCTTCGCCAGCGAGTAGAGGGGCCTTCTCGCTGGCGAAGCCGGTCCTAGAAGACGGACTGAACGAGGGTGCCGGTGTAGGTTCCGGTCACGCCACTGGTGACGGCGGAGGTTATCGTCGTTATCCGGGTCGCTTCCCGACAGTGCTGCGCCGTGTGTCACCCGGATTATCCTCGCCGCGTGGCTAGTTGCCGCAACGGCGGTAGCAGGCGTCAGCATTGCCGCCGTGCGCGTTCGTCCCTAACGCCGCGGCCAGCACTAATTGTTTCCGCATGGATCATCTCCCCGGGCCCGGCTGGCAGAGTATAAGCAGATTTCAGCGGGCTGCGTTCACGGCGGCAGCCTCACCACAGCCCGTGAGCCTACAGTAGCGGTCCAATATTTTCAGTTACCCGTGGCACATATTCTCCGCGCTGCATTTAATCTAGTCATCTAGTTCTGCTATTCCCGAGGACGTCAATCGGACGCCATTCCCGATGATGGCGAATCGAGCGGCCGGCGGCAGCTAGCGCCGCAGTGGGAATGGTGATGAACATCTGTCCGGATCCGGTCCAGATGACTAGACTACTAATCGGCGGGTAGCCGAGGCCGGCGAAATGCAATGCCCCCGCGGAGCTAGCTCGTCGTCTCAAGGGGAGGACTGGCCTGGATGCGCCCCGACCTGCAGGTGTCGCCGCGCCCTTTCCGGGCTCCGATAGCGCAGCCGGGTTCCTGACCGTAGACGTCGGCGGCAGCGGCATCCGCGTCGGCTTCTTCGACGCCGAGGGAATGCTGCATCACGTCATCACCCGGCCCGACCCGGCCGACGGCGCCGACTTCGACGCGGAGATCACGTGGCGGGCTGTCGCGGCTGCCATCAGGGAGCTCACCGGGCTCGACATCGCCGTGCACGCGGTCGGGGTCAGCGCGCACCTGGCGACCGTCCTCGTCGACGAGTCCGGCACCGCGGCAGGCCGCGCGCTGCTGTGGCGGGACAACAGCGCCAGGCGCGAGGCACAGGAACTCGGCGCGGAGTTCGGGGCGACGCTCCCGGCGATTACGGGCCGCCCGCCGAACGCGGAGTCCACGGCGGCCCGGATGCGGAAGCTGAGCAGGTCGGATCCGTCGCTGCTCTCGCGGGTGCGCTGGATTCTGAGCCTGAAGGACTTCCTGGTATTGCGGCTGACGGGTGCGGTCTGCACAGATCCATCCAGCGCGTCGTACGCGCAGCTCTTCGATGTCCGCAGGCGGCAGTGGTCGGGCCGGCTTGCCGACGCTTGTCGCGTGCCGCTGCGGTCGCTGCCGCCGGTGCTGTCCGGGGTCTCGGCCGCCGGCGGCATCACGCCCGCGGCCGCGGAGCAGACCGGCCTGCCGGCGGGCGTCCCGGTGGCGGTCGGCGGACCGGACGGATCGATCGGCGCTCTCGGCGCGGGCGCGTGCCGGCCGGGGGTGACCGTAGACATTGCCGGCACCACCGACGTCCTGCTGCACATGACCGATGCCCCGCCTGAGGCACTGGACGGCGGGGTGATCCTGAACGCGAACCTGCTCGACGGCCTCTGGGCTATCGGCGGGCCGACGGGCCTGACCGGCGGCGGGCTGGCCTGGCTCACCGCGATCCTCGGATACCCGTCCGTCGGAGCCGCCTACGAGGCGCTGGGCCGGGACCTGGACAGTGCGGATCCTGGCGACCTGATGGTCCAGACCGTCCTCACCGGCAGGCGGTTCCCGGACTGGAACTCCAGCCTGCGCGGCCGTATCGACGGCATATCTGCGGAACACGGGCCGGGTCACCTGCTCCGGGCCGCGGAGGAGGGCAGCGTCTTCGAGGTCCGGCTCGGCCTCGACGCCATCCGGGCCACGGGGGTGACCATCGCCGGCGTGATTATCGCGGGCATGCGCGCCTCGACCGACCGGATGATGCAGCTGCGGGCGGACGTGCTCGGCGTGCCCGTTGGTACGGCGAACGATGCGCACGTGAGCCTGCGCGGTGCCGCGATCGCCGCGGGGCTCGCGGCGGGGGTGTTCGGCGATGCGGCGGAGGCCGTGGCGGCGATGGTGGCAGAAGCGCGCTGGTATCGGCCGGTGCTGGCCTCGATGGTGCGGGTGGAGCAGCGCTATCAGCGCTGGCGCGGCATCATGGCCCGAAGCTAGCCGAGTGTCATTTCGCTAACGCGACGGGAATGCGTGTTCCAGTTGTATACACCGCTAGTCCTCTGGACCTTTCTTTCCTGCAGCAGTGACAAAAACGCAGATCAGCGGCCAGCTTGCCGGGCGCTTCGGCTGGTCGCGTAAAGATCTCGAAAAGGCTGCCGTGAAATCTCGCGCGGCTCGGCGTGCCAAGTCGTACGCTCACAGTGACGAGGCAGTGCGGCTATTTGCAACCGGACACCTCAAGCTGAGATCAGAGTGAACCGCATACTGCGTGCCGCAGCGTCATCTTCTCGGCGCAGCCCAGGCTGATTAGAGCGCAGCCTGTCCCCGGCCGGCCGTTGGGCACCGCGCGGGCAATGCCGTGCCAGGGTCACGCTAAGTAACCGAGCCTATGGAAAGCCGATGACGAGACCTGTTCACATGAGTATCCGAGATGATCTCCGGGTGCGAATCGGCGCGGGCGAGTGGGGCGCCGGGCAGCGGCTGCCGTCCGAGTCGGAGCTCGCCAGCTGGTATGGCGTCGCGCGCATGACCGTCCGTCAGGCGATCGGAGCGCTGGCCTCCGAGGGGCTGCTGGTCCGCCGTCAGGGCCTCGGCACGTTCACGGCGGACAGGGTGCCCACGCGGCACGCATCCTGGCTGCAGAGCTACACCGACGAGATGCGCGAGCAGGGTCATGACGTCGCCACCACGCACGTCAAGGCGGCGGTGCTGCAGCCGCCCGATGACGTGCGCGACGCGCTAGGCCTCGGGTCGTTCGCCGCGGCGATCATGGTGCGGCGGGTGCGCGAAGTGGACCGGGTGCCCGTCGTGCTGCAGCCG
>Ga0335077_10001254_pt1 | contig 29911 bp, 27 predicted proteins | sample Lox_Sample_31_FD_207151 | JGI IMG/M metagenome (GOLD analysis project Ga0335077, IMG submission 207151) | Soil microbial communities from Loxahatchee National Wildlife Refuge, Florida, United States - Lox_Sample_3.1 | ecosystem: Environmental > Terrestrial > Soil > Wetlands | place: USA... | reverse complement strand
GGGAAGATGATGGCGAGGTCGCCCACCGCGCCCTCTGACACGCCCATGGCCTGGTGGGCCTGCGCGGTGATCGGTGCGTAGGCGAGCCACAGCAGCTGGGTGCACGCGGTCAGCAGCGCGTAGCCGGTCAGGATCACCCACCGGTTCATCCGCACCTGGGTGACGGCCTTGGTGGCCATGCCTGCTCCCTCCCGCCCACGCGGGCCCGCCAGGTGGCCGTGGGCCGGCCGGTTATGACCAGATTTCTACCCCATGGGGGCGGGGAGCGGCACGCCGCTGGCATTCGCGGGTGGTGGCGTGTCGCCGGCGTGCCCGGCGGCCCCGGCCGGTGGCGCGCTGACCCCGATCCGCCCGGCGACGGTGGTGCCCCGGCCGGGGGAGGAGCCCACCTGGCAGGAGCCGCCGAGCGCGGCCAGCCGGTCGCCCATGTTCCGCAGTCCCGTCCCGTCCGCCATGGCCGGGTCGAAGCCGGGGCCGTCGTCGGTGACGCTGAACGCGACCTCCGCGCCGGAGCCGGCCAGGCTGACCCGCACCGCCGCGCCGGGCGCGTGCCTGGCGGCGTTCTGCAGTGCTTCCATGCAGCAGAAGTAGATGGCGGTCTCGATCTCCGGTGGGTACCGGCCCACACCGTCGGCGTCGACCTCCACCGGCCCGGGAGCCTTGCCGGCCTGGGCGCGGATCGCGGCGGCCAGGCCCTGGTCGGCGAGCAGCGGCGGGTAGACACCGCGGGCGAGCTCGCGCAGGGTCTCCAGCGCGCCGCTGGTCTCGGCCTTGAGCTGGGCGACCAGCGCCCGTTCCCGGTCTTCGTCCTGGCCGGCCACTGACTCGGTGAGCGCCAGCTTGGCGCCGATGGCCAGCAGCTGCTGCTGGGCGCCGTCGTGGATGTCGCGCTCGATCCGCCGCCGCTGGTCATCGGCGGCGCTGACGATCCGCAGCCGGGAGGCCTGCAGCTCGGCCAGCCGGGCGCGGAGCTGTCCGGTCAGCCCGATGTTGTGCAGCACCAGCCCGGCCCGGGCCGCCAGGTGCGAGATGAGCCTGCCCTCGACCGGCGTGAACGGTTCGCCGCGTTTCGACACCGACAGCGCGCCGAGCGTCTCCCCCTGGTACTCGACGAGGGTGACCCGCTCGGCGCCGGGGGCCGTGGGGACTGCCGGGGCCGCGCCCGCCAGCGGCATCGGCCGCGGCGGCTCGGCGCCAGCGGGCCAGCAGGCTCCGGCCGTGAGCTCGGCGCCGTCTTTCACCCACACCACCGCCCGGTCGGCTCCGGTGCCTTCCGCCAGGACCCGGGCCATCTGGGGCAGGAGGTCGTCGGCGGCATAGGTGCCGCCCAGCCGGCCGGCGAACTCGCTGAGCGCCTCGTAGGGGGTTGCCCGCTTGCCGTACACCAGCCGGTTGGCCAGCCGCTGCATCCGTTCCCTGACCGGCTGGAAGGCCACCGCCACCACCGCGGTCGCCAGAATCGACAGGCCCAGGTCCGGCTGTGACCCGGCCCGCAGGAAACCGGTCCCCACCGAGCCGATCCCGGCCACGATGACGACGTAGACCAGCGTGATGAACGCCGCCAGCGAGCCGTACACGATCGTCTTGCTGATGACGACGTCGATGTCGTAGAGGCGGTACTTGAAGATCGCGATCCCGGCCGCGACCGGGATGAGCGGGCCCACCGCGAGCAGGGCACCCAGCGGGTTGCCGAACACGAGCCCGGTGGTCAGCAGCGCGACGGCGGTGAGCAGGCTGGCGTAGGCGACCCACTTGATCTGATGCCGCACGTCCGGGGTCGCCCGCCGGTAGCGCACGGCCAGGCCCGCTGCCGCGGCCAGGGTCAGCGGCACGAAGGCCGTCTGCACGACGTTGACGACCGGGACGGCCAGGCTGTCCGGTATCAGCCGGACCGGGGAGACGCGCACGGCCGCGGTCTGGACCCGCAGCGCCGCCGAGGACGTGACGGCCATGAGCACCATGAGCGCTTCCCCGGCGACGATGAGCCAGGCGACCACCCGCCACCGCGGGGACGGCAGCCGGCCGTCGGGGAACAGCAGGACCGCCAGCACGAACAGGAAAGCCAGCTCACCGGCGATGGCGCCGAGCCAGTCGGCCCAGGCGACAGGCGCCGGGGCTGCCATCCCCGTCCTGGTCACGTAGCTGGCATAGGCGTCGGTCGCGACGCCGACCGCGAAGGCCAGCCCTTCCGCCAGGAACAGCCAGCCGATCGGGTTGGCCGGCCGGTGGCCGGCCACGATCGCACCCACGACGGCGAACGCCAGCAGCAGCGGCGTGAAGGCGAACGCGTTCATCAGGTCCCCGCTGGCGACCCCGAACCAGGCGCTGACCGCCAGCGCCGCGACGGTCAGCAGCAGCAGGCCGCCGGGCAGCCACCGGGCGGCGGCGGTTCTCATCGGGCCGCCTCGAGCACCCGGCAGGGAAGCCGCCCGGCGACCGTGGTGCCGGCGCCGGGCTCGGACCGCACGTCGAGCGAGCCGCCGTGGGCGTGCAGCCGGTCCGCCATGCCCTGCAGGCCCGTCCCGTAGCCCTGGGCCTGCGGGTCGAAGCCCGCGCCGTCGTCGGTCACCTCGAACCTCAGGTGGTGCCCGGAGGCGGCCAGCCGGACCCCGGCCCGGCTCGCGCCCGCGTACTTGGCGACGTTCTGCAGTGCCTCCAGGACGCAGAAGTAGATCGCGGCCTCCACCTCCTGCGGGTACCGGCCGACGCCGTCGGCGGTCACCGACGTCGGCACCGGCGCCTTCCTGGCCTGCGCCTCCAGCGCGGCGGCCAGGCCGGCGCTGGCCAGCAGCGGCGGGTAGATGCCGCGGGCCAGGTCCCGCAGGTCCTCCACCGCACCGGCCGCGTCCTGGCGGAGCTCGGCGAGCATCTCCCGCTCGCCCTCGGTGTCCGTGCCGATCAGGGATTCGGTGATGCTGAGCTTGATGGCCAGCGCCACGAGCTGCTGCTGCGCGCCGTCGTGGATGTTGCGCTCGATCCGCCGCCGCTCCTCGTCCTGCGCCGCCACCAGGCGCTGCCGCGACGCCCTGATCTCCTCCAGCCGGGCCAGCAGCTGCTCCCGCAGCCCGGCGTTCTTGAGCACCAGGCCGACCTGCGCGGCAAGATCAGCGAGCAGCCGGTCCTCGGTCGGCGTCAGCGACTCGCCAGGCCGCTTCGACACCGACAGCGCTCCCAGCACCTCGCCCTCGTAACGCACGGGCAGGATCCGGTCGGCGCCAGCGAAGGCCGGCACATCAGCCGCGGTGGCCCGGGCCGGTGGCAGCGACGGTAGGCCGGCCGGCCAGGTGGCGCCGTCGTGGAACACCTCGCCGCCCTTCAGCCAGACATCCACCCGGGTGGCCCCGGTGCCCTCGGCCAGGATCCTGGCCATCCGCGGCAGCAGGTCCTCTGCCGCATACGCCCCGGCCATCCGCCCCGCGAAGTCCGCGAGTACCTGGTAGGGGGTGGCCCGCCGCCCGTAGACCAGCCGGTTGGCCAGCCGCTGGACCCACGCCCGCACCGGCTGGAAAGCGATCGCCACCACCGCCGTCGCGGCGATCGACAGGGCCAGGCTCGGCCGCCCGCCGCGCTGCGCCAGCGACCCTATGCCGACCACGATCGCCACGTACACGCCGGTGATGAACACGGCCAGCGACCCGTAGACGAGGGTCTTGTTGATGACGACGTCGATGTCGTAGAGGTGGTACCGGAAGATCGCGATGCCAATGGCGATGGGGACCAGGGCGACCACGCTGCTGCTGATGGCGTTCTCGAGGTTGTTGGCCGCGTTGGTGCTCGGACCCAGGGCCTGCTCGATCGGCGTCACGGCCAGCACCGCCACCACCATGAGGCCCCCGGCATAGACGAGCCATTTCAGCTGCTCACGCTCGACCGCCCGGGCCCGCCGGTAGCGGAAGACGAGCGAAACGATGGCGGCAAGGCCGGTCGCCACGATGAGCAGGGCGCCGGCTCCGGTCAGGATGTCGAAGATGCGGCCGGCCGGCCCGGCCACGCCGATAGGGCTGGGAGCCCCGCTGGCGGCGGGCACGGGAGCGAAGGCGTTGCCGAGGGCCCATGCTGCATTGCCGGCCACGGCGGCCCACGCCACCGGCCGCCAGCGGCGCGAAGGCAGCGAACCGGTCGGGAAGAGCAGCAGGACGAACACCACGAGACCGACGCCGATAAAGAACAGCCAGCCCAGCCAGTTGCCCCAGGCCCGGGTGCCGGGGAATTGCAGCAGCAGCAGCCCGGTCACAGCGAACGCATACGACAGGCCGCTGGCCGACAGGAGCCAGCCGATCGGATTCGCCGGGCGCTTCCATACCAGCAGCGCGCCGGTGGTGGCGAAGGCCGCGATGAACGTCACCCCGGCCACGCCGTCCGCCACGTTCCCCGTGCCAGCGCTCATAGCCGGCGGCAGCGGGTGGACGTGGTTGTAGATCAGCGCGGTGGCGGCCGTCGCCAGGGTCAGCACCCAGATGGCCAGCGCGCACCAGAACGCGGTCCGCGGCGTCATGGCGTGGTCGCCCGCGGACCTTGGCTCGCCTGTGTGGTCGGGCGTCATTTCTCACCTCTTACCGGTGATTGTTTCGCCGGGTTGCGCCGGCCGGAAGGGTGTGAGCCGCCGCGAGGCCGAAGGCCACCACCAGGTCAGAGGGGAAGCCAGCATCACCGGCGCCGCCGGAGGCCTGCCGTGGCGGGCGAGGAGGACCGTTTGCGGCCGGCGCGCTGCGGAAGGGTGGGCCTGCGGCCGGCGCTGCGGGGGGCGGGCCTGTGGCCGGCGCGGCGCGGGAAGGGCGCCGGCTACCTGCCCGCGGTTCCGGCGGCCGAGGGGCCCACGTTCTCGGCCAGCCAGGCGCTGAACGGCCGGGTGGCCCGCAGGAAGCCGGTCACCCTGTCACGGGTTGCCGCGGTCTCCAGCCAGCCCTCGACCGGCCACTCCTTCCAGGCGACGAGCCCTTTGTAGCGGAGCAGGCCGATCCGGGGATGGTCGGCGGGATAACCGCGCGGCGCGGTCTTCAGGACGTCGCGCCCGGCGACACCGATCCCATGGGATTCGACAGCGGCGATGACATCCTCCAGCTCGCCGCCGGTGCGGTCGCTGGCCACCGCCCGGCGGTACCGGTCGAGCTGGTCGGGCGCCATGCCGTACATGCCGTCGCCGGCCGCCAGGCCCTGGGCGGAGAACTGGATGTACCCGCTGCCGACCAGCGCGCCGATGTGGGTCTTGTAGGGCGCCTTGTCCTTGCTGAACCTGACGTCACGGTAGGGCCGGAAGATCTTCGCCTCGCCGAACTCCGGCGCCAGCTCCTCCACCAGCGCGGTCATCGGGCCCAGCACAGCCGTGTCGTAGGTTTCCCTGTGCTTGGTCCAGTAGATCTTCGAGTTGTCGGCCGCCAGCCCTTCGTAGAACTCCAGGGCCTCTTCCGGCCACCCGCTGAATGCCATGTCCCCGTGACCCCCTCCGCTGATGATGCGGCCACCCGCCGGTGCGGCCGCGCTGGGTCACACGGTAGTCCCGGGGTGGGACAGGCGGCGATCAGTCACCCATGCCGGGTGATGTGGGGGATGCCGAGTGCGGCGAGCCTGATCAGTGGCTGCGGTGATAACGGCTTTCGCGGCTGCCTGCGCGGGGTGCCGCAGCCGCCTTGCGCAGGCACACCACCGAGAGGAATGACGTGATGACCACGCCCGCCAAGGCCGAAGTTGACGACGCCACCAAGGATGCCCTGACCGGTCTCGCCCTCGGGGACATCGAGGTGCTGGAACAGGCGCTGGAGATCCGCGAGGCATGGCAGGAGCGGAGCGGGCTGGACGCCCGTGCCTTTTCCCTGGTCAAGATCGCTGCGCTGATAGCGGTCGACGCCCCGCCCGCCTCGTATCTGTGGCAGGTGTCCAACGCCCTCGACGCGGGCGCGACCCCCAGCGAGATCCTTGGCGTGATGCGCGCGATAGCGCCGCAGGTCGGCGGGCCCCGGGTGGTAGCGGCCGCGCCGGAAATCATGGTCGCGCTTGGCCTGTCCCTGCCCGCTGACGGAGACTTTGACTGACGGGCCGCCGGCCATCAGCTCGGTGACCGTGCCCATCCAGCACTAGGAGGCAGTGATGTTCGTGCGACGCCGCCCGCTCCTGCGGGCCGCCGTGGTCGGCGGGGGCGCCTACATGGCGGGCAAGCACATGGCCAACAAGGCGAATGACCAGGCCGCGTACGAGGCCGACCAGGACCAGCGCATCAGCTCGCTGGAGCAGCAGCAGGGCGGGGGGCCGCCGCAGCAGCAGGCCCCGCCACCGGCTGCCCCAGCGGCCGGGCCCTCGGTGGCCGATCAGATCCAGCAGCTCGCCGGGCTGCACCAGCAGGGCGTGCTGAGCGACGAGGAGTTCGCCGCGGCCAAGGCGAAGCTGCTGGGCACCTGAGAGGCGCCAGCACGAGGGCGCTGGACAAGGGAGCGGGTCATCCGCGACCCCAGCAGTCCCGCTGCTGGGGTCCCTGGGCCCGGTTACTCGTCCAGCGCCGCGTCCAGCTCGATGGTGGTGCCGGTCAGCGCCCTGCTGACCGGGCAGTTCTTCTTGGCGTCCTCGGCCGCGGCGGCGAAATCGGCCGCCGTCATGCCGGGGACGACCGCGCGGGTGGTCAGCCGGATGCCGCGGATGCCCTCGGGCATGCCGAACGTCACGTCCGCCGAGGTGGTGATGCTGGTCGGCGGGTGCCCGCCCTCCGACAGCCCGTGCGACAGCGCCATCGAGAAGCAGCCGGCGTGGGCGGCGGCGATGAGCTCCTCCGGGCTGGTGCGCCCGTTGGGTGCCTCGGCCCGCGACGCCCAGGTCAGCTCGTAGTTCCCCAGCCCCGATGAGTCGAGGCTGACAGATCCCTTGCCGGTGGCGAGCGGGCCCTCCCAGTGGGCGGTCGCGGTGCGGACGGTAGCCACGATGACGTCTCCTTTCACGGCCAGGTATGCGTGAGCCAGGGCCAGCGGCAGCAACGCCGGCCGGTACCTCCCCCTAATCCTGGACCCACCGGCCGGCGCAGCCGGCAACGGGGCCACAGATCGCGTCCCGCCTGGGTTTCCCGCCGCCCGGGCCGGTGTGCGTTGCGGGCCGGGCGGCGCGGTCTCACAGTGCCTGGCCGCCGTCGACCGGGACGACGGCGCCGGTCATGCCGCTGGCACCGTCCCCGGCCAGGAAGGCGATGACCGCCGCCACCTCCTCCGGGGCCAGCAGCCGGCCGAGCGGCTGCTGGCTGGCGAAGGACTCCGCGGCCGGCAGGCCGTAGAGCCGGGCGCTCTCGTCGAGCATGGCCGTGGCCGTGGACCCCGGGCTGACCGCGTTCGCGGTGACTCCGGTGCCGCCGAGTTCTGCCGCGAGCGCGCGGACGAAGCCGGCCACGCCCGCCTTGGCCGCGCAGTACGCGGCGAGCATCGGCAGCCCGCGGGTGGCCGCCGCCGAGGCGACGGCGATGAACCGTCCCCGCCGCGGAACGGGGCGCCGCAGCAGCGCGGGCACCGCGGCCCGGGCCAGCTGCAGCACCCCGCCGAGGTTGACGCCGAGTACGGCGTCTTCCTGGCCGGCCGGGACCTGCCAGGCGGGGACGCCACCCGCGATGACCCCGGCGACCGCGATCGCCGCGTCGAGCCCGCCCCAGCGCCGTTCCGCCTCCGCGACCGCCGCCGCGAGCGCGCCCGGGTCACGCGCGTCGGCCACATATGCAACCACACCGGCCCCGGCCGCCGCGGCCACCCGGTCCAGGTCTTCGCGGGTGCCGAGCGGGTACGGCAGCGCCGGGTCGTCGGCGCACCGGTCGGCGGCGACCACGCACCACCCGTCCGCGGCCAGGGCGGCGACGGTCGCGGCGCCGATGCCGCGGGCCGCGCCCGTGACGAGGGCCACCCGGGACGGAGACCGGTGGGGAGCATCCGTTCCGCTGCTGGCCGCCTCTGCCGGGCGGGCGGGCCGCGGCGCGGCGGGGCCGGTCATGGTGCCTGCCCCGCCTGCCACCGGTCCACCGCGGCCAGCAGGTCGGCGAGGAGCCTGCCGAGCAGCGCCGCGCCCTCGGCGGCGGAGGCGCCCGCCGGGTCGCCGAGCACGCCGTTGGGGCTGACCGCGCGCACCCCGGAGCGGCGCAGCTCGGGCATGAGCCCGGTGAGCGGCCGGGTGTTGCCGGTCTCCGCCCGTCCCGGCCGCACCCGGCCCGGTGCCAGGGCCAGCTGCAGTGAGGTCTCGGCCCGTCCGGCATGGGCGTCGCCCTGCCAGGCGGGCAGCCAGGCCAGGATGTCGCGGGACTCGGCCCGCAGCCGCCGCTCGGCCCGCCGCACCGCCTCGGCGTTGCCGCCGTGCGTGGACACCAGCACTATCCGGGAGAACGTCCGGGTGGCCGAGCGGCACAGCTCGGCCAGCAGCAGTTCCGCCGCTTCGGTGCCGATGGACAGAGTGCCGGGGAAGCCCTCGTGCTCACCGCTGGCGCCGTAGGCCAGCGGCGGCGCGACCAGCACGCCGGGCCGGGCCCCGGCCAGCCGGGCACAGAGCGCGATGGCCAGGTCGGTGTCGGTGGACAGCGGCAGGTGCGGGCCGTGCTGCTCGGTGGCGCCGACCGGGACGGCGAGCAGCGCCCCGGCGGCGGCCAGTTCCCCCACCTCCGGTGAGGTGAGCGCGGCCAGCTCGGTCACAGCGCGTTCGCCCATAGCCCGGCCTCTTGTCCTCGCGTGCGCCACCGGATACTAACGTCACCCTGTGCCATAATCAAGGGCGCCGAAGGAGGCCCCCCGATGGCCAGTACCAGCCAGTGGTTCGAGACCGTGGCCGAAGCCCGCCGCCGGGCGCGGCGGCGGCTGCCGCGGTCGGTGTTTCTCGCCCTGGAGGCCGGCAGTGAGAAGGGCATCACCCTGCGCGACAACGTGGCCGCCTTCAGCGAGATCGGGCTGGCGCCGCCGCGCATCGCGGACCGGCCCGCGGCCCGCATCATGGCCACCTCGGTGCTCGGGCAGGAGATCTCGCTGCCGGTGATCGCGTCCCCGGCCGGCGTGCAGGCGGTGCATCCCGAGGGCGAGGTCGCGGTCGCGCGTGGCGCGGCCGAGGCCGGCACCGCGATGGGGCTGAGCTCGTTCGCCAGCACCGCGGTGGAGGAGGTGGTGGCGGTCAACCCGAAGACGTTCTTCCAGCTCTTCTGGATCGGCGGCCGGGATGCCACCCTGGCGCGGGTGCGGCGGGCGGGGGACGCCGGCGCCAAGGCGCTGATCGTCACCCTGGACTGGTCGTTCGCGACCGCCCGCGACTGGGGGAGCCCGGCCATCCCGGAGAAGATGAACCTGCAGACGATGCTGCGGTTCGCCCCGGAAGGGCTGACCCACCCCGGCTACGTGCTGAGCTGGCTCCGCCATGGCCACCTGCCCGAGCTGACGGTGCCGAACCTGGGCGCCCCCGGCGAGGCGCCGCCGACCTTCTTCGGCGCTTACGGCCAGTGGATGCAGACCCCCCCGCCGTCATGGGCGGACATCGCCTGGCTGCGTGGGCAGTGGGACGGCCCGTTCATGGTGAAGGGTGTCATGCGCCCCGAGGACGCGCGGAAAGCAGTCGACGCGGGGGCGACCGCCGTGTGCGTGTCCAACCACGGCGGCAACGACCTGGACGGCACGCCGGCATCGGTCCGGGCGCTGCCCGCGGTCGCCGCCGCGGTCGGCGGGCAGGCCGAGGTGCTGCTGGACGGGGGGATCCGGCGCGGCAGCGACGTGGTCAAGGCGCTGGCGCTGGGCGCGCGGGCGGTGATGGTCGGCCGTGCCTACCTGTGGGGGCTGGCGGCGAACGGGTCCGCCGGGGTCAGGAACGTGTTTGACATCATGCGCAACGGGATCGACTCGGCCCTGCTGGGGCTCGGGCGCGCGTCGGTACACGATCTCGGCCCGGCAGACGTGCTCGTCCCGCCCGGCTTCGCCAGGGGCCTGGACTGACGTTAGCGGTCGATGAGCTGGCTGGCTGCGCCCACGGCGTCCAGCAGGCGGCGTCTCAGCACCCGGCCAGGCCGGACCCGGCCAGCGGGTGCTCGTCGCAGGCGTGGGCCGGTGGGCGGCGGGCGGTGATGCCGGGCCCGGCGGCCAGGTGCGCGCCGTCGGCGCCGGCGGCCGGGCGGCGGCCGATCGTCACCGGCACCGGCCGTGACCGGCGCGAGTGATCCGCTGATGGCCGCGGCGCGGCTGCGGCACTGGCGGCGGCCAGCGCCGGCTCCCCGTGCCCGGCGACGCATTCGGGGTCGGGGCCGTCCAGCGGCAGGCCGGTGAAGAACTTCGCGGCCATGCACCCGCCGCGGCAGGAACCGAACGCCGAGCAGGACTGGCACGCCCCGCCGGACTGCGGGCGGCGCAGCCCAGCGAACAGCTCCGACTCCCGCCACACCCGCGCGAACCCGCCCGGCTCGCGGACGTTGCCCGCCAGGAACTCCTCGTGGATGGTGAACGGGCAGGCGTAGACGTCGCCCACCGGGTCGATCAGGCACACCACCCGCCCCGCCCCGCACATGCCCAGGCCAGGCAGCGCACCGCCATAGGCGTTGAGATGGAAAAAGGAGTCGCCGGTCAGCACCTGCTCGCCGCGGGCCATCAGCCAGTCGTAGAGTTCCCGCTGCTGGCCCGCGCTGGGATGCAGGTCCTGCCACACGTCCGCGCCCCGGCCGGACGGGCGCAGCCGGGTGAGCCGCAACTGGGCGCCGTGGCCGTCGGCGATCGCCTTGAACTCGTCGAGCTGGCCGATGTTGTGCCGGGTGACCACGACCGAGATCTTGAAGCCGCGGAACCCCGCGCCGGCGAGGTTGCGGATCGCCCGCAGCGCGGTCGCGTACGAGCCGGCCCCACGGACCGCGTCGTTGACCTCGGCCGTCGCGCCGTCGAGCGAGATCTGCACGTCGACGTAGTCGCTGCCGGCCAGCCGCCGCGCGACGGCAGGGGTGATCTTCACCCCGTTCGTGGAGAACTTGACCCCGACGTGATGGGCGGTGGCGTACCCGACCAGGTCCCAGAAGCCGGGCCGCACGGTCGGCTCGCCGCCGCCGATGTTCACGTAGAAGACCTGCATGCGTTCCATCTCGTCGATCAGCGCGCGGCACTCCGCGGCCGACAGCTCGTGCGGGTCGCGGCGGCCTGAGCTGGACAGGCAGTGCACGCACGCCAGGTTGCACGCGTAGGTCAGTTCCCAGGTCAGGCAGATCGGCGCGGCCAGTCCGTACTGAAACTGCTCCGCCAGGGGGAGCGGGGCGGGAGCGGCGTTCACAGGACGGGCCTCCAGGAATGTCGCCGGGCGCCGAATACGCGGATGTTAACGTCACCCTGTGACACAATCAAGGCCTGGCCATCAGACGGGTGAGTGCCCATGGTCCTTGCCGATCCACGAGCAGCGGCAGCGGGCAGCCGCCGGGAGCTTCCGCACACCACCCTCCGCCGGGGACGGCCCCCGGGCACGAGCCGCCGCAAGCTGGAACTGATCGCCCTGCGGCTGTTCACCGAGCAGGGCTTCGACGAGACACCGATCGAGCAGATCGCGGCCGAGGCCGGGGTGAGCCGGCGCACGTTCTTCCGCTATTTCAGCTCCAAACCCAGCGTCTTGTGGGGTGAGTTCGACGCCGAGGTGGACGCCATCCGGGCGGCGCTGGCGGCGGTACCCGCCGAGATGCCGATGATGGACGCGATCCGCCAGGCGGTGGTCGCGGCCAACCACTACCGGGCGGAGGACGTCCCCGAGCTGCGGGCCCGGATGAACCTGATCATTTCGGTGCCTGCCCTGCAGGCGAGCGCGGCCGTGCACTACGACGCCTGGGAGCGGGCGATCAGCGACTTCGCCGCGACCCGCATCGGCCAGCCGGCCAGGTCCCTCTACCCGCTCGCCGTCGGCCGCGCCACCCTCGCCGTGTGCCGCGCGGCCTACGACCGCTGGTGCGCGCGGGCGGACGCCGATCTCACCGTCTACCTCGACGCCGCCGTCGCCGCGCTCGCCGCCGGCTTCCCGCCAGCTTTTCTCGGTACCGAGGAACAAGCGGTAGCCGATCGCGTCCGCTCAAGGTGAGCGCCACGGATCGATCACCTCAACGCCGGTTTCCAGGAAGTCCTTGATATTGCGAGTGGCCAGGACTGCCCCGTGGGCACGGCATACGGCAGCGATCTGGGCGTCGAACCCCCCGATCGGGAGGCCAGCCTCGTCACGGTGCCTCGCGATTCGCGCGTAGTGGGCGGCGGCGCTGGCGTCGAAGGGCAGCACATGTTCGCTGAACGCGGCGAAAACCTCATCGGCCGCCGCCTGGAGGCGATCCTTCCGGCGCCCGCGGGAAAGGCGTTCCAGACCGTAGCGGATCTCGGCGACCGTGATCGCCGTCGTGTACAGCTCGCCCGTGGCCTGCCTGCTCACCCAGCCACGGACAGGTGGCGACGGCGACGGCCGCATGAGCTCGGACACGACATTGGTGTCGGCGACGATCATCTAGCGGAGGTCCGCTGCCCGCGCCCGGTCAGTGCGGGGAGGTATGTCCAGTTCCACACCGCCCAGCTCACCGAAGCGATCGAGGATGACATCGAAGAAACCAGCCGCCTCGCCTGGCCCGCTCACGGCGTCGGTCAGGATGGCGCGGATCTCGGCCTCCATTGACCGGCCATGACGTGCCGCGCGGACCCGCAGCCGTTCCTTCACCCGATCGTCGAGGTTCCGGATGCTTACCGCCGCCAGCGCCACCACCATCCTCTTGAGAGCAATGCCAGCAATGATATCAGATGCCGTGCAGTGCGCCGCGCCTCAGCCACCGGGTCAGGGCCGTGCCGGTGGTGGCGTTACGATCGCGGCGTGACTGATTTCGAGCTCGCTCACCGGTACGACACGGTCAACCTCTACCGCCGGGGCGGTGCCGCCAAGCTCGAGCTCAACCGCCCCGACCGGATGAACGCCTGGAATGCCCAGCTCGCGCGCGATCTGCTGGACGCCCTGACGGGCGCTCGCGAGGACCCCGGCGTCCGCGCGGTGCTGCTGACCGGCGCGGGCCGGGCGTTCTCCAGCGGCGCGGATCTCAAGGAAAGCCAGTCGCCTGACGAGTCAGGCCCCCACGACCTGTACAGCGTGCTGACCCAGCGCTACCACCCGCTCATCCTCGGGATCCGGGAGATGCCCAAGCCCGTGGTGGCCGCGGTGAACGGCGCCGCGGCCGGCATCGGCCTGTCCCTGGCGCTCGCCTGTGACCTGGTCATCGCGGCCGAGTCCGCGTATTTCCTGCTCGCGTTCGTCAACATCGGCCTGGTGCCGGACGGCGGGTCGTCGCTGCTGGTGCCCTCGCGGGTGGGGTTCGCGCGGGCGGCCGAGATGGCGATGCTGGGGGAGCGGATCGCGGCCCGCCAGGCCCGGGAATGGGGCCTGATCAACCAGGTCTGGCCGGACGAGGAACTCCCGGAGCGCGCCGCTGAACTCGCGACCCGGCTGGCTGACGGCCCCACCAGGGCCTACGCGGGAATCAAGCGGCAGCTCAACAACTGGCTCTACCAGCGGATGGGCGAGCAGCTTGAGTTCGAGGCCCGGATCCAGCAGGAGATGGGCGCCTCGGGTGACTTCGCGGAGGGCGTCAGGGCCTTCACGGAAAAGCGCCATCCGCGCTTCACCGGCGCGTGATCACGGGCCGCTGATCGCCCTTCTCCCGGCTCAGCCGAGTGAGTAGTCCTGCTGCGTGCGGGCGTAGCTGGCGAACTCCTCCAGCGAGTCCGGGTTGGCCATCGCGTTCACGTTGGCCGCCTTCTCCAGGGGAACCCCGAGCAGCAGCTTGCGCACGGGCACCTCCATCTTCTTGCCGGTGAGGGTGGCCGGGATGGCGTGCACCTGGATGATCCGGTCCGGGACGTGGCGGGGCGTGTACTCCGCGCGCAGCCGGTCGCGGATCTGCTGCCGCAGCGCGTCGTCGAGCACGCGGCCGTCGGCCAGGGTGACGAACAGCGGCATGAAGAACCTGCCGCCCGGCAGGTCGAGGTTGACGATGAGCGCGTCGGCCACCTCGTCGACGGAGGCGAGCACCGCGTAGATCTCGGCGGTGCCGATCCGCACCCCGTGCCGGTTCAGGGTGGCGTCCGAGCGGCCCAGCACGAAGCAGCCGCCCCGGGCGTTGATCTTGAAGAAGTCACCCTGGCGCCATATCCCGGGGAAGTCGGCGAAGTACGAGTCACGGTACCGGCTGCCGTCGGTGTCCCCCCAGAAGCCGACCGGCATCGACGGCATCGGCTCGGTGATGACCAGCTCGCCCACCTCGTCGACGACGTCCTCGCCGCGCTCGTTGAACGCGTGCGCCGCGACGCCCAGGTGCGGGGCCTGGATCTCGCCCGCGTACACCGGCTGGGTGGGCACGCCGCCGACGAACCCGGCGCAGACGTCGGTGCCGCCGCTGCCGGTGGCCAGCCACAGGTCGGGCTTGACGTTGCGGTAGAACCAGGCGCCGCAGGCGGCGGACACGGGCGAGCCGGCCAGCAGGATCTCCCGCAGCCTGGACAGGCCGTACTTCTTCCCTGGCACCACCCCCGCCCGCGACATGATGTCGACATAGGCGGGACTGGCCCCGAACAGGCTCACCTGGGCCTCGTCGGCCACCCGCCACAGCACGTCGGGCTCTGGGTAGCCGGGGCTGCCGTCGTAGAGCACCGGGCACACGCCCAGCAGCGGCGAGCTGACCAGGAAGTTCCACATCATCCACCCGGCGGTGGTGTAGAAGAACATCCGCTCGCCGGCCCGCATGTCCATGTGGAAGGTCTGCAGCTTGAGCTGCTCCAGCAGGATGCCGCCGTGGCCGTGCATGATCGGCTTGGGCAGGCCGGTGGTACCGGACGAGAACAGGATCCACAGCGGATGCCCGAACGGGACCTGCTCGAAGGCGAACCCGCCCGACGGCACCGGCGGGGCGGCGAGCGCCTCGTCCCAGGCCAGCCCGCCGGGCACGAACGGCTCCGCGCGGCCGGGATGCAGGTACGGCAGGGTCACCACCTGCTCCAGGCTGGCGAGCGCGCCCGCGATCTGCCGCATCTCCGCCGTGCGGTCGAACTCCTTCCCGCCATAGCGGTAGCCGTCCACGCAGAAGAGCACCTTGGGCGTGAGCTGTGAGAACCGGTCGATGACCCCGCGCCAGCCGAAATCGGGGGAGCAGCTGGCCCAGATGGCGCCGACGGCGGTGGTCGCCAGCATCGCGATCACGGTCTGCGGGATGTTCGGCATGATCGAGACGACCCGGTCGCCTGGGCGCACCCCCAGCGACCGCAGCCGGGTGGCGAGGACGCGCACCTGGCCGGCGAACTCCTCCCAGGGCAGGCCGGCCAGGGCGGTGGTCTCGCTGGCATGCAGCAGCGCATCGGTGCCAGGTCGCTCGCTGCGCAGCACGTGCTCGGCGTAGTTGAGCCGGGCGCCGGGGAACCACTGCGCGCCCGGCATCGCGCGGTCGCCGAGCACGCGGGCGGGCGGCGCAGACGAGGCGATCCCGAAGTAGTCCCAGACCGCCTGCCAGAAACCCTCAAGATCAGTGACCGACCAGCGCCACAGCTCGGTGTAGCCGTCGAAGCGCAGACCGCGCTCGCGGCCCAGCCAGCCGGTGAACGCGGTCAGGTTCGCCCCGGCCACCTGGCCGGGGCTGGGTGTCCATAGCAGGTCGCCGTCGCGCACGTCGGGGTCCACACAGGCGACGGTGGCACACCGCCGTGCCCCAGGCAATGCCCGTGCCCCGGACCGTCACAGACACCTGCCGGCGCAGGGCCAGCGGCGGTCAGGGCCGGGCGTGCGCGCTGGGCCGGGCGTTCGCTGCCCGCGCACCGGCAGGAGCCGCGGCGCTGCCCACGATGCCTGGGCGCACGCCCCGGCGAGCAGCCGATCCCGCATGCCACGCAGGCCGGCCCGCCCGGCCCTGGCCATCTGGCAGTTACATGTCAGGGCGGAGAACCTGGTCCGGAGGGTCATGGCTGTCTCGTTTCGCCGCGTTGAGATCGCTGTGACTGGGAACGTAACGAACGCGCCAGCGGCGGCGCACGAGGTGATCACCTCATTTTCCCGCCAGGTGTCGATTCCGGCGGCCGGCGTTCGTGAACTGCTATGAGAGGCCGGTACCGGGCCGGCCGATGAAGGGAGACCGGTCATGAAGCAGTACCTGCTCGCCGTGCACCTGACCGAGGGGGAGCCCCTTCCCCCGCAGGAGGAGATCGAGCAGCGGTTCAAGGCGGTCGACGCCTTCAACGCCGAGCTCCAGTCGGCGGGGGCCTGGGTCTTCGCCGGCGGCCTCCACCCGCCGGCCACGGCCACCGTCGTCCGGTCACAGGGCGGCAAGGTGGTCACCACCGACGGGCCGTTCGCGGAGACCAAGGAGCAGCTGGGCGGCTTCTGGGTGGTCAGCGCCCCCGACCTGGACGCCGCGCTGGCCTGGGCGGCGAAGGGGTCGCAGGCCTGCGGCGGCCCGGTGGAGGTCCGGCCTTTCCAGGACGTCGACGAGTAGCACGGTGCCGGCCGCGGACGGCACCGACGCCCTCGAGCGTGCCTACCGGGAGAGCTCGGGGCGGGCGGTGGCCACCCTGATCCGCCTCTTCGGCGACATCGATCTCGCCGAAGAGGCGGTCCAGGAGGCCTTCGCCGTGGCCGCGCAGCGCTGGCCCGCCACCGGCGTGCCGCCCAACCCCGGCGGCTGGATCGTCACCACGGCCCGCAACAAGGCGCTGGACCGCCTGCGGCGGGAATCCTCGCGCTACGGCCGCGAGACACAGGCGGCCCTGCTGACCGCCGGCACCGGATCATCGGAGGTGGGGCCGGTGCACGATGACCGGCTGCGGCTGATCTTCACCTGCTGCCACCCGGCCCTGGCGCCCGAGGCCCAGCTTGCCCTCACGCTGCGGCTCATCGCCGGGCTGCAGACGCCCGAGATCGCCCGTGCCTTCCTGGTGCCCGAGGCGACGGTGGCCCAGCGGCTGGTGCGGGCCAAGCGGAAGATCCGCGATGCGGGCATCCCGTACCGGGTGCCCAGGGACGCGGAGCTGCCCGACCGGCTGCCGTTCGTGCTGGCGGTCATCTACCTGATCTTCAACGAGGGGTATACGGCCTCGGCCGGCGATGACCTCATCCGCCCCGGCCTGTGCGCCGAGGCCATCCGGCTCGCCAGGCTGCTGGCCGGGCTGATGCCCGACGAGCCCGAGGTGCGCGGCCTGCTGGCCCTGCTGCTGCTGACCGAGGCACGCCGCCAGGCCCGCACCGGGCCTGGCGGCTCGCTGGTCCTGCTCCCCGACCAGGACCGCGGCCAGTGGGACCGGGCCATGATGGCCGAGGGCCAGGAACTCGTCCGGGCGTGCCTGCGCCAGGGCTGCCCCGGGCCCTACCAGCTGCAGGCCGCGATCAACGCCGTGCACAGCGACGCCCCGGCCGCCGCGCAGACGGACTGGGGCCAGATCCTGGCGCTCTACGACCAGCTGATCGAGCTGGCGCCGACGCCGGTGGTGGCCCTCAACCGGTGCGTCGCCGTTGCCGAGGTGCACGGCCCCGCCCGTGCGCTCGAGCTGGCCGACGGGCTCGGCCTCGACGAGTACCACCTGTTCCACGCGACCCGCGCGGACCTGCTGCGCAGGACCGGCCAGCGTGACGATGCCCGGGCCGCCTACGACGCGGCCATCGCCCGCACCGCCAACCGCGCCGAGCGGGCCTTCCTCCGGCAGCGGCGGGACAGCCTCTGACCCATGCCGCAGGCCGGCCGGGCTACCGCCCGCCGGGCGGCCCAGGCCGGGGGCCGCCCGGCTCGCCAGCCCCCGACCACCACCACAGCGCCGGAGCCAGCGGGCGTGCGGTCCGGTGCGCCAGGCAGCCCTGCCACACGCCCACGCTGTAGGCGAGATCGTCCAGGAGCCGGGCGGCGACGTAGGGAGCTGGCCGCATCGGCGGCCGTCGCTGCCGCCAGTCCAGCACCGGCGGCACGAGCAGCGCCGCTGCCAGCGGCAGCCGCAGCCGCGGGATCGCCGCGGCGGCGGGCAGCGCCACCGGCCACCAGGTGCGGGCGACCGCGCTGCCGAGCACCCGGCCGGCCGCCAGGGTCCCGCGTCCGGCCAGCCGCCCGGCCAGCGGCCAGGCGCCGTCGGTGAGCGGGCTGAGGCGCCGGGCGAGCACCGCCGTCACGGCGCCGGTGAGTGCGGCGCCGGCCTCGGGCCGTCCCGCCGCTGCCGCGGCCCAGGCCAGCGCGCTCCATCCCGACATCGTGCAGGCGGGCACCGTGCCCGGGTGACGCAGCTCCAGCGGCGCAGCGGACGTGCCGTAGTCGCGGCGCCTGCGCAGCCAGCCGAGCAGGCGTACCCGGTGCCGGTGCCCGACCACCGCCCGGGGCTCGTACCTGATGTGCCAGCCCGCGGCGGCCAGCCGCCAGACGAAGTCGACGTCCTCCCCGACCGGCAGGTCCTCCGCGAAACCGCCGGCCGCGACCGCGGCCGCGCGCCGTACCACCAGCGCCGCGCCCGGCACGTACGGCACCCGTGCGCCCGGCCGCACGATGCTCTCGGCCGGGCCCATGTCGAGTGCCGACCGGGCCGCCTCGTACTGTGCCAGCCAGCCGCTGCCCTGCTCGTGCGCCACGATCCGGGGCGCCACCGCCGCGGCCGCGGGGTCGGCGAAGTGCGGCAGCAGCGGCGTGAGCCAGCCCGGCCGCGGCACGCAGTCGGAGTCGATGAAGGCGGCCAGCGGGGTGCGCACGGCGGCGAGGCCGGTGTTCCTCGCGGCGCCCGGCCCGGCGCTCCGGTCGCGGCGCAGGCAGAGCGCGCCGGCCCGCGCCGCGACCGCCGCCACGGCGGCGGCGTCCGCCGACCCGTCGTCGACCACGATCACCCGCATGCCGTCCAGGCCGGCCAGGCAGCTGGCGAGTTCCGCCGGGCGGTCGCGTACCGGGATGACGGCCGTGACCTCGTCCGGTCCCGGGCCGGGAGGGCCGCCGGACGGGTCCGGGTGGGCGAGCCCGGCGTCGAGCAGGCGCCGGGCCAGCGCGCGGGCGGCTGGCCGGCCGGGCACCGGGGCGCCGTCCCACCACCCGCGGGTCAGTGCTGCGCCCCGTGCGCCGAGGCGCAGCAGGCGCAGCGGCGACCCGCCGACCAGGACGCTGCCGCCCGCGAGGATGAGCAGCCCGGGATCCGGGCGCAGGCGCAGGCCGGCGGGCACGGGGGAGCGGCACGGCAGCGGCCCAGCCTGCCCGCCCGGGTCAGGCCCGCGGGCGGGCGTCATTTCCGGTGGGCAGCAGGCCCGGGATGCGGGGCGTGACACCAGCTGGCACGGTATGGAAGCATATTTCCAGCCATCATGCTGCCGCGGCCGGACGGCCGCGCGGCGACGCGGAAGGCAGGCCCCTCATGAGCGGAGAGAACGCCGGCGCCGACGCCGTCACCGAGGCCGCCGCCGAGGCCCAGGACGCGGACGACACCGAGGAACTGCTGGTCGAGGAGATCTCCATCGACGGCATGTGCGGCGTCTACTAGGTCGTCATGTCAGCGGGGTTCGACCTCGGACGGCCCTACGAGAAGCATCCGCAGGTCGCGATCAGGCGCGAGGGGTTCGGCGGCCTGGCCTACCACTTTGGGAACCGGCGCCTGGTGTTCCTCAAGGCCCCGGAACTGGTCGCGCTGGTCGAGGCCCTCGGCGATTTCCCCACCGCGGGCGAGGCCATGACGGCGTGCGTCCCGGCGCCGCGCCGGGCATCGGCCGGGAAGGCCCTGTCCCATCTCCTCGCCTCGGACGTGATCCGGCCCCGTCCGGGCGGATCCGGGGCCTGAACGGGCCGCGCGGCCGGGGCCGGCCCGCGGGCACCGGCCCGGTCCGGTCCGGCACCGGCCCTGAGCCTTCCCGCGGTTCTCAGCCGCGTGAGCGCGCCTCGGCCAGCCCGCGGCCGACCAGGACCCGGGCCAGGTGCTCGCGGTAGCTACGGTCGGCGTTGATGTCCTCGGGCGGGCTTGTCCCCTCCGCGGCCTGGGCGGCGGCATCGGCCGGTGCGGCGCCGCCGGCCAGCGCCCGCTCGACCGCGCTGGCCCGCAGCGGCGTCGATCCCATGTTGACCAGCGCCACCTGGTCGCCCTGCACGGCGGCGCCGACGATCGCCCAGTCGATGGCGCGCTTGGTGAACTTCTGGAACGACCACCCGGCCTGGGCCGGCCGGGGGATGCGGATCTCGGTCAGCAGCTCGCCGGGCTCCAGCGAGGTCTCGAACAGGCCCTGGAAGAAATCCCCGGCCGCGATCTCGCGGCTGCCGGAGGGGCCGCGCGCGACCAGCGTGGCGTCCAGCACGAGCATCACCGCTGGCAGGTCGGCTGCGGGGTCACTATGCGCCAGCGAGCCGCCGATCGTGCCGCGGTGGCGGATCTGCGGGTCGCCGACCTGCCCGGCGGCGTGGGCGAGCAGCGGCAGTTCGCTGCCGACCAGCCGGTCCCGCGACAGGTCGTGGTGGCTGGTGAGAGCCCCGACCGCGATGTGGCCGTTCTCCTCGCGGACGTAGGAGAGCTCGTGGAGCCTGCCGATGTCGATCAGCACCTCGGGCACGGCCAGCCGGAGCTTCATGAGCGGGAGCAGCGAGTGCCCGCCGGCCAGGAACTTCGCGTCGTCGCCGCCGCGTGCCGCCAGGTCGAGTGCCTCGTCCACCGACGAGGCCCGCTGGTAGGTGAACGGTGCGGGGATCACCGGCTTGCCTGCCCTTCGCCGGCGGCCGCGAGCACGGCCCGGACAATGTTGTGGTAGCCGGTGCACCGGCACAGGTTGCCCTCCAGCCCGGTGCGGACCTGCTCCTCGGTGGGGCTGGGGTTCTCCGCGAGCAGCGAGACCGTTGCCATCACCATGCCCGGGGTGCAGAACCCGCACTGCAGGCCGTGCTCGGCATGGAAGGCACGCTGAACCGGGTGCATCTCGCCGTCGCCGTCGGCCAGCCCCTCCAGGGTGGTCACCTCATGGCCGTCGGCCTGGGCGGCGAGCACCGTGCACGATTTCACCGACTGCCCGTCCAGCAGGACCGTGCAGGCACCGCACGAGGTGGTGTCGCACCCGACGTTGGTCGCGGTGAGGCCGGCCACGTCCCGCAGGAAGTGCACCAGCAGGGTACGGTCCGCCACCTCCGCTCCGACCGCGGCACCGTTGACGGTCATGCTCACCTTCACTGGCTGTCCCTCGCTTCTCTGATCGCGGCCCATACCCGCGCCGGTGTGGCTGGCATGTCGATGTGGCGGACGCCGAGGTGGCTGACCGCGTCGATGACGGCATTCTGCAGGGCAGGGGTGGCGCCGATCGTCCCGGCCTCCCCGATTCCCTTGACCCCCAGCGGGTTGATGGTGGTCGGTGTCTCGCTGTCCAGCAGCTCGAAGCTCGGCAGCTCGGTGGCGGTGATGGCGGCGTAGTCCGCGAGCGTGCCGGTCAGCGGGTTGCCATCGGCGTCGTACACCATCTCCTCCAGCAGCGCCTGCGCCACGCCCTGGGCGATGCCGCCGTGCCGCTGCCCTTCGGCCAGCAGCGGGCTGACCACCGTGCCGGCGTCGTCCACCGTCACGTGCCGGACCAGGGTCACCTTTCCGGTTTCGGTGTCGACCTCGGCCACCGCGACATGGCTGCCAAACGGGAAGGTGGGCTGGCCCTCGCTGAACTGGACGGCCGCTTGGAGACCATCGTGGCCGGCGTGGCCGGCCACCTGGGCCCAGGTCCGGGCGGTGCCGGGGTCCCCGCGGACCTGCCAGAGCCCACTGTCGGCGTCCAGCTCCAGGTCGGCCTCGCTGGCCTCCATCATGTCCGCGGCCAGCCGCCGGGCCTGGTCTTTGACCTCCAGCGCGGCGTTGTGGACGGCGACCCCGCCGAGCTGCAGCGAGCGGGAGGCGTAGGTGCCGACGCCTTCGGGCACGGCGTCGGTGTCGCCGTGGATCACGGTGACCTTCGCCATCGGGATCCCGAGGTCGGACTGGACGAGCATGGCCCACGCCGTGTGATGCCCCTGGCCGTGGGCGGAACTGCCGGTGTAGACCGTGGCGGTGCCGTCGCTGTGGACCACCAGCCGGGCGGTCTCACCCGCGGCCGCGTCCGCGGCGGTGATCTCCACGTAGCTGGACACCCCGATGCCGAGTTGCACCACGTCCCCGCGCTCCCGGCGGCGTGCCTGCTCGGCCCGCAGCTCGGCATAGCCCGCCCCGGCCAGCACCTTGTCCAGCGCGCTCACGTAGTCGCCGCTGTCGTAGACGGCGCCGCAGGGGCTGGAGAAGGGGAACCTGTCGGACGGCACGAGGTTCTTGCGCCGCAGCTCGGCCGGGTCCATGCCGATCTCGGCGGCGAACAGGTCGACGGCGCGCTCGATCGCCGCCGTCGCCTCGGGCCGCCCGGCGCCGCGGTAGGCGGAGATCGGCGTCGTGTTGGTCACCACGGTCCGGGCGGCGGTCTCCACGAAGCCGATGTCGTACGGGCCTGCCGCCATCAGGCTGGTGAGGAACGCGAGGAAACCGGTCATGCGGGGGTAGGCGCCGGTGTCCTGCACGATGTCGAGCCGGTAGGCCAGGATGCGGCCGTCCCGCGTACCGCCGATCTTGACGGTGTGCCGCTGGGCGCGCCCGTGCGTCATCCCGACCAGGTTCTCGCTGCGCGTCTCCACCCACCGCAGCGGCCGGCCGGTGCGGCGGGCCGCCCACGCCACCAGGATCGCGTCCCGGTCGATCCCGACCTTGGCGCCGAACCCGCCGCCCACATCGGGGGTGATCACCCGGATGCTGGGGGGCGCGAGCCCGAGCGCCCCGGCCAGGATGAAGCGGGAGATCTGCGCGTTCTGGGTGCTCACCCAGTACGTCAGCTTGCCGTCCGCCCAGCGGGCCGCGGCGGCGCGGCCCTCCAGCGGCACCGGTGCGAGCCGCTGGTTCTCGATGGTCCGCTCGACCACGACATCGCAGGCCTCGAACCCGCCTCCCTCGCCCGGCTTGGCGGCGGTGACCGCGACGTTCGACTCGGTGCCGGGGAAGAGCAGGGTCTGGCCCGCCAGCGCGCTGTCGATGCCCACGACCGCGGGCAGCGGCTGGTAATCCACGCTGACCAGCTCGGCCGCGTCCTCACCCTGGTAGCTGTCGTCGGTGAGCACCATCGCCACCGGCTCGCCGACGAACCTGACCCGGTCGACCGCGAGCAACGGCTCGGACCACGGCCCGCCGAGCGGCATCGGGGCGGCCTCGTTGGGGCCGCCCTCCGGGGGCGGCGGAGGGGGAGGCAGGTCGTCCATGTCCTTGCTGGTCAGCACGGCGACGACGCCCGGTGCCGCCAGCGCAGCCGAGGTGTCGATGCCGGTGATCCGCGCGTGGCCGACCGGGCTGCGCACGAACGTGACCCGCGCCGCCCCGGTCAGTTCCGGGACCCTGAGGTCATCCACGTAGGTACCGCCCGCGGTCAGCAGCCGCGGGTCCTCGGTCCGCACTACCCGGGTGCCCAGGATGCTCATCTGGCCTCCGTCACTTCCGATGCCGTGTTCTCACTGACCAGGTGGAACGCTCTGGACAGAGGCCATCCTGTGGGTACGCCACAGCATGCGGCAGCGGCCGGCTGCCCGCTACGGCACATCCCACAGGCGCCCACCCGCACCATTGTGCTCCGGCCATGACCTTACGCGATCCGGTCACGGCCGGGGTTTCCGCCACCGGCCAGGGCCCGCCGGAGAACTGGCGGCCGCCGCCGCGCCGCAGTAAACCGCTCATGCCAGGACCGCCAGCAGCGGCCCCAGCGCGGCCACATCGCCCTCGGGCGTGGCGAGTATCACGCCGTCGACCAGCGGGCGCGCCTCCCGGAGCAGGTCCGCGGCCAGGCCGAGACCCGCCGCCCGGGCGGCGGCCGGTCCCGCGCGTTCCATCGCCCGCAGCGTGGCCGCTGGCATGGTCACCTCCGGCACCTCGTGCGCGAGGTAGTCGGCTTCCTCGAAACTGCGCAGCGGCGCGACCGACAGCAGCACCGGTACCTTGGTGCCCCCGGCGCCCCCGGCGCCAAGGGCCGCGGTCAGCTGCCGCAGCGCGCCCAGTTCGTACAGCGGCCGGGTGACCAGGAAATGCGCACCCGCCGCCACCTCGGCCCTGATCCGCTCGATCTCGGCCCCGGTGTCCTGCGCCCCCGGGCTGACACGGGTCCCGATGCAGAAGGACGTCTTGGTGGTCAGCGGCAGCCCGTCGAGGTCGCGGCCGGCGTTCAGGCCCGCGAGCAGGGCCACCAGGCTGAGCGAGTCGACCTCCCAGATCCCGTCCACCGCCGGGTAGTCCCCGAGAACCGGCGGGCTGCCGGTCTCGCAGATGACGCCGCGGATGCCGAGCGCGTGCGCTCCGAGCAGGTCCGCCTGCAAGGTCATGATGGTCTTGTCCCAGGTCGTCATCGTGACGATGGTTTCCACCCCGCCATGGGCCTGGAACTGGACCGCCATGCCGAGGGAGTCGCGGTGGGCGCGCGGGTTCTCCGGTGACGTCACCGCGAGCAGGTCCAGGCCACGCTCGCGCAGCGCGGTCACGGTTCCGGCAGCCGGGTCGGCGGCGCCGCCGTCGGGGGCGGGGATCTCGGCCGCGACGACGAAGTCGCCGGCGGCCAGGCGGGCGGCCAGGACGCCCGTGGCCCCGCTCGCCTGGCCAGCGGGGGGCCTGGCCGGCCGGGCCCGCCGGCCGGCCCGCGGGCCCGGCACCGGCAGATCGGACAGGTTCGCCACCGCCGCCTCGATGTGCGTGGGGGTGGTCCCGCAGCATCCACCGACCATGGCCGCGCCCGCCTCCGCGAATCGCCGCAGGTAGCGGGCGAAGTAAGAGGCATCGATGCTGAACTCGAAGCGGCGGTGGCCGACCTTGCGCGGCTGGCCCGCGTTCGGCAGCGCGCTGACCGGCAGGGCCGAATACCGGACCAGGCTCTCCACCACGGCGAGCATCCGCTGCGGGCCGATGGTGCAGTTGGTCCCGAGCATCACGACCGGCAGCTCGCCGAGCACGGAGGCGACCTCGTGCGGTGTCTCGCCGCCCAGCGTGCGCCCGTCGTCGGCGAAGGTGGCCTGCGCGACGATCGGGACGTCGCAGACGTCGCTGGCCACGGCCACGGCCTCGGCGAGCTCGTCGAGGTAGCCGAACGTCTCCAGGATGAGCAGGTCGACCCCTGCGGCCGCGAGGGAGCGGATCTGCTCGGCGAGCACATCCTGCCGCTCGGCGGCGCCGGCCTGGCGCCGCTGCCGGGCCGTGACCGCGGGCGAGACCGATCCCGCTACGAAGACCTCACGGTCGGAGCCCGCGGCCTCCCGGGCGATCTCGACCGCGGCCCGGTTGATCTGCTCGACCTGGTCGGGGTAGCCGTGGCCGGCGAGCCACAGCCGGTTCGCCCCGAACGTGTTGGTCTGGATGACGTCCGCGCCCGCTGACACATAGCTCTCGTGGATGGCGGCGACCAGCTTGGGGTCGGACAGGCTGACCTCGGGCAGTGCCCGGTCCAGCGCGCAGCCAGCGGCGTGCAGCATCGTGCCCATGGCGCCGTCGCAGACGAGCAGCCGCTGCCCGAGCGCGCCGGTGAACCCCGCCCGGCCGGTCACGGCCCGTCCCCCAGCGCGTCCAGGATCTCCAGCGCCACCTGGGTGGTCAGGCGGTCGCGGTAGCTGTCCATCGACAGCCCGGTGATCTCCTCGATCCGCCTGATCCGGTAGGCCACGGTGTTCGGGTGGACGTGCAGGAAGCGCGCCGCGCGCTGCGGGCTGCTGTTCTCCCGCAGGTAGCAGGCGAGCGTGGTCAGGTACTCGGCCCGCCGGTCGCGCTCGCCGGGGGACAGGCTGCCGAGCACGTCGTCCGCGAACGCTCTCAGCTCCGCCAGCTGGGGGACCTGCAGCAGCAGCCGGTGGATGCCGAGGTCGGCGAAGGCGGTGACCGTGCCGGTCCGGCCGATGCGGCGCAGGGTCTCGATCGTCCGGTGCGCTTGTTCGTAGGAGCGGGTGATCTCCTGCGGGTCGCGGCAGGTGCCGCCGATCCCGATGACCACCTTCGTGTCCGGGAACAGCTCAGCCAGCCGGGCGATACAGGTGGCGCCGAGCCGCTGCGCGTCCATGCCGCCCTCGTGACCGGAGCCCGGGACGGCGGCCACCAGCACCACCTCCGATTCCCGTGCCGAGATGATCGCGTCCTGGGCGCGGGTGGCGATGAAGTGCTCGATCACATCGCGGACCCGCTGCCGGACGGCGTCGGCGTCCTGGGGCGGGCGCGGGGCAGGGACGTCGAAGGCGATGACGGCCACGTTGTGCTCGCGGCCCGGGTCGTACCCGAGATGCGCCGCCCATCTGCTGGTGTCGCCGTCGTCGCGGCCGCGCCCGAGCAGCAGGCCCTCGACGAGGTCATCACGGACCCGGCGGGCAGCGGCCGCGGCCACGTGCTCCCGGCCGAGTATCACCCCGCAGATCGTGGCCGCGTGCTCGGTGACCAGCAGGCTCATGTCCTCGTCAGCGGCGCGCTCGGGCGGGTCCAGGGTGATCAGGTGGGCGGGCACCTCGCCGCCGACCAGGATCGGCGCGACGATGATGGCGGGCATCCCGCCGACGCTGGGCAGCCACAGGGACCGGTGGCCCTGCCGTGATGCCCGCAGGACCTGGCCCAGGCGCGGGTGGACCAGGGCGTCGGCGACCAGGACGGCCGCCTTTTCCTGCGGCACCCCCGGGGATGCCGCGGCCATGACGTCCATGACCGGGCTGACCACCGCCACCGTCGCGGCCGTCCGGTCGGCCAGCAGCTGGGCCACGCTCGCCAGGTCCGCGTCCTGCAGCGCCAGCCCGGACAGCTGGCGGTAGACCGTCACCAGCTCCCGGAGCACCACGTTCTCCCGGCCGAGATCACGCGGCGAGCCAGCGGGAACAGCCCGCCCCACGGCCGGGAGGTTGTCCGTCACAAGCGCAGCATAAGGCGGGAATCAGGCCCCGTCTTTGTGGGCCGTCACAAAACGGGGAGCCGGCCCGTAGCGGCTACCCGAGCCCGGCCTGACGGCGCAGGGTCTCCGCCTTGTCCGTGCGTTCCCAGGTGAACTCGGGCTCGTCGCGCCCGAAATGGCCGTAGGCCGCGGTGGCGCGGTAGCGCGGGCGGCGCAGGTCGAGGTGATCACAGATCGCGGCCGGCCGCAGGTCGAAGTTCTCCCGTACCAGATCGACGATGGTGGCACGCTTGACCCTCTCCGTGCCGAAGGTGTCCACCAGCAGCGAGAACGGCCGTGCCATGCCGATGGCGTAGGCGACCTGGACCTCCGCGCGATCGGCCAGCCCGGCGGCCACGACGTTCTTGGCCACGTAGCGGGCGGCGTAGGCGGCGCAGCGGTCCACCTTGGACGGGTCCTTGCCGGAGAACGCGCCGCCGCCATGGCGGGCGAAGCCGCCGTAGGTGTCCACGATGATCTTCCGGCCGGTCACGCCGGCGTCGCCGACCGGCCCACCGATGACGAACCGGCCGGTGGGGTTGACATAGAAGTTGCCGCGCAGATCCGCCGCCTCGTACAGGTCCGGCGGCAGCACCTGGGTGACCACGTGCTCCCACAGCGCATCGGGAAGCTTGTCCTCCGCGCCCTCGGCGTGCTGGGAGGAGATGAGCAGCTTCTCCACCCGGACGGGCCGCCCGCCGGAGTCGTAGCGTACGGTCACCTGGGTCTTGCCATCCGGGCGCAGGTAGGGCACCAGCCCGGTCTCGCGGACCTCGGTCAGCCGCCGGGCGAGGCGGTGCGCCAGCGTGATCGGCATGGGCATGAGCTCAGGGGTCTCGTTCGTGGCGTAGCCGAACATCATCCCCTGGTCGCCGGCGCCCGCCTGGTCATAGGGATGCTCATGGTTGCTGGTCCGCACCTCCCGCGAGGAGTCCACGCCCCGGGCGATGTCCGGCGACTGCTTGTCCAGGGCGACCAGGACGCCGACCGCGTCGGCGTCGAACCCGAACTCGCCGCCGACGTAGCCGATGTCCCGCACGCAGCCGCGGGCGAGTGCCGGGTAGTCGAGCACGGCCTTGGTCGTCAGCTCACCCGCGATCACGATCAGGCCCGTTGTCAGCAGCGTCTCGACCGCCACCCGCGAGTCCGGGTCCTGCGCGAGCGCGGCGTCGAGAATGGTGTCGGAGATCTGGTCGGCCATCTTGTCCGGATGCCCGCCGGTCACCGACTCCGAGGTGAAGACGAAGCCGTCCGGGTCCCACCTGCTCATCGACCACTCCCTGCCTTTTTACCGATAGAGCGAGAGGCGGCCTGCCCGGCCACCTCGGCCGGCCCGCTGGACTGCGCGGCCCCCGGTTCAGCGGGCGGCGGGCCGCCGTGCCGGCCCCCGGATCGCTGCTCCTCGCGCACCTGGGCGGCCCCGGCCACCATAGCGCGCAGCTTGGCGCGTGCCACATCTGCCGGGAGGTGCCGCAGCCCGCAATCGGGGTTGATCACGAGCCGCTCCGCCGGGACGAATTCCAGCGCCCGGCGGATGCGGGAAGCTACCAGATCCGCCGTCTCCACGTCGGTGCTCTTCACGTCGATCACCCCGAGCCCGACCCGGCGGTTCCATGCGTACTGCCGGAACAGCCGCAGGTCGCCGGGGCCCTTGCGGGCGAACTCGAGCACGAGCTGATCGATCCGGGCCGCGAGGACGGCGGGGAACAGGAAGTCGTAGTGCCCTTCCCACAGCGGCCTGGCGTAACGGTTCCCGTAGCACACGTGCAGGGCCCACGCCGCGTCCACACCGTCGGTGACGATGTTGACCGCCTCGATCGCCAGTTCCGCCGCCTCCGGGTAGCCGGCCAGGAAGGGCTCGTCGATCTGCAGCAGATCCGCCCCGGCCGCCACCAGCGCCCGCGCCTCCGCGTTGAGCCAGCCCGCGAGGGCCCGCACCAGATCGCCGGGATCGGCGTAGGCGCCGTTGCGGATCCGGCGTGACAGCGAGAAGGGGCCGGTGAACGAGAACTTGATGGGCCGCTGGGTCTGCTCCCGTGTGAACGCGAAGTCCCCGGCCAGGCCCAGGCCCACGGCACCGGCGGCAGGATCGGGCAGCGGCCGGGTGACCTCGGCGTCGTAGTAGTCGTAGTAGTCGGTCTTGGCCCGGTGCGGGATGCTGACGCCGGGGATGCGGGTCAGCAGGTAGTCGATGTCGTTGTCGCGCCTGAGCTCGCCGTCGGAAACGATGTCCAGCCCGGTCAGCTCCTGGTCCTTGAGCGCCGCTTTGATGGCGACCTCATGGATCTCGTTGAGATGCTGGGCGCTGATCCGGCGCTGGTAGTAGTCGGTCTTGAGGCGCTCGAGCCACTCCGGCACCGGATAGGAGCCGACGACCGTGGTGGGCAGCAGCGCGGCCGGGCCAGGCGCGGTCACGGCGATCAGTCCCGCACCTGTGCGGTGAGCGTCTTGATATTCGCCCCGGGGCGCCCCCCGAAGGGCGCTATCTGCACGTCGAACCCCCGGCGGTTGCCGATGAGCTGGAGCAGCGGGCCGTTGACCCAGTTCACCACCGAGCCGTCGTACTTGCCTGGCCCGTAGAACCCGGCGTGGTACTGGGCTGGCTCGGTGAGGAAAAGGTCGTGGCAGAGCAGCCGCCCGAACGGGTGGAGCAGTGGCAGGGTGCCCTCGAAGCTGGCCAGGGCGCCGTTGCTGGCGTGCATCCGGATGTCGCCGCTGCTGCCCATGAGCGGCCCCAGGATCTCCCCGGTCAGCGACGGGGACACGCGGTAGACGTCGAGCCCTGCCAGCGGGACATAGCGCTCCTGCAGGCGCAGCGCCAGCCAGACGTCCTGCCAGAACGCCACCACCTGATCGGCGTCGGCGAAGGTCTCCGGCGCCGCCTCGGCCAGCAGGTCCGGACCCAGCCTGAGCAGCCGCTCGGTGAGCGCGGCCAGCGCGCGGGCCGGGACGCCGTGGCGGGCCGTGACCTGCCCGGCGTCCTCGCCGCGGAGGTAGGCGCGCACCTCGACCAGGTAGGGGCGGCCGCCGATGCTCGCCAGCTCGTCGGTCGGCA
>Ga0335077_10001253_pt1 | contig 29918 bp, 19 predicted proteins | sample Lox_Sample_31_FD_207151 | JGI IMG/M metagenome (GOLD analysis project Ga0335077, IMG submission 207151) | Soil microbial communities from Loxahatchee National Wildlife Refuge, Florida, United States - Lox_Sample_3.1 | ecosystem: Environmental > Terrestrial > Soil > Wetlands | place: USA... | reverse complement strand
CGCCTGCCCCGCCGGGATTACGATCTCGGCGACGGTCCGCTCCCGAGCGAATATCAACTCCAGGCTCGCTCCCGGCCCGTAACATATCTCCAGCCGCCTGCGCACGTTGCGCAGGCCGACCTCGTGCCCCGGCCGCTCGCCCGCCGGCGCCGCGCCGCTGTTCTCCACCGAGATGCGGAGTTCATCGGCTCGCGACTCCGCTTTCACCAGCACATACCCTGGCTCCGCGTTCGGAGCCACTCCGTGCTTGATCGCGTTCTCCACCAGCGGCTGGATGGAGAGCACCGGAACCGGCACCCTGCCGGCGGCTTCGTCCACCTGGAACTCCACCTTCAGCCGGTCGCCAAGACGGAGTTGCTCCACTTCCAGGTAGGCGCGCACGATCTGTATTTCTTGCGAAAGCGGCACAAAGGTGCGCTCCGATTGCAGGAAGTAGCGAAAGATCTCCGCCAGGTTCAGCACCATGCGCCGCGCGCCCGCCGCCTCGCGCGGAATCGAGCCGTAGAGCGTGTTGAGCGCGTTGAACAGGAAATGCGGGTTGATCTGAGATTGCAGCGCGCGCAATTCCGCCTGGCTCACCAGCCGGTCCATCTCCTCCCTGCGCAGCGCCTCTACCCGCTCGGAAATCGCCGCCGCCGTCCTGCTCAGCGAATCCAGGTCCTCGCTCAAATAAGGCTGCCCACCCTGGCGCGGTCCGAGCAGAATCAGCTTGAGAGCGCCCGGCCCGCTCCGTACGGCGGCGATCGCTTCCGCCCACGGCCACTTGGACAAGCGCGCCGCCGGCAGCGAGTCCGCCCGCAGCGCGCCGTGCAGGTCGCTGGCATCGCCCAGCTCGCACGCGTCGGCTACCGCGCTGTGTTTGGTCCTCACCGCCGCGGCAATCAGAGCGGCCGCCCATGCCAGATACTGCTCTTCGGTGGTTGACGGCGGGCAGTCCTTCACACGCGCGGAAAGTCCGCTGACGTCTCCGCGCCGGAACACGACCTGCGTGAGCCAGCGCTGCACGTTGTTGCGCAGCCATGCGAAGATCACCAGGAAAAGGCAGAGACTCATCAGGAGCATCGCTTCCTCTAGCGGCGACTCCGCGAATCGCTCGGCGAGCACCAGCCTGAAAACGGTCACCATCGCCAGTGCCGACAGGACCGCGGCCAGCAGCGCGTTCGCCAGAAAGCGGATGAACGCATCCAACAGCACGAAGCGATAGTCCTGGAGCAGCACGAACAGCGCCAGCGGGATCCCCGCGTGATGCACCACCAGCTCACTGGACCACGCCTGCCCGGCGTGTCCGGTTCCGAAATGGATAAACGACATGGCGAACAGCGCCAGGCACATCGACGCCAGGATGCGAAACCGGCCCGGTCGGCTCGGCACGGCCGGTCCCGCCGCTGCCACCGCAGCCAGCACCAGGAATCCCAGCGTAATCACCAGCAGCGCCGTCTGGTGCAGCTTCGCGCCGTTTCCCGCGATCTCCCGGAAGTGCATCGCAATCGCCACGGCGCTCAGAAGATACCCGGCAATTACCAGCCAGCGCCGGCGGCCCTCGAGCGACACGTGAAGTAACACCGCCGGCAGCAGGCTCAGCACCGAGAAGCTCACCGCGATCGCGATATCCAGCACCGGCGGCGGAAGCCCCGGCCACGCCAGCACCGCCAGCGATCCCAGATTCCACACCAGCGACAGTGCCCCCGCCAGTCCGGACAGGTAGCGGCCCCGGCTGCCCGACCACCCGCGTCCGCTGAACAGCAGGCTCAGAAAAATCGCGAAAATCAGCGCCCCCGCTGCGTGGCCCAGGATGTTGATTAGCAGCGGCTGATTCAGTTGGGGCATCCTCTCATACTGTACAGCCGGCGGTTGCCCGTTCACAGCCGGTTGTGGCACGCTCGTCATTGACAGCGACATATGGAAGGCCCGCGGATCTCGACTCTGCTTGTGGACGATGAACCCGTCGCGCGCCGCCTGCTGTACGAGGAGCTCGAGAACCTTCCGGAGATCCAGGTGGTTGGCGAAGCCTCCAATGGCCGCGAGGCATTGCACCAGATCGCCGCCCTGAAGCCAGAGCTCGTCTTCCTCGATCTGCAGATGCCCCTGATGAGCGGCTTCGAAGTGGTCCGCGAGCTCGGCGGCGCGCACCTGCCGGTGATCGTGATCGTCACCGCCTTCGACCAGCACGCCATTCAGGCCTTCGAGGCCGGCGCCGTGGACTACCTGCTGAAGCCCGTCTCCGCGGAGCGCCTCCAGAAAGCCGTCGAACGGGCGAAGCTGCTGCTTCACCGGCCCATCGAAATCGCCAGCCGCGTCGCGGCCATCGCCTCCGTCACCACCCCCGAGCATCCCGCGCGATCTCGCAAAATCGTCGGCCGCACCGGCGACGACTACCTCCTGCTCGATACCGATGAAGTGCTGGCATTTCAGGCCGAGCGCGAACTGGTCTGGATCGTTACAGCGCGCCAGCGTCTGCTGGCCACCCAGTCCCTGCGCACCGTGGAACAGCGCCTCGACGGGACTGAGTTTCAGCGGGTGCACCGCAACGCGATCGTCAACGTGAACCACGTCCGCAAGCTCACCGCGCTGAGCAGCCAGCGCTGGTGTCTGACGCTCAGTAATTCGCTGCAACTGGTGGTCAGCAAGCGCCAGGCGCACAAGATTCGGCAAATCCTCCAGTGGTAAGGCTGTCCGCTCACGGCAAAATTACGCCCGCCTGCCGCTATACCAGCCCGGCTGCGAGATAAGCGTAGGCTGCGCCGCGGCGGCGTTCCAATACTGACAACATGAAGCGAGCTCTCGCCCGGAGTGCCTCTTTTGTGCTGTTCGCGGGGTCTTTGTTCGCACAGTCGCTCGGCAACACCGGGACCATAGAGGGTACCGTCGTCGATCCATCCGGCGCGGCCGTCGCCAAAGCCAACATCACCATCCACAACGCGATCACCGGCTTCCATCAGTCGGCTATGGCTGCCTCCGACGGCACCTTCCGCTTCAGCAATGTCCCGCCGAATCCGTACCACCTCGAAGTGGTGGCCCCGGGATTTGACAAGTTCACTCAGGACCTTGCGATTCGTAGCGCCGTCCCGGTCCAGGTGACCGCGAAGCTCTCCCTGGCCGGAGGGGAGACCAGCATCACGGTCCAGGGAAGCGGTGCGGACCTGCTCGAAGTCAACCCGTCCGCGCACACCGACGCCGACCGCACCCTGATCACCAAGCTGCCGGCCTTTGACCCCGCGGGCGGGCTTAGCCAAGCCATCACCTACACCACCGGCGGCGTCGTCGCCGATGGCAACGGGCTCTTTCATCCGCTCGGCGACCATGCCGAGGCGACCTTCGTGATCGACAACCAGCCGATCAGCGACCAGCAAAGCAAAGTCTTCTCCACGCAATTGCCGGCCAGCGCCATCCAGAGCATGGAAATCACCACCGGCATGCCGGATGCCGAGTACGGCGACAAATCCAGCCTCGTGGCCAACATCACCACGCGATCCGGCCTGGGAGCCATGAAGGCCTTCGGCAACCTGGACGCCACTTACGGCTCGTTCGGCTCGGCGGGCGGCTCCGTCGGCCTCGGCTTCGGCGGCGCCAAGGCCGGAAATTTCCTCAGCGCGGAAGGCATCCGCAGCGGGCGGTTTCTGGATAGTCCCGAATTCACGCCCTTCCACGACAAGGGCAACAGCCAGACCATCTTCGACCGCTTCGATTGGCTGCCCGACGGGAAAAACGCGATTCACCTGAACCTTTTCGCCGCGCGCAACTGGATCCAGATTCCCAATACCTACGACGGGCTTGGCCAGGATCAGCGCCAGCGCGTGATGACCTGGAGCTTCGCCCCCGGCTTCCAGCACACCTTCAACAGCCACATGCTGTGGACCATCAATCCCTACATCCGCAAAGACAACTTCCACTACTACGGAAGCCGCGATCCTTTTGCGGACTCGCCCTCGACTCAATTCCAGGCGCGCGCCCTGCTCAATTGGGGAGTCAAGAGCGATCTCGCGATTTCCAAGGGCGCGCACGAAATCAAAGTCGGCATCGACCTCAAGCAGACTCGCTTGCAGGAGAATTTCGGCTTCGGCGTCACCGACCCGGCGTTCAATCCTGTGTGCGTGGATAGCGGCGGCAATGCGGCCGGGCCTCCCACCCTCACCGATCCGGCCGCCTGCGCCGCCGCCGGTTTCGCAGCCAATCCGAGCTTCTCGCCGGGCCTGCTGCCGTTCGATCTCACCCGCGGCGGCAGCCTTTTCGGATTTCACGCCACCGGCAATGTGAACCAGTACGCCTTCTACGCGCAGGATTCGATCAAGGCCGGCAATTTCCTGTTCAAGATCGGCTTCCGCGGCGAGCACTACGATGGCCCGGCCACCGACAACGGCTTCCAGCCGCGCGTCGGTATCGCATACAACGTCAAGAAGACCGGCACGGTGCTGCGCATCTCCTACGCCCGCACTTTCGAGACCCCGTTCAACGAGAACCTGCTGCTCTCCAGCCTCACCGGAATAGGCGGCCTGGACCAGAATGTCTTCGGCGCCAATGCCACCGCGATCCGCCCGGGCCACCGCAATCAGTTCAATGCCGGCTTGCAGCAGTCGATCGGCCGCTACCTGCTCCTCGATGCCGACTATTTCTGGAAATACACGCACAACGCCTACGATTTCAGCACGCTGCTCAACACCACCATCACCTTCCCCATCTCCTGGCACAATTCCAAGCTGGACGGGCTCACCGGCCGCCTCAGCACCACCAACCTGCACGGCTTTCAAGCCTACTGGACCTTCGGCCACACCCGCGCCCGCTACTTTCCGCCCGAAGTCGGAGGCCTGGTCTCGCAGGGCACTCCGCTGGCAGGGGGCGTCTTCCGCATCGATCACGACCAGGCGTTCCAATCCACCGCCGTCTTCCGCTACCAGCACAAGACCCACGAATGGGCCTCGCTTTCCTGGCGCTACGACAGCGGCCTGGTGGTGAGCGGAGTGCCGGATTCCGACGCCGCGCTGGCCCTCACCGCGGCTCAGCAGACCTCTATCGGGCTCGCCTGCGGCAACGTGTTCGCCACCTTCACCGCTCCCATCACGTCCTGCAACGGGCCCGTCACGTCGAAGCTCGTGACCTTGCCCCAGGCCGGGCAGGAGAACGATGACCACAACCCCGACCGCGTGAAGCCGCGCCACGTGCTCAATTTCGGTATCGGCACCGACAACCTGCTGCACACCGAAAAGCGCGAGAAGCTTACGGCATCCCTGGAAATCGAGAACCTGACCAACAAAGTCGCCCTCTACAACTTCCTTTCCACGTTCAGTGGCACGCATTTTCTGCAGCCTCGCACCTTCGTCGCCCGCTTCGGCGTGACCTTCTGAGCGCGACTGCGGCTACAATCAAACTACACGTGACCTCTGCGGGTACAAATCCGCCCACGATTGTTCGTGGCCGCGGACGCGCTCTTTCCGGGTTCCTGCTCTCCGGTTTCGTTATGGCGCTATTGGGCGCCATTCTGCCCGCGTGGGGCTATCATCGCGACCCTGAGGAGTTCGCCTGGGTCGGAACGTTCTTCCTCAGTCTCGCCATCGGCATCGTCGCCGCGGCTGTCGTGGGCCGCCACCTGATGCGCCGGCGCGGCCTCGCCTTCCTGCTGGTCTCCGGATGCAGCCTCTGCTGCGTTTCCTTGTGTTACCTGGCGATGGTCTCGCCGCCGGTTTCGGCCTGGCTGCGCGTGATCGGTTTCGCGTTCCTCGGCCTGGGCGCCGGCTTCCTCAATCTCGCCCTGTTCCACACCATCTCTCCCCGTTACCAGGCGGATGCCGCGGGCACCGTGAATCGCGGCGGCATCTGGTACGGCCTGGGATGCATGGCCGCCACCCTCCTCGTCTGGGGCACCTTCTACGCCTACACGGTGCCCAGCATCTTGGTCTTCATGGCCGTGATTCCGGGATTCTTCGCCGGCCACTATGCGCGCGGCTCTTTCACGGCTCCCGCGGAAGGCTCTCAGCCCACTCTCCGCCAGGCGCTCCAGGATTTCCGCAGCCTGGGAGCCGTGCTCTTCGCGCTCCTGATCTTCCTGCAATTCGGCAACGAGTGGTCCCTGGCCGGATGGCTTCCGATATTCCTCATCCGCCGCGTCGGCACCAGCCCCAAAGCCGCGCTCTTCATTCTGGCGCTCTACTGGTTCTTCCTCATGACGGGCCGCCTCGTCGCTGTCGCCATACTGCCGCGCGCCCGCCACACGCGCCTCCTGATGGGAAGCGTGCTCACTGCCATCTTCGGATGCCTGATCCTGTATTTCACCAACAACGATTTCGGCGCCGGCACCGGCGTGTTCTTTATCGGCGCGGGCTATGCCAGCATCTACCCGCTGGTCTCCGAAGCCATCGGCCGCCGGTTTCCGTACTACCACCCCGGCTTCTTCAACGGCATCTTCTCGCTCGCCCTGGTCGGCGGACTCCTCGCCCCGGCCACTCTCGGGTACCTTGCATCCTTTCTCGGCGTCGGCGTCATCATCGGAATTCCGTTGATCGGGACCTTCATCGTCATGGCGCTGCTCGTCCTGATCTGGTTAGAATCCAAAGTGACCGGCCGATGAGAATCTCACCCCGCCTGCTTGCCCTCGCGCTCGCCGCGCTCCCGCTTTCCGCCGCCGGACTTCCCGAGAGCATCCAGAAGCTCATCGATGCCAGCCCCGCCGCGCGCACCGCCTTCTGGGGCATCCAGGTCTTCGATCTCGCCGCCGGCAAAACCATCTACGAGCTGAATCCCGATCGCTATTTTGTTCCCGCGTCCAACACCAAGCTCTTCAGCACCGCGTTGGCCTTGAATCGCCTCGGCCCCGAGTACACCTTCCAGACCCGCGTGTTCGCGGACGCCCCGCCCGATGCCGAAGGACGCGTCGGCGCCCTCCGTCTGGTCGGCGGCGGCGACCCCAATCTCTCCGCGCGCGCCATTCCCTATCGCACCGGACCTATCGCCGGCAACCCGCTCACCGCGATCGAGGATCTCGCCGATCAGATCGTCGCCAGGGGCGTGAAGCGCGTCGACGGCCCCATCGTCGGTGACGATACCTGGTACGTCTGGCAGCCCTACGCCGTGGGCTGGGCCGTCGATGATCCGCAGTCCGACGACGGTCCCCCCGTCTCGGCGCTCACCCTCACCGACAACACCCAGACGCTCACCGTCCAGCCGGGCGCGGCAGCCGGCGATGTCGCCGCGCTCTCGCTCAATCCGCCCATCGAGTTCTACCGCATCGAAAACCGCCTGCGTACCGTCGCCGCGGGCGGCCCGCGAGCAGTCCATTTCAAACGCGTTCCCGGCAGCCGCGATGCGCGGCTTTGGGGCACCATCCCGCTGCGCGACCGCGGCATGGACATGCTGATCGGCATCGAAGACCCCGCCGAATATGCCGCGCACGCTTTGAAGATGGCGCTCGAAGCGCGCGGCGTCACGGTTCAGGGCGAGCCCGCTGTGCATCACCTGTACCCGGACGATGCCCCCGATCTTACCGAGGTGCCGGCAGGTATCGAGCTCGCTCGCCGCGTCTCACCGCCGCTTCTCGAAGACCTGCGTGTCACCGCCAAGGTCAGCCAGAACCTGCATGCCGAGCTCGCTCTCCGCGCCGTGGGCCGGGTTCGCCGCAACGAGGGCAGTTTCGAAGCCGGCATGGAGGAAATGAAGTCCTTCCTGGCCGAAGCCGGAATCGACCCCGCGGCCTACCATCTCATGGATGGCTCCGGCCTCAGCCGCCTGAATCTCGTTACCCCCGCGACGGTCGTCAAGCTCCTCCGCTTCATGTACGATTCGCCCGCCCGCGATGCCTTCCTCTCGATTCTTCCCGTCGGCGCCCAGGACGGCACGCTCAGCAGCCGCTTCGGCGAGACACCCGCCGCCGGCCGCGTCCACGCCAAGACCGGCTCGCTCTCGCATGTCAGCGCGCTCTCCGGCTACCTCCAGCGGTCCGATGGCGGTTGGCTGGCGTTCTCCATCCTGGTGAACAACTTCAACACCCGCAACGGCGAGATCCGTGGCGTCATGGACCGCATTTGTAATCTAATATTGGAATAGGATCGTTTTTCAGCCATGCCCATCTACGAATATCGCTGCCAGGACTGCGGAACCAAGTTTGAAAAGCTGGTGCGCCGCTCCTCCGAGACCGCCGAGCTTGCCTGCCCATCGTGTGGCGAACGCCACCTTCAGCAGGAGCTCTCCACCTTCGCCGCGCACGCCAACAGCTCGCCCAAGAGCTCCGGCGCGCCGGTCTGTCCCAGCGGCCGATGCAGCAATCCCGGCATGTGCGGCCTGAACTAATTCCCTTGTAGTGGGCGGAATCGCCCGCGAGCTCGGTCGCTTTTGGCCGTCCACCCTCGTTCCGCGATAAGGAACTCCGCTCCGTCGGAACGCACCCGCATCGCAGGGCGAATCTTCGCGTTGCGTACTACTCTGTCGCGCCCGTTATCGCTACCGAGGCCGTTTCGCATTCCAAAACCTGCGCTTCTCCCGAATTTCCCCGCTTCTCATTCCACCCGTGCGTGATAGAGTCTTTCCCGAATCAGGGAGGTCTTTTCATGCGCCCAGTCGCGTTCTTCGTTGGTTGGATCCTCACATCGATGGCCGCGTTCGCTCAGGCCGGCGGCACCGGCACAATTCAAGGCACAATTACCGACCCCTCCGGAGCCGTTGTCGCTGGCGCCACGGTCACCGCCACCAATCTCGTCACCGGTGTCCGCACCGAGCGCAAGACCACCGAAGCTGGCTTCTTCGTGCTGTCGCTCCTTCCCGCCGGCGAATACTCCGTCTCCGTGCAGGCCACCGGCTTTCAGAACCTGACCCAGGCACGAGTCGTGTTGGATGCCCTCGCGGTGGTCGGCCTCGACCTCAAACTGCAAATCGGCGCCGCGACACAGTCCGTCACCGTCGAGGCTGCTCCATCCATGTTGAAGACCGACGACGTCGCCCTCGGCGGGTCGGTGGAAAACAACGTCTACAGCGCCCTCCCCTTGGCCATGAACGCCAGCGCGCGCGATCCCTCGGCCTTCGCCGGCCTTGTGGTCGGAGTCAATAACTACAGTACCCAGCCTGCCGGCCCCTCGACCGGATCGTTCAACGGCGGCCAGACCTACCAGAACGAAATCTACATCGAAGGCCTGCCGCTCACCAACGCCGGCACGCAGAGCGATACCCGCAACCTCGCCTTCGGAGTCTCGGTGGAAGCCGTGGAGCAGTTCCAGGTGGAGACCACCGGCGCCAAAGCCATGTACGAAGGCCAGGGAGTCTCGAATTACGTGCTCAAATCCGGCGGCAACCAGTTCCACGGCGCCGCTTACGAGTACTTCCGGAATACCATCTTCGACGCCCGCGGCTTTTTCGTGCCCACCACTCCTGTCGAGCACCAGAACGAATTCGGCGGATCGGTCAGCGGTCCCATCAAGAAGAACAAGATTTTCTTTTTCTCCAATTACGACGGGTACCGCTATGTCTCCGCGACCCCCCCTCAGTTCCAGTCCATCCCCACCGCCGCCGAGCGCACCGGCGATTTCAGCGCCTTCCCCCAGGTCATCTACGATCCCACCACCTCCACCGGTACCAATGTGCGCACGCCATTCCCTAATAACACCATCCCCGCAAACCGCATCTCTCCGATCGCACAGTCGCTTGCGTCCTATCTACCCGCGCCTGCCAATGTCGGCATTCAGAATAACTATCTCGCCGTGCTGCCCCAGACCATCAATAACGACAGCACCACGAACAAACTGGACCTGAACCTCTCCGACAAGAACCGCCTCTTCGCGCTCTTCAGCACCGGTAAGTACACCACCAACTTCACCGGCAGTTACGCTTCGGGAACGTCGGCCCTCCCGCTGCCTTATACCCAGTCGCGATTTGTCACCGAGTACGCCACCACCGGCCAGATTCACGATGTCTACACCTTGCGGCCCACCGTGGTGAACGAGTTCAGCGTATCGTTCAACCGCATGTACATTCCCCTCGGCAATGCCACCGCCGGAGGCAACTATCCCATCAAGGCCGGGCTTACCGGCCTGCCGCCCGGCATCGCAACATCAGCCATGCCCGATGTCAATTTCGCGGGCCTCAACGCGCCCATCAGTTGGGTGGGAACCAACGCCCACGTGAATACCGAGGCCGCCAATACCTACGACATCCAGAACAATCTGCTCTGGACCAAGGGAAGGCACTTTATCACCGCCGGCTTCCAGTATCAGGCGCTGCAGGATAACTTCAACAACCCGCTCACCGGTACCCTGGCCAGCTTCAGCTTCAGTAACAATGAAACCGCCAATTTCTCCTCCACAGGAACCCTGCTGAGCACCACCGGCCTCTCATACGCGAGTTATCTCCTGGGACTCGTCGATAGCAGCAGTGTTACCCAGAACGCCGTTGCCGAAACCGGCGGGCGCTACAAGACCTATGCCCTCTACATTCAGGACGACATCAAAGTAAGTTCTCGCCTGACCGTGAATCTCGGCCTGCGCTGGAACATGTGGGGCACCTTCACCGAAGTTGCCAACCGCATGTCGTTCTTCAACCCCGACCTCGCCAATCCCCTGGCCGGCGGCCACCTCGGCGCGCTCCAGTTCGCCGGCAACGGCACCGACGGCTGTAACTGCTCCACGCCGGTCAAGAACCATTTCATCAATCCCGGACCGCGCGCCGGGCTGGCCTACCGCCTCGATGACAAGACCGTGATCCGTGCCGGCTATTCGCTGGTCTACGTCCACGCCGGCGGTGTCGGTGGGCGCACCAACGGGAGGCAGGGCCTGAGCCAGCTCGGCTTCAATACCAGCGCCTCCTTCAGCAGCGTAGCCACCGGCCAGCCCGCATTCAATTGGGCCAACGGCTATCCGCCCTACCAGGCCCCTCCATTCTTCAATCCCAGCTACGGCATCGGATTCATCACCGCCGCCGCCGGTGCTCCCATCGCCGGGCCCAGCACTGCCCAGACCATCACCTATGGCGACCCGCAAATCGGCGGCAAACCGCCCTACTACCAGAACTGGAATTTCAACATTCAGCGATCCTTCACTCACGACCTCACGCTCAGCGTCGCCTACAGCGGCAGCAGCGGCCACTTCCTGCCCGGCGCAGGCAACGCCGGGCCGTTCACCAACCAGATTCCCCTCCAGTACATCGTGCTCGGGCCGCTGCTCGGCCAGACTTTGTCCGCGACTACGCTGGCGCAGGCGCAGGCGGTCTTCCCCAACATCGGCATCCCGTTCCCGAATTTCACCGGCACCATCGCCCAGGCGCTGAAGCCCTACCCCCAGTACAGCGGCATCTCCAATCCGTGGGCCAACTTGGGAATCTCGACTTACAACGCCCTGCAGACCACACTTACTCACCGTTTCGCCAAGGGACTTACTTTCACCCTCGCTTATACCTTCAGCAAACAGCTCGACGACTTGGTCGGTTCCCCGCGCAATCCGTTCAATAATGCGCTGGAAAGAGCGCCGGGTACCATCGATCACGCGCACGTCGGCAGCCTGATCTTCGTCTATCAGTTGCCCTTCGGCGCCGGCCACAAAATGAACAGCGGCTCTACGGTGGTGAGCGCAATCATTAGCCACTGGCAGATCTCCGGCCTGGCCACCTACCAGAGCGGAGCTCCGCTGACCATCGGCGGCACGTGTACCTCCGGCGGAATCCTCGGCACCTGTTATCCGAATTACAATCCCTCGTTCAGCGGCAGTGTTTGGATCAACGGAGACTTTGGCAGCGGCGGCAAGAACGTGACCTCGACCCCCTACCTCGACAAAACCGCCTTCGTGGATCCGCCCGCGTACACCGTGGGAAACATCGCCCGGTCGGCTCCGTACGGGCTGTTCGCCCCCCACAATGCAGACGTCGATCTCAGCGTCCGCCGCGAATTCAGCATCCGCGAGCGCTTCAAGCTCGCCTTCCAGGCCGACGCGTTCAACATCAACAACGCCGTCCACTTCGCCGCGCCCGGAACCAACATCGACGCCGCCAATTTCGGCACGTTTACCACCATGGCCAACCAGCCGCGCAAACTGCAGTTCTCCGGCCGCTTCTCATTCTGAATGTATTCGTGGGGCAGGCTTCCGGCCTGCCCCGATTCTCCCCAACGATCCGCCCCCTCCCGCCGTCTAACGTTCGTGCTGCAAGACATCCGCTACGCGCTGCGTATTCTCGTCCAGAACCGTGCCTTCGCCGCCGTCGCCGTGCTTTCGCTCGCGCTCGGCATCGGCGCCAACACTGCCATCTTCACCCTCATCGATTACATCGTCCTGCGCTCGCTGCCCGTGCGCGCCCCTGAGCAGCTCGCAGTGCTCGCGCGCAATCCAACTAAGCCTTCGAACTCCTACAACTACCCCGACTACCGCTACATCCGCGACCACAACCAATCCTACGCCGGCGTCATCGCCACCAGCGAGGGCTCCACGCTCGCCTTCGCAGTTCCCGGCGAGCACGGTACTTCCGCCGAAGTCGTGCCCGTCGCACGCGTCTCCGGCAATTACTTCAGCGAGCTCGGCGTTCCCCCCGCCATCGGACGCCTCTTCACGCCCGAGGACAATCTCACCGAAGGTGCGCATCCGTACGTCGTCCTCTCCTACGACCTCTGGCAGCGCCGCTTCGCGGGCGACCCCAAAATCCTGGGCCGCGCCGTCACGCTCAACGGCATCTCGTTCTCCGTGATCGGAGTCGCCGCCCGCGGATTCCACGGCACCGCCATCGGCAACCACAGCGATCTCTTCATGCCCATCGTCATGATGCCGGCCACCAACCCTCCCGCCAACAGTTGGAACACCCGCCACTGGTGGTGGCTCAACCTGATCGCCCGCCTCAAACCCGGCGTGACCACCGCCTCCGCCACCAGCGAGCTGAACGTTCTCTGGCAGCAGATCCTCAAAGCCGATCCCGAATACAAGCCCCCCGCCGCGTACGACAAGGAATATGCCGTCTACAACCGCCTGGTGGTCTTGCCCGGCAGCGGCGGCTGGTCGTACTTCCGCATTCAATTTTCCAAGCCGCTCGGCGTGCTCATGATCGTAGTCGGGCTGGTGCTGCTCATCGCCTGTGCCAACGTGGCCAATCTGCTGCTGGCCCGCGCCGCCGGACGCCAGAGGGAGATCGCCGTGCGTCTCGCCATCGGTGCCGCCCGCGCCCGCCTCGTCCGCCAGCTCCTGATGGAGACCCTCGTCGTATCCGTCCTCGGAGGACTCGCCGGACTGGCCTTCGCCTGGTGGGGCGTTCGCGCCCTGCTCGATCTCATGCCCAAACGCACCATCCCCATCGACCTGCACCTCTCGCCCGACCTTCGCGTGCTCGCCTTCGCCTTCCTCGCTAGCCTCGTCACCGGCTTGGTCTGCGGCCTCGCGCCCGCTCTGCAATCCACGCGCCCGGACCTCGTGGGCGCCCTGAAAAGCGAAACTGCCGCCGCGCGCCGCCGCCGCTTCGACCTGCGCCGCGGCCTCGTGGTCCTGCAAGTCGCGCTCTCCCTGCTGCTCCTGATCGGTGCTGGCCTCTTCGTCCGTAGCCTCGGCAACCTGGAATCCCTCGACCCCGGATTCGTCCGCGAGCGCGTGCTCATCGTCAACGTCAATCCGCAGGCCAGCGGCTACAAAGGCCAGCGCCTGCGCGATTACTATGAGCGCCTGGTGGGCAAGGCCGCCTCCTGGCCCGAGGTCCGCGCCGCCAGCCTCGCCAGCATCACGCCACTCAGCGGCTCGCGGTGGAACAGCACCATTCGCGTGCAAGGCTACGAGTTCAAGCCCGACGAGAAGCCCTACGTCGATTTCAACTCGGTGAGCCCCCGCTTCTTCGATGCCCTCGGCATCCCGCTTCTCGCCGGCCGCGACTTCCGCGACACCGATAGCCCTGCCTTCACGCCCGACCCCGGACCTAAGCCCGACCCCGAAGCCAGGCGCACCGGCCCCCGGGTCATCATCGTCAATGAGAGTTTCGCGAAAAAATTCTTCGCCGGCCGCTCCGCCATCGGCGGCCTCATGTGCCGGGACGACAAGTTCAAAATGGAAGAGACCTACGAGATCGTCGGCGTGGTCAAGGACGCCAACTACTTCGACCTGCGTCAGGCCATCGAGCCCATGGTCTACGTGCCCGTCTGGCGCGATGGAGCCGGCTCGCGCCAACTGGTCGTCCGCACCACCGCCAGCCCTGAGCGCATCGTCAGTGCCGTTCGCCGCGAAGCCGCCGTCCTCGATCCCGCCATCCCCATCCTGCAGACCCTCACCATGTCCGACCAGTTCGACAACAACATCTCCCAGGAGCGCGTGCTCACCACGCTCTGCGGCTTCTTCGGCGCGCTCGCCGTCCTGCTGGCCGCCGTCGGCCTCTACGGCGTGATGGCGCACGCTGTCGCCCGCCGCGTGCGCGAGATCGGCATCCGCATGGCGCTGGGCGCGCACGCCGGCGAGGTCCGCTGGCTGATCCTGCGCGAGACCGCCCTGCTCGTCGCCATCGGCGCCGCCATCGGCCTCCCCGCCGCCTTCGCTTGCACGCGCCTGGTGCAGACCTTTCTCTACGGCCTGACCCCGCAGGATCCGCTCACCATCGCCGGCAGCGTCGCGCTCCTGCTCGCCATCACCGCCCTGGCCGGATACATCCCCGCCCGCCGCGCCACCCGCGTCGACCCGATGGTGGCGCTTCGGTATGAATGAACGGGCGTTCCGCCGCACCCCGGTTGTTACTATCGGATAGTGCCCACCCGCGCGAAGCGCCACGGCGGCTGGTTTCGCCGCATCGTCCTGTTCATCCTCGCCTTCTGCATCGGCCTATACCTGCTCTGTCTCACCGCGCTCGCCGCCTTACGCTGGATCGATCCGCCGACAACCATGGTTCAGGTCCAGCGACGCCTCGAAGCCAGCCTGGAACATAAGCCCTACCGCAAGCGCCAGGTCTGGATGCCTCTGGGCCGCATCGCGCCCGACCTCCAGCACGCCGTCATCTCCGCCGAGGACGGCCGCTTCTTTCAGCACCACGGCATCGATTGGAAGGAAGTGCAAAAGGTGGTCGACCAGGATCTCGACGAGGGCCGCGTGGGCCGCGGCGGCTCCACCATCACGCAACAATTGGTCAAAAATTTGTTCTTCACCACCCGCCGCAGTTTCCTGCGCAAAGCCATCGAATTCACCCTCGCGCCAACCGCCGAGTGGTTCCTCTCCAAGCAGCGCATTCTCGAGCTTTATCTCAACGTCGTCGAGTGGGGCCCCGGCGTCTACGGCGCCGAGGCCGCCGCGCAATCCTGGTACGGCGTCCCCGCCGCGCGCCTCACCCGCGACCAGTCGGCGCGCCTCGCCGCCATCCTGCCCAGCCCCCTCCGCCGCAAGCCCGCCCGCATGAACACCTACAGCGAAGAGATCCTCCGCCGCATGGCGCAAACAGGTTACTAAGTGTATCTGGTTTGGTCTTTGTCGGACAGGCTTGAGCCTGTCCAGCGCCGCAGGCGCGCTCTGCAGGCCTACCCCACAGGCCCTCGTTACCTGATCGTCAGCGGCGTGAAGATGACGTTCCACGCAGCCACCTTCGAAACATTCAGCCCGGAACCCGTCAGCGTCGTATAGGGCGCAAACGGGCGGAAGGCGAGCTGCGCGAAATTGCCGGCTGGAAGCGTCACGAGGACGCTCGGCGGAACGGTAAACGTCCCAGGTCCCGCGGGAGCCCAGCACAAAATATCCGACCCGATGTTATAGGTGCTGTCCGTAGCGCTCTGGACTTCGATCTGGACGGCCGCATTCGCCTGCCCCCCGGACCACGTGACCGTCAGCCCATTGGCGCGGGTCACCGGTATCGGATTGGGAGCGTCCGGCTGCGGACTCGTCAGCGTGGGCAGAGCCGGAAACGTCAGCGGTACCTTGAAACCCGGAGAATCCGCGCCGCCCGGCGCGCTGATCGTATAAGCCCCAGGAACCAGAAAATTCCCGGTGTCGCTCAGCGATGTGCTGAACGACCCTCCGCTGATCGGCGCGCTCTTGGAGCCGTTGGGGCCTTGCACCGTAATCTGCGGGCCTACATCCGGCGCGCCCACGACATTGAGCGGCGGGTTACTCCCGTTGAAGTTGTTCGTCACCTGGCAGGTGCCCAGCGGAGACTGGTCCACGTACGACATGAAAAACGGCTGTGATGCCGTGGGCACCGAGAAGCGGAAGAACTCCCCGTGCATGTTATCGTCGAACCCCGGCTGATCGTCCCGATGCCGCAGATCCACTTCGCCATAGGTAAACGTGCCGGGACCGCTCACCTGCGTCACCGTCGCCGTCGTGAATGTCGGGTCGGCAGGCGTGCAGGTCCGGCTGCCCTGCGCCACCGGAAGCGTCACGTTGTTGCTCACGAAGTTCCCGATCTGCACCGAGAGCGGCACCGCGCACCCCAGGGGCGCGTTCGCCGGCACCGTAAACACGATCTGGTCCTCGCCGATGCAGCATCCCGACCGGCCCTGATACGCCGCCTGCACTTGCACGTTGCCCAGCCAGATCGTCAGCGGAAGTGAGGTCATGTTGACTCCCAACCCCGCTCCGGATGCGTCGTTCCCGTTCACCGGACCTAATCCCGTACCCCAGATGATCAGCGCGTCGCCTGGGTTGGCCGCCCCGCACGTCGTGTTGACCCCGCCGCAATTCGCGGCCTTCGTCGCCGATACCAGGCTGTAATCCGCGTAAGTCACGATGCCCGCGCCTTGCCCGTCGCTGGTCACCGTGAAAATCCCCGGATTGCTCGCCACCACCCGGATCGGCGACGCCGGTCCCGGCTGTCCGCTATAGGTAAGCGTGATCGTGCCCGCTCCCACCGGCGTATTCGACGGCATCAGTGCCGCTACCTGCCCCGCGGACGTGTAATACATCAGGGGCGCCACTGTGGTCCCGTTGATCGTAACCGCCGCCGATGTCCCGCTCAGGCTCGTGCTCTGAAACGCTTTCGAAGCGATCGCGATCGATGCCGGCCCCAGGTTGACGCCTTTCACCACGAAGATCGAGCCCTGTGCGATCGGGCCATTGGGCAGCGCCGGATCGATGTAACTCGCTGCGTTGGTCACCGACGCCACAATCGGTCCCGTCGCCACCGGGAGAATCGCTACGTTGCTCGTCAGCCCGCCGATACTCACACTGATGTTCTGGTTGCCGGTGGTGATGCTGGCCGGCACCGTGAACACTACGCCATAAAACCCGGGGCTGTTGGGCTGTAGAAACGCCGTCGAGACCGTTGCCGCCTTGCCCGCCAGGTTCACGGTTGGCAGTGTAACCGTGACCGCGCTGGTATCGCTCGGCGCCGTTCCCGTAGCGAATGGCGGATTGGTCGGACCCAAGCCGGTCGCGCCCACTCCAATTTGTTCATTCGGCGACGCCGGATAGCTCGGGGTCACCGGCGTCCCAGACGGATAATGAAATGCTGCCGCGAGGTTGTCGGGTTGCCCGTCGGTGGGCACTCCCGGACAATACTGGATCAGCGTAATATTGAAGGGCGCCGATGAACCCACCGTGAGCGTGGTCGCCCCGAGGCCAGCGTCCGTGGGAAGCTGCACTTGCAGAGTCGTCCCGCCAAGGGCATTGACCACGAATGCCTTCTTCGACGCGACTGTGACCGTGGCCCCGTTCCCGCCCAGGTTGGAACCCCTGACGAACGCGATCCCTCCCGGGCACAAGCTGTTCGATCCCGACTCGTTCTGAACCGACGTGATCGTCGGTGTCTGGCCATACGCCGGCCCCACGCCCGCAAGAAAGCAGGCCGCTATAATGGTACGTTTCAACACTACCCTCCATGGCGGGTCAGTATATCACCTGATGCTCGGCCCTTGCCGTGTTGAAACTGCTTTCGTATTCGCTTTCACAATTAGGCTGGCAAATCCGGGTAGAATAACCGCAGCCTCGGTAAGCAGCGAACACTCGCTTCGGTGAAAGCGATAGGGAGCTTAACGACCTTCATGTTGGACCGAAACTTGTCATCCTGGTTTTGTCCCAAGCCAACCGGAGATCCGGGCCGCGACCGCAACGCCCGAACCCTTCAATTCACCTGTCTTCTGTTCGCCCTTGTGATCGGCATGGTCGCGATTTTGGACGCGCTTGCCCGCGAACGCGTGGAACTGCCGATACTGGGGCTCGCTGTGGCCGGTTTGCTCGCCGCCGCGGCCATGAATCGTTCGGGCATGTGGACGTGGGCCGCGCGCACCGCTATTCTGGCCGTGCTGTTGACCGCGATCCTTCTGGTTCTCCAGGCGCGTGATGGGTTCCGCAGCCACGCGATGCTGGTTTTCCCCGGCCTGCTGCTGATTTCCGTGATGTTGCTGGATCGCGCTTCATACATCGCAACCGCGGGCGTCGTCCTGTTCGCCGTGGCGGTGTTGGGAATTGCCGAAAAGAAGAGCATCTTCCGATCCACGCCTCCGGTTCGCACCCCCACCAACTACGAGTCCATCTTTTTTGTCGACCTCACCCTGCTGGTTTTCGCCCTCATCGGCAGCCGCATCGCCCGCGACGCACAAAGCAACGTTTCGGACCTCGGTGCCAGCGAGGCATTGCTCCTGAACGCGCAGCGCCTTGCCAGGGTGGGGAGTTTCGAAATGGAGCTGGCACGCGGCAGGTTCACGTGGTCTGAGGAGCTGCTGCGCATCTACGGAAGATCGCAGGCCCCCGCCAGCCTTCCCGCGTTGCTGAAATGTGTTCACCCCAACGATGTCGAGAAGTTCTCACGAGCTCTCGCAGCCGCCCGTTCGAATGTTACGCCTGTTGAAGTAGAGCACCGCATCGCCCGGCCGGACGGTGAGACCCGCTTCGTACGTTCCGTCTTCGAAGCCATCAGGAACAACTCCGGCGCCCTTGTGCGCATCGTCGGGGCGACCCAGGACGTCACCGACCAGGTTCAAATCCGCGAGCATCTGCAGGAGAGCGAGCAGCGTTTGAAGAGCGCCCAGCGGCTGACTCATGTGGGCAGTTGGCACTGGAACCTCGCCGTGAATCAGGTAGTGTGCTCCGAGGAATGCAAGCGCATTTTCGGCCAGCCGGAGGATTACGCGCCCAGCCTGGAAGGACTGCTCCAGATCATCGCGCCGCCCGACCGCGCCCGCGTGGCCGCCGAGATCGAACGCGGCATTGCGGAGAAAAACGGTTGCTCCACCGAGTTCCGGATCGTCCGGCCGGACGGAGAATTGCGAACCGTCACGTTCACCAGCCAGGTGCAGCTCGATGAAGAAGACTCTCCCCGGCACATCTTTGGCGCGTGTCAGGATGTCACCAGCGATCGGCGCGCGCAGGAGCAGGCCCTCGTCCGGCAAAAGCTCGAAACCGTTGGCACGCTGGCCAACGGGATCGCGCACGACTTCAACAATCTCCTCGGCGGCGTGTTGTCCCAGGCCGAGCTGGCCACGTCGGAGCTGGCCGGCGGATTCCGTCCCGTTGAGGCGCTGAACGCCATCTGCGCTGTCGCCCGCAACGGCTCCGAAATCGTCCGCCAGTTGATGATCTTCACCGGTCAGGAGCGTGAAGTGCCCGGGCTCGCTAACGTCTCCCGCACCGTTGAAGAGATGTCTGAGCTCCTCAGGGTTTCCATCTCCAAGCACGCTGCCCTCCACACCGGCCTGGACAAGGATCTCCCCGCCGTTCGCGCCGGCGCCGCACAGATCCGCCAAATCGTGATGAACCTCGTCATGAACGCCTCCGAGGCCCTCGAAGATCGCGACGGAGAGATCCGCCTCGCCACCCGCCGCGTCACCGTCGGACCGGACCGGCTCGCGTGGATCCCGCAGGAATTGGCCGCCGGCGATTATGTGCAACTGGAAGTGGCCGACAACGGGAGAGGCATGACCCCCGAAACTCAGGCCCGGGTATACGATCCGTTCTTTACCACAAAACCGTTAGGTCACGGACTCGGCCTTGCGGTCGTCTCTGGAATCGTCAGAAGTGTGGGAGGTGCGATCCACCTCGCCAGCGAGCCGGGGAAGGGCACTACGTTCTACGTGTTCCTGCCAGTCGCCGAAGGCTCGGCCAGTGCACCGCCCGGCCCGGATTCTCACGCCGCCTCAACCGGCGAAACTCGCGCCGCTATCGCCCTGATCGTGGAAGATGAAAATACCCTTCGCACCGCGACCGCGAAGATGCTCCGTAAGAGCGGATTTTCCGTCCTTGAGGCCGCGGATGGAACCGAAGCCATCGCTGTCATTCGCGGAGACTCTCCCATCGATGTGCTTCTCCTGGATGTCACTCTCCCCGGCGCCCCGAGCCGGGATGTTCTTGTGGAAGCCAGGCGCCTCAGACCCGCCATGCGCGTGATCGTCACCAGCGCATATGGACCGGAGGTCGCAGCCGCCTCCTTGCGCGCGGAGGTCGAGCGATTCATCCGCAAGCCCTACTTGTTGCATGATCTCGTGGGGCTGATTCGTCAAACACTCTCGTGAATGCCATCTCAAAACCGGGGAACCGCATATCCGGCAGCCGCCCACACCCCTCTTACCGCGCGCTCCACTTCCCATTCCGCGCCGTTCCGTTCGCGGCGCGTCTGCGTCAGGTGCCGCCGCATGTCGTCGGCGGTCCAATGATCCACGTCACTCTCCTCCACAATGGTTGCCGCCCGCTCGAGACTGCCCCGGAAGTACTCGGGTGAGCCGGCATAGAGTTCGAACAACTCGCGCGCGTACTCCCTGTTGTGCGGATCGAGTTGAAACGCCCACTCCAGCTGAATTCGCGCTTTTCGCGCGTGCCTTCCCGCCAACAGCGGGCTCGATGCCTCGGCTTGCCTCGCCAGGGCTTTGCCGAGCCAGAAATGCGGCGCGGCGCATTCCGGCTCCGCTCGCACCGCGCGTTCAAACGCCAGAACAGCCTTCCGGAAATCGGCTTCTTCCAGGTACCGTTGTCCTTCCGCTAGGGGGTTTTCGCCGCGCTCGGCTCCGCAAACGGCGGAACACAGCCCGAGAGCCAGGGCGGCCATTGCCGCCGAGTGGTGCATTTGCCTCGTCCTCCGCATATTCGCTTTCCACAAAAGCACGCCCTGTTCCAGCGGAGGGTGTTGAATCTAATACCCGTACCCCATGGCGCGTTGGCACTTGCCGGGACAACTGCCGATATCTTGGCACGCCGGCACGGTTTTCAATCCGCGTTGATCTGCGTTCATCCGCGGCCCATTCTTCTTGCGTCGCCGACTACGGCTTATACCCGTCGGACATCCACTTGGCGAATAGGTCGAGCTTATCCTGTCCCCAGAATGGACCGCCGGGCGGCATCTCCTGATCCTTCAACACATCCAGAACCGCCTGCGCGTTTCCGTGATCGTTGCTTGGGTCCGACATGTAGCCATAGTCGCTCAGCAGCACGCCCATTGGCTTCATATGGTTGATGTCGATTGTCCTGAATAGCGGCTTAATCTCCTTGTCGAACGAAACCGGCATGGTGCCTCCTCCGCCTGTTCCGCCGCCCTCGGGCGCGGAAGTATTGATTCGAAACTGCGGTCCGTAAATCCCCCCACCCGGTCGTGCCATCTGCTTGCCCAGCAGCGTGACCGCTTTGTCCGTAAGATCCGGCATCACGCCGATTGCCGCCGATAGCTTCGCGGCCCCACCGGGAGCCCAGGCCTCGTCCAGATCGGTCAGCATTTGGGTGAAGGAACGATCGAAATCGACCACCTCGGCCGGCGGCGACGTGTAGCCTCCCGCGGGTACCGGGGTAATTGGGTACACATCGGCATCCGTGATCGTCACCGGATCGCCGGTCCAGTCTCCGCTTCCTTTGGCCGTATTGAAAACGTACTTGTGTCCGTAGTAGATCTCGCCAAAGGCGTAGAAATGAGAAAGCTGGTTCGGCGCGGAGAAGGGGTTCTTACTGCCGCCTTCGCCTTGTTGCTGAATTAACTGGATGGCCGCGATCGCCTTGTCCAGGCTGTCGACCAAAAATAGTTTGAGCGGACCTTTGTGCTGATTCGACGTGTCGTACGGGATCTTATCCGTATTGTCATGGAAGGCCTGCGCCACGGCATCGTAAAACTGTCCAATGGTCGCAAAAGTCTCCTCGGCAAGCGCTGCCGCGGGTCTGGGCACCGGGTCCTCCGGATACTCGATTTGCGCGCACATCCATGCGAATGCGTGAAAATCCGGAAATCCCAGCATCACCTTGAAATTCGGATCGCACGGAATGAGATCGCCGTCGCAAGCCGGAACCACTCCGCCGGGTAATGGCCCCGGATACTCGATCGTGCCGTAACCTTTGATCACTTCGGGTTTCTTCCCCGTGGCTGCGAGCATATTGCACGCCAGGCCAAAATGCAGCATCTCCTGAAAAAAGATATTATTGATTTGTGTCGCGGGGTACGATGTGCTGTCTTTAAGTGCCCAGTAACCGCAAAGATACGGCGGCAGCGTGGATAACTCCAGTTCGACGGCCGACTGTAGCGCCTTCTGCAGCCAAGGCGGGTCCCGGATCGTGTCCTGCATTAACTGCGCGATTGTCTGATTCATCTTCGAATATAAGCTCCCTTCCTCAGGACTTGCCAGATTATATCCTCCGTTGAAAGAGATGGCAATGGAAAAGAGACTTGTGGAATGAAGATACTCGCGGACTTCGTTAGCATCAGATTACTTTTCTAAGTCGCTGCATGCGGACAAAAGTGGACTCTCCCTCAATCGGGTCGCCACGGAAGTAATCCGCGCGCAACTCTCCCTCCTGTCGGGATCTCCGGGCCTTTCGGGCCTCGCGGTCGATGCCCAGGGGAATGTCTACATCAGTGACACTCCTAATCTACGGGAATCATCAAGACGAATCAGGGAAGCGCATCGTCGCCGCCTGGCAGCCCGACCTTTTCCGGAGACGGTGGCCCCGCCACGGCCGCCGGCAACGTCGCGCTGAACGGAACCGCTCTGCCGCAGACGATGTTTCTGTCGGTGCAAAATTGACACCGCGAACCGATTTGGCCGGGCCCGATTTGGGCTAATATCTGTATGAAAGCTCACGGATGAGAGCCGTTTGGCGGCTTGTAAAGGAAATCGGAGCCGGGTGGCGTGCGTCTCCTGTGGCGAATGGGAGGGTCGGCTTTTTCCGAGCCGAGCATTATTGCCGCCGCGGCCTCCGGCGTTGTACAGCCGGCAGCCCGGAGCCGGAGTTTGTCGTCTGTGGCTCCCCGTTCGATCATGAATTCTGTCTTGGATTTAAAACATATTTGGCTTTCTCGATTGGACGCCGCAAGGCAAGTGCACGAAGAAGCTGCCCGGGAGTTGGACCGCCTGGTTGGCGAGTGGGACCACGGTCTGCTCCCCGATTCATCCGGTTTGGAGTTGATACGCCAGGCACGCCGGCGCGAGCATTCGGCTCTGGACGAGTACGTTCGGGTTCTTCGCACCTGCACCGACCTCGTTGTGCACGGTAAGTTGCCGGAATAGTCGGCGCTGGGCGTGCGCAGTCCAACTTGGATTCGAGGCCCGTCAGGAACCGCGCCTGACCGGCGGTTTTTTCTCCGTGCCGCCGATCCCAGCCGCGCGCAGCTTCGCAATCCGGCTGATGAGTTTCACCGGAACCGGTTTGGAAAGTGGGAAATGGATCGTCCCCTTCCGCAGCTCATAGCCCTTGAGCTCGTCTCTGAGGGCTGCGAAGAACGTCCCCGATGCGGCAAACAGCGAATAGTGTTCCTTGAAGCCGGCGAAATACAGCATCGGCTTTCCGTACAGCTTGTATCCGGGCATGCGGTACCCGATGCCCTCCACTGCCTCTGGAACGGCCCTCCGGATCGCGGCTCGCACCTTTTCGAGTTTCGGCCGTACCGCCATGGGTTGGGCGTCAATATACTCGTCGACCGACTTGGGAACGCTTTGTTTCATACCCGTCATTTACCCTCGCGGGACCTTAAGCCACGCCTTCTACGATGCGGAAGTCCCGCTCCGCGGATCCCAAAACCTTCAACGCCGCCTGGTAAGCGGCACTATCGTAAGTGGCAAGCGCCTTTTCAAAACTCTCGAATTCGATCACGACGATACGTTGCTTCAAACCGGCCTCTCGCGGTTCGATAGCATCGGCCGTTCGAATCACGGCCGCGCCGCCGCCCGCCTTGATCGCTGGCATCGCAAGCTCTCCATATTTCTTGATTGCAGCTTCGTCCGATACCGAACGGTATGCGACGACCCAATAGCCCTTTTTCATCTCTCCTCCTTTTCAGTGAGTGTACAACTCGCTCGGGCGGATAAACACGCGCGATTTAGGGGCAGACTCCCGCTCACTCCTTGTCCCTGCCGCCAGGTGGGTCGGCCGGAATCAACGTCAACTGCACCGATTTCTGGTCGTTTTCGCGAAGTGTCAGCGCCTCGCCTTTGCTCTCCACCGGCTTCATGAAATCGGGATCCATGTAAGCGCCCGCTTCCAGGTCCTCCCACGCGTAGAGCTTGTACTCGCCGGGAGGAAGGTCCTTGAAAGTGAAGGCGCCATTCTGGTCGGCGCCCGCCTGCCTGTAGTAGGTCTGCTGATCCTTGCGCGCGTTGTCCTGCGGGATCAGGACGACGGTGGCGCCCGGCGAGGGAGCGCTGGTATTCGGATTCTGCACGGTGCCGGCCACCTGCGCCGCCCCCGCGCGGAGGACCACATCCAGCGGCGCAGACGCTGCTTCCGTATTCAGGCCGTTCGCCAGAACATCCGTCTGGTCGGAACGAACCGATTTCAGGTAGAAGCCCGAAGGAAGCCCGGTCACCACCAGGTTGAAAGATCCGGGTGAGACATTCTCCAGCTTGAAAGCGCGGTTGTCGTCCAGTTTCGCGGGGGAGAATCCGCCGAACATCATGCCGCCAGGCTCGCGCGGCTGGAGCATAAGCCTGAGGTTGCCAAAGTCCGCCGCATCGGCGCCCTCTATCCGCACGCGGCCGCTGACTTCGATGCCGGGGCCGATCGTGAGGTTGACTCCTTCCACATTCGAGCCGCCTGCATCGATCGGAGCGCGTGCCTGATAGGTCTTCGAGCCATCGTTGATCACGGCGGTAAGCAGATATGATCCCGGGGCCACGCCGCGAAGATCGAAATCTCCCTTCGCGTCCGCCTGTGTCGGGCGCATCGACATCGGTCCACCGATAGCCGGGTTCCGGGGCGTGAGGTAGATGGTGACACGCTGCCGGCCGGCAACGCTGTAAGTGACATGACCCTTCACGCGGATCGTGTGCGCCTTTGAAAGCCGGAGCGAGATGTCGCGAAGCTGGCCTCCAGGCGTAACTTCGATCTGCGTGGCATTGCCGGCGTCCGTGGTCCCAGGGTAATAGGTGGGAACGTAGTCTTCATCGGGCTGAGGAGTGGCCGAGCGGTCCTGGGCAGCGGGGAAGTTCTGATTGGTCGCGGTGGCGCTGACAAAGTACTTCCCGGGCGCGACACCGAAAATGCGGTAGTCGCCCAGATCGTCCGTGCTGGCGCCGTTGGCATAGGTGAGCTGCTTTCTGCCCTGTAGGTAGCGGTAAGTCATCAGCTGTACGCGGACGTATGGAACCGGCTCGCCGTCTTCGTCCACCACCCGCCCCGCGACTACACCGTGAGAAGTCAGGCGGAAGACGACGTCTTTGAGCTGCTGCCCGCGCGTCAAGGAAAGCGTGGCGCCCGGACGATTCAGGCCGCGGGCTCCGTAAGTAGTCGAGACAAAGCCATTGCGCGTTACGGTAAGACGGTATTTTCCTGGCTCGAGGTCCTTCATCCCGAACTTGCCGGATGCATCGCTCGTGGTGCTGTAGGTAGCGGGCATCGACATCATGTCGGGCGTCAGGTCCGTGCGCTGCAGATTCAAAGTTGCTTTCTTCAACGGTTCGCCGGTGGCGGCGTTGAACACCTGGCCCTGGATCGTGCAAAGGTCCTGCGCAGGAGTGGCTGCGGGCGCATTCTGAACGTTCCCCGTAGTTTGCGCCGGAGGTTGGCCGGCGCCTCCGATCTGCGCGCGCGGCGCGAAGCATAGGGCGAGCAGAGATATCCCCAGGCGCATTAGTGCCTCCAGCTTCCAGTAGACGATACCGCCGCGTAAAATGTTAACTCATCCCTCGATCGACGGTGAGACGCAGTACACGCGGAGCCCGAGCGCGGGAGTCTCGACTGCGCGCCGTCATGCCGTTGATCTGCTCGCAGAACTCTCGGGGTGTCATCTCCCCGCGCTGCATCCCGCGGCGCCGCACGTGTACCGCGCCAGCCCGTATTCGTGCTCCTGTGCGCGCGCGGCCAGGTCCACGGCTTCTTCGTACTCCTCGTTCGCCTCGTCGAAAAGTGCCTGATCCGCGCGCTCCGCCCGTCTCGCCCGGTCCGGTTTTCCCGCCTCGGCAGGCGCGTTGTAAATGTAGTACGGAGCATCCAGTTCGGTTCGTACCTGTTGAAACCCCAGCGCGTCCACCAGCGATGTCAGCGGGTTGCCGTCTCGGCATTCCGCTCGAGTATCGGCGCGCGGTGCCCGAGGTGTTGCAGTTCCTTCGCCGCAGTCAGACCGGAAAGCCCCGCCCCCGCAATAATCGCGTCGTGGACAAGCGCCCCTTCGCTGCCCGCCGCGCCGCATTGAGCGCCGCCCAGAGCCTGTTGCTCGGGCAGCACGGTGGTCTGGGCTGCCGTGGTTGGTACGAAGCAAAGGACCGCTACCGCTGCGCAGCGGAACGTAGTGAACGCATAGAGGTATCGCACCACAGGCGGGCCGGCGGCGCAAGAAAACCCGTCTACTCGCTGCGCAGGGCAACTATCGGATCCACCCGCGACGCGCGGCGCGCGGGAATGAAACAGGCCAGCGCCGACACCGCCAGGAGAATCGCCGATACCGCCGCGACGGTTGGCGTATAGTCCGGCCGAAATCCATAGAGCAGCGTGGTCATCGAGCGCGCCGCGATTGCCGCCAGCACCAGGCCGATGGCGAGTCCGGTAATCGTCAGCGCCAGGCCTCGTTTGCCGAAAGCAATCAATATCTGGCCGGACGTCGCCCCTAACGCCATGCGCACCCCGATCTCGTTCGTCCTCTGGCTTACCGCGTAGGAGAGTACTCCGTAGATTCCCAGCGATGCCAATAGCAGCGCGAGCAGAGCAAATGCGCCCGACAGCGCCGAGCTTTGCGATGGTGTTGCAAGCTGGCGGTCGACAATCTCCTCCATCGTCCGGATTCGCGCCAGAGGCTGATTCTTGTCGAGCGACCAGATCGCCTGACGCACCGCCGGCACGACCGACGCAGGCTCCACCGCCGTTCGAACCACCATGCCTGCGTTGAGGTCGCCGATCTGGTCGCATTGCTCCAGCACACGATACACCGCGAGCCTCGCTTCCTCCAGCACGCCGCTTTCGCGGATGGGCTTCACGACGCCGACAATCGTGTACCAATAGCCTTTCTGCCCTAAGTTCCCAAACTTGAACCTTTGGCCCAGCTCCTGCCGGCCGGCGAAGTGGCGATTTGCAAACTGCTCGTTGACGATCGCCACCGGAGAATCGGACTTTTGGTCCGACGCGCTGAAGAATCTGCCTTCCCGCAGGCGCGCGCCGACGGCGGCAAAATAATCGCGGCTCACGTTCCGGACAAGTGCAACCTGGCCGGGTACGGCCCCTGCGGGCTGGCCCTCCAGCCGATAGAAAGTCGCGTTCGCGAAGTTGGTGAACGGAATCACGTTGATCGATCCCGCGCTGATCACGCCGGGAATCGCCCGCACCTTCTCCAACTCCGCGTTGACGAATGCCACGCGCCGGTCGAAGTCCTTGTATCGGAACAGCGGAGTCTCGAAGGTCAATAGCCTCTCGCTCCTGATTCCCAGGTCGGTGTTTCGCAGGTGCTGAAAGGTCTGGAAGAGCAGGCCGCCGCACGTCAGCAGCACAACCGCAAGCGCTGTCTCGATCACAATGAGCGCGTGCTGGAACCAATGGCTGCGCCCACCGGTCGTGCCGCGTCCGCCGGCGCGGAGTCCTTCCTGCGGCCCGAGCCGCGACCCTCCGAGCGCCGGCGCGAGTCCGAAAGTCAGCGCGGCGCCAATGGCGGCTGCCCCGGAGAATGCCAGGACGCGCCAATCGAGCGTTAACCGCTCCGCGCCCATTGCCTCGGGCACAAGTCTCTCCAAAAATCGCATCGCGGGAAGCGCCAGAACCAGTCCGGCAAGCGTGCCGAACGCGGCCAGCACCAGGCTCTCGGTAAGGAATTGCGCCGCCAGCCTTCCGCGGCCCGCGCCCAGCGCCGCGCGCACCGCGACCTCCCGCCCGCGCGCCGCGCCGCGCGAAAGCAGAAGATTCGCCAGGTTGACGCACGCGATCGCCAGTAGCGCCGCTGACGCGCACAGCAGCCAGATCAGCGCGGTCTGTGTCTTGCCCGCAATCTCTTCCCGCAGGGGCATCACAATCACCGGGTGGGGACCTCGGAAATCCTTCGCTGTCACCTGCAAACTCAATGCCGTCATCGACTGTCTTGCCTGCTCCAGCGTCACGCCGGGCTTGAGCCGCGCGACGATCTGCGCATCGTGCCACGTGAAGTTCCTTCGCATCCAGGCAGGAAATGACGCCGGCATCCAAATGTCCACCTCGCGCGAAGGCATGAAATAGAAGCCCCGCGGCATCACGCCGATCACCTCGTAAGGCTCGTCGTTGAGCGAGATCTTGCGTCCCACGATCCCCGGCGACCCGCCAAAGCGGCGCTGCCACAGCCCGTAGCTGATCACCACCACGCGCATGCTCTGGTTGTCCTCGTCCTCGGTGAAGACGCGTCCGGCGATCGGCCGCACCCCAAGTACGCTCCAGAAGTTCCACGTCGCCTTTCGCGCCGGAACCTGTTCCGGTTCGCCGTCGCCGGACAGCGTCGCGTCGCCCGGCTGCGTGCTCGCGAGGTCCGTGAACACCGTATTGAGACGCCGCCACTCGATCCACTCCGGCGGGGTGGGATTGTGTCTCGTCATGACGTCGGCCTTGCCCATGTAGTCCCAGATCATGACCAGGCGGTCTGCGTCGGCATAGGGCAGCGGTCGGATCAGCACCGCGTCGAAGACGCTGAACACCGCGGTAATCCCGCCGATACCGAGCGCCAACGTGGCGATCGCCATCCCTGAAAACAATCTACTGCGGCGAACCTGGCGAAGCCCGTAGCTCGCGTCGCGCACCAGTTGCTCCAGCCAAAACCAGCCCCACGCGGCCCGCGAGTTCTCCTGCACCAGTGCCAGGTTGCCCAGTTCGCGGCGTGCCGCCAGCCGGGCCTCACCCTCCGTCAATCCGCCGGCTCCGCGCTCTTCCGCTTCCTCCTCCAGGTGAAAATGGAGTTCCTCGCCCAGCTCCGCTTCCTTGCCGGACCTTCGCGTCAACCAACCAAGCTTGCGTAAGAAGGACCTCATGGCGCCTCCTGGTCGGCTGGATTCAATATCAACGCCATGGCCCGCGCGAAGGCGTCCCATTTCGACTGCTCGGCCGCGAGCTGCCTGCGCCCGGCCGTAGTCAGTCGATAGAACCTCGCCCGCTTGCCTTTGCTCGAAAGTTCCCATGAGGCGGCGATCCAGCCCTTTGCCTCCAGGCGATGGAGCGCCGGATACAGCGATCCTGTCTCCACTTGGAGCAGGTCCTCGGAGGTGCGCTGAATGTGCTTCGCAATCGCGTGGCCGTGGGCCGGCCCGGCAAGCAGGGTTCGGAGGATGAGCAGGTCCAGCGTTCCCTGCAGCAGCTCTACCCGGGAAGGTGCATCGTTCCGCATTGTGTAGACATTCTACTACTTTTCATGTAGAGCGTCTACTCTCGCATAGCCTGCTCCGCGCTACTCCTCCCGCAGCACCTGCATCGGCTCGACCCTCGCCGCCCGCGCCGCCGGCAGCAGCGACGCCGCGATCGATACCGCCATCACCAGCGCGATTACTCCGGTCATCGTGATCGCATCCCAGGGCGACACGCCGAACAGCATTCCGGCCAACACCTTGGTGAATGCACCGGCCAGCCCGAGCCCCGCCGCGCAGCCCGCCAGCGACACGCGCATTCCCTGCGCCAGGAACTGCCGCACAATCTGCGCGCGCAGCGCCCCCAGCGCCAGCCGCAGCCCGACCTCCCGCTGCCGGA
>Ga0335077_10001251_pt1 | contig 29950 bp, 29 predicted proteins | sample Lox_Sample_31_FD_207151 | JGI IMG/M metagenome (GOLD analysis project Ga0335077, IMG submission 207151) | Soil microbial communities from Loxahatchee National Wildlife Refuge, Florida, United States - Lox_Sample_3.1 | ecosystem: Environmental > Terrestrial > Soil > Wetlands | place: USA... | reverse complement strand
TTCTTGACCCACAACCTCGCGACCTCCGGCTTGAGCGGCTGATAAAAAGAGCTGTTGATCTCGGCCACGCTAAAAATCCTGCCCAGCGTTTCGAGTGCATGCTGCCCCGCCGGATGAGCACGCGGGAACACGACTCCATTCCAGTGCGGATAAGCCCATCCGGCGGTTCCGATGTAGAGGGAGGTGGACATATGTTTCGCCTTTTGTTCGATTATATGAAGAAAAGGCGAAAACGTCAAGCCCTCACCAGGCGGACATCGCGCCTCAACGCTCTTACTTACGACCTCTTAAGAGGGGATGAACCTGGGAGACAACCCATCGGGCGCGAAATCGCGCAGACCGGGTAGTTCCTGTTTAGGAAGGGTGCATTGCGAGGTACATTTTCTGTTTTCAGAACAGAATCTGCCTAACTTATCGAAAAGATGTGGTAATTTTCTAGTAGAAAAACGGGGAGACATAGAAGAATTTGTTCTGTTTTCAGAACAAAGGGATTTCGGCCCGAATGGCCGGGGGATCCAAAAATCGAACGAAGGACCGCGAACAACTGGTGAACAGCTTTTACAAACAGACGCGCGAGGGATCCCGCAGAAATGGTACGGCGGCACTCTTCCGCACGTTCATGATTGCCGCCGCGCTGTTTCCATGGGTTGCCTCAGCATCGATCTCAAGCTGCCCCACCAGCACCGGAACGTCGGTCGCCACGGTGATTTCCGACAGCGCGTCAGGCGGCAACCACCCCGTCGGGTGCGAGCAGACCGATCTCGAATTCTTTAATCTCTCGGTGACCGGCAGTGAAACCGGCGACGCAACAGGCACGATCAGCAACGACAGCAACGTCGATCTGTTCGGAGTGAACAGCAATGAGTCTTTGACCGGTACGAAGGCGATCGGGGCAGAATTCACGAGGTCCTGGACTGCTTCCGATGAGAACGGAAAATACGCTGGCAGCTACACCATCGAGCTCGAGTTTTCGGTGCAGACAGATCCATCGGTGCATTCGCCCGAGGGTGGCCCATGGCTGCTCACCGGCACGACGTTCAGCTACGGAGGCCTGGCATTCAAAGACGCGAAAATCAGCACGCTCACCGAACAGATCTGTCCAGGAACCACGACGTTCAGCACTACTTGCTCGAATCATCAGACCCTCGCGTTCTCTTCCATCACCGCGGGAAACCAATCCTCGACGGATACCCTCTTTCTGGGATCGGCGGCGCGGGGTGTTTCCGACGTCACGATCCTCGACACGGTGACCGTTACCTTCAAGACGAGCGGAACCGGCAAATCGTTTTCCCTGTCCGATTTGGAAAACCAGTTTGACCAGACCGCCAGTGTTCCCGAGCCTCCGGCGTTCTTGCTGCTGGGAAGCGGTTTACTTGCCCTGGGAATTTTTCGACCATGCAGGCTCAGATACGGCACGCATGGTACACTCCGGTCAGCAACATGCGGACGCTGCTCATCGTCGCGGCGGGCACGATCCTCGCCGCTCAGACGCCGATCTTTCGCGCGTCCACGCGGCTGATTCAGGTGAGCGTGATTGTCACCGACCACCGCGGCGACCCCGTCACCGGTCTGAATCAGGACGATTTCACCGTCTTCGACCAGGGCCGCCGTCAGAAAATCGTTTTTTTTAGCGAACAGTCCCCGGGGCAGGAACCCGCGGCAGCGCAGGGCGACAAGCTGGCGTTTGCCAACCGACTCCCGGCGGCTGGCAGCGCTACCGTGGTTCTGTTCGACCGGCTCAACACCAGGCTCAGCGAAGCCGCCTTCGCCCGGGCGCGAGTGGCGAAATTTCTCGACGGCGTCCGGCCCGACGACCGCATCGCCCTCTACGGGCTTTCCACCGACCTCATCGTCCTGCACGATTTCACCGAAGATCCCGCGGAGCTGGTGCGCGCGCTCAACCTGTTCCATCCCGTGCAGAGCCAGGAAAACGCGATCACCACATTTGAAGAGTCGAACACCGGCCATCCCGGAATGGACTGGTTTGAAAACAAGGGCGACCAAAAGGCTTCCGATACGGAGATGATCGGACGCGTCGAGATTACCTCGCGCGCTCTGGTCGCGATCGCGAATCACCTTGCCGGAATGCCCGGACGCAAGAACCTGGTGTGGGTCTCGGGAAGTTTTCCTATCAGCATCGGCTATCTTCAAAAGCGCATCATGGGAGCCAGGCCGGAAAAGGACACCTTCGATGGAGAAGTGCAAATGGCAGCGCGCGCGCTCAGTAACGCAAACGTCGCCATTTATCCCGTCGACGCCCACGTTCTGGGAACGCTCGGCGGAGCTTACGACGCACGCCTCGCTCCCAAGCCGGGCCTGGCCCAGCTGCAGAACACGATTCCGATGCCCGAGATGCAGCCGATCGCTGAGCTGGGCACCATGGACACGCTCGCCGAGGAAACCGGCGGCCGCGTATTCGCGCACACCAACGATATCGAAGGCGCGGTGCGCAAGGCGATCGACGATTCCCGGTTCAGCTACACGCTCGCCTACTACCCGGATCACGATCAGTGGGACGGAAGGTTTCGGGAGATCAAGGTGAAGGTCGGTCGCGCCGGCGTGGAGGTGCGTCACCGCCGCGGCTATCTCGCGGTGGCCGAAACCGCGCCGGCGCCCGCGCCGGTCGCATTGAGCGAGGTGATCCGCCGGCCCATCGAATCGGGTGAGTTGGGAATTACCGTGCAGCTCGACCCGCTCGGCGGGCGCCGCTTCAAGGTGCATTTAACGCTGGATACTTCGGCCATGCGTTTCGAGCAGAAGGACGGCCGCTGGGACGGTCAAGTGGAGGTTTTATTCGTGCAGCTCGGCCGCGACGATAACGACGTGGCAAGCTACGGCCAGACATTGACGTTCCGTCTTTCGCCGCAAACCCACATGAGTGCCACACGCGACGGTCTAAAGATCTCGGCAACGGAAACCATCGAGGAACACGCCACGGAGCTCCGCGTCGCCGCGCGTGATCAGGGCACCGGTGCTGCGGGATCGGTATACATCCCGGTCACGAGGATTCTGAGATAAAAAGCGTGCCTCCGTTGTACTTCGCCGAGTGGATCCGGCACCCCTCCAGCGAAATCCTGATTCGGCCCTCCGGCCTGGCGTTGCGCTCGGGAAACTCCGAAGAGCCGCGCTGATCCACCGACCTCAGGCGCCGAGCTTACTGCAAGTCCAGCACCTCGACGATTTCGAGCGTGTTCGGATCGTAGACCACGCAATAGCCGTCGTAATATCCGATCTCCAGCCCCGCGGGGATCGGTGGCAGTTCGCGGATTACCGCTTCCGGCACCGGACGGATATGCGCATGCCAGCCCGAGGGCAGGCGATTGCCGGCGACCAGATGCTCGCGATGGTTCCAGTCGACGTGACTGCGATTGGGCATGTGCTTTTGAAGCACCGCCTTGTTTTCGGGCTTGAAGTGATACTCATGGCGTTCATTCGCCTGCCGCTGATCGCGCTGGGGCGTGTAAGCGAAGGCCGGAGCCGCAGCGATTGCCATCAACGCGCCGCTCAGAATTAACGTAAGACCTGTCTTCTTCATGCAACAACCCTCCGCGGAGTTGGACTGCCCCGGCGGCGTGATGTTACTCGCCCGAGGCGTGGTTGGGTAGCTAATAAGATGAAGAGGATGAAAACCATCATCGAGCCGTTCCGGATCAAGAGCGTGGAGCCTTTGCGCCGCACCACGCCCGAGGAGCGCGAAAAATTTCTGAAACGCGCCGGATACAACCTGTTTGAGCTGCACGCCACCGAAATCCTGATCGACTTGCTGACCGATTCGGGCACCAGCGCCATGTCCACCAACCAGTGGGCCGCCATGATGCGCGGCGACGAATCCTATGCCGGCAGCGAGAGTTTTTTTCGCTTTAAGAAGGTAGTGGACGAGCTCACCGGCTTCAAGCACGTGATCCCCACGCACCAGGGCCGCGCGGCGGAGCGCATTCTCTTCACCGTGATGTGCAAGCCCGGCGACGTCGTTCCCAACAACACGCACTTCGACACCACGCGCGCCAATATCGAGTTCACCGGCGCGCGTGCCATCGATCTGCCTATACCCGAGGCCGCCGACACGCAAGCGCGGATTCCGTTCAAGGGGAATATGGACGTCACGGCGCTGGAACGCGTGATTGCCACCGAAGGCGCACAAAAAATTCCGCTGGTGATGGTCACGGTGACCAACAATTCGGGCGGCGGCCAGCCCGTCTCGATGGCCAATATCCGCGCGGTGCGCGAGATTACCACGCGCCACAACATTCCGCTGTACCTCGACGCGTGCCGCTTCGCGGAAAACGTCTGGTTCATTCAACAGGGCGAGCCGGGATTCAACCGCCTCACGCCGAAACAGGTCGCCCAGGCAATGTTTTCCTACGCCGACGGCTGCACGTTTTCGGCGAAAAAAGACGCGTTCGCCAACATCGGCGGATTTCTGTGCGCCAATGATGATCGTCTGGCGCAACAGGAGACCGAGCTGTTGATTCTGACCGAAGGCTTTCCCACTTACGGAGGGCTCGCCGGGCGCGATCTGGAAGCCATCGCCGTGGGGCTCGGGGAGGTACTCGATCCGGATTATCTCGAATACCGCATCGCGTCCACCGGCTATCTCGGCCGCCACATCGCCGATCACGGCGTGCCCATCGTCGAGCCGCCAGGCGGACACGCGATCTACATCGACGCGGGCCGCATGCTGCCGCACATCCCGCGCCACGAATTTCCCGGCCAGTCGCTGGCGGTCGAGCTGTACCGGCACGCGGGCGTGCGTAGCGTGGAGATCGGCTCGGTGATGTTCGGCGAGCACGCCCGCCACGAGCTCCTGCGCCTGGCCATCCCGCGCCGCGTGTACACGCAGAGCCACATCGATTACTTAGTCGAGGCGATTCTAGAGGTGAACGCGCGCAAAGACAAACTCCGCGGATTCAAAATCGTGAGCGAGCCCAAAGCGCTGCGCCATTTCACCGCCCGTTTCGAGCCGGTACAATAAACCAACTGATGCACATCGACTGGTTCCCGCTGTGGCTCAGCCTCCGCGTGGCCGTGGTTTCGACCGCCATCGCCATCGCCGCCGGATTGTGGATCGCCTACATCCTGGCCAATCGCGAATTTCGCGGGAAAGAAGCGCTGGACGCCGCGGTTACGCTCCCTCTGGTGCTACCTCCGACCGTGCTCGGATATTATCTGCTCGTTCTGGTCGGCCGCGCGAGTCCCATCGGCCGTCTGTGGGAGGAGATTTTCGGATCGCCGCTGGTGTTCACCTGGAAAGCCGCGGTGCTGGCGGCGCTGCTGCATTCCTTTCCGCTGTTGGTGAAATCCGCGCGCGCGGCGTTTGAAAGCGTCGACCGCAGCTACGAGCGCGCCGCACGCACTCTGGGCGCTTCCGAGTGGCGCCTGTTCTGGCGTGTTACCGCGCCGCTGGTGCGCCGCCAGATCTTCGCCGCCGGAGCGCTCGCCTTCGCGCGCTCGCTGGGCGATTTCGGCGCGACCCTCATGGTCGCCGGCGACATCCCCGGCAGCACGCAGACCATGGCGATCGCCATTTATGACGCCGTCGAATCGAACAATGGAGCAGTCGCACGCGTTCTGGTGCTGGTGATCTCCGCGATCGCCCTGGCGATCCTTACCTTCGCCAACCGGTTGGTCTTGAAATCGCGATGATTCATGTCCGGGTCCGCAAAACATTTCCAGCCAAACCCGATTCGGGTGGTTTCACGCTCGACGTCGAGTTCAAAGCCGAACCCGGCGTGACGGTTCTGTTCGGCCCGAGCGGTTCGGGCAAGACCCTGACTCTCGATTCCATCGCTGGATTCGTGCGGCCCGATGAGGGCCGCGTCCTGCTGGACGATCAGATCCTGTTCGATGCCGCCTCCGGCGTGCATCTTCCTCCGCAGCGCCGCCACTGCGGTTACGTTTTCCAGAATTATGCGCTGTTCCCCCATATGACGCTGCGCCAGAACCTGGAGTTCGCCGTGGAACAGCGGCCGCGCCTGGAGCGGCACCGCCGCGTCAACGAAATGATCGAGCGCTTCCGCCTTCAAGACGCCGCCGGACGCCGCCCGCACGAAGTTTCCGGGGGCCAGCGGCAGCGCTGCTCCATCGCGCGCGCGCTGATCGGATCCCCGCGCGTGCTGCTGCTCGACGAGCCGACGCAAGGCCTCGATGCTCCCCTGCGCGGCGAGTTCTACGAGATCCTGGAGCGCGTCCGCACCGATTTCAAAACGCCCATTCTTCTGGTGACGCACGATCTCGATGAGTGTTTTGAGATCGGCGAGGAGATGCTGGTGATGCGCGCGGGGCGCATCGTGCAAAGCGGCGCGCCCCGAAAAATTCTGGACCAACCGGCGAACCTGGATGTGGCGCGGCTGCTGGGGCGCTTCAATCTGCTTGCGGCCGAGATTCGCGCGCTCGATCCTGGCAGAAATTCGAGCCGCGTGCAGGTCGGCGAATATGAGCTCGACGGCCCGTATTTCCCCGGGCACCTGCGGGGGGACCGCGTGATGCTCTGCGTGCGTCCGGAGCAGCTTCGCGCCTGCGCCCGAAATGGCCGGCCCGCGGCGAATCAGATCCCGGTGGAACTGAAGCGCGTGATCGAGAAGCCCGAGGGCGTGCGCCTGGAATTCGCCGGTGGAATTCATGTGGACGTTTCGAGAGCGGAATATGAAGCCCGCCAGGACCAGCGCGAATGGCTGGTCGAATTCCCGCGCGACCTGCTGCGAATCCTTTAACCGATTGGCCGCGAATAAACGAATGAACGCAAATTCCTGCGGTGGATTCGCGTTAATTTGCGTCCATTCGCGGCGGCTCTTAACGTTTAATCGAAACGCGACGGCCGTCGCCGAATCCATTCGTTATGAAAACGACTCACCTGATCGGGCGCATCCTGTTCGGCGGATTCTTCCTTTACAGCGGCATTCATCACCTGACGAGCAAGCGCGAGATGGCGCAGTACGCCGGGTCCAAAAGCGTTCCCCTGCCGGACCGCGCGGTGGAACTGACCGGGATCATGCTGCTCATCGGCGGATCGAGCGTGCTGCTGGGTCTGAAGCCAAAGGTCGGCCTGGCCGCGATCGCCGCGTTTCTGGTGAGCATTTCGCCGGTGATGCACAACTTCTGGGCGAGTGAAGACCCCGGCGAGAAACAGAACCAGATGATCAATTTCATGAAGAACCTCGCACTGCTGGGAGGCGCGCTCGCGCTCACGGGCGCCGAGGAGCCGTGGCCCGCCAGCGTTCCGTTAAAAGGCCGCCAGCTCGCCCGGATCGGCAAGTCAATCACCAGAGCGCTCGCCGCTTAGTACGTTCGAACGCCAAGCGGGGCATCGGATCGCGGCGCGTCGCGGGCTCACGGGACTGTATCAGGTTCAAACCGAGGGTTGGTCGCCGGATGACGACCCATCGCGTTCGGATCTTGCGGAGATCCTCGGACGCATGGGACTAAAGTTGGTTCGAAAAAAGGCCCCGGTCGATGTTTTCGTGATCGACTACATCGAGCGGCCGTCCGCCAATTAGGCGGCTTTCTGGACTTTTCCGCTCTTGATGCAGTCAGTGCACACGCGCATGCGCCGGGCGGCGCCGTTGACCATCGCGCGGACGCTTTGCAGGTTCACATTCCAGCGCCGTTTGGTCACGTTGTGGGCGTGGCTGATCTTGTTCCCGAATTGCGGACCGCGCCCGCACACTTCGCACACTTTCGCCATACTTTGTTCAGTGTAGCACAGGCAAATCCGGGGTCGAAATCGTGTAGCTGCCGTCTTTGAACGCGATCGCCCGCACCTTGCCGTGCGGCCCGATCGGGCCCAGCGGTTTTCCGTTCAGCTTCACGATCAACCCGCCCGCGTTCCCGGTCCGCAGCGTCGCCGGGCGATCCGTTTCCACCGTGCGCACCTTCCCCGGTTCGATCAATCCCACCGCGAGCTTGTGGCCGTCTTCATCCGTGAACGAAATCCAGGCGGGCTCGCTTGCCCCGATCTCGATGTGCATGGCCGCAGGCCGCGGCGGCTCAACTGGAAGCGATGCCGGAGCCGGCGCGGGCGCAGCCACGGCCGGCGCGGGCGATTTCGCGATCACCGCTTCGGCCGGTCGCGCGGGCCACAATCGCCAGCTCACCGCGATGGCCGCGAGCCCCAACACGCCCGCAAGGACTGCGATGGTCCACCGGGGCATTCGTTTTTTTGCGGAGGGCGGCGCGGGCAGCGCCGCGGGCGAGATGCGCTCGATCTGATGCGCGGCCTGGTCGCAGAAATTTTCTACCGCGCCCAGCAGATTTCGAAAGCTCTGCTCGGTCGCGCCGGCCTGCGAGCGCAGATCGCCGATCATGGCCGAGTGCTGGTCCACCTTGCTTTCGACGCGCGCCAGCCGCTCCGCCAAGTCGCCCTCGCTTTCGCGCGCCGCGCGGCGGAACAGCTGCGAGCCGGAATCGGTCACCGCGCGCAGGTGTGAGCCGCCTTCTTCGGCCGCGCCGATCAAAACCTGCATCTCCTCGGTGATGCGTAACGCGTCGCGGCGCGAAAGACAGCGCCATTCGTCCGGCTCGGCGCCGCTTGCCTGGAACAGCCCGAAGCCGATCAGTTCGTCTTCCTCGATCGCGTCGGTGATATGCGCGAACTGCGCGATGGTGGCGCGGCGCAGTGAAGTGGTTCCGTCGAACGCCGCGTTAAACGCTACCACCTGCTCGGCCGTCACCGGTCCCACGTACTCCGCGGTGAAGTTCAGCGCTTCGTGATCGAAATCGAAACCCAGCCACTCGCCTTGGGAGGGATCCACTTTCACGTCCTCGGCGAGCATCAGGAAAAACTTGCGTGCTTCTTCCACCACGCTGGCCAGCTTGTGCAGCGGCACGCCGGCGCCGCTGCGGGCGAGCTCAACGCGAACGCGCAAGCGCGCCATTGCGGCCCCTCTGAAGCTCGGCCCGCAAGCGATCCGCCAGGTTCCCGCTCAACCGGTATTGAATCGCGGACTCGTCTTTGATCGCGCTGCGGCTTTCGACTCTCGCGAGGTAAGCCGCCGCCGATTCGTAATCCCTGCGCTCGACCGCTACCACCAGCAATCCCTGCCATCCGATGGTCGCCTCAGCGTTGATCTCCACCAGCTTCCTCGAATAACGCTCCACTCGCTCCAGATCGAATTTTTCGACAGCCAGCGCCACCAGATTCGCCAGCGCTTCTTCATTCGGCATCTGCTCCATCACGCGCAGATACGCGACTTCGGCTTCATCCAGGCGTCCCAGCAAATGCAGCGCGACCGCGCGTCCGAACCACGCGCTCCGGTCGTCGGCCGACTCAAAACACGCGAGCGCTTCGTTCACTCGATTCTGATCGAGCAGGCTCACACCCGCGCTTACCGCGTCGCCCGTCATCTCTTCCATCCTTTGATCCCGGCCTTCATCCGGTCAACAAAGCCCGACTCGACGGACGCGAAGGTCGGCGCAGGTAGGTTAGGTACTGGTCGTTCCATTTTAGGCACCACCATCTCCCATTTCGTTGGTCTGGACTCGGAAAGAATTTCCCAAGTGACTGGGAAACAAAGGTTTAATTTGTTAAAACTAGAAATTCTAGAGGTCCTAGACAGCGCAAGGTCGATTGTAACCGAGTTGGACGCTTGGGTCAATTACTTAGTGCGGTAGTACAGGGTATAATCCGGTTTAGGCGAAAAGTGGCATCGCGCAAAAATCCTGAAAACAAACCGGAACCCGCACAGGAGCCCATCATCGAGGCCGCCGAAAAAGCGACCCTGGTGATTCGCGGTCTTCAATCCCGGCTGCGCGGCCAGCCGTCCGAGCCCGCCGCAGAATCTTCCGATGACCTGGAGCGTCAATTGCAGCAATACTTTGCGACCTCGCTTGCCCCTTCCCAGCGCGCCCCCCTGCTGAACGATCTCCGCAACCGGATCATCGACCGCGTGGCCGATCGAATCCTGGCTCATTGGGAGCAGAACAACGCTCTTGAGAATGAGGTCATCGAGCGCTTGATCAACCGGGTACTCGAACGGCTGGGAGCTTCAGTACAGTAAGGCCTTGCGCGTCAGCCTGCCCGCTTAATACGCTCAAATCGTTCGCTCGAATTGCATGAACCCGTCTGTCCACGGTGCGCCGGAAATGGATCACCAGTATATCGACCGGCACTCGCTCGCCGAACGGTATCTGGAAAACGAGCTGCCGCCGGCCGAGCGCGCCTCCTTCGAGTCGCACTTGGTCGATTGCCAGGAGTGCCGGGACCGTCTGCTGCTGGCCGAGATGTTTCATACCCGGCAGACCGACGGTGTTCCTCCTCCGCCCGCCTCCAGGCTAGTCCTGCGCCTCAAGCCCTGGCAGCTTGCCGCGCTGGCGATCAGCGCATTGCTGCTGCTGGCGATTCCTGCGCTGGTGATTGCCGTTTTCCTGCGCTGACGGCGCTCCTTACGAGCCGCTGCTCGAGGTCGCGCACGCGCGTGCGATCCTCCACCAGACAATGGTGCCCCACGAAGCGCATATGATGATCGTGGACCCCGACCAGCCGCACGTTCAGCCACAGGCGCGACCCGTCCACGCGCTGTCCAGGCGCGTCGAACACCACTGTCCCGATCAGCAGCATCTGACTGTAGTGATTATGCACTTGGGCGTGCGACTCCGCCGGAAACATCTTGTACCACTCTTTTCCGGCGAGCTCGCGCGGCGCAAGGTTGAAGGTTCGCGCAAAGGACTGATTAACCGAGCCGAAGGTCCCATCCGCGCGCACCCAGGCGACGCCGGATTGCACGTGATCGATGGCGACCGTCTTAGCGTACAGCTCGTCATCGAGGGGTTTCTGCCGTTTCAGAACTCGGCGCAATGCGATGGTCAAAACCGTAGCCAAACCGAGCAAATACAGCCAGAACATTCGACGGACTCTCTCTCCAACTCTCATATCGTCCGCCGCCGCGATGGTATTAAGTAAGAGGATCGATCGAAAGGCGCGGTTAACTAATGAGCCCGCGATACTTCGCTTCCGTATATCCCGGAAACACAATGCCAAGCTGCCGATTGCCCAGATGGCGCGTGACCAGTTCGCCCAGCACGTCGCGAAAATCGGTGGTGAGATTCAGATCGCGGCCCTCGTAAAGCTGCTCTTCGGCCAATCCCGGCCAGTCGCCGTAAACCTTGCCGCCGCGAATGTCGCCGCCCAACGCCAGCATCACATTGGCGTGGCCGTGATCCGTCCCGCGATTACCGTTTTCGCGAGCCGTGCGGCCGAATTCGCTCATGGTGACCACGCTCACCTCCGCCATCCGGTCGCCGAGGTCCTGATAAAACGCCGCCAGCGCGTCGCCGAGATTCTGAAGCAGATTGGGAAGTTGTCCCTGGCTCGCCTTCTGCCCCACTTCGTTCACGTGCGTGTCCCATCCGCCGACGTCGGCAAAGGCGACCTCCAGCCCGACGTTCGACTTCACCAGTTGCGCGATCTGCCTCAGCGACTGTCCCAGCCGCCCACCGGGATACTTCGCGCCGTTTGCCGGCGTGTACGCCTGCCGCGCGATCGACTGCATCAGCTTCACCGCTTCGAACGTCTCCCGGCCGGTTCCGTTCAGGAATTTGTCGCTCGTGTTTTCATACATCGACTCGAAAACGGAGGACTCCTGGGAATCGCGCACCTGAAATTCGTTCAGGTTATTGATCGCGACCGCGTCGTTCTGGCCGCGCAGCGCGCGCGGAAGATCGGGAGTCATGCTCACCGCGCGCAGCGGCGATTTTGCGCCCGCCGGAATCGCCCGGTTCAACCATCCGTCGCCGGTCGCCTTGAATCCCGGCGTGCCCGATTCCATGTAATCCTGCGCGTCGAAGTGCGAGCGCGTCGGATCGGGCGACCCCACCGCCTGCACCACCGCCAGGCGCCCGGAATCATAGATCGGCTTCAGCGCTTTAAGCGCCGGGTGCAGCCCGAAAAACCCGTCCAGGTCGATGGCCGAATCGGGCGTTCCGTCGGGACGCGGCACGGCGATCGTCGGGCGCATTTCGTAGTAGCGAGGCTCACCGTGCGGCACGACGACGTTCAGCCCGTCCACGGCGCCGCGCTGAAAAATAGCCACCAGGATTTTCTTGCGCGGACTGGGAGCGTCAGAGGCATACAGCGCCCGCGACAGCCACGCCGGCGTCGACCCGACGCCCACCATCGCCATCGCCGAGTTTTTCAGGAAAATTCTACGATTCATCGAAACACCTCTTTAATGGCCGCTAATCAACGTGAATGCACGTGAATAAAAACATTCATGTTTATTCACATTTATTCACGGCCATCCTATCTTCTCTGGAAATCCGGCGAGCCCATCAGCAGGCCGGCCACAATGGCCGGCGCGGGCGCGTTCGGATTTTTCTCCTTCTGCTCTGCCAACGCTTTCGCGATCGCCTCACGCGTCTGCGGGGCCGCGTCGGTCGCAAGCAGCATCTTCGCCGCTTTTTGCGGATCTTCCAAGAACCGCGAATCATCCACCTTGGTCCCCGGCACCCGGTTCTGCGCCAGTTGGAGCGCGAAATTCATCCGCCCCAGCAGCGATGCCGAACTGACCCACTCCGCATTCGCGCTCGAATATCCCGTCGGCTCGATCTTGCGATACAGCGGCTCGCCCAATTGCGCCACCTGGTTGGCCAGCGGCATGGCGAAGTCGACTTCCGCGCCGGTGGCGCGCGCCGCGCTGGAGATCATCTCGAGCGGAGTTTTCACCTTGGCGCGATATGCGCCGGCCGAGAAGAATTCCTTCGATTCGAGCATGGTCCGCATTACCTCGCGCAAGTCGCCATGCGTGTCGCGAAAGGTTTTGGCCATGCGCTCGATCAATTGCGGCGGCGGATTGTCGGCGACAAACCGCTGCGCCAGCTCTTTCGAGATGAAGCGCGCAGTGGAAGGATGGTTCGCCAGGATGTCCAGAACCTTTTCGCCATCGTCGCGGCCGCCCCCGGCGGGAATCACCACGCCCAGCACGATCTTTTCGCCTTTATCGTGCATCCGGTCGTTGTAGAAAAATTCGCCGCCCCTCTGCGGGTTGCGGATGGTCCAGCCGGTGAAGCAGCGCGCGACTTCCGTCACGTCCTTCTGCGTATATCCACCGTCGACGCCCAGCGTGTGCAGCTCCATCATCTCGCGCGCGTAATTCTCGTTCAGTCCGCGCCGTGGAGCGTTCGCGTTCCGGCGCCGCTGCGATTCCGGAGCCACGCTCTGCCAGTTGTCCAGATAAAACAACATGGCCGGGCTCGTGGCCGTCGCTTCCAGCAGGCCGCGAAATTTTCCCAGCACGTGCGGCCGGATCGCCTCGCGCTCGTAGGTGGAGATCAGAAAACGGTCCGCGCCCTTGTCGAAATTGACGTTGAAGTGGTTGAACCAGAAATCAACCAGCTCCTCATCGAGCTGCCGGTTGCTGTAAATCGCCCGAAACAGCTTGGCCTGGACCAGGTCCGTGAGCACCACTTGCTGCGGATTGTTCACCTGCATCAGCTTGCGGCTCAGCGCCGCGGGCGCGACCGGGAGCAGCTGGTTGCGCAGCCCGGGCGGCATCGCGATTACCACATCGTCGATCTTTTCGGATGGGATCGAAGCGAGCACCTGGCGCTTCTGCTGCGGATTGCCGTTGCGGAGCGCGCGGATCTGGTCGCGCGACAGCAACTCGTCGAGTGGGACGATCGGCTCGACCACCTCCTCGCCGGCATTCACGTTTTTCTTGACCTTGATCCGGCTCAATTGCCGCTCGACCGCCGCGCGCGTCAGAGGGTCGGCCGGCAACGGCTCACGTCCCATCGCCACCGCGCGGATCAACTGCGGCGGCGGATAGGCCGCCACCGTTTCAGCCTGCGACATGCGCAGCGTTTCAAGCGGCGCCAGCTTGTTTTCGAGTTCCGGGTTCTCTTTGATCCGCTCGGGGTGAAGTTCGAGTTCGATCCACTTCTTCACGCCCATCTTCTTGACCGCCGCGAAATCGCCCGGCCGCGGTCCGAAGGTCAGCCGGTCGAGCGCGTGCACCGCCTGTTCGTCCTTCGACAACTTCTTCTTGAACAGGCCATAATCCGCGTCCGGCTTCTTCTTGGCCGCAAGCGTCGCGGCGCACAACAACACCGCGCCCAGCGGAACTAACTTGCGTCTCATATCTATTAAACGCGCCCGGAGGCAAAAAGTTGATCGGCAGTTTTGAGCAGGAAGCGATCCGTCATTCCCGCGATATAATCGCATACCAGGCGATGCGGCGGGGCTCCGGCAAATTCTTCTAAGTAATTTTCCGGCAGCAATTTAGGATTGCGCAGGAAGGCTTCGAATACCGCCCCGACCCGCGCCACCGACTGGTACCGCGCCCGCTCGAGTTCTGCCGATGCGTACACGGTTCGGTGCAGAAATCGCTTGAGTTCGGCGCTTCCCGCCGCGGTTTCCGCAGTGAAGCGCACCAGACGCGACGGATGGCGGCGGACCGCGTCGAGGTCTGCAATTTCCGCCGCGGCCCCAAGAGTTCCCTCGATCAATCCCGTCACCATCCAGTCGATCAGCCCGCGCACCACCACCTGCGCACGGACTCGCTCGGAAGCGCCGGGGAACTGCATCGCCGCGGCTCCCTCGAGCTCGCGAAATTTTTCCACCTCGCGCGCCGCGTCGAGCCGGATCAATCCCGCCCCGTAACCGTCGTCGAGATCGGCCGCGTTGTAGGCGATTTCGTCGCACAGGTCGATCAACTGCGCCTCGAGCGGCGGACGCAGATCCGGCAGATATTCCTCCGGCGCCGCATCGCTTGAGTGCTTCACAATGCCTTCGCGCACCTCGAACGTCAGGTTCAGTCCGGGGAAGCGCGGGTAGGGATTTTCGAACGATTCAACGATGCGCAGCGCGTGCAGATTGTGTTCGAAGCGATCGCCGTGCTCGCGCATGCGCCGGTCGAGTTCGGCTTCGCCGGCATGACCGAAGGGAGGGTGCCCGATGTCGTGAGCGAGCGCGAGCGCCTCGGTGAAATCCTCATCCAGGCCGAGCACGCGCGCCACCGTCCGCGCGATCTGCGAAACCTCGATGGTGTGCGTCAGCCGATTGCGGAAATGATCGGAGAGGCCGGTGGCGAAAACCTGAGTCTTGTTTTCCAGACGCCGGAACGCGCGCGCGTGCACGATGCGGTCGCGGTCGCGCTGAAATTCGTCGCGATAGGGATGCGCGGGTTCGGGATAGCGCCGTCCGCGCGAGCATTCCAGTGGAAAACGGAGCCGCGCGAGCGGCGCGCTATTTTTGCTGCTGCTGGGCAATGTCGCCAAGCGACTGGACCGCGGCGCGGCTGACGGCCGTGCGGTCCGCGCGAAGCGGCTCCAGCATCTTGCGCGCTTCGTCCGGTTTGGTCTTCGCAATCACGTTGGCCAGCTCGATGGTGGCCTCATCCTTGGAGACGGTCACGGTCGGGTGAGCGATGTACTCGCGCAGCAGCTTTTCGGCCTCATCCGTCTTGCCATCCGCGGCATACGCCTGCGCCAGCGCGACTCCAGCCATCGAGGCGTACGGCGCCGGCGCCGAATCCATCACGTCCTTGTAGCGCTTTTCGGCTTCAGCCAGGTTGCCCTTGTCGTTGGCGGCCGAAGCCAGGTACATCTCCGCGATGGCGCCTTCCTGCGTGCCGTGGTACTTGGTCGCGACATCGGTAAACGCCTTCTGCCACGCCTGATCCTTCTCTTGCTGTGTGGCGAAGTTGAGCATCCCCGGTTGCGGATTCGCACCCACGCCGGCGTTATCGATGCGCAGCGCCGCGCCCAGCGCGTCTTCGCGAACGTTCGCCTGGTGACGCACATAATAGAAAATGCCCGCCGCCACCAGCACCACAGCCAGCGCGACCGAGCCGTACCGGGTCACTTCGGTCCGGTGTTCGCCCATCCAATCCCAGATAGAGGTGACTTCCTGGGCAAATTTGTCGCTCTTGAGATTTTTTCTGGTTTTTCGATCCACGAAACGCTCCGGAACCTTTATCTTAGCATCAGGACGCGGCGCTCATTCCGCGCGCGATGCCGTTCTCGATCCCGCCGGCCGCAATTGCGCTTCTTCCAGGCGCCTGGTTTCCTGCCAGGTGAAGATCATGCGATCGATCACGGTCAGGTTCGACAGCACCGCGATCACCCACAGCACCGCGGCCATCCGGTCGAACAGCGCGCCGATGATCAGCAGCACCACGCGCTCGGGCCGCTCCATGAATCCGACCTTGCATTGCGGAATGGTGTTCTCCGCGCGCGCCCGCGTGTAGCTGACCATCACCGACCCGGTCATCACGATGGCCGTCAGGACTACATAGCCGAAGCGGTTGATCGACCCGTACCACACCAGCAATCCGACCAGCAGCGCAAGATCCGAGTAGCGGTCGAGCACCGAATCGAAGAATCCGCCGAAGCGCGTCACGCGATTGGTCTCGCGCGCCACGCGCCCGTCCACCATGTCGAACAGTCCCGCGCCGATGATCACCGCGCCGGCCCAACGGAACTGATGCACCGCGAGCAGCGTCGCCGCCCCCATGTTGATCACCAGGCCGATAAAGGTCAGGACGTTGGGATGAATCCGTGACAGCGCCAGCCCGCGCACGATCCAGTGAATGATTTTGCCGAAAACGATGCCGATGCCGCGCGTGTACGTCATCTATCCGCCCGCCTGATGGATGGTGGTCAATTCGATGATCTCCATCTCCCGCACTCCGCCTGGAATCTGAATCTTGACAGAATCCCCAACCTGTTTCCCCAGCAGCCCGCGCCCGATCGGCGAACTGGTGGAGATCAATCCTTTGGCGACATTCACGTCCTCGCTGGTTACCAGTTTGTAACGGATGCGCTCATCTTTGTCGATGTCCAGGACCACCACCGTCGAGCCCAGTCCTACGCGGTCATGAGGGATCTGGGTCATGTCGACCATGGAGATCTCGCGCAGGCGCGTTTTCAATTGCGAAAGGCGCGCATCGACAAAGCGCTGGCGCTCTTTGGCAGCGTGATACTCAGCGTTTTCACTGAGATCGCCGTGGGCGCGGGCCTTGAGGATTTCCCGGGGAAGCTCGATACGCAGCTCATTCTCGAGCGCGGCGATTTCTTCCTGAAGCCTCCGCTTGAGCTCTTCCATCTTCCGATTGGATTATACCTCGGAAGGGCGTCATGGCAGTCGGTCGTCGGGGATGGTGCCGCCGCGCACGAACCCAGGGGATTTTTCAGGAGAACTTACCTGCCAAACACTTTTTGCCGCATGTCTGGCCAGAATTCCTTGAGCACGTTGAATCCGGCGTCGCTTACCACGCCGATGCCGAATTTCACAAAGGTGGTGCCCACGCCCCGGTTCACCTGCGGATAGTAGAAATTGGAGATTCCCGCCGCCAGCAGGTTGCCTTCGATTTCGGAGTTGTTGAAGCGCCACGCGCCGGCATCGGTCCGGGTCACCAGAACGCGCGTCAGCGCATATCCGATGCGGTGCAATTTGGTCCCTTCGCCCAGGCGGAAAAAGCGAGGGTCTTCGTGCAGCATGACGGGAAAAAGGCCCTCGGAAAAATACGTGCTGATAGTGGCATCGGCGAAAGTCACCGCGTAACGTTGCGCGTAGCCGGCCGCGCCTTGCCCGAACGCGTACTCGTTTTCTTTTTGATAAACCGCCGCGTACAGGCCGGTGATCGCCCAATTAAAAGGGTCGAAACTATCGTGCGTGGCGATTAACAATTTTCCTCCGACGGTGAGCGGCTCGTAGGTCTTCTGCGGCTCGTCGACGGTCGCATAGTTGGGCACGACACCGAGGATGTGGTTGTCATCCCACTGCTTCAAGGGCATCGCCGCTGTAGTACCGTCCGGCGCGGGATCGGCTGCTTCGGAAGATGTCTGAGCTGCCGCCGCGACGGCGAAAATCAAGGCGGTCAGCAGGAAACGCATCATTGTCATGACGAGTAAGCGAGATTCAGGGGTACACCGATTATTTTGAAAGTTCGCGGCGCATATTTTCAAGCGACTGTTGCACCGAAGCATTCGCCGGCCAAAGCGCGGTCGCGGGGTCGAGCGCCGGCTGCGTGATGCCTGAAAACAGCGGCACCAGCTCCGGATCGCGCCATCCCCGCCGCGCCTCTTCGAGCATGATCTCGATGGCGTGCTGGTGCGAAAACGCCGGTTTATAAGGGCGCGCCGTGGTGAGCGCGTCATAAATATCGGCTACCTGGAGAATCCGCGCGAGCAGCGGGATATCCTCGCCCGCAAGCCCATCCGGATAACCGCTGCCGTCCCAGCGCTCGTGATGGCTGCGAATGATCGGCAGCACCGGAGCGAGCGTCTTCATGGGACGGCAGATTTCCTCGCCGCGAATGGTGTGCTGCCGCATGATCTGCCATTCCTCTTCACTCAATAACCCGCGCTTGAACAAAATTACGTCGGGAATGCTGATCTTTCCGACGTCATGCAGAAATCCGCCGCGATACAGCGCGAGCTGATCCGCTTTCGAGAGCCCCAACGCCTGCCCCAGCGCAATGCTGTAAGCTGCCAGCCGCTCGCAATGCAAGCCGGTGTATTGATCGCGATGCTCCACCGACTGCGCGAGTGCGAACAGGATGGTCTCGGCCTCTTCAAGCGAATCGACCAAGGCCTTGTTGCGCAGCATCGCGCGGATGCGCGTGCGCACCAGCGTGGGCTGAAGCGGCTTGATCAGGAATTCGTCGGCGCCCGATTCGATTCCCATAATTTCGTTTTCCGGACCCTGGACGCTGGTGACCATCAAAATAGGGATGAGTTGGGTGCGCCGTTCGTTTTTGAGCATGCGGCAGAAATCCGGCCCGCTCATTTCGGGCATCATCAGGTCGACTACCACCAGGTCCACTTTGTCGCGTTCAAGGATGTTCAACGCGGCCGAGGGCCGCTTGGCTTCGAGAATACGATAGTTGGCCGTTTTAAGCATCGCCTTGAGCAGGCGACGATTCAGGTCGATATCGTCGACGATCAGAATGGTAGGAGCCTGGGCCGCATCTTCAAGAACGTTTTCCCATTTGGGCTGCTGAATATCCGGGCGCAGAACCACCAGTTCTTTTGACGGCGCTCTCTTAGGGTGATTCGACACGATGCCCTAAGTACTTCATCGGTCGAACCTTAGCAAAGAATTAGGCCAGCGGGGTTATGAAAAAAATAGGCATCAGCGAAGAAATCGGCCCAGACATACTCTGGGGTTTCGGCAACATTCGGCACGCCTCCGGACTGGTCGAGGCGTCCTCGCGCCGGCGTTGCCCCGAGAGCGCCTTCTGAACGTTGCCGTTATAGCGATTAGGCAGTTGTTTCAGTAATTTAGCACCTGCTCTGAGGCTCTCGCGGGACCGGGGGGTTCTTGAATGATTAGACAAGAAAAACCGCGCCCACGATCATTGGATCGGCAGCCGTCGGAAGGCGCCGCGATCAAGTAAAATGATCTCGAAGGGTGAAACGGGTTTGGCACGCCCAAGTGGAGGAATATGACAAAACGGCGGGCCTTTTTAAGGCAACTCGGCGGTATAGGCGCGCTCGCCGCGCCCGCGGTGGCGCAGCCGGCGCCCCCGGCGCTCGATCTCAGAGGCTTGATCCCGCCCGGTCTGGCCGGCAACGATCGACTGATGCAGGCGCTCCAATTGCGCGTCTCTACGGCGATGCAGGACACAATGGCCGGCCCCGTGGCGAATCTCAGCAACGGCGATGCGGACCTGTACCCCGATCACGCGGGCACCTTCACGAAAGCGCTGCCGCATGACGTTTATGGCCGCGTCAACCCGGCGGCCTTCGCGAGCTTTCAAAACGCGCTCCAGAGCGGAGAATTCAGCGATTTCGAAAAAATCGTCATGGGCGGCACGCGGACGCTCAATGGTCCACAGGGCGGCCTGGCGTTCGATCTTGCCATGAAGGACAACTCGCAGTTCGGTCCGCCGCAGGTTCCGCCCGCCCCTAAGCTGGCGAGCGACCAGACCGCGACCGAACTGGTGGAACATTATTGGGCTTCGCTGCTGCGCGATGTTCCTTTCACCGAATACTCGTCGAACGCGCTGGCCGCGCTCGCCGCCGCCGAGCTCGGCTCGCAAGTCTCTTATACCGGCCCTAGAAATCCATCCGGCGCGGTAACGACGGATTTGCTGTTTCGCGGCGGGTTCCCGGGCGAAACGGCGGGTCCTTATCTCTCACAATTCCTGCTGCAGCCGACGTTCCTCGGCTCGCAGCCGATCACGCAGCAGCAGTGGACCTACGTTCCCGGCATCGACTATGCCACGGACTTCTCCTCCTGGCTGCAGGTTCAGAACGGCATCGATACCGGGTTGCGCAATCAGATGGACCCCGTGTATCGCTATCGCCGCAACGGCCGCGACCTGAGCAGTCTTACCCACATGGACGTGCTGTTCCAGGAATATCTCGTCGCGTGCATGGTGCTGGCTGCAAGCATTAATCCGGCGGCTCCCGGCAGCTTCGCGTTCGGAGGCGCACCGCTCAATCCCGGCAATCCTTACAACAGTTCGCTGACCCAGAACGGATTTGGAACCTTCGGCGGACCGGATATCGCAGCGGCCATTGAAGAAGTCGCCGTCAAGGCGCTCAACGCGGTGTGGTATCAGAAATGGTTCGTGCATCTGCGCCCGCGGCCCGAGGCGATCGGCGGGCTCGTGCACCTGATCATGACCGGCCAGCAGGACGTAACCGACGCGCGCCTGAGCAGCGTGGTGCTCAACTCGCAGGCGCTTGCGCAGAGCTATAAGAAATTCGGGACTTATCTTCTGGCCCAGGCGTTCCCGGAAGGCTCACCCGCGCATCCCGCTTATCCCACCGGCCACGGGACGGTCGCCGGGGCGTGCATCACGGTGCTGAAGTTCTTTTACGACGGGAGCTTCGTCATTCCCAATCCGGTGGTTGCGTCGGCGGACGGATCGGCGCTGCTGCCTTACACCGGCGCGGATGCGGGCCAGCTCACGGTCAACGGAGAGCTGAACAAGCTCGGCCACAACGTCAGCTTCGGCCACGGAATCCACGCCGGGATTCATTGGCGCAGCGATACAGACACGTCCTTACTGCTGGGAGAAGCCGTGGCGCTCAGCTACCTGCACGACAAAGCGCGCACGTATAACGAGCCGTTCACGGTGAACATCACCAAACTCGACGGCACGACCGCGACGATCACCAACCAGGGCACTTCCTGACGCGACCGTTTACCGCTCCAGCAGCCAGGCGCAATCCTGGTAACGGCTCGCGCCGCCGTCGTTTACCGTGTATCGAGACCCGTTTTTCCACAAACTAACGCCGGCGTGATCGCCGTCTTTGCGCAAAACGTAGAAATTGATATCCACTTGCGCCAGCCACTGCTTGTCGTTCTTGAAATTGCGCGCGACCCGTTTCAGCGCGTCCAGGCCCGCGTCTTTGGGCGACATTCCGTGGCGCATGTTTTCGATGATCGTGTGCGCGCCCGCCACACGAATGTTCTCCTCGCCGCGTCCGGTCGATCCCGCGGCGCCGATGTCCTGATCGACGTACAATCCCGCGCCGATGATGGGCGAATCGCCCACGCGGCCCGGGATCTTCCACGCCATCCCGCTGGTGGTGGTGACTCCCGACATCTCGCCTTTGTCGTTCAGCGCCATGCAGGTGATCGTGCCGGTGGTGGGATGCATGGCCAGATTCCACGCCCATTCGAGCGTTTTGTCGTCGGCGTTGGGGAAGACTTTCTTGAGCGACGCGATGGGCGGCTTTTGCGGGCCGCTGTCGAGACCCGGACCCCAGTTGGAACGCCCATCGCGATTGCGCAGCGCCTGTTTCCATACCAGCCACGCCAGTCGCGATTTCTCCGTCTGCAAGCTCTCCGTGGGAAATCCCATAGCGACGGCGAAGCGGTCCGCGCCTTCGCCCGCCAGCATCACGTGATCGCTCTGCTCCATCACCAGCTTGGCTATTTTCGACGGCGTGCGGCACCCGCGAATGGCCGCGACTGCTCCGCAACGCCGCGTCGGACCGTGCATCACGCTCGCGTCGAGTTCGGTGACGCCGTCCTCGTTGGGAAGCCCCCCGTAGCCGACCGAGGTGTCCTCCGGATCGAGCTCCTGAATGTTGACCCCCGCGATCACCGCGTCGAGCGTGTCGGCGCCCTGCTTCATCACATCCATGGCGCGTTGGGTGGCGCGGATTCCGGTGCTGCTCGATACGCAGATCATTTTAGGAGACGCCGCATGGGACTGGCCGGCGGCCAGCGCGGCGCCGGTAACGAGCACGTTTCGCCGAGTAAGCATGAGAACATCTTATTCCGCCAGCTCGCGGTCGAGCCACGCCAGGTACGAATCGGAGCCGTCGACCACCGTAAGCGCCAGCAACTCCGGAACTTCGTAGGAATGAATCGCGGCGATCTCCGCGCGGATTTTCGGAAATAAATCCCGGCGCGTTTTGATGACCAGCAGCAGCTCCGAGGCATCCTCGATCGCATTCTTCCAGCGATAAATGCTGCGGATTTTTCCCGAAATGTTCACGCACGCAGCCAGTCTTTTTTCCACCAGGTGCCGCGCGATCCGCTCGGCTTGCTGTTCCGAGTCGCAGGTGCTCAGCACGATGATTTTGTCGGTCATCTGAGCACCAGGATAGTACAATGGGCGGCGAATGCCGGTTTTCGATGACGTGCGGCTGGCTGTGCGCCTGATGCGCCGCGCCCCCGCCGCGACGGCGCAAGCGTTTCTCTTGGCGCGGGTGCGATCGAGAAATCGGATTTCATGGTCGTGAAGACCACGCGGCCCGCAGGTGAGGTGGGACAGGCGATCCGGCGCGCGATCGCGTCGATCGATCCCAATCAGCCGGTGTTCTTGAGCGTATCGATGAGCGATCTGATCGCGGATTCCGTTGCGGACCGGCGCTTCGTCCTGACTTTGCTGGCGATCACGGCAGCGCTCGCTCTGCTGCTCGCCGTCGCCGGAGTTTACGGTGTAATTTCTTATACGATTGCGCGGCGAACGCAGGAAATCGGGATTCGAATCGCGGTGGGCGCGGCGCCGCGCGACGTTTTCGCGCTGATTTTCAGCCAGGGTTTTCGAATTGTCGCGCTGGGACTGGCGCTCGGCCTGGGAGCCGCGTGGGTCGCGTTGAGAGCGCTGGCGAGCGTTGTTTCCGGCATCAACGGAATTCGCCGCTCACGTGTCGATCGCGGCGGGGATGGTCGCCATCATCGCCGCGATCGCGTGCTGGGTTCCTGCGGCGCGGGCGAGCGCCACGGACCCGAGGGAGACGCTGCGGGAAGAATAGAGCGGTCACCCATGAGATTGCGATAAACGGGTTCACGCAGAGATCACTCCGTAATATGATGAAGGCAATGTCCAAGACTCTTCTGAAGCACTCCAGCGCCGCGTTCGCCCTGGCGGCCATGATCCAGATTCCCGGTGCGAACGCGCAAGGCCGGCAAGGCCAGCAGGCTCAGCCGCAAGCGCAGGCGCCCCAGCGATCGGCTCCCGCGCCGCAACCCGCGCCCGGCGGACGCGGACGGGGAGGCGTTCCCGGTCCCGGCCCAGCGATCGGCGGCGATATCGACGAAACTCCGGTGGTGACGCATCATTCCATCAACGTCGGCGGCCAGACGATCAAATATACGGCGACGGTCGCCGAGATGCCGCTCATGAATTCCTCCGGCGAGACCGAAGCGCACATCTTTTATATGGCGTATACGCTCGACGGCGCCGATCCCGCCAAGCGCCCGCTGACGTTCAGCTTCAATGGAGGTCCCGGGTCGGCATCGATGTGGGTGCACATGGGCGGATTCGGTCCGCGCAGCCCGAAACTGATGCCCGACGGCGGCATGCCGGCTCCTCCGTTCCAGATGAAAGACAACCAGGACACGTGGCTGGATAAAACCGACCTCGTGTTCATCGATCCCGTGGGCACCGGCTACAGCCGCGCCAAAACCGTGGAGATCGCGCGGCGCATGAACAGCGTTTCGGGCGACATTCAATCGGTGGGCGAGTTCATCCGCATGTACATCACGCGCAACAATCGCGAGCTTTCGCCGCTGTTCATCGCGGGCGAAAGCTACGGCACCTTCCGCACCGCGGGGCTCGCCGGTTACCTGATCGATCGCGGCATCGCGTTCAACGGAATCGTGCTGGTGGGCACCACGCTGAATCTCGAAACCATCTGGAGCCGCAGCGACGACCTGGTGTATCAGCTCGAGTTTCCTACCTATTGCGCCGACGCTTATTACCACAAGAAGGTCGCGCCGGATCTTCAGAAGAAACCGCTGCAAACGTTCCTCAAGGAAGCTGAGAGCTTCGCCATGGGCGAATACGCGGTCGCGCTGGGCAAGGGGGATGAGCTGCCACCAGCGGAGCGCAAGGCGGTGCTCGACAAGCTGGTGCGCTACACCGGCCTCGACGCACATTATCTCGAAGAAACCAACCTGCGCTGGGATGTCGCGCACTTCACGCGGGAGCTGATGCGCAATGAGCACGAAACCATCGGCCGCTACGACGGCCGCCTGATGGGTCCGTCAGCGATGAATACCGGGGAGACCAGCGAATTCGACCCGTCGAGCACGCTGATCACGCCGCCGTTCACCGCGATCTTCACCGACTACATCCGCACCGAGCTGGGCTACAAAACCGACATGTTCTATTATCCGAGCGGCGGAATTCAGCCCTGGGATTACCAGGTGCAGAACGGATTCGGCGACACTACCGCGCTGCTGCGCAATGCCATGACCAAGAACCCGTATATGAAGGTGATGATCGCCGCGGGCTATTTCGACCTGGCGACTCCGTATTACGCGGTCGAATACACGTTCAACCACATGGGCCTGAATCCGCAGATGCACAAAAACATCACCTGGGACTTTTACCAGGCCGGCCACATGCTGTACATCGACAGCGATTCGCACGCCAAGCTGAAGCATGATTTCGGCGAGTTTATGACCAGCGCAATTCCCAAGACGGAATAGCGCCGCAACGGGGCGGCGATTATTGCGAGCTGACCGGGTTCGACGCGCCTCTGATGTTCAACAAAGTGACCGTCACCCCGGTCAAATCATTGGGATTTCCTGTAATCGCAAATGGCACGCTGAGGGTAAATTCGCTCCCCGTCGCGTAGGAAGACGAATTGGAATAGTACGCCTGGAATTGCGGGCTGACCGAAACCGTGATGTCGTTGGTGGTGATGCTCGCATTGCTGCTGAGCGAGAAATTGAACGTGCCACTCTCGACATTTTCGGCGGACGAATAGCCGGTGATCACCACGGTGACCCCGCCCGGCGTCTGATTCAGCGTCACGCTCGAAATGAACGGCACGGTCGGTTGATTGGTGATGGCCTGCGTGGCCACCGAATTGGCCGTCTGCGGCGCGGTGACGTTCGCCACCAGGGTGATCGTCCCGGCGATACTACCGGTGCTGAAGGTGATGTTCGGCGCACCCGAAAAATTCGCCTGCGTGGAGCCGGCGGGAATCGTGAAATTCACCGTGTTCGACGCGTTCGAAAACTGAATGCTGTTATCCGTCCCGCTCTCGAACGACGCGAACGTCAGAGTGACGTTGCCGTCGATCTCGTCGGGATACGCGGACGCGACCGTAATCGTCATCGCGGGCTGCTGAAGATAGCCGGTGGACGTGGGACTGAGATTGATGGCGAGCGCGGGCAGCGGCTGTCCGCTTTGCTGCGGATGCACGATACTCCGGCTCTCCCGTCCCGCGCGCGGGACTTCGAGAATCGCGCCCGACACTGCGTCCACCAGCTTCACCGGACCGATATCCGAGCTGGTGAGCCGGAAGACCGCGGCCCCGAGACTAAAAACGCCGCCGGGCGTGCATTGGCAATCGAGAACCGCAGCCGCGTGAGACGCGGCATCGATCGAATAAATTGTCCCATCGCGGTCCGCAAGCACGATTTTCCGATTGTCGAAGGAGATCCCCAGACCAGCGGCCGAAAACGATCCCGGATACAGCATCGCCGATCCGGATGCGCTGGCCGAGAGAAGCCCGGTCGACGTTGCGATCGCAAGATTCGAATTTCCCCCGAAAAACGTCAGCGCTTCGGCATCGCTTCCCTCGTAAACCTGGTGCATCGCGCCGTCCGGACTCCACTCCTCGACGCCTTCAGCCGAAGCCGCCGCCACCCATTGACCATCGTCGCTCACGGCGAGCGCGCCCGGCGGCGCAATCGATAACGAAAGCTGCCGAACCACCGGGGACCCCGGCAATCCGGAGACGATTTCCAACTGGCCGGCTGCCGGATACCACTCGGCCGCGGACGACCCGCGCGGGCTCACCACGATCCGGTCCGGGTTGGAGGGCACTGCGAGCGGAATCGCCGATGTTCCCGGCACGATCAGCAAAACCGCGCCCGACCCGGCGTCGCTCGCCAACACATAATCCTGGCTCGGCGAAACCGCGATGTTCGCCAGCCTGTGCCCGACGTTCACCGGCGGACCCAACACCGCCGCGCCCGCCAACCCGTTCATGGGACGAATCGCGCTTCCCTGCGGCAGCCATCCGAGCAGGGGAGCCGTAACCTGCGCGCACGCCGATGCCGCCAGCACCAGCGCGATCGCGGCGAGCCTCATTGCGGCCCTCCCACCACCGGCGTGCCTGGAGTCGCGGTGAGCACGTTCGGATTGCGGCCGGGTTTGAGCTCCTTGGCTGCGACAATTCCCCCCGCGACTGCCACCAGCACCAGCCCGGCCAGAAGCCAGGTGCGCGTGGAGATCCCCAACACGCCGCCGCGGTGGCTTCCCTTCACGCTCACCTGGGCGATGGTCGCCGTGCCGGTCTTGCCTTCCGACGACGCGGTGAGGTGAATGTTGAACGGACCCGGAATCCGGTTCAGCCGCAGACCGGTCAGCGTCACGCGCCCGTGCGCGTCGGTGGTGGTGCGGAAAACTTTGCTGCCGTTCTCAAACGTGCCGCCCGGCCCGTCACTTGGAAGAGTGAACTCGACTGAGGCGCCGTCCACCGGACTGCCTTTTTCGTCCTCGACCTCGATGACCGGTTCGGTGTGGACCTTCTGCTTGATGTACTGCCGCGCGCCGTTGCCTGAAAGAACAGCGATGCGCAGCGCGTTCTGCTGCGCGTTGACCAGGTTGGTGAGAAGAAGAGATATCAGAAAAATGGCTTGCGCCTTCATGTAATAGTCCAGACCCCCGGACGCCATGCGCCCGCGCGAAGTTCCTATCGTAAAACTTTAGCACGCCGCCGCGGCATTCCCGCGGGACCCGATAAACTGAGACCCGATAAACTGAAACGTGGAACAGATTGCCCTCAACTGGGGCGCCGAGCCAAACCTGTACTCGGTGAGCGAACTCACCGCGGCGATGCGCGACGCGCTCGCGCGCGAGTTCAGCGATATCTGGGTCTCCGGCGAGATTTCCGGCACCAAGCTCCCCGCGAGCGGCCATTACTATTTCACATTGAAGGACGAATCCGCGCAGCTTCGGTGCGTGTGTTACCGCATGACCGCGCGGTATCTCAAGTTCAAGCCGCAGGACGGGATCGCCGTGCTGGCGCGCGGGCGCATCGACGTCTACGACGCGCGCGGCGAGGTGCAGTTGATCATCGACGCGCTGGAGCCGCAAGGCCACGGCGCCTTGCAGCTCGCCTTCGAGCAGCTGAAAAAGAAGCTCGCCCTGGAGGGCCTGTTCGAGCCCTCCCGAAAACGGCCCATTCCGGCGATGCCGCGGCGCATCGGCATCGTGACCTCGCCTTCCGGCGCGGTGATTCGCGACATGCTCAATGTCCTCGAGCGCCGCTTCCCCGGCCGCCACGTTCGCCTTTATCCCGCGCAGGTGCAGGGCGACGGAGCGGTGGAGCAAGTGACCGCGGGCCTCGAATATTTCAGCCGCTCGGGTTGGGCGGACGTGGTGATCGTGGCGCGCGGCGGAGGCTCGCTCGAAGATCTGTGGACGTTCAACGAAGAATCCGTCGCGCGAGCGATCGCCGCCTCCGCGGTTCCGGTGATCTCCGCGGTGGGGCACGAGACAGATTTCACCATCGCCGATTTCGTCGCCGATCTGCGCGCCGCCACGCCGTCGGCCGCGGCCGAGTTGGTGATCGTGACGCGGCAAAGCGTGGAGGACCGTGTGGAGGGCTGCGAGATCAAGCTCCGGCAGGCGATGCGGCTGCATCTGGCGCTGCTCGCCCGGCGCTTCCACACGCTGGCGGTCGATCAGGCGCGGCTGCACCGGGCGATCGGCAAGCAGATGCAGAAAGTGGACGAGCTCGACTATCGCCTGCGAGAGCGATGGCGGGACTCCATCGGCGCGCGGCGCCGCGTTGTCGATTCCCTCGCCGCGCGGATCGCGCAACTGGACGTGCGGCTGCGCTTCGCGCGGGTCCGCCAGCGCCTGGATGCATGCCAAGCCTCACTCGAGCAGAAAATGCGGCTCAAGTTGAGTGCGGCGCGTGGTTCGCGGGCGGAACTCGACGCGCATCTGCGTCAGCTGAGCCCGCTGAAGACGCTCGAACGCGGCTACGCGATCGTGCAACACGATGGCAAAGTGGTGAAGTCGCCCCAGGATGCGCCCGCCGGTTCCGAGCTTACGATTCGCGTGAGAGATGGTGGTCTCACCGCGGTCGTTCAGAAGGCCGAGCCTCCGGAATCTGCCTGAACCGGGGATCCGTTACCCCATCAGTATTTTCAACTGTTGGAACACCAGAATCACCGCCGGTCCCAGCGTCACCAGCACGACTGACGGGAAGATCAGGAAGAACACCGGGAAAATCAGCTTCACCGCAACCTTTCGCGCCCGCTCCTGCGCGGTCTGCCGGAAACGGATGCGCAGGTAGCGCGCGTGCGTCTTGAGCGCCGGCCCCAGGCTGGTTCCAAAACGGTCCGTGTCGATCAGCAGGTTGGCGAATTTTCGCAGTTCCAGGTCGCGGCTGCGATCCACGAAGTTCTTGAGCGCTTCGGTCCGCGTGGTGTTGGCGCGCAGTTCCAGTTGAAGCTGGGTGAACTCCGCCGCCAGGTCGGGATAGGTGCCGCGCAGTCCGCGGCTGGTGTCCAGGATCGCCGCATCGAGGCCCTGTCCCGCTTCGATGGCGAGCACCAGCAGGTCGAGCGCCGCCGGCAATCCGCGCCGGAGCCGCGCGACCCGGTGCTGTGCCATGCGCTCCAGCACCCGGTCCGGCAGCATATATCCGAACGCTACTCCGCACACCGCCGGAATGAACGCAGACATGGATCCAGATCCGAATGTCAGCGATAGCCACGTTGCCAGCGCGCACAGCGCTAACGCCGAGGCGATTTTGATTCCGCCGAAAATGTAAATGGCCGAAGGCCACCGGAACCCGGCGGCCACCAGGTCCTGCTGGATGGCCGGATTTCGCGTGACGCCCGGCATCGCTTCGCCGATGCGCCGGAAGATTCCCGCCACGGCCGCCTGGGCCGCCGGCAGGTCGTGCGGATCGCGCGCGATCTGGGCTGGAATCGCCGCCGCCGCCCCGTCGTCGCGCAAAGGCCGCAGCACAAATACGTAGCCGCACACTCCCGTCGCGCCCAGCGTGAACAGGAAGAACAGGATCAGCAGCTCGGCGAGGCTCATATCTTGATGTCCACGATCTTGCGGATCGCCAGGTGCGCCAGCACCAGGCACAGGACCGCCGCCGTGATCAGCGTCTTTCCGTTGGGATGGTTGAAAAGCACCTGCATGTAGCCCGGACTGACGATCATCATCATCAGCGCGATGGCGATGGGCAGCACCGTGAGGATCGCGCCGGTTAATTTTCCGTGCGCCGCGAGCGACCGTACCTCGCCTTGCAGCGCGACCGCCTCGCGCATATTCTCCGCCAACCCGCTCAGCACCTCGCTCAGCTTGCCTCCCGTGCGCGAGTGGAGTTGCACCGCCGAGATGAACAGGTTCACCTCGAGCAGCGGCATGCGGCGCCCCAGGTTGTCGAGCGCCCGCGGCCATCCCATCCCCAGGTTGGCCTCCGCAGCTGTCTTCCGCATCTCCACCGAAACCGGCGGCAGTGTCTCGCCCGCGATCATCTCCATGGAGGCCGAAAGCGGGTAGCCGGCCCGCAGCGCCCGCGCGAGCGAATCCATCACATCGGGAAAGTTTTCACG
>Ga0335077_10001250_pt1 | contig 29953 bp, 29 predicted proteins | sample Lox_Sample_31_FD_207151 | JGI IMG/M metagenome (GOLD analysis project Ga0335077, IMG submission 207151) | Soil microbial communities from Loxahatchee National Wildlife Refuge, Florida, United States - Lox_Sample_3.1 | ecosystem: Environmental > Terrestrial > Soil > Wetlands | place: USA... | reverse complement strand
CGAGTAAGCGGAACCGACCTGCACAACGGCCGAAGACGCAACTACAGCAGAGGTCGGCGTGATGGGGTGCTGGCTGCCGTGTTGGAAAGGATTGTCGCGGCGGTACCGATCAGTTAAGAATTTCAGATGCCGGACAACTTCTCAGCCAAGCCTCGGTGCTGAAATTGCTCGACGACAAAGTCCGCGAACTCTGGAGTCTTCATCAGCTCCTGACAAGCGAATGAGCGTCGTCGAACGGCTAATCGGCCGATCGACCGCCGGTCAGGCGAGCGCGGCTCAGCGAAAGAGCAGCCACGAAACGTAGACGATGAGGAGAATGACGACGGGCAAGAGGATGATCACGGCTTTGCGCGCGCCGGCGACGAGCTGTGCACTCTTGATCTGAATCTGCTCCGCGCGGTCCTGAATGCGCTCCGCGCGCTCGGCTTGGCTGCGCACCCGTGCGTACTGCTCGCGTTGCAGCGCCAGTGCCTCCGCCTGACGCTCCAGTTGCGACTTCTGCCCGTCGCGGATTTCTTCCAGCAGACGGATCAGCCGCTGCAGGTCTTGATCGCTCATCCCCGGACTCAGGGAACCGCTGGCGCCGGCGCCAGCCGTATCGCCTGCTCGGGACAGGCGGCTACGCATCGTCCGCAGGCGTGGCAGTCCTGCGAGCGCACGGCGAAAGCTTGCCTTCCTCCGTGGAACCACGCTTTCAATTTGCCAAGCGGCGACAACCCAGCCCGCTCATGCAGCGCGAGCATGCGCAACTCGAACACGTGATAGGGGCAGACCTCCACGCACGCGCTCTTGCCTTCACAGCGATTGCGATCGATCACGGGCACGACACGCCCGGGGAGACCGCTGCACTGGACGTCCGGGCTGACTCCGGGCTCGCTCACACTCTGGTCCTCTGCTTCCAACATTCGATGCTCCGGGGGCGCTGCGCTTGACGCGGGTCACTCGACCTAGGCGTGCACGATGCCGCGGCCGGAATGCCGCAGAACGTTGAATTGACCGTAGGTAGCGGTCAGATCGAGTTTCACCGCGCCCGTCGCCTTGGTCGTCGCGCTTCCGATCTCGGCCAACTCGAATTCGATGCCGTTGGGAATGTCGATCCGAACCCGGTGTTCTGCCCCAGTGGCGGGGCTCCTGATCGGCTCGCCCACGGATTCCACCACGCCGGGGATGCGCACGCGGGCCGTGCGGGCGCCCACATCCACGTCGTACTCGATGGGCCTGAAGAGCGGCTCGTGGACCTTGTCCGACATGGCGTGGAAGACCCACCAGTGGGTCGCAGCTTCGGCCGTCTCCTCCCCGTGCAGGATCTTGACCAACGCGTCACGCTGATGCGCGTCCGCGTGTTCGTCGATCACGGCTTGCAACTCGCCCTTTCCCTCGAAGATAGGGCCTGGCCAGGCGTAAAACATCGCGGCCTTGAGCCCTTCTAGCCTGACTTCGCCGAAATAGCCCTTGTCGATGCGCAGGACTTCGAACCCGCGACAGTGGCCGTGCGTGGGCAGGGCCTCGAACTGGCAGGGGCAGCCGTACGAGCAGTTGCAGTTCCCGAACGACACTCCCTCGACATACCAATCGACCACGCTCATCGACGCCTCCTTTCTCAAAACGCCTTTGACGACGACAGACGGTTGGGTCACTTCCGTTTATCGTACTCCCGGCGGGCGCCGAGGATGCTCGAAGTTGTCCGCGCATCCCGCACGAGGCCCCACGTGCGCGTGGCTACCCCCGAGCGCGAGCCAGGGCCTGCCATGGCGCATCGACCGACGCCGCGTGGAACAGGATATGGCCCCCGAGCGCCTCGCGCGGGCCCACGCAGATCAACTCGTCGGTGGCTACGATCGGTCGAATGCCGTCCCGGGCGAGCACGCGGCGCGTCTGCGCGATGTCGGCGCTGCGCAACGCGATCGCCGCGATATAGGGTAGATCCGGCGGCGTGAAATCCGGCAGGATTGCGGAAGCATCGCCCGGACCTGCCAGCAGCAGGCGACCGCGGTCGAGTGCGATGACGGACGAGCCATCGGCGCTCTTTGCCGGGCGCCCGACGAAGCGGCTATAGCGCAAAGCCGCCTCGACCGGGTCGCCGACGCAGATCAGCAGATCCGTGAGCGCGTCGGCACGGTTCTCATGCACCGTCGACCCCGGGGTCCACAACAGTTCCGGCGTATGGTTGGTCAGCATCTGCACGCGGCCTTCCGCCATCTGGCCGCGCTCGGTACGCAGGACCGAGTAAGCTATCCGACGTTCGCCCTCCGGAGTCGCTACACGACGCCGCAGGTTGACGATGTCCTGCATCGCGAATCCGGCCTCGATCAGCCGGCTGCGCTGTGCCGGCATATCAGTGTGCGCCAGCGCGACGAGGTGCAAGCCCTGGTAGCGCGCCACCGCGCTGCGCAATTGGTCGGCGAGCGGGGTTTCACCGGTGGCGGCGAGCACCTCGATGAATCCACAGCCAAGCAGTGCCAGACGGTTCGAGGTGCCTGTCGGGGCCAGATCCCCCCGCGCGTCGGCGTTGTACTGGACGTTGAGCGGTGAGACCTGAAATCCCAGGCGCTCGAGGTGATGCGCCGCCGCTTCGAGATCGGCGACGAAATAACCGACGTGGTCGAGGAAGAGCTCGTCGCCTTCCGGCAGCTGTCTGTCGATCCACACTGCTGCGCCGTGCACGTTCCCGCGCCCTTTCTGCGTCAACTCGTCAGCCGGGAATGGCGTCGCTGCGCAGCACGGCGTAGGACACCACGTCCTCAAAGCGCCCCCACTTGCGCACGCGCTGGCGCAAAACGCCCTCCCGCTGCAACCCCAAGTTGAGCAGGACCCTGCCGGACGCGGGGTTGCGCGCCATGTGGAAGGCATAGATCCGGTTGAGGCCGAGCGACTCGAAGGCGAAGCGCACCACCGCCTTGCCGGCCTCGGAAGCGTAGCCGCGGCGCCAGAAGGGCTTCCCGATCCAGAAGCCCAACTCCGCCTGCGCGTGTTCGGCGTCGATGTCTCGCAGCTCGACACACCCGGCGAGCCGCCCAGAGACGGCTTCGTCGATCGCGAAGCTCACCGCCCCGCCGCCATGCGGCTCCCGTCCGCGCCCCGAGATCCAGTCGACCGCAACCTGGAGCGGATACGGGTGCGGGATGGAGATCGTCGTATCCGCGATCTCGAATGCCCCGGCGAGCTCCGACAGCGCAGCGGCATCGTCCGGCGCGAACGGCCGCAGCACAAGGCGCGCAGTCCGGATGATTGGCGGCGCCGGCATACCTGCCTCGCCTCTTCGCGCCGTCTAGCTCAGCAGCTTGAACGCATGAGTCCAGTCGTTACGCAGGACTCCGGGGATGCACCAGAGCAGCCGCGTCGGCAAAGCTGCCCACGCGCCCCTTCTGGATCTGCGCCGCCCAATCCGCCAGTTTGGCCGGCGTGCGTGTCCCCAACATGAAGTCATGACCGTGCTTGCCAAAACCGCCAGCCAGCGTTTTCGCCACGGCGCCCGATCCCAGTATTCCGACTCTCACTCGGCTCTCCTTTCAAGTTTGCGCCGCGCCCCGGGCGCTGACGATCAGCATAGCTACCTGTGGGACGCGGCGTCTACCACCGCCAGAGCGGTCATGTTGACCAATCGGCGCACCGTCGCGGTGGGCGTGAGGATGTGACAGGCCTTGGCTGCGCCCAGAAGGATGGGCCCGACGGTGATGCCCTCGCCGGCGATCACTTTGAGGAGGTTGAAGGAGATGTTGGCGGCGTCCAGCGTGGGCATGATCAGCAGGTTGGCCTCCTCCTTGAGCCGCGAGTTGGGAAACAGCCGCAGGCGGATCTCGGCTGAGAGCGCAGCATCGCCATGCATCTCGCCTTCGACTTCCAGTTGCGGCGCCAACTGGTCCAGCAGCTCGCGCACGCGGCTCATCTTGTGTGCCGAGGGGGTGCGCGCGCTGCCGAAGTTGGAATGCGACAGCAGCGCGACCTTGGGCGTGAGCCCGAAGCGCTGCACCTCTTCCGCAGCGAGCAGCGCGATCTCGGCGAGCTGCTCCGCGCTCGGATCGGGATTGACGTAGGTGTCGCAGATGAACAGGGTGCGCTCGTCGAGCAGCAGCAGGTTCATGGCGGCGAACTGCTTGACGCCGGGCCTGAGGCCGATCACGCTCGCGATGTAGTTGAGGTGGGTGCTGTGCTCGCCGTAGGTGCCGCAGAGCATGGCGTCCGCCTCGTTCTGCCTGACCATCAGCGCGCCGATCAACGTTGGGCGCCTGATGACTTCGCGCTTGGCCACTTCCACCGACACGCCCTTGCGCTGCATGAGGTTGTGGTAAAGCTGCCAGTATCCGGGGAAGCGCGGGTCGCTGTTGGGATTGACCAGCTCGAAGTCGCGGCCGGGGCGCACACGCAGGCCCAGCTTCTCCAGCCGCGGGTTCACGACCTCGGGGCGCCCGATCACGATCGGCCGGGCCAGGCCCTCGTCCACCACCGTCTGCACCGCGTGCAGCACGCGCTGATCTTCGCCCTCGCAGTACACCACGCGCTTGGGCCTCTCCTTGGCCGCATCGAACACGGGCTTCATGATCAGGCCGGAGTGGTAGACGAATTGGACGAGCTGATCGCGGTAGGCCCCGAGGTCGGCGATGGGCCTGCTCGCCACGCCGCTGTCCATCGCCGCCTTCGCCACGGCGGGCGCGATTTTCACGATCAACCGCGGGTCGAAGGGTTTGGGGATCAGGTACTCCGGACCGAACGAGAGGTTGGCATCGCGGTAGGCCAGGGCGACCACGTCCGATTGCTCCTGCTGCGCCAGCTCGGCGATGGCCTGCGTGGATGCGAGTTTCATGGCCTCGGTGATGGTGGTCGCCCCCGCGTCCAACGCCCCGCGGAAGATGAAGGGAAAACACAGAACATTGTTGACCTGGTTCGGATAGTCCGAGCGCCCCGTGGCGATGATGCAGTCGGGGCGCACCGCTTTGGCGTCCTCCGGCATGATCTCCGGGTTCGGGTTGGCGAGCGCGAGGATCAGCGGGCGTTGCGCCATCTTCTGGACCATCTCCGGCTTGAGGACGCCGCCCGCCGACAAGCCCAGAAAGATGTCGGCGCCCGCAATGATCTCAGCCAGCGTTCGCGCCTTGGTGTCCTTCGCGTAACGCGCCTTGTACTCGTCCATCTCCTCGACCCGTCCCCGGTATACGACGCCTTTGATGTCGGCGACGGTGATGTGCTCGGCCGGCAGACCCAGGCCCACCAACAGGTCGAGGCAGGACAGCGCCGCCGCACCCGCGCCCGAGCACACGAGGTTGACTTTGCCGATGTCTTTGCCCACGACTTTGAGGCCGTTCAGCACCGCTGCGCCCACGATGATGGCGGTACCGTGCTGGTCGTCGTGGAACACCGGGATCTTCAAGCGCTCGCGCAGCTTGCGCTCGACGTAGAAGCACTCGGGCGCCTTGATGTCCTCGAGGTTGATGCCGCCGAAGGTAGGCTCCAGGCTGGCGACGATGTCCACCAGCCTTTCCGGATCCCGCTCGTTGATCTCGATGTCGAACACGTCGATGCCGGCGAACTTCTTGAACAGCACGGCCTTGCCTTCCATCACGGGCTTGGCCGCGTCGGGGCCGATCGCCCCCAGCCCGAGCACCGCGGTGCCGTTGGTGATCACGCCGATGAGGTTGCCGCGTGCGGTGTAGTCGCGCGTGCGGGCCGGGTCCGCGACGATCTCCTCGCACGCCGCTGCGACGCCTGGCGAGTAGGCCAACGCCAGGTCGCGCTGTGTGATCAGGTTCTTGGTGGGGGTTACCGCGATCTTTCCCGGCTTGGGCAGCCGGTGATAGTCGAGCGCTGCCTTTCTGAATAAATCTTCCATCATGTCCTTGGTCGATCCTGCCCGGACGCGCGAACGGACCGTCGAGGTTTTGGGTTTGTACGGTTCGGTTTTCCACAACGATCACACCCGCTGGCCGGGGCGATAACACGGATTGTACCCTTGCGCCCGCGCCCAGCCGGCGCGGCGCCTCTGTTAGACTGCGAGCATTCGCGTGCGCCTCGGCAACTGCGAGATGTCGTTCTTCACATACATCCTGAGAAAGTTCGCGCGGCGGGCTGTGGCCGCCGCCTGCATCGCGCTTCCGGCGCTGGCGGCACACGCCCAGAACGGCAGCACGCCGCTGATCTGGGAGGTGCGCTCGCCCAGCAACACCGTATATCTATTTGGCACCGTTCATGTCGGCGCGCGCAAGTTGTACCCTCTGAGCCCGGCGGTGGAAAGGGCATACTCGGCGTCACGCGTATTGGCGCTGGAGGCCGACCCGACCGACCCCTCCACGGTGCTGGCGGCCACACAGCGCGCGACCTACACGCCACCCGACAGTCTCGCGCACCACATCTCGCCACAGCTGATGGGTGAGCTGAGGAAGGCGCTGCCTGCGATCGGTTTGCCGGTCGAGTACGCCGAGGTGATGCGGCCGGAGCTCCTGGCGATGACGCTCGCCATGATGGAAGTCGGGCGACAGGGGTACGACCCCGGCCTCGGCCTCGACATCCATCTTGCTCAGCGCGCGAAGCAGGACGGCAAGCGTATCGTCGAGCTGGAGTCGATCGCCGGGCAGCTCGCCCTGCTCGGCAGCTTCTCCCCCGAGCTCCAGGAAGCGATGCTGCGCTCGGCCGTGGACGACATCATGAGCGGGAGCCTCAGCGCAGATATCCGCGACCTCGTTTCGTCCTGGAGGGTGGGCGACGAGAAGCATCTCTGGGAGCTGGTGAACAAGGAAATGGAGGAACTGCCGGCAGTGCAGGCGCAGGAGCTGCGCGAGCAGCTCTATGACGCGCGCAACCGCGAAATGACCGACAAGATTGCAGTCATGCTGGCGGGCAGCGAACCGACGCTGGTGGCGGTGGGTGTGGGACACTTGCTCGGCGACACCGGCATCGTCGAGCTGCTGCGCAAGAGGGGCTACACGGTCCGGCGCCTGTAGCGGGATCCTGCTCGTTGTGCGCATCTCTTACCCCCCATCGACGAGATGAACGACGTCGCTTCTACGCCGCGTACCGAGCTGCACCCTGAGATCGAGCCGTTCGAATCCGGCATGCTTCCGGTCGACGCTCGCCACACCCTGTACTGGGAGCAATCCGGCACCTCTCACGGCGTGCCCGTGCTCTTCGTGCATGGCGGGCCTGGAGCGGGCACCAGCCCGGGCCAGCGGCGCTTCTTCGACCCGGCGTTCTATCGGATCGTGCTTTTCGACCAGCGCGGCGCGGGGCGATCCACCCCGCACGGCGAACTGATCGACAACACCACGCCAGACCTGGTCGCCGACATCGAGAAGCTGCGCGCGCATCTGGGCATCGAGCGTTGGATGGTGTTCGGAGGGTCCTGGGGCAGCACCCTGTCGCTGGCCTACGCGCAGACCTGTCCCGAACGTTGCCTTGCGCTCGTGTTGCGCGGGATATTCCTGTGCCGCCAACAGGAGGTCGATTGGTTCCTCTACGGGCTGCGCAGCATCTTCCCTGAAGCGTGGCGCGAGTTCGTTGAGGCGATCCCGGAGCCGGAACGGCGCGATTTGCTGGCGGCCTACGCATCGCGTCTCGACCACCCGGACCCGGCAGTGCACCTGCCGGCGGCGCGGGCCTGGAGTCTGTATGAAGGCCGTTGCTCCACTCTGCTGCCGAACGCCGAGACCGTGGCCTACTTCTCGGGCGACCACGTGGCGCTGGGACTGGCGCGCATCGAGGCGCACTATTTCAGAGGGCGCGCCTTCCTCCCCGAGAACGCGCTGCTGGACAATGTGCACCGCCTGCGCAAGATTCCGGCGGTGATCGTACAGGGCCGCTACGACATGGTCTGCCCGGCGGTCAGCGCAGACGACCTGCACCGCGCCTGGCCGGAGGCCGAATACATCGTGGTCCCGGACGCCGGGCACTCGGCCTGGGAGCCCGGGATCCGCGCGCAGCTGGTGGGTGCGATGGAGCGGTTGAAGGCATTCACCCCGAGCTGGACCAGGTCGTTGAGCCCACGTCCCTGATATTCGCGTCAGCGCAATCCGGAAGCCTGGCCTGGATTCTGCTCTCGTGGCGTTCGGGTTTCCGGGCTTTACTGGGTTGGGTCGCGCGCGTCCAAGCGCGGACACCCGGGCGGCTATACTGGCGAACAGCCAGCCGGCGACCATGACCGACACGCGATGAGAACTCACCTCTTTCTAGCGGCACTGGCGCTGTGCCTGGCTCAGCCGGCGCCCGCCGACGATTCCATTGTCGTAACGGGGACCGGGTGCGGCACGTCCGAAGGGGCGGCGAGCGAGGCCGGCGCCGCGACCGGTGAGCAGTCCGACGCGCTACGGCCGGATGGCGCTGAGTGCGCGTCGATTCCGGCCGCCGCGCCTGACGGGGTAAGCGATCAGCAAGCCACGCACGCGCTGGAAGTGGAGCTGGTGCGCAACATCGGCAAACAGACTCGGGAGTCCGACTACCCGCGGGAGGCACGCCAGATGGGTTGGAGCGGGACAACCTTGGTGCAGGTCGTGGTGGGCGCGGACGGGACGATGAAACGCGTGTCGGTGGGCCACACCAGCGGCTTTCAGGTGCTGGACGAGCAGGCGCTGCGCATGGTGATGCGTGCGCCTCCTGCACGCGTGCCCGACCAGCTGAAGGGACGCGAAGTCACGTTGACCGTGCCCATCGGGTTCTACTTCGTCAGCCAGTGAGGCGCTACGGCCCCCTCCTGCTCATGATGGGGTTGTTGCTGGGCCCGGCCTACTATTTTTTCTGCGAAGACTTGAGCGGCGAGGCGGGTGAGACCTTCACGCTGAGCGAGCGCGCCAACCGCTGGACCCTGCCGGACGGCTCCATCCTGCGTTTCGTCCGCGGGCAGGTGTATCGGCCGCTGACGCTCACGCTCGATCCGGGCATGAACCGCATCGCCTTTCGTCTCACCTTCGAGGCCGCGCCCGGAAGCTCAGGAGCGCCCAGGGCCACCGACGAGTACCAGGTCACGCTTCTGCAATCGGACCAGCCGATCTTCGAGCGCTCGCTGCGGGTTACGCTGGCGCCCGACGCAAAGGCGACCGTGGAAGCCGGCCGGCTCGAAGTCTACTATCCGGGAGCCTACGAGTTCCTGCTGGAGGAAGTGGGCACGCCGCGTGTCCCGGTCGCTCAGGTGAGGCTGCAGGTGAAGCAGAAGATCGAGACGCTGTTTCTGCCGCTCATGTGGGGCGGCTTTGCGATGCTGGTGGCCGGACTGGCGATGACCCTGGAGCCGTACTTACTGCGCGACCGGCTGCGCTGAGGGTCGGTGGCCTCACGTCGTCCGGCGAGCTCGCCAACGCGGTGGTTGCGCGATGTGCGATTTTGAACCGATACTGCAAGCGGAGAACCCGGCCTCGTAATGCGGGCGTCGTCGCGAGCGCTTCCGGCGACGGGCGCGGGCGAGGCCAAATTCAGAAGGAGACCCTCATGCGAAGCTGGAAGCACATCGTGTTCGCCGCCCTGCTCGCCTCTACCACTTGGGCGCAAGCGGCCGATCCGGAGGCCGAAGGGGGAGGCCGTTGCGCCATGAGCGCATCGCTGGGCAACTCGCTGCCGACCAGTTGCTCGGTGGTCTGGATCTCGCCGCAGGACAAGCTGTACTGCTTCAGCAGCGAGCGGGCCAAGCGGCTGTTCCTGCAGGATCCGGAAACGAACGAACGCAGGGCTCAGGCGTTCTTCAAGGATCCGACGCTGTGGGAGAAACTGAAGAAGGAGGAGACCGGAGGCTGAAGCCACGGCGACGGAGGTGGAGCGCGTGAGCCCGACCGCCATCCCGCCCGTCTTGCTCACCTACATCGAAGGCCTCAAGGCCCACGACGTGCGCAAGATCGCGGACACGGTTTCCGAGGACCTCGCGTTCGTCTCGGCCAGCCGCACCCTGAACAAGGCCGAGTTCCTGAAGATGCTGAACGCGCTGTACACCGGCTTTCCCGATTGGCACTACGACCACGACGCGCCGCAGTGGCGAGCAGACCTGATCGCGGTGAAGTGGCGCCAAGGGGGCACGCACCAGGGCGTGTTCGCCATGCCCGGCCTCGACCCCGTCGCCCCGACCGGGCGGAAGGTCAAGATCCCGGAACACTACTTCTTCTATCGGGTCGCCGGGGAGCGGATCGTCATGATCCGCCCCGAGGTTGTCCCCGGAGGGGCTCCGCGCGGGATTTTGGAGCAGATCGGGGTCCGCCTCCCGCCCCTCTGACGACGCGCCGTCCGGCCACTGGGCTCAGCGCCGGTCGCGCCCGCCTCCGCGGGAGCGGCAAACCCCTGCTTACTCAGGGGTCGTATTGCCCTCGCCCGGAGGTTGAGTCGGGCCCTCCTGCGGCTGCGCGGTGCCTTTGTTCAACTTGCGTTGCCGCTTTTCTTCCTGTTTTTTCTTCCTGGCAAGATCTTTCTGGCGCTTTTCGTACTGATAGTTGGGTTTAGCCAAGTTGTCATCCTTTGGACAAGGGGAGTCGGAGCCGCCCGGCTCGTGGCGGACCCGCCAAGTTTGCATGATAAACCTCTGCGCGCCCAGCCTGGGGCCGAAGCACGGCCGCTGTTCACCGGAAAACGTACTGCAACACGATGGTCCGGAACGTCAGTCCATTGTTGGGCTCCTTGATGTCGCCGTTCGACGTGTGCTGGACGCGCAGGGACAGTTCATACTGGCCACGTCCGCCGAAACGCACGCCGGGCCCGATCAGCTCGTTGAACTGGAAGTGGGTGCTGAGGTAGCGCGAGTCGATGCTTGTTTGGGAGAGAAGGCTCACGCCGATGCCGACGTCCAGGAACGGGGTGACACCCGAGCGTTCGGCGGGCTGCAGCCGCAGCACCGGAGTGGCGCTCACATCCCAGAGATCGGTGACCGCCGCGTTCGCTTCGGTGCCATGCCAGTGGTCGAGGCGCCCGAGCAGGGAGAGGCTGAGGTCGACATGCCCGCCCAGGTGCCAGGTGTGAAGATCGGTCCAAGCCAGTCCGACGCCCCAGACGTCGACAGACTCGCCTCTTCCGGCTTCCACGGAAATGGCGATCCCGGCCGCCGCCGGAGCGGCGCCGAGCAGCAATACACACAGGAGCCCGAGGACGGCCGCCCGGAGCGCGCAGCAACGTCCAACAGATGCGCGCGTGTGAGGGAACGGCAAGGGGCCAGGCGGACGGTCGACCGAGGATCTGGGCAGGATGCAGGCGGCAGGCCGGATGGTCAAGCGCCGGCGCCGCCGCGGGCTCAGTCGCCGACCCGTCGGCGCCGGCGGGTGAGGCGTCAGACGTAGAAATCCCGGAACCGACCCGACCACGCTCGACGCCGATGGTGGCTCGAATCCTCGCCGCCCTGCTTGCCGTGGAGCTCGCGCTCTATGCGCTGTTTGGCCTGTGGCTCTCCTCCAACGCAGGTCTGAGCCCCCTGTCGTGTGTGCTCCTTGCAACGGCGATCGCGCTCGCGGTTCGCGCTGCAGTGGTGGCCACGACGTTCATTCTCGCCTACTTATACAGGGGGCAGAGCCAGGAAGGCATTGGTCTTGGCCTGCCCGCGATCCTCAGAATCGTCGGGCTCGAGTTCCTCGCGTTCGTCGCGCTGTTCACGCTTCTGCAGCCTCTCGAGCGCTGGGCGTTGCCGCGTCCCAGCCGGAGCCGCACCGCGCAAAGGGCGACGCCCGCGCTCCTGGTTCACGGAATCTACTGTAACGCCGCGGTGTGGTGGTGGATGCGGCGGCGCCTGAAGGCCCACGGCGTGCCCAGCACGTTCGCCATCGACGTCGAGCCGCCTTTCGGCAGCATCGATGATTTCGCGCGGCAGCTGGCAGAGCACATCGATAGCGTCTGTGCGGCCACCGGGGCTGCGCGCGTCGTGCTCATTGGCCACAGCATGGGCGGCCTGGTCGCACGCGCCTGCCTGCAGAGCTTCGCCGGACCCGGCCGGATCGCGAAGCTGATCACGCTCGGCTCGCCGCATCACGGCAGCGGGCTCGCGTACTGGGGCGTGGGCAAGGCCGCTCGACAGATGCGGCCCGGAAGCCTCTGGTTGTCGGCGCTGAACCGCCACGAGAGCGAGCCGCCGCGCGTGCCGATCGTTTCCGTCTTCACGCGTCACGACAACTTCGTCGCCCCACAGGACAGCCCGGTGCTCGCTCAGGCCACCAATGTCCCGCTCGCGCGCATCGGCCATCTCTCCTTGCTGTTCTCCGGCGCGGTAGCCAAGCGCCTGTGCGAAGAGATCGTCGCCGCAGACTCAGATGTGAAAGCCGCGCACGAGCTGTGAGAACGCGATCTGCTCGGGGGACAGCTGCGGTTCGGCCGCCGCGTCCTTGAGCCCGAGCGCCGCGGCCGACTCCGGGAACATGCGATACGCCGTGTTCATGACGATGTGGGAAATCTTTGGCGCCACCGCGTGCACCACCTCGGCAAAGATGCCGAGCCGCGTCGCGATGCGATCGGGCCGCTCGATGATGGCCTTCACGATCAGATCGGCCGCCTGTTCCGGCGTCAACATCTCGGTTTGCTCGTAGATCCTGGTCGGCGCCGTCATCGCGGTGCGCACCAGCGGCATGTTGATGGTGGTGAAGGCGATGCCGTCGTCGGCGAACTCGGAAGCCGCGCAGCGGGCGAAGGCGTCCATCGCCGCCTTCGACGCCACGTAGGCGGAGAAGCGCGGGGCATTGGTGAGAACGCCGATGGACGAGACGTTGATGACATGCCCCGCCTTCTTCTTCTGCATTGCCGGAAGCAGTCCCAGGGTCAGCCTCAGCGCGCCGAAGTAGTTGAGTCGCATGGTGCGCTCGAAGTCGTGGAAGCGATCGAAGGAATGCTCGATGGAGCGGCGGATCGAGCGGCCGGCATTATTGACCAGGACGTCCACCGCGCCGTGCTCCTCCAGGAGTTTCTTGACCATCTGATCGCACTGGTCGAACTCGGTGAGGTCGCAAAGATAGGTCGCGATCCTGCCGCCGGCATCCTCCACCTCTTTTCCGAGGGCGCGCAACCGCTCCTCCTCACGATCGACGACGATGAGCGTCGCGCCCGCGGCGGCAATCTTGAGTGCGGCGGCCTTCCCGATTCCGGCCCCGCCGCCGGTGATCAGTACAACCTTTCCTTTGACCGCTGCGCTCAGGGTCTTGTCGAGGGACAGCTCGGGATCCAGGTGGCGCTCCCAGTAGTCCCACAGCTTCCACGCATACCCCTCGAGCGGCGGGACGCGGATGTCGGTTCCGGCCAGCGCTTGCTGCGCTTCGCGACAGTCGAAGCGCGTCGGATAGTTGACGAACGTCATGATGTGCGGAGGCAAGCCGAAGTCCTTCATCAACTGCTCGCCGATCCGCCGCACCGGCGTCAGCCCCGCGATCTCCCGGCGCAGCGATTCCGGGATAAACCCGAACATCCGGGCGTTCAGCCGCAGGCTCAGCGGCGGCGCGTGACCGGCGTGCGCGAAAATGCTCAACACATCGCCCACCCGGCGCGGATCCGGGTCGGTCAGATGAAAGCATCGCCCGTCGAGACCGCTCTTGTGAGCGATGTGATCCATCGCGTCCACCACGTAATCCACCGGCACCAGGTTCAGGCGGCCGCCCTGGATCGGCTTGAAGAAGTAGTAGGGCCCGTCGATCTTGTCCATCTCGCCGGTGCGGGAATCGCCGACGACGATGCCCGGGCGATAGATGCGCCAGGGGCGCCGGCATTCCCGGCGCACGATGCCTTCGGCCTCGTGCTTGGTGCGGAAATAGGGGTGCTCGAGGTTTTCCGCCTCGTCGAACATGTCTTCGCGGAACACACCCTCGTAGAGCCCGCCGGCGGCGATGGAGCTGGCCAGATGGAAGCAGCCCACTTGAGCATCGTGAGCGAACTGGACGGCATGCCGGGTGCCCTGCACGTTGGCGGCCTCCTGCGCCTGCGCGCTGGCCTTGAGGTCGTAGACCGCCGCGAGGTGAAACATGTGGTCGATCTGACCGCGCATTCGATCGAGGTCCGCAGTCGAGATCCCCAGAAGCGGCTGTGTCAGGTCGCCCAGGATCGGTATCACGCGCTCCGCGCTCACCCCCCAGCGCCCGAGCAGCGGTGCCATCATGCCGCGCTTGTGACTGCGTAGCAGGAAGTAGACGACCGAGCCTTGGCGCTCCAGCAGCTTTTTCGAAAGACGCGATCCGATGAAGCCGGTCGCGCCGGTAACGAAGTAGCGCATTTAGAGTTGCTCCTTAACGTCCGCGATCCAGACCTCACCTCCCAGACCGGACATTAATCTAAATCGATCCGGCTCACGGCCCTTGATGTAACGCAAGAAACCCGGCGAATTTGATTTGTACAGTGGTCGGCATGACTTCCAGCCAGCCGCTGCCAGCCCGTGGAGCGCAGCCCCATGCCTAAGCGCGAGTCCATGTCCAGCATCGACACGGCATGGCTGCGCATGGACCGGCCGACCAACCCCATGGTGATCCTCGGGGTGATGGCGCTCGAGAAGAAGTTGCCGCTGGTCCGTTTGAGGCAGATCATCGGGTCGCGCTTCCTGCGCCACGCGCGGTTCCGCGACCGGGTGGCGAGGGATGGGGACTCGGCCTACTGGGAGCGAGACACCCGCTTCGATCTCAGCGCCCACGTCAAACGCACAGCGTTGCCCCGCCCGGCCCGCAAACCGGAGCTCCAGGACCTGGTCAGCGATCTGGCGAACACGCCCCTGGATCCGTCACGGCCGCTCTGGCAGTTTCACCTGGTGGACGAGTACGACGGCGGCAGCGCGCTCATCGCCCGGATTCACCATTGCTACGCGGATGGCATCGCGCTCGCAAGAGTGCTGCTGTCGTTGACCGATGGCGCAGAACCCGACGCCGATGCGCCATCCGACTTAAGACGAGATAACGACGGAGACTTTCTCCAGAGCTGGCTGGCGCCCATCACGAAGACCGTTTCCAGCACGCTCAAGGTCGGCGGAGGTCTGCTGGGCACTTACTTTGACATCGTTCTTCATCCCGCACATGCGCTCGACTACGCGCGCCAAGGCATAGACCTGACGGCAGAAGCGGCACGGCTGGCGCTCATGCCCATGGACTCTCAGACTCGCTTCAAGGGTTTGCCGACGGGAGTCAAACGCGCCGCGTGGACCGACCGGCTCGCGCTGCACGAAATCAAAGCCGTGGGGCAAGCTATGGGGTGCTCCATCAACGACGTGGTGTTGTGCTGCGCGGCCGGCGCGCTGGGGGCATATCTGGCGGACCACGGCGACCCGCTCGACGGCGTGGAGCTGCGCGCTCTCGTTCCCGTGAATATGCGGCCCGAGGGCGAGGTCACCGGCCTGGGCAACTACTTCGGCATCGTCGCCGTGCTCCTCCCACTGGGCATGGAGAACCCTCTGGAGCGGCTGTACGAGGTCAAGCGCCGCATGCTGGAACTGAGGGCCTCACGCCAGGCGCAAGTCACCCTCGGGCTGCTTGCCGCGGTCGGGATGGGGCCGGCGGCGTTGCAGCAGCGGATCCTGGATCTGCTCGTGAGCCGCGCCAGCGCGGTGATGACCAACGTGCCGGGGCCGCAACAGACGCTGTACATGGGCGGCGCGAGGCTGAAAGAGATTCTGTTCTGGGTGCCGCAGTCGGGCGATATCGGCATGGGCATCAGCGTCATGAGCTACGACGGCGGGGTCCAGTTCGGGATCATCACCGATACCAGCCTGGTCGCCGATCCGGAGAAGATCGCCCGTCTCTTCGCGCAGCAGTTCGAACACCTGCTTTGGACCGCTTTGCTCGGGTCATGGGAGACTCCGTCCGGTCCGGAGCAGCCCGACAGGCTCCCGCCGCAGTGACCGCCTGGGGATCCGAGCTAGCCCGCTTCCTCCAAGCGCGACTTGGCGTGCTCGATGTCGAGTTGCTCCATGGCGTCGCACGCTTCCAGCTTGGACGCCTCGACGTACAGACGCGTGGCTTCGTCCAGGCGGCTCTTGCCATACAGCATCATCAGCCCGTTGGCAAGCTCCACACGCGCAATGGCCGAGTGCGGGTGCAGCTTCAGCGCGGTTTGATAGTGGCGGAGCGCTTCGTCCTTGCTCGCGCCATACGTCAGCGCGCCGAGCATGGCCCCGACTTTGTCCAGGATCTCGGCGTGGTAGGTTCCCAGGGCGGTGTGCGCCTCGGCGTGGTCGGGTTCGAGCTCGAGGGTGCGCTCGAGCGCCGTCTTGATCTTGCCGCCGAAGCCCTGGGCCAGCGCCTGCACCACCGAGATCTCCTGGCTGTAGCGGCCCAGCGCATAAGCGTACAGATAGTGCGAGTTCGCGTGGCGCGGCAGCACGGCCATCGCGCGTTCTGCGCGCGCCACGGCTTCCTGCAATCGCTTCTGCTTGGCGGCCGCCCCCTTCTCCAGGTACGTTGCATGGATCGCGGCAGCTTTGTTGGCAGCGGCGTAACCGATCGCGCCCAGGCTCATTCCCAACTGCGCCGCTGCCTGAAATTCGCCCTCGTGATACAGCCGCCAGGCCTCAAGGAGTCTTTCCGAGACGGCTGCGAAGTCTCCGTCAAAATCGGAGATCAATTCCCCGGCTTGATGCCCGTCTTTGCACAGCTCGGCCAGGTATTGCGCGCCGGGATAAGGCTCCTTGTCGCCCATGTGCAGCCGGCCCCAGTGCTTCTGCAACGCGCTGTGCGCATAGCGAAACCGCCGATCGGCGTAGGGAAATGGAGCCCATCCTGCCGTCTTCACTTGGTCCTTTGCGTTCCGGCAAGAACTGCACGCGTAGCAGGGGGGCTTCCCCGATGGGCCTGCAGCCATTGGGCCAGCTGCTGCAGGCTGGAGTCCAGCCGTCGCTGCAAAGTTAGAGCGGAGGCCGAACGCAGCGCGGGGCTGATTCGGATATGAGGCTGGTCCTGGCGCAGGACTTCCCGACGCAAGCTGATGCCGTGACGTGCAAAGATGGGCGCCAGCTCGGACTCCCGCCGCGCAAGCTCCCGAATCGTGTGGCGGTAGGCGTGCTCACAGACCCGGCGGCGGTTGGCATAGCTGAAGACGTTCGCGAAGAACATCTCGGCGTCGTCCGGATTGGGCTCGAACAGCAGGACGTCGGCGTTCTTGTAGGTCGTGCCGTACTTCGCCATGCCGACCTGCATGCGCGAGTGGATGAGCGCGCGGAACGTCTGCGACAGGACCACCGGCAACCCGCCGTCGACCAGGTTTTCATGCTTCGGCTTGCCCCGTTTCCGGGCCAGGTTCGCATCGAAGGGAACGATGGGGTTGATGCACACGACGAGGTTGGCGCCCTCGCTCAGCGCCACCGATGCGTGCAGGGTCTTCTTCAGTGCGCCATCGACGAAGTATCGGCCATCGATGCGGGTCGGCGGAAACAATCCCGGCAGGGCGGTGCTCGCCTGCACGGCTCGGGCGATCGGGACGTGATCGTAGCCTTTGGCGCCGAACTCGACCGACTCGCCGCTGTCCAGGTCCGTGGCCACCACGAACAGCCGATGCTTCAGCTTGCGGAAGTCGTTTGTCCTGCCTCCGGTGGTGAACAGCCTGGTCAGGAAGCGGGCGACCGGCTTGCTGTCGAACACGCCGGTCGGGATTGCGCGTCCCAGGCCCTGCAGCGATCCCCAGATCCCCCGTTCCAGCGGGTTCTGGAGATAGCGCCATAACAAGCTCAGGAGGAGTTCGGGAACGCCCGCGGCCCGGCGGTAGTACTCGCCGAGCGCGGGCATCTGAAAGATGGCGGGCGTGATCGGATGCTCGGCGGAAGCGTTCTCGATATAGATCCGGTGCAGCTCGGCCGCGCTCAGCCCGTTGGCCAAACCCGCGGCGATCAAGCTTCCCGAGCTGACTCCGACGTAGACGTGCAGATCATTGAAATCCACGCCCTCGAGCGCATCGGTTAGCGCAAGCAGCGCGCCGATCTCGTAAATCCCGCCGAGCGCGCCCCCGCCCGCCAGCGCCAGGCCGATGCGCGGCCCCTGCAGCCGGCTCGTCCTGCCGCCGGCACGCTTCCTCAACATGAAACCCCGCTATACTGCGCGCGACGCTTCCGGCTTTGCCGCCTTGGCCGTGCGCCTGCGTGGGCCTTGCCCGGCGCCTTGGCTGGCGGCCAGCAGCTGCTGCACGCTGGCGTTCAGCTCGTTCACGTGCTTGGTCAGCGCTTGGATGTCGTTATACGTGGGTACGCCCAGGCGGTTCAGCGAGCGCGACACGCGCTCTTCGAACACCTGCTCCAGCTTGTCCCAGGCGCCGGAGGCGCTCTTGCTCATCTGCGCAAACTGGGCGTTGGCCGCCTTCCCGGCGCGAGCCTGCACTGCTTCGCCTTCCTTGACCAGCGACTCGAACAGCTTCGTCCCCTCCGCCTGCGCCTTGGCGAAAGCGCCCAGGCCCGCGAGCCAGATCTGATGCGCTGAGTTCATCACGTACTGGGCGATTTTCCCATCGTCTGCCGTTTCCTTAAGCTTCTGTGCCATCGTCGTCTCCGTGGGCAAAGTCAAAATCTGTCGGATGACTTCCAGGACGACTGGCTGAGCGCTCGAACAGCTTAGCGTACGTCTTGAAAGACACAGGCACTTTGCCAGCATCCGGCCTCCGTTCGATTGATATTGGTCAAACAAACCAACCGCGCCGGGCGTATAAAAGACACTCGATCTGCTGCGCGTTTGCATGGAAAAGATCTGGCTCAAGAGCTATCCCGAGGGCGTCCCGGCGGAGGTCGATGTGCGGGAGTTCAGCTCGCTCAAGGATGTGCTGGAGAAAAGCTGCGAGCGCTACCGCGATCTGCCCGCCTTCACCAATATGGGCAGGACGCTGACCTACGCCGACTTAGACCGCATGAGCGCGGCGTTCGGCGCCTATCTGCAAGGCGAAGTGGGCCTGTCAAAGGGCGACCGGGTCGCGCTGATGATGCCCAACCTGCTGCAGTATCCGGTGGCGATGTTCGGCGCCTTGCGGGTGGGGATGACAGTGGTCAACGTCAACCCGCTCTATACGGCGCGCGAGCTGAGACACCAGCTGCAGGACTCCGGCGCGAAGCTGATCGTGGTGCTGGAAAACTTCGCCCACACCGTAGAAGAAGCGCTCGGCAAGAACCCGGGCATCCACGTGGTCACGACCCGGATCGGGGATCTCCTGGAGTTCCCCGCCGGCCTGATCGCCAACCTGGCGGTCAAGTACTTGAAACGACTGGTGCCCGCCTGGGAGATTGCGCACGCGGTCGAGTTGCCCCGGATCCTGTCCGGCAGCAGGCAAACGCTCATCGACGTCGCGATCACACCGGACGACATGGCCTTCCTCCAGTACACCGGCGGCACGACCGGGGTCCCCAAGGGGGCCGTACTCACGCACGGAAACATGGTGGCGAACCTGATACAGACCGCAGCGTGGATCGGCCGCAACCTGGAGGAGGGCGCCGAGACTGTCGTCACCCCGCTGCCGCTTTACCACGTCTTTTCGCTAACCGCCAACCTCCTTACGTTCTTCAAGCTTGGCGCCCATAACATCCTGATCACCAACCCGCGGAACATCGAGGGCTTCATCAAGGAACTGAAGAAGATCCCCTTCACCGCCATCACCGGCGTGAACACGTTGTTCAACGCTCTGCTGAACGCGCCCGGGATCGGCGAGATCAACGCGACCGCGCTGAAGATCGCTGTGGGGGGCGGGATGGCGGTGCAGCGAGCCGTCGCGGAGAGGTGGCAGCAGTCTTTCGGCGTGCCGCTGATCGAAGGCTATGGTCTCACCGAAACCTCTCCCATCGTCTGCGCCAACCCGCTCGATATCCGGGAATACACCGGCAGCATCGGCCTGCCGTTGCCCTCGACCGAGGTCAGTATCCGAGACGACGGCATTGCGCTTCCGCCCGGCCAGATCGGCGAGATCTGCGTGCGCGGGCCGCAAGTGATGAAGGGCTACTGGAACAAGCCGGAGGAGACGGCGAAGGTGCTCACCGCCGACGGCTGGCTGCGCACGGGCGACATGGGATTCATGGACGAGAAGGGCTTCGTCCGACTGGTGGACCGCAAGAAAGACATGATCCTGGTCTCCGGGTTCAACGTGTACCCCAACGAGATCGAAGACGTTGTCATGACGCACCCGGGAGTGCTCGAGGCGGCGGCGATCAGCGTTCCCGATGACAGATCGGGCGAAAGCGTGAGGCTGGTGGTCGTAAAGAAGGACCCCGCACTGAGCGCGGAGGACCTCGTCGAGCACTGCAGGAAATCCCTCGCCGGCTACAAGGTCCCCAAGGGGGTCGTGTTCCGCAGCGCGCCGCTTCCGAAGACCAACGTGGGCAAGATCCTGCGCCGCGTCATCAGGGAGGAAGAACTGGCCGCGGGCGCGATGCCCGAACTCGCGTCCCGTTAGGCGATGGCTGGCGCCGGCCGGCCGGTGAGCCACTGGGCGAGGCGGCTGGTCTGCCGCGCCGCGAGTCCGTAGATGGACAGCTGGGGGTTGGCGCCGACGCTGGTCGGGAACACCGAGCCGTCGAACACGGACACGTTATCCAGCTGGTGATGACGCCCGTCGGAGCCGACGACCGCGTTGCGCGCATCGCTCCCCATGCTGCAGCCGCCCATCGCGTGGGCGCTCAGCACGCGGGCCCTGATCACTTGCATCGGCAGCCGTTTTATCGCCTCTCTCGCCGCCTGCAAGCTCGAGTACGGCATCGCATCCTCGTGGATGGGCAGTACGCTTTTTGCACCCGCCGCGAACTGGATCTCTGCCATCGAGAGGTAGGCCCGACGCAAGCCGTCCCACACGAAGTCTGAGATGGGATAGTCGAGCAGCGGCGAGCCGTCGCTCTTGAGCAGGACCCGTCCTCCCTGGCTGTGAGGGTTGAAGCCGTCGCGCTGCAGCGCGATGATCGCCTGGGTGTCAGGCAGGTGTCCCATCAACTGCGCGTGCGTCCGACCATAGCCTTGCAGCGTGGTCGCCATCAATAGCGGGTGCAGCGGCGGCACTTCCAGCTTGTACCCGATCGCGCCGTCGATGGGCTGGGTCTCCAGAAAATGGTCGCAGTAGACCGACTGCGGCGCTCCGGCGTAACCGTCCACCCTTCCCGGCATGATCGCGGCCGATACGCAGGTTGGATGCAGAAATGTCCGCCGGCCGAGCCGCTGGTGCGGATCGGGGGCGCCGCTTCGCAACAACAGCGCCGGGGTGCCGATCGCGCCCGCGGCGAGCACGAAATGGCGCGCCTTCACGCTGACCCTGTAAGCACCGGGTCGAACGCCGCTGGCGTCCAGCGCAACGCACTGCACCTCGGTCACGCGGTCTTTGGCGATGACCAGCCGCTGCGCGCTGGCGCGGCTCACCAGAACCGCTCCCCGGGACAGCGCCGCGGGAATGGTCGTCACCAGCATGGACTGTTTGGCATTGGTGGGACAGCCCTCGCCACAGTACCCGAGGTTCCAGCATCCCTTCACGTTGCGGCGAATGGCCGCGGTCGGAATCCCGAGCTTCGCTGCCCCTCGCCGCAGAACGTCGTTGTTCTCGTTTGGCGGGAGCGGCCAAGGCTCGATGCTCAGGCGCCGCTCCATCACGGCGAACCAGGGCGCGAGCTCGTCGACGGTCAGCTCCTTGAGCCCGAAGACGCGTTGCCAGTAGCTGAGCGTAGCCGGTGGGGTGCGAAAGCTGGCGGTCCAGTTGACCGTTGTCGAACCGCCCACGCAGCGCCCCTGCAGGATGGCGATGCCCTTGTCCTTGGTCTTGCGCGCCGCGGACTCCTGATACAGGTCGGGGTATGCTTCCGACTCACGCATGTGGAAGGCGCTGGAACTCATCAGCGGCCCTTCTTCGAGCATGACGACGCGCAGTCCGGCTTTGGTTAGGATTTCAGCTGCAGTGCCCCCGCCCGCTCCGGTCCCCACGATCGCCACGTCCGCATCGAGCCGCAGATCGCCGGCCAGCTTGGAGGCGTTCGTTGCGCTCCAACCGGCGGCGAGCCCCTCGGCTACGGGGTCCGGCAGCGACGCGGCACGCCCGCTCATCGGTGCAAAACGGGCGGACCCGGATAGGCGATCGCGGGCCAGGACATGGGATTGCCATACCAGCTCGCCATGATCAGTTCCTGAAGAGCCCGGTAAGCGCTGCGCAGCAACGCGAACCGGCTCAGTCTCCACCGCTCCAAAAACGCGCCGACGGCGGCGGGACTTGCCTCGAGCCAAGGGCTCGCAACACCAGCGACGATCCGGCGTGTCACTGGAAAAGCGAGCAATGCGAACAGCTCCCCCACCTCGTCCTGGACGCTGGACGGCAGCCCCGACACCGCGAGATCAACACCGCGGATGATTTGCACCACGGTCTGTTCCTGCCGGGCGGGGTCTTCCGGCAGAGCGCCGCTGAGCATCACCGGCACCACCGCGGCGAGCACGGTTCGCTCCTGCGCATGGAGAAACTTGTAGGCAAACCCGGGATCGACGGCGAGCATCGGCTGCGAAGAGAACGGGCCCCAAGCAGCGCGAACCGCCACCAGCGCCGCGCCGGCGACAACGCCTGCTACGAGGAAACGACGCCGTGACGGCATGAGGGCTTTCGATTCGGAACGATCGGAACTCGCGCAACGCGCAACGAGCCACGATACTTCGTCGCGTCGGGCCATGGTTGACGCAGATCAACAACGGCTGGCGCCGATGCTCTATGTTTCGGTTTGGCTTTTCCCTCCTGACGCGGCGCGGGGAACCCGTGACGGCGGAACCGCCCACCACCAGCGACACGGCTGCATTCCTGTTGCAGCAGATCAGACGAGCGCGTGCGCTGCGGCTCGCTCACGCAGCCCGCCCGGATCGCGCCGCCAAACGGCTGCTTCTGCGCGAGTGGCAGGCGGCGCGGTTGAAGCGCACCTATGCGGACCTGCTGGACCATCCTGGTTACCGCGCGGCGGCCGAGTTCTTCCTCAGCGACCTGTACGGTCTGAAGGATACGAGCGAGCGGGACGCGGCGGTGGAACGGATCTACCCGGCCATGGTGAAGATGCTGCCCGAGCCCGCGCTCCACGGGATCGGCCTGGCGCTGGAGCTGGACGCGCTCAGCGAAGAGCTGGACGCGCAACTGCTCGACGTGCTGATCGAGCAGCTGGGCTTACGCGATCAGATCACCGAAGTCGCGTATGGCGACGCTTACCGGCGATGCGATAACTACGCGCTCCGTAAGCACCAGATCGAACTGCTCACGCAAACCGGCGAAGACCTGGCGTTGATCGTGAGCAAACCCTTCCTCTACCGGGTCCTGCGCGCCATGCGCAGGCCTGCCCTGGTTGCCGGATTCGGCGAACTACAGAGCTTCCTGGAGCGCGGCTTCAACGCCTTCCGTCACCTGAGCGAGCCGCGCACTTTCCTGGAAACGATCGAGCGGCGCGAGACCAGGATTCTGGACCGCCTCTATGCGTGTCACCCGCGCCCGTTCGACGAACAGGAGCCGGTCAAGCCCTGACCCATCTCGGCCACGAGATGAGGTAGTATCGACGAGGACATTCAGCACATGGCGGCAAGCCGACAAGGATGGGGCGTCTGCGCGGGTTCACGTACGTCGGTTTGCTCATTGCAGTGGCGCTGATAGGCATCGGCCTCGCTGCCGTCGGGCAGGTATGGAGCACGGCCGCCAAGCGCGAGCGCGAGCGCGAACTGCTGTTCGTGGGCGGGCAGTTCCGGCAAGCCATCGGCAGTTACTTCGAGGCTTCCCCGGGCGTCAAGCAGTACCCGCACCAGCTGGAGGACCTCCTCCAGGACCAGCGCTTTCCCGTGGTCAAGCGCCACCTGCGCAAGATCTACCTTGATCCCATGACCGGCAAGCGCGACTGGGGCCTGATGACTCAAGGCGACCAGATCCTCGGGGTGTACAGTCAGTCGCGCGACAAGCCGCTCAAGACCGACAATTTCGACCCGGCGGACAGCGCCTTCGCCAGCAGCAACGCGTACTCGGACTGGCGGTTCGTGTACGCGCCAGCCCCACCTCCGGACGCGGCGGCAGTCGCCACGGCGCCGGGTGCGCAACCGCCGCAGCCCTCAGCACCCCTACCCCTGGGTCAACCGATGCAAGCTCCGGCTCCGTCGGCGGCGCCTTTGCCCGGTCGTTGAGCCCGTCAATACCCACCGCCCGCGCCCCTAGCGTTTGCGGTTGCGGGGCGTGACAGCGCGCGCGCTCCTCGCCCCCGGCTTTTCCGGGCGCCCCGGCAACGGCAGCGCCGTCTGATATTTGACCTGCTTGAGCGCGAAGCTGGATTTGATGTTGCCCACGCCCGGCACGCGCGACAGGAAGTTCAGGATGAAGTGCTCCAGCGCCTGCAGGTCCGCCACCACCACCCGCAACAGATAGTCCGCATCGCCGGTCATGAGATAGCACTCCATCACCTCCGGACGGTCGCGGATCGCCCGCTCGAAGCTCTGCAGCGCCGGTTCGATCTGCTTCTCCAGGGTGACCTGGATGAAGACACTGACTCTCAGGCCCACCCGCAACGAGTCCAGCAGGGTCACGTAGCGGCTGATGTAGCCGCCCTTCTCCAAGGCCCGTACCCGATTCAGGCACGGCGAGGGCGACAACCCGACCTGGCGCGCGAGGTCCACATTGGAGATGCGAGCTTCGGCCTGCAGCAGGCCCAGGATCTTCCAATCTGTCGCATCCAGCTCCATTTTCGCTATTTTCCACTAAAATTGGACGGTGCCGCCGCATTACATGCTGTTCGAGCCGGCTCCCGGTAGGATAAACGAAAGCATGTGCTCCGCGAATCCGGGTACGATGCCCCCTATCGAGCACGGGTCCGCCGGCTGGTATCGGCTGGCCCGTCGTGCCACGCGCGAATCACGAACCACTAGCCACGAGTCACGATCCACGAATCACGAGCCACGAATCACGAGCCACGAATCACGGAACTCATATGACCGACCTTTCCGACCTCAGCTTGTCCGGGCACTGGGCTGTCCTGCCGCCAGATCAGGATCCAACCGAGACCCGGGAATGGACGCAGGCGCTCGATGCTGTCATCGAGAACGAAGGGCGCGAGCGCGCCACCTTCATCCTGCGCAAGTTGCTCGACCACGCGCGTACCCAACGCGTCGCGCTGCCGCCCGTGCTGAGCACGCCTTACTGCAACACTATCTCGCTGGCCGACCAGCCCCAGTTTCCCGGCAACCTGGAGACCGAGCAGCGGCTGATCGCTCTGGTGCGCTGGAACGCCCTGGCGACCGTGGTACGTGCGAACAAGTTTTCGTCGGAGCTGGGCGGGCACATCGCGAGCTACGCGTCGGCCGCCGATCTGTTCGAGGTGGGATTCAACCACTTCTTCCGCGCCGGTCAGTCAGGGGACCTGATTTATTTCCAACCGCACTCCGCCCCGGGAATCTATGCCCGCGCCTTTCTCGAGGGACGGCTCAGCGAGGAGCGCCTGGACAACTACCGGCGTGAGGTGGGTGGCAAGGGCTTGTGCTCCTACTGTCATCCGTATCTCATGCCCGAATTCTGGCAGTTCCCCACGGGTTCCATGGGGCTTGGCCCGTTGATGGCCATCTACCAGGCGCGCTTCCTGCGCTATCTCGAGAACCGCGGCATCCTGGCGACCTCCGGACGCAAGGTGTGGGCCTTCGTCGGCGACGGCGAGATGGACGAGCCCGAAGCGCTCGCCGGGCTGTCAATGGCCGCGCGCGAAGTCCTGGACAATCTGATCTTCGTCGTCAACTGCAACTTGCAGCGCCTCGACGGCCCGGTGCGCGGCAACGGCTCCATCATTCAGGAGTTGGAAGGGCTGTTCGCCGGAGCCGGCTGGCACGTCATCAAGCTGCTGTGGGGCTCGGACTGGGACCCCCTGTTCGCGCGCGATCACGAAAGCGTGATCCTCAAACGGCTGCATGAGACGGTCGACGGCGAATTCCAGAAGTACGCCGCGACCGACGGCCGCTTCAACCGAGAGCACTTCTTCAACAAATACCCCGAGCTGAAGGCCATCGTCGCGCACATGTCCGACGAGGACATCGACCGACTGAAGCGCGGCGGGCACGACCCGGTGAAGATCTACGCCGCGTACCACGCGGCGGTGAACCACCAGGGCCAGCCGACGGTGATTCTGGCGCAAACCAAAAAGGGCTACGGCATGGGTCACGGCGGTCAGGGCAAGATGGGAGCGCATCAGCAGAAGAAGCTGGAAGACGAAGCGCTGGTGTCCTTCCGCGACCGCTTCGCACTGCCCCTGTCCGACGAGGACGTCACGAATGTCCGCTTCCATAAGCCGCCCGTCGAAAGCCCGGAGATGAGATATCTGCATGCCCGGCGGCAGGCCCTCGGAGGCTATCTCCCGACGCGTACCGGCAAGGGCCCGACGCTCCCCGTGCCCCCGCTGTCCGCACTGGCCAAGTACGTGGAGGGCACGCACGGGCGCGAGCAGTCCACGACCATGGTGTTCGTCCAGCTCCTTTCGCATCTGCTGCGTGAGGCGAGCCTGGGCAAGCACATCGTGCCGATCGTAGCCGACGAGGCGCGCACCTTCGGCATGCAGGCGTTGTTCCGGCAGGTCGCGATCTACTCCTCGGTGGGCCAGTTGTACGAGCCGGAGGATAAGGACGAGCTGCTCTACTACAAGGAAGCGAGGGACGGCCAGATCCTGGAGGAAGGAATCAGCGAGGCCGGCGCAGTCGCGTCCTGGATCGCGGCAGCCACGAGCTACAGCAGCCACGGCGTGGCTATGCTGCCGTTCTATGTCTTCTACTCGTGTTTCGGATTCCAACGCATCGGCGACCTGGTGTGGGCCGCGGGCGACTCTCGCTGCCGCGGTTTCCTGCTCGGCGCCACGGCCGGCCGCACGACCCTGTCGGGCGAGGGGCTGCAGCACGAGGACGGCTCAAGCCATTTGCTGTTCTCCACCGTGCCCAACTGCGTGGCCTACGACCCTTGCTTCGGCTACGAGCTGACCGTGATCCTGCACGACGGCATGCGGCGCATGCTGCAGGACCAGGAAGACGTGTTCTATTACGTCACGGTGATGAACGAGAACTACGCCCATCCCGCCATGCCGGAGGGCGCGCAGGAAGGCATTCTTAAGGGGATGTACCGGCTCCACTCACGAACGACGGCGCGCGAGCCACGGGTTCAACTGCTCGGCAGCGGCACCATCTTGCGCGAGGTCATCGCGGCGGGCGAGCTGTTGGAGCAGGACTGGAGCGTCGCCGCGGACGTCTGGAGCGTGACCAGCTTCACCGAGCTGCGGCGTGAGGGCCTGGACGTGGAGCGTCACAATCGGCTGCGCCTGGATCGGGAACCGAGGCGAAACTGGGTCGAGCAGTGCCTCGCGTCCACCGCGGGCCCGGTGATCGCGGCCAGTGATTACATGCGCGTGGTTCCCGACCTCATCCGGCCGTACATCCCCACGGTCTCTGCGCCTCGCACCCGAGGAGGCGCGGAGGCGGTTCCGGGGGTAGCGCGCCGCTATGTCACGCTCGGCACCGACGGTTTCGGCCGCAGCGACACTCGCGCGGCGCTGCGCAGCTTTTTCGAGGTCGACCGCCACAGCATCGCGGTCGCGGCGCTCAAGGCCCTGGCCGATGAGGGGAGCATCGGGCGCGATATCGCCCAGCAGGCCATCGCGAAATACGGCATCGATCCGGAGCGCCCCAATCCCTGGGAAGCCTGAACCCCGCTTGGCCTTCGCCCGGCCGCCTCGGGCAGCGCGGGGACCCTTCGCCGGCCGGTTTCCGGCGCCACTCGGGGCCTCGGTCTGGCGCGTTTCCTGCTGCGGCTCTCGCGTCGTCAACCCCCATAGACCGGGAGACACGTATGAAATCGAGCACCTTACTCGTTGCCGGCGCCCTGGCGCTCACCAGCGCTGATCTGTGGGCCTACCAGATCCTCGAGAGCCATTTCCACGTGGAGGTCGCGCCCAACAAGTATGTCGACCAGCTCGTTCTGCGCTGCGAAGACGGGCGGCAAGTCACGGTTCCTTGGCAGTCGAAGCTGGCCGAGTCCTGCGGAGAAGATCTGATGGGCAACGTCACGGCCCCGCCTGCCGGCGCCGAGCCAGCGCCCATCGATGAGCAGCAGAAGCAGGCGATGCTGACGCAGCTGCGTGCGCAGTACGGCAATATTTCGGAAAAACAGGTCGAGTTCATCTCCGGACCCGGCGGCCTGTCCACGCGTTTCAGACCGCCCATCGTCGAGGTCCTCAAAAAGTACGAAAGCTGCAGAAAGGCCCAGAAGGACAAGAGCTTTTGTGCAGCGGAGCGCGACAAGGCGCTAGCGCGGCTGGCCGACCCGAAGCCCGCCCCGGCCGCTGCGCGCACTCCGGAGCCCGTCAACGCGCCCCCGAGCGACGCCGCTGTCTCATCCATTGAGCCTCCTATCCGCCCACCGGGCCCAGCGCCTGCGCTCCAGGAAGCCGCGCTCCGGTCCGCCGCCGTGGCACCCGCGGCAACCGAAGCGCTGGTCCTGCCGGGACAACCCGAGCCTGTCGCCGCCCCGGCAGCCCAGACTCCAGCGGCACCGACCGCGCCGCCTTCCGAAGCCGAGGCCCGAGCCGCCGCCGAGCAGAAGATCGCGCAGGACTACATGGCGTGCATGCGCGCGAAGCCGAAGTTCGACTGCGAGCAGGCGCGGACCAAGGCCCTGAGCGCGCTTGACAAACCCAAACCCGCGAAGAACGCGAAGAAGCAGCGTAAGCCTACTCCTTCGGGGGTCGGGCCTCAGGCGCAGCGCTGACCGCTGCGTTTCGCTCGGCTGTCACGCGCCGCCGCACTCGCCGGCGGCGCTTGCATTTGGAACGGTGCATCGCGCATGCCTTCTCGTTGATCCGCCGACGCTGCCGCCGCCCACCGCAGGCGATATTTCAGGATAATGTGGACGCCTGAGTCCGTCCCCACCATCACCGACCGGAGACCCTTTCCCATGCTGCCCCCACGCATCGACCCCGCCGTCGTGCAGCGTCGCATCGGCGCGTATGCCGACACTCAGCAGTCCTTGCAGCAACGCGGCGACGTCTACAAGGAATTGCTCGGCTTTGTCCCGCCGCGCATCGAGGCGCGTTTGAACGTGACGGGCGCGTTGGACCCGACCATGCTCGAACTGCAAGAAAAGATCCGCTCACACGGCATGTACCCAAGGTGCTTCGACGTGAAGACCGCGCAGCTCATGCTGTTCGGCATGTTGCTCATGGACCTGAGCGATGCCGCCGCCTTGCACGCCATGGCGGCGCGGCGCGCGGGCGCCAGCTGGGAGGAGCTGCAGGCGGTGATCAACCTGTGCTTTCTGTTCCGCGGCCTGTCGGCCGCCAACCGCGGGGCCGAGATTCTCGCCAATCTCGCCAAACGAGAGGAGGAGGCGCCCAGCCGATGAGCGGCGTCATCGCGGCGGCGGTCGTCGCGCATGTGCCCACGCTGAGCCGCCGGGAGATCACCCCCGACTTTCAGCGCACGCTGGTCGACGGCGAGCTCAGGCTCGGGCGCGACCTGCGCTCGCTTAAGCCCGATCTGTGGGTGGTCGCCTCCACACACTGGGTCTCCACCTTCAACTGGTTTGCGACCTGCCAAGCCCAACACGAGGGAACATGCGTCGCCGACGAGGCGCCGGACCTGATCCCGGGCACGCCATACCGGTATCGAGGCGATCCCGATTTCGCCGTGGCACTGGTGGACGAGTGGAAGCGCCTCGAGATCCCCGCGGCGCGCAACGAGTCGCCGCATTACGAGTGGGACTACGGAACATTTGTGCCGCTGTCACACCTCGATCCGAGCGGTGAAGTTGCAGTGGTCGGCGTTCCGGTCGTCCTCATGGCGGACCATGCGGAGTGCGTGCGCGCGGGCGCTGCAATCCACGCGACCGCTCAGCGTTTGGGGCGGCGCGCGGTATTCCTGGCCAGCACCGCCCTCAGCCATGCGTTGGTGCGCGGCCGGCACTTCGAGCCCACACCGGAGCGCTCTAGCGCGGATCAGCGCCTGCTCGAGCAGCTCAAGCGCGGCGCGATCGAGGAGGTCATCGCCGGTTTTGGCAACTACAGCCGTGTGGCGGTCGCCGAGATGGGCGGGCGAGCGCTCGCCACGCTGCTCGGCGTAACGCAAGCGCTCAGGGACGAAGGCACCGGCCTCGAAGGCCGGCA
>Ga0335077_10001249_pt1 | contig 29958 bp, 16 predicted proteins | sample Lox_Sample_31_FD_207151 | JGI IMG/M metagenome (GOLD analysis project Ga0335077, IMG submission 207151) | Soil microbial communities from Loxahatchee National Wildlife Refuge, Florida, United States - Lox_Sample_3.1 | ecosystem: Environmental > Terrestrial > Soil > Wetlands | place: USA... | reverse complement strand
GTCTTGGTCCCCCAGGGACGCTATCGCCTGACCAAAACCATCAACATCTGGCCCGGCATCCGCGTCATCGGATACGGCGGCGAGCGCCCGGTATTCCTGCTCGCCGCGAACACGCCCGGCTACGACGATAAGGACAACGAGCGCCAAATGATCTTCTTCGCCGGAGGCCGCCCCGGTGCGGGACGCGGCGGGTTCGGCGGCGGACGCGGACCAGCCGCTGGAAGGGGCGCTCTCAACGGCCAGCCTCGCGAAGGCAGAGGAGGCCGCGGCAGCGCCGACGGTCAACCGCCCGATGCCAGTCCGGGCACCTTCTATTCGGCCATCAGCAACATCGATCTCGAAATCGGGGACGGCAATCCCGGAGCTGTAGGAGTGCGCGCCCGCTACGCCCAGCACTGCTTCATGGCCCACATGGACTTCCGCATCGGCTCCGGGCTCGCCGGCATTCACGAGGCGGGCAACGTGGGCGAAGACCTGCACTTCTACGGCGGGCAGTACGCCATCTGGACCCGCCGGCCCTCACCCGGCTGGCAGTACACCGTCGTGGACGCGACCTTCGAAGGGCAGCGCGAAGCCGCCATCCGCGAGCGGGAAGCGGGCCTCACGCTCATCCGCCCGCGATTCCGCAAAGTCCCCACCGCCATCTCCATCGACGACGGCTTCCCCGACGAGCTCTGGGTAAAAAACGGCCGCATGGAAGAGATCTCCGGCGCCGCGGTGATCGTGAGCCTGGAGAAGAACGCACGCACCGAGATCAATCTCGAGAACATCGCCTGCCGGCGTGTGCCCGTATTCGCGTCGTTTCGCGAGAGCGGCAAAAAAGTCGCGGCCCCCGCCGGCATCTACGAGGTAAAGGCCTTCTCCCACGGCCTGCACTATGACGACATCGGCGCCGTGCCGGCCACACGCGACATCTTCGAAGCCACACCGCTCTCCACGATGCCGCCGCCCGTCGCATCGGACCTTCGCGAACTGCCGCCCATCGACTCCTGGGTCAACATCCGCACACTCGGCGCGAAGGGCGATGGCGCCACCGACGACACCGCCGCCTTCCGGAAAGCGATCGCAGAGAACCGCACGATCTATCTGCCTTCCGGCAAGTACGTCGTGAGCGACACCATCACGCTGCGTCCCGATACGGTGCTCATCGGCCTGCATCCCAGCGCCACGCAGATCGACCTGCTCGACTCCACGCCGGCGTTTCAAGGCACCGGAGCGCCCAAAGCCCTGATCGAGGCGCCCAAAGGCGGCAACAACATCCTGATCGGGATCGGCCTCTACACCAACGGGATCAACCCGCGCGCCGTGGCCGCCAGGTGGATGGCCGGCAAAGACTCCATGATGAACGACGTGCGCTTCCTCGGAGGCCATGGAACGAATCGCCTGGACGGCACGCGCGAGAATCCCTACAACAACACTCACACCGCCGATCCCGACCTCAATCGCCGCTGGGACGGGCAGTACCCCAGCCTTTGGGTGACGGATAGCGGCGGCGGAACGTTCTTCGACATCTGGACCCCCAGCACCTTCGCCCAGGCCGGCATGCTGGTGTCCGACACCACTACCGAAGGCCGCGTCTACGAGATGTCGAGCGAGCACCACGTGCGCCACGAGATCCAGATTCGAAACGCCGCGAACTGGCAGATCTATGCGCTGCAAACCGAGGAGGAGCGCGGCGAGGGCGGCTTCGCCCTGCCCCTCGAAATCGACAACTCGAGCAACATCACCCTCGCGAATTTTCACATTTATCGCGTCATCAGCACGTTCCAGCCGTTCCCTTGGGCTATCAAAGTTTCGGGCTCGCGCAACATCCGGTTCCGCAACGTCCACTGCTACAGCAACAGCAAGGTGTCCTTCGACGCCGCAGTCTATGACCAGACCCACAACGTCGAAATCCGCCAGCGCGAGTTCGCCTGGCTGACGATCTCCGGCAACGCACCGCTGCCGCGCCCGAAGACCGCCTCCGCGCTTCTCTCTCCCGGCGCCCGGGTGGAGAAACTGGCGGGCGGCTTCTACAACATTTCCGGCGGCGCGGCCGATGCCGCGGGCGATTTCTACTTCGTGGACGCGAAGTGGCAGCGGATTTACCGCTGGTCCGCGTCCGCCCGCCAACTCTCGACCGTGCGCGACAGCCCGCTCGATCCCGTGAACCTCGCGTTCGACAAGGCGGGCAACCTCATGGTGGTCGGCTACTCCGGAAACGGGACCGTCTATAGCTTCAAGCCCGGCACACCCGAAGACCAGATCACCTTGCTCCAGGCCGAGCCCGCCGCCGCGCGCCCCGGCATGACCGCGCTGCTTCCTGTCGGCGACTATCACCTGCAGCCGGCGGCGCGCCCCTATCAATTTGTCTCGCCCGACGGCACTACGTTCCTCTCCGCCGGCCAGGACTTCGTCAGCGGCGCACTCGCCTGGGGAGTCAAAAGCGCCGACCTGATCCGCGGCTTCGGCCTGGCACCTGCGGTCCCGGGCAAGCCCTTCTACCTGACCGACGAATCCGAGCTCACCACTTGGATAGCCACCGTCGGGCCCGATGGCACCCTGTCGGACCAGAAACTTTTCGTCGATCAGGGCGGCGAAGGCGTCGCGGTGGATGAACGCGGCAACGTCTACATTGCCGCCGGACAGATCTACGTCTACGATCCGGCCGGCAAGCTCATCGACACCATCGAAGTACCAGAACGCCCCCTGCAACTGGTCTTCGGCGGAAAGGATGGGCGAACCCTCTTCATCCCCGCCCGGACATCCCTCTATGCGGTACGCACCAGATTCCGCGGCCGCTGAGCGATGTGGCGCAGGCACTCCTGGCTGCCGTGCCCCGACTCATCGGGGCACTTTTTGCCGGTGCAGCAGCGGCAGCATCCAAAATCCAGCTTCGAGGGGAGAGCACGAGAAGGTTCGGCAACTGATCGAAGGCGGCCAAAAGCGCCCCGATGAGTCGGGGCGCGGCAGCCAGGAGTGGCCGCGCTACAGTGTCGGCATTTTCGCCCTGCTTGTCCTGGCCGCACTGCACCCGGCCTCGGCCCAGATCCGCTTCGAGGAGATCGCCAAAAAGGCCGGCCTCGATTTCCGCCTGAAGAACGCCGCCGGCGGCCGATTCCACCAGGTGGAGTTGATGCTCGGCGGCGTCGCCGCATTGGACTACAACAATGACGGCTGCATGGACCTCTACTTCACCAACGGAGCCACGATTCCGGAGTTGCGCAAGACCGGCCCCGAGTTCTGGAACCGCCTCTACCGCAACAACTGCGACGGGACCTTCACCGACGTGACCGCCGAGGCAGGCGTGGCCGGAGAGGGCTACTCCATGGCCGTGGCCACAGCCGACTTCGACAACGACGGCCTGTGCGACATTTTCGTGGCGGGCGTCAATCGCAACATCCTCTACCGCAACCTGGGAAACGGGCGCTTCGCCGACGTCACCGCGAAAGCCGGCCTCTCGGGGGTCGATCCCAAGCATGGCAAGATGTGGGCCATCTCGGCCGGATGGTTCGATTACGACAACGACGGCTGGCTCGATCTTTTCATCTCCAACTATGTGGCGTGGGAACCGGCCACCGAGCCCGCCTGCGGCTCGCCCCGGTTCTACTGCCATCCCCGAGAATACTCGGGACTGCCCAACCAGCTCTTTCACAACAACGGAGACGGCACCTTCACCGATGTCTCGGAACGATCGGGCATCGCGCGCCACGTAGGCAAGGGGATGGGCGTGGCGTTCGCCGATTTCGATGGCGACGGTTTCACCGACATCTTCGTAGCGAACGACTCGGTCCGCCACTTCCTGTTCCATAACCAAGGCGACGGCACCTTTAAAGAAATCGGCCTCGAAGCCGGCGTGGCGCTGCGCGAAGACGGATCGCCGATCGCCGGCATGGGGGCGGACTTCCGCGACTTCGACAACGACGGGCGGCCCGACCTCGTGGTCTCGGGCATGATCAACGACGGCTTTCTGCTCTTCCGCAATCAGGGCAAGCCGGCGCTGTTCCAGGACGCCGCGCAGCTCACCGGCCTGCAACTGGCGACCCGCCCGTTTACGGGTTGGAGCCTGGGCATGTACGACTTCGACAACGACGGGTGGCGCGACCTGTTCTTCGCGCTCTCCCATTTCCCCGCCCTCGAGCCCTACATCGGCCGCGCCGCCGCTCTGCCGAACCGCATCTTCCGGAATGTCGGAGGACGGAAGTTCGTGGACGTCTCGAGCGGCGCCGGCCCGGACTTTCAACAGCCCGCACTGCATCACGGGACCGCTTTTGCCGACTTCGATAACGACGGGCGGATCGACGTCGCGGTCACGACGCTGGACGGCCCAGTGAAGCTGTTGCGCAACGTCACCGAGGGCGCGGGACACTGGCTCGCGGTGCGGCTGCACGGGACGAAAGCCAATCGCCAGGGTCTCGGTGCGGTAGTTACCGCGACCCTCGAGGATGGACGAACACTGTACGGGCAGGCCACCACGAGCGTCGGGTATGCATCTTCGAGCGAGCCGTTGGTCCGCTTCGGGCTAGGCGCACAGGCGACGGTCAAACAGTTGGAAGTGCGCTGGCCGGGTGGCGAGCGGCAGACCATGCGCGATGTGGCCGGCGACCGCCAGATCGACATCGAGGAAGGTAAGCCGTGAGAACCGGGCTCCTTGCGCTACTGCTGCTTTATGGCGCCGCGGCGCAGGGTCCGCCATCGGCCGGCCAGACGGCTTACGAGAGAGCCAACCGGCTCTTTACCGGCGGCAAATATCAGGAAGCATTTAATGCCGTAGACGAGGCCCTGCGGTTGGATCCGAAGCTGGCGCCCGCCCTTACGCTCAAGGCGAAGCTGGCGATGGCGGCGAACCGCTACGACGTGGCACGCGAGAGCCTGGAGCAGGCCATCGCCGCCGCCCCGTCTTCGTGGTACGCGCAGTTTCTGTACGGGTTTCAGTTTTATCAGCAGAACGAACTGCCGGCGGCGATCCCCGCGTTGGAGCAGGCACACCGCTTGAACCCGCGCGATGCGCGCACTTTGCTCTACCTGGGTCTGGCCAGGGAGAGCCTGGGACAGACCAGCGAGGCTCTCCAGACCTACCGCGAGGCCATCCGCGCGGGCGAAGCATCGGGACAACTCGATGCGGACATGCTGTTGAGCTGTTCGCGGCTCCTGCTGCAGTTGGGGGAATTCGCCGAATCGCGCCGCTGGGTCGATCGCGCGCTCAAGCTGGCGCCTCGCTCGCGCGATCCCCATTTCGAATCGGCGCGCCTGATGCTCAAGACCGGAGACGCCGCGGCCGCCGCCGAAGAAGGCGAGGCCGCGCTGCAGTTGCACACGGGCGACGTGACAGACCGTCAGGTCCATTTTCTGCTGGTGCAGGCGTACCGGGCCGCCGGCCGGGAGCGGGACGCCGCCCGGCACGCGGCTGCGATTCGCGCACTCGAAGAGCGGGAGAAGAAGTAGGCGGTTGTGGTGGGTGGGGCAGGCGGTTTCGCCTGTCGAGGCGCCAGAGATCTGCTCAAACGGCTGCCCGCTGAGACCGTCCCACTCGCATCGATGCGTTCAGGATACTGGACACCGGAATGAACCCGCCCAGCTTGAGGCTGGAGAGGCCGTGCATGGCAGCGGACGCAATACAACCGCACTCGGAGCAAACCGGCTTTCCGCCAAACTGACACGGGCTGATGCGAGTTTTCAGGTCGGCGGAAAGGCAGGTGGTCAGTCGTGCAAAGGTACAGGCTTCCGGGGAATCGGGCTGCCGCCGAAGGCCATCGATTACCAGCCGCGGCAGGTGAACCTTTGGGAACTGCGCGGCGGCGCCTAACTCGTCAAAGAGAGTTTCCCGATCCCGCGGCAGTAAACGCTCCGCTGATTCCTCACCCTCCTGTGGAGTATAGATGCTGAACCAGATCTTGCGGATCTCAGACCGATCCGACCAGAAGCGGGTGAATTCGGTCAGATATCCGAGCCGGCTCAGCATCTGCCGCGTCACCGTACAGTGCACCGTGATCCGGTGGGCACGGATGTTTTTCAGGATGCGGTCGTACGTGGCCGGGCTGCGCCGGCGGTCGTGCTCCGGGGCAAGGCCATCGACCGAGACAACCAGATGCAAGGAGCGGATTGAGTTCCACTCCTCCGGAATCGGACGGACCGCGCTGGTGACTAACTGTACCTCCACTCCCATGCGATCCAGCAGCGGCAAAAGCTCACATAGTTCACGATACCGGACCAATGGCTCGCCGCCAATGATCGAAATATGAACGGGCCTGAGGCGACGGACAATCGCGGCGGCTGCATTCACCAAGTCCCGCCCGCGATAATCCGAGAGCTGCCGCAACGTGGTGAGCGGGCCGAGGTGGTCCTGCGAATATGCGTAGCAACCGGGGCAGCGGAGGGGGCACTCCTTCGTGATTTCCAGCGAGAGAAAGGGAGTTTGTCCGCGTAGTATGCGTCCCCAGACTCGCAGCGCATCCGACTTTTTCATGTGCTCTCGAGGCGAAGTCTATCGAGACGGATTGTTGCCGGGGCCGGGACGTTGCGGGGTTGGTGGCTGCCTATGTTGATCTAAGCACCAGATCGAATCTGGAGTGTGAAAGGTTGTACGCCGGAGGTCCTCTTGGACCGTCGCCTGACCGAATTAACGTTCCCGGTAGGGCTCGTTTCGTTCGTACAGCGCGATCCTGGCCTTCAGTCCGGGCACGATGGCCGGAGCCGCCAGTTCCAGAGCACGATGCGCCGTGCCTGCCGCTTCGCGAAAGCGGCCCGTTTCGGCATATGCCGCCGCAAGCGCGTCGAGCGCCATCGGATCCTGGCCGTGCGAGAGATCCACCGCCTTCGTGGCCAGTTTCAGAGCTTCACCACCGTTGCGAATTTTCTCGTCCGGGCTGGTTGCAAATAACCAGGCCAGGTTCGATTGTGCGCGGACCAGGTTCGGATCGAGGCGGATCGCCTCTCGCATTTGGGACGCGGCCTCGCCGAAGCGCCTCTTCTGAATCAGCGCGACGGCAAAGTCGCTGCGGACCTCCGCGTCCTTTGGATCGAGTGCGAGCGACTTCTGGAAACAGGCAATGGCGTCGTCGAATCGGGATTTTCGCAACAGGGCAAGCCCGAGGTTGTACTGGTTGCCCGAATTCTCCGCGTCCAACTCGGCGGCACGCCGGAGACGCGGCAGGGCATCGTCAGGACCACTCTGGCGGAGTGCGGCTACGCCGAGATTCTCCAGTGCCAGCGCGAGGTTCCTGCGAACTTCGGGGAACTGATCGTTAGACCGCAGCGCGGTTTCCCATCGCACCACGGCCTCCTCCAGCCGTCCCTGCCGGGCCAGCACGAAGGCGAGATTGTTATTGCCGCGGGCATCCTCGGGATTCAACTCGAGCGCGCGGCGCCATGCCGCAATCGCGGCTTCCCAGTCGCCCTTCTGGTTCAGTTCCCACGCGCGGTCGAAGCGCGCATAGAAGTCGGCCGCGGGCGTCTCTATCTTCGCCAGCCCTCCCGGCGGAATGTTAACGAACTCCGGAAGATTCACCGCGCGGTTGGCCGCCGTGCTGTTCTCCACCAGAATGGCGGGGCTGTCGCGGCCTTCCGCGTCGATGTGGGTGAGGTACATCTGGGTGTAGGGCGAGCGGCTCTTCGACGAGAAGACCAGCCAGCGGCCGTTGGGCGAGAAGCTGTGCCACGAGTTCATGAGCGGCGTGTTGGCCTGCATGCGCCGCGCCACGCCGCCCGCGGCCGGCACAATGTAGAGTTCGCTGTCCGGGCGCATCAGCAGGCCATTGGCGGCCTGGACAAACACGATCCAGCGGCCATCCGGCGACACCCTGGGGAACGAATTGCTCTTTCCGTTCCGCGACGCTCCGGTAATCGGCTCGGGTGTCCCGCCCCGGCCGCCATTGAACGGAATCCGGTACAAATCGTACTGCATCCGGGTCTCGTTGGGGTCGTTCGCGTATTCGGCCAGCCTGGCGCCTTCGGGGTACGCATCTTTGCCTTCTGCCCGCGCAAACACCAGGTATTGTCCGTCGGGACTCCAGGTGGCATTGGTCTGCACGAAGCGAGGATCGTCGGCGCCGGGAAGCGAGTGGCGCTGGCCGGTGGCTCGGTCGTATACCGTCAGAACGCCCCGCGTTGCATAAAAGACCTGCAGAAAGCGATAGTCCTTGAAATTCGCCACGTAGTAGTTTCGGCTCAGGTCCTGCTCCACACCCACGGTTGTCACGACGTACCGCCCGTCCGGCGAGATGGCCGACATAAAGCCCACCCGCATGGGGCCGGAAGGCTGGTCGCGAAACGATTTCCATGTGATCACGTCCTGGTCGCGGATGGACGTGGTTGGTTGAACGGCGCTGATGGTGTAGAGCCCTTTATCGTTCTGCGGGCCGTCGAGATCCATACCCAGGGTCTTGCCGTCGGCTGAAAAGGAGTGGCAGTTGGCGCAGGTGTGCATGCCTTCCAGGACGACTTTGCTGCGCGCTTGCGCGAGGTCGCGCAGCCTCCAGGCAATCAGCGGGATGGCTCCGGCCGCCAAAGGCTTGATGACGCCCTTCTCCAACTCGGAGGGCATCAGGGGGACGTCGCGGTAAAAGACGGGCGCGCCCGCGGGGTCTCGGGAGGTCTGAATCGTTACGGAGCCGCGGGAGACCGCCTGGCGGAACTTTCTGTCGCGATAGCCGGAGATGGTGATGGTCGCGGGACGTTCCACCGAGTGCTTTTTGATCTCGTGCCAAACGTTCGCATCCGGCGTCCAGGTGCGGTCCGCAGCCTGCTGCCGGGTGAGCCGGGGCGGCTCGTTGGTGCTCGCCACGCACCGCGGATCGATTTCGCCGACGTCCAGGTGCTCGCCCGCGGACCGGCTGCGGATGGCGGGCGTACCGTCGGCGAAAGCCACTTCAATGAGCCACGCCCGCGCGTCTTGGGCCGCATCGCGCCACAGGAACGTGGGTGCGGTGATCTCCGGAGGGAATATGGCGCCGTCTTCCGGGTAGTCGATAGTGACGCGTTGGCCGGGAGAGGCGTCCGGCCGGGCGGCCCAGACCAGGGCGGAACTGAGCACCAGGACTGCGGTCAATCGCATCAGTCTGCCCCGATCATATCAAAAGATAAGAAGATAATCAGGTCTTAAAGAGTTGACTACACCACCTAAAAGTGGCATATTCTGGTCGGAGGTAGATCTTGCGGCAGTTACGTTGTGTAATAGGTGCCCTGGTGCTCCTCACAGCGTCCGCGCTTGCCCAAAGTGACCGCGGAACCATTACCGGTACGGTGGTGGACGCCAGCGGTGCAGTCGTTCCAGACGCTAAAGTAGTCCTCATCAACAGCGGAACCGGAGTGCGGCAGGAGACCAGCACGACCGAGACCGGCAACTATGCAATCGCTTCGCTGCCGGTAGGCCGGTACACGCTATCCATCGAGCAACCCGGATTTGCGCGTTACGAACAAACCAACATCCAGATCATGGTTGCGGAGACAACGCGCGTTGACGTGACGTTGAAAGTCGGCACCGCGACCGAATCCGTAGTCGTATCCGCCGATGCCAGCATGCTGAAGACCGAGTCCGCCGAACAGTCCAGTTCGATTGCGGGCGACAGCATCAATACTCTGCCGATGAACTACGGCATCGGCGCGGGAGCCATTCGGAATCCGCTCTCGTTTGTACAGCTGACCCCCGGCGCGATGATGACTGGTTGGAACCAGATCAACGTGAACGGGCTCCCGGCCGGGTCGTTCCGCATCCTGTTCGAGGGCCAGGAATCCAATAACGGTCTGGATGGCCGCGCTTCGGACGAAGTGCAGCCCTCCGTGGACGCCGTGCAGCAGTTTACGCTGCAGACGTCCAATTTCGCGGCCGAATTCGGACAGGTGGCCGGCGGATTGTTCAATTTCACGGCGCGGAGTGGAACCAACCAGCTTCACGGCAGCGCCTATCTCTACGCGACCAACGAAGATCTGAACGCCGGCGCCCCGTATACCAGCGACGGGCAGGGACACCACCTTCGTCCCTTCGAACGGCGCTTCGACGGCGGCGTGTCCTTGGGCGGCCCGGTTTACATTCCGAAAGTCTACAACGGGAAGAACCGGACCTTCTTCTTCTTCAACTACGAAAAATATCGCGACCGCAGCCAGACCAGCCTTGGCTACGGAACGGTTCCCACCGATGCCTTGCGGGCGGGCGATTTCAGCAGCACTCTGACGGGCCGAAACCTGGGCAACGATTTCGCCGGCAGGGCCATCCTGGAAAACACCATCTATGACCCGGCCACGACCGTGACTGACTCGACCGGCCGGTATGTGCTCAATCCGTTTCCCGGAAACGTCATCCCGCCATCGCGTTTCGACCCCGTGGCGGTGAAGATTCTGAACTACATTCCCAAACCCACCGTCGCCGGAGCGATTGCCTACAACTACCTGTTGTTGACCCCCTTCCACAAGATTCAGGATCTGCCGTCCGTGAAGATCGATCACAACCTCACCACGATGGCCAGGGTGAACTTCTATTACGCGAAGGAGATCACGGACAAAGACGTCGGCCAGGACGGATTCCCGGATCCGATTTCGATCCGCCGCCTGCTGCACATTCAAGGCACCAACGCGCGCCTGAACTTCGACGACACCTTGACTCCACACTTGCTGCTGCACGTGGGCGCGGGCGTGCAACGGTACGTAAACCCCGACTCATCGCCGGCCGTGAATACCTCCTTCGACGAGGCCGGTCTGTTGGGGCTTGCGGGTACGCCCGGCACGGGGTTCCCGCGGCTTTCGGGAGTCGGCAACAACACCTGGGGCGGCCTGTCGCAATCGCCCTCGGCCACATCCACGAACTTCGGACCATCGAACCGCGGCGCGTACTACGTCACCAAGCCAACGGGGCTCACGCAACTGACCTGGGTGCGGGGCAATCACACTTACAAGACCGGCGCCGAGTGGAAAATTGACGCGTTCACGAACTATTCGGCCGTCGGACTCAGCCCGGCGATCGGGTTCAGCACGTCGCAGACCGCGCAGCCGCTTTACGGCGGCGTCATCCCAGGAGGAACCACCATCGGGAACGCGTGGGCGAGCTTCCTGTTGGGCCTCTACAACAGCGCTTCCCTGGGCAATATTTCGGCGCCGCAGTATCGCAAGTCTTCCTGGGCGCTGTTCCTTCAGGACACCTGGAAGGTCACGCATAAGCTGACGCTCGACTACGGCCTACGGTGGGATCTCGAGAAACCCATGCGAGAGCTGAATAGCCGTACCAGCGGCTTTAGCCGGTCGATCCTCAATCCGGCCGCCAACGGGATCCTGGGCGGGGTCATCTACGAAGGGAACGGACCGGGCCGCTGCAACTGTGACCTCGTGCCCACCTACCCTTATGCCATCGGCCCGCGGCTCGGTGTGGCGTACCAGTTGGACCCCAAGACGGTCATCCGCGGCGGTTGGGGCATTGTCTACAGCTTCACCAACACGTTCAGCTACATTGGCGGCGGCAACAGTCAAGGCATGGGATTCAACACCATCAGCTACCCCTCGCCCGGCAACGGTCTGCCCGCCGGCAAACTCTCGAACGGTTTCACCTACAGTTCGAACGACCTGTACGGGGCATCCTACAACCCCGGACTGTTGGTTTCGACCACGGGCACCAACAGCGCGCCCAGTGTGCTCGATCCCAACGGCGGGCGGCCGCCCCGGGTCATGCAGTGGAACCTTTCGGTGCAGAGGGAACTCACCCAGAACCTGGTGGCAGAGGGTGCTTATGTGGGCAACCGCGGCGCCTGGCTCCTCGCGAACGGGCTGGTGGGGTATAACACCGTCAACCCTGCAACCCTGACAGCCATGGGGCTCGACATCACCAACCCGACTGTCCGCAACCTTCTGACATCGTCAATTACCTCCGCTACCGCAGTGGCGGCGGGCTTCAAGAAGCCCTATGCCAACTTCCCGGATACCGGTACGGTGATTCAGAGCCTGCGCCCATTCCCGCAGTACGGCTCGATCGGCAGCACGTGGGCGCCCTTGGGGAATACCTGGTACGACGCTTTCCAGGCCAAAATCACCAAGCGCTACTCTCGCGGGTTGGACTTCTCCGCGTCCTATGCATACTCCAAGAACCTGGATAGCTGGGAGGGCAACGGGAACGTCTACAACCGCAGCACCTTCAAGGGCCTTGCATCCTATTCGCAGCCTCACATCCTGACCATCAATACCAATTACCGGCTGCCGGCTTACGGCTTCGTGGCGCACAACAAGTACGCCAAAGCAGTACTGGCCGATTGGACCATAGGGGCCGTTCTGCAGTACGCCAGCGGCAACCTGATCGCGGCGCCCAGCTCGAACAATGCGCTGGGCACCTATCTGCCGGGCCAGTCGAGCCGCATGTTCCGCGTACCGGGGCAACCGCTGTTCCTGAAGAACCCGAACTGCGGCTGCTACGACCCGACCAAAGAGACCATCCTCAACCCGGCGGCCTGGACCGACACATCGCCCGGCGTTTGGGGCTCGGCGGCGGTCTACTACAACGATTTCCGCGCACAGCGCCGGCCGTCCGAATCGGTGAGTATCGGCAAGGCATTCCCCATTCGGGAGCGGTTCACGGTGCGCGTGCGCGGAGAGTTCTTCAACATCTTCAACCGCAACGTTTCGCTGCCTCCACCGCAGACTTCGGGGCCAGGGTTCGCGCCGGCCACTTATTCCAACGGCCTGCTCACCGGCGGCTTCGGGTTTGTCAATTACACCACGATCACCACCAACAATCAGAACAACACGTACCCCGCCCCACGAACGGGACAGGTGGTACTGCGCTTCGAGTTCTGACGTTTGCTCGATTGACCTCCGGCCGGTTCCCTTTTTGAGGGGGCCGGCCGTTTCTTGTTTCACCGTGCGATGCTCGTTGTTAATTGCCCGGCTTGGGGTGCGGATGAAAGACCCGTTGCAGGGTGCGGACCACGACGTTGCGGTGCCTGGCCGGTTGGGCATCGCCGCCGTCGGTCTTGACATCCGGCGCGTGAACCGGGGCCTTGGTGAGGCTCGAGGGCGGATCGTCCGCCTTGGGTGCTGCCGTCTCGGCGGCCATCGGCGGGGGCCCGGTCTCCGCGGCGGGCGCGGGCGCGGTTGGGGTTGCCGGCATCGATGTTGCAGGATGCTCCACCGGGCCGGACTTGAATGCAGGGGAGTGTAGCGGTGGATCGTCATCGCCCGGCATCGATCCGGTGATCCGCAGGCTGGGCAAGGAAGGCGCGGCGCTTCGCCCTCTGACCGGCAGCTTGGCCGCAGGTAATGCCGCCGTCGGATCATCGGACCTTGCGGCTGGCGGCTTGACAGGCGGGGCGGGAACCGGCGCCGGCGCTGCCACCGCCTGGGCCGGCGGTGAAGTGGCCGGCAGAGCGGCTTGGGCAATCTCGCGGGCGGGTTGCGGCGCCGCAGCGCGCATCGGCTGGCGATGCCGGACTACCGCGGTTACAGATACCAGCAGCAAACAGAGGGCGCCGGCCGGGAGGAAGCGGCGGATCGGGCTTCTGGCGATGACGGCCGGCGGCACATCCGGAACCGCTGCCGCAGTCCCGCCGACCCGCTGCAGAGCCTCTTGAAAGGCAGCCGCGTTTTGAAACCGTTTGGCGGGATCCTTTTCGAGCGACTTCAGGATCACGCGGTTCAACTCGGGGTCGATGGTGGGGTCCAGCGAAACCGGAGGAGGCGGCGGCGACGCCTGGTGCTGGGATAGCAGCGCATAGGCGGTGTCGCCGGTAAAGGGCAGCCGCCCGGTTACGATTTCGTAAAGAACCACGCCCGCGGAGTACGTGTCGCTGCGTGCATCGATCTCTTCCGCGCCCAACCCCTGCTCCGGCGACATGTAGCAGGGCGAGCCTGCAAAACCGCCGATCTGCGTCAGGCGAGGGCTTGCGGCGGAACGGGCCAACCCGAAATCGGTCAACTTCACCGACCCATCGTTGGTCACGATGATGTTCTCGGGCTTGATGTCGCGGTGGACGACCCCGCGGCCGTGCGCGTACGCCAGCCCCTCGAGCATTCCGGAAATCACCCCGATTCCCAGCTTCCGGGGAATACGCCCGCGCGCGAGGATGGCATTCAGCGGCTCTCCGCGAACCAGTTCCATGACCAGCGCGAGACCATGGGGAGTGGGGAAGGCCGTGTAGACGGTGGCGATGTTGGGATGTTGCAGGCTGGCCTGCACCTGGATTTCCCGAAGGAAGCGCTGTTCCTCCTGCGGCATGCCGCTGCGCCCTTCCATCAGGACTTTGATCGCGTCGCGGCGGCGCGTGATCTGGTGTTCGGCTTCGAAAACTTCCCCGCAGGCGCCCACACCGATTCTGGAAAGAACCCAGTATTCCCCGATCAGGTCGCCAACTTCCAGACTCATGCGCACCTTCGAACACTGCAGAGGCGCCGCTGCCCTGGTTCCGTCATTTCGCAAACAACCAGATCGCTACCATCAGGACCCCCAGGCAGGTTCCGGCAGCCAATCCAATCGTCACCTGGCGATTGGAAAGATAAGGGCTGGCGCCTCCCGACAGCACCGGCGCGGGTACAGAAGCAAGCGAATCCGGCAAAGCCTTCCAGAGTCCTCGACCGGGCTCCGGCGCAGACCGCGCCACGACCATCTGGCCGGCCCCTTCCGCACTGCGAGATGGGGAGGCATGCCCGGCAAAGACCACAGGGACGGCAGACAATTCCGGCTCGCTCTCGCATGCCTGGACGATTGCCTGGTCGAATTCTTGCGCACTCTGGTACCGGGCGGCGGGATCCTTGGCGAGGGCCTTCAAAATGACCGCGGAAAGGGCCGGGGGAATCGCGGGGTTCACTTCGATGGGCGGTGGCGGCGCTTGTACCACTTGTGCCGCCATGAGTTCGAACTGGCTCTTGCAGACAAAGGCCGGCCGCCCGCAGAGCATCTCGTAAAGCACCATCCCGGCCGCGTAAATATCACTGCGCGCATCCACCTCGCCAACACCCTTGATTTGCTCGGGTGAGATGTACGTCATGTTCCCGACCATGAAGCCGGCCTGCGTGAGCTTTGGGCTGGTGGGGGCCTTGGCGAAGGCAAAATTGGCGAGCTTCAACATCCCACCTGGAATCACGACGATGTTCTCCGGGCTGATGTCCCGATGCACGACCTTCTGCTGGTGCGCATAGGTCAACGCGGAGAGCACTTGCCGGATGAACGCCACAGCCTCGGCAGCCGGCATTCGGCCGAGTTGCAGCCGGTCGGCCAAGGTCGGGCCTTCGACCAGTTCCGTGGTCATGACGAGGTGGTGTTCCATCTCGAGCGCGCTGAAGACCGTGACGATGTTCGGGTGAAGCAGGCTGGCGTGCACCCGCACTTCGCGCAGAAAACGTTCCGACCGCTCGCGATCCCCTTCGGCGCTTTCCGGCAGAGATCTCAGGGCTTCCAGCCGGCCAGACCTGGTATTCCGTACGCGATACTCGATGCCCGATCTCGAGCGTTTAATGACGTCGAGAAACTCATACCCGGCATAGGTATGGCCGAGTTGGAATTCCATCAGATCTCCTGTTCGGCAGGGTACTAAAACACCACATGCCGCTCCGATTCTAGGGTGGCGGCCAGCGGGAGATCAACTGATGAAACGTTACTGAGCGGATGTTAACCAACGTTATTGCGTCACCGGCGGACGGGACGCCCGGGGAGTGAACCCTCCTCGGTCCGGCCGTTTTTCACCACCAGAACGCCGTTTACCAGCACATATGGGATGCCTTCGGAGTACTGCGCCGGCTGGTCGAAAGTAGCGCGGTCGATGACCTTCTCCGGGTCGAAGACCGTGATGTCGGCGTCCGCGCCTATGGCGATCCGCCCCTTGGATTTCAAACCGAGGCGGGCGGCGGGCATCACCGTCATCTTGCGCAGGGCGTCCATCAGGGTCATGGTGTGCTGCTCCCGCACATACCTCCCCAGGACTCGCGCGTACGTCCCGGCCGCGCGCGGATGGCCTTTGCCTTCCTGCAGGATTCCGTCGCTCGCGATCATCACCATCGGGTTGCTCATGGCGGTGCGCACCACTTCTTCCGGGATGCTGTGGATGGCCACCATGCCGCCCTGTTTGCGATAGCGCGCGAAACTCTCGGCGGTGAGCCGTTCCCCGGTCAGCGCCCACTGCAGGTCGCCGTAGCTGATCCCGCCCGAGCGGGCCTGCCATCCATCGGCGAAGATGGCCGACGAGATATCGGTCATGCCCGCGGTATACGGATAGGCCTCCGTCGTTACGTCGAGCCCGCGTTTCTGCGCGCCCGCGATCATCTCGAGAGCCAGAGCCGCTTCCCGCAACGCCGTGCTGGTGATGTGGACGATGTGGAGGGAGGCCCCGCTGCCGGCGGCATCGGCCAGGACCTCCTGCAACGAATCGATCGCGCCCGGTTCCACGGGACCGCTGTTCCGCATGTGGACGTACAGCGTCGCCTTACGCCCGGCGGCGAAGCGAAAAACTTCGTAAATCTCGGCGCGGGTGGCCTCGGTCACGTAGGCGATGCCCATGCCGATGCCCAGGGCGCCTTCGTCGAGCCCGCGGCCCAGGAGTTGCAGCACTTCGGCGCGCTGCCCGGCGTTGGCGGGACCGGTGGCTTTGTCGCGCGGCAGGAACGTGCCGGTATCGTGGAGCACCGCCATGCGCGCCGGGATGTGTCCGACGGTGGCGCCGAAATTGATGGCAGCGTGTCCCTCGCGTTCGGCGTACCAGGCGCTCACCGGCGATACGCCTACCTCCATCTCGAGCGCGGTGGTCACTCCATCGCGCGCCTTGAAGCGATAATTCTCGGGGGTCTGCCCGTGCGAATGCAGGTCGATGAAGCCAGGCGCCACGACCAGGCCTTTGACATCCACCACCTGCTTACCCTGGAGGGCACGCGACGAAACGGCCGCGATCTTGCCGTCGCGGATGCCAAGATTACGGGCGGCATCGAGGCCGGACGCCGGATCCATCACGTGCCCGTTGGCGAGCACCAGGTCGTACTGCTGCGCGGCCAGTGTGGAAACCATGATCAGCGGTAGCAGAAGCCGCATCGTGGACCATCTTACCAGCCCGGGCGCGCCAACCGGTATATACTCCTCTAGCCTCTTGGACGCTATCTCGATCGGATGCTGCGTCCGAATGCGGACAGATGGACGCAGAATCGAACAGCTTGTGCGCAGCCGTGCCGGTGAACTGGGCCGGTAGACGGCTGCGACCAGCGGCCATGGAATTGCCGGTTGAGGTTCGATTTTGTCTGGCATCTTGAGTGACATTCGATACTCGGCACGGGGTCTTGTTCGAAGCCCCAGCCTGACCGCGACGATGCTCATTACCATAGCGTTCGGGCTTGGCAGCAACATCACTGTCCTGGAGTTCATTCGGGGAATAACTGTGCGCAACTCTCCCGTCCCGCCAAACAGCAGCGTCATTTCGCTACTCGGCGTGGACCCCTATCGCGGGACCGGGCCGGTTTCGTACGAAGACTACCTTTTGCTCAAAAGCCATCTCGACGAATTTGAGTGGCTTGGAGCGGCTCGAATCTCGCAGTGCGTGATTAAGGTTGCTGACCACACAATGGTCGTGCCCGTAGCCGATGTAACGCCAAGTCTCATGCACGTTTTCAACCTTTCACTGGACGGAGGCGCCGTTATCAGCCGTCGACTCCGGCAAACGGAGTTCGGCGGCAAGGCCGATATTTCCGGTGAGCAGATTCGCATCGGAGATGTCAATGCCCGGGTAGTTGGTGTCGCTCCAGATACACTGGACGGCTTGTACAGCGACCGGCCGATCGACCTATGGAGGGCCTTGGGCGAAGAATCTCTCCAGGGACGCGACCGTGAGGCGCGGAACCTCTGGGTGCTCGCAGGGCTGCGCCGGGGCTTCTCGGCGAATCGCATCGAGAATGCTGTCCGCACTGGCTCCATTGGCTCCGGCGAAATAAAGATTCTTCCATACACTGGCATGACTCCGAAGATGCAGGAAGATCTGTGGCGATTTGGGACGCTGCTTCGGATGGCGGCAGGTCTCGTATTCTTCATCACGTGCGTTAATGTTGCTTCGTTTGTGCTGGGGCGCGCCACTTCTCGCTCGCGAGCGAATGCCATCCGGGTGGCGCTAGGTGTAAGCCGCGGCCGGCTTGTCCAAGCGATTGTTTCAGACAGTGTCGTTATCGCCTTAGCCGGTGGGGCGCTGAGCGTACAGCTGGCCGCGTGGACGTCGAAGGTCATCCCGGCTCTCCTGTTCGAACAAGACGCCAGTTTCCTGGTCCTGGTACCCGACATCTTCAGCATGGTTGCGGCGTCCGCGGTGGGGGTTGGGATCATTATCGCGTGTGGCCTGGCGCCGCTACTGGAAATTCGACTCGATCGCCCGGCAGCCGTGTTGGGTCGCGAAGGCGCAGGCCCGTCGAAGAGGTCCAGGGGAGTGCGTGCGATTCTCGTCATCGCTCAGATGGCGTGCTGCTGTCTCCTCGTGATCTGCACCGGCCTTCTCTACGGGAATTTTCGTGCAGCGGAACGGACCGGGGTCAGCCGAACCCTTGGGCAGCCCGTATTGGCCACGGTGCACGCGCACCCCGATGTGAGTGTGGATCTCGAGTATTTTCGAGAAGTCGAGCAGAAGGCGCGGTCGTTGGGCGGTGTGTCCAGCATCGCCTGGGCCGCGCGCCTGCCGGGCAGCCCGCCGGCTTTGCGGTCATTTCGTATCGACCCACCAGGACTGCCGCGGCGCGAGATCAGGATGGATGTTGCCGGGTTCACCTCCGAATCGGTGTCTCAGTTTTCCTGGCCTCCGAAGGCCGGGCGATCCTTTGGTGTCAGAGATCAAGGATGCCGGACCGCGATGGTGAATGAAGAGGCGGCCGAGGTTCTGTTTGGCGACGATACTCCTGGACGCTCCATTCAAGCGGCAGCAGGCGGCACCCCGGTCGAGATCATCGGCGTGTTGGCGAATCCGAAGAGGAGTGACGCGTCGCGCCATGACCGCCCCACGATCTACTACGACGGCACGAACAAGGCTGGAAAGCCATCGGGCCGAATCGCCGCCGTTGCCTTCTCCGCGCCCCCCGCGGCTCGGCTGGACAGGGCCGAACTGAACACAAACGTGGTGTCGCAAAGCTACTTCGCTGCGATGGGATTGCCGCCAGTGACAGGCGGAATTTTTTCGGAGATCTCGAATGCCCGCGGGTGCCGTGTTGCCGTGATCAACCAGGAAGCCGCAGACCTTTACTTCGGGAAGGGCGCCGTTGGAGCGGCCATCATTGACGATTTGGGCGAACGGACGCAAATCCTAGGCGTAGTGCACTCCGCACAGCTTGGCACTTTTGAGCGACAGGTAGAGCCGACGGTGTATTTTCCGATGTTTCAGGATTGCCTCCCGACAATGACTCTGATTGTCGGCACGCGAACGGCGGACAGCCCAATGCTGTCTATGGTGCAACAGACCCTTGAATCGGTGTCTGGCGGCGGGGCTCCACTCACGGTAAAGACACTCGATGCGTACCTTAGCCAGACCGCATTGGCGCCGCTGCACATCGCGACGGCACTGGTCGGGGCATGTACCACGACGGCGTTGTTCCTCGGCATTCTCGGTTTGTACGGCATTCTGAATGACCTCGCACGGACACGCCGCCAGGATCTGGCGACACGAATTGCCCTTGGTGCGCGGCGCCGGGATGTGGTCCGTCAAATCCTCGAGGAAGGAGGACGACTTGCAGCTATCGGTGCCCTGGGCGGCATGCTTGGGTCGCTCCTCGTGTCACAACTACTGACGCGAATCACAGGGAGTATCGGGGCACCGAAGTGGTGGGTATGGGTTGCTGGACCTGCTGTATTGGCCGGTGTTGTCACAGTCGCGGCTGTTCTTCCCGCGCGTCGTGCGTTACTGCTCGACCCGCTCCGCGTGCTTCGTGCGAATTGACCTCCTTCCCAGCCTGAGGATGGCGGCTCTTTCTTCCGCGGGGGGCTTGCATGGCCTTTTTGTGCGTCTCTCCATCAGCTTAGGGGGGAACGCCATCTCCATTTCCAACTGAAACGGAACACCGGACGGGCATGAATGGCGCTTTGCACGTTTATCCGGCCAGGTGGAGAACTGCAACAGTGTCTTACACACCTCGAGTGCACTGACCACATTGCCGGGGTGCTACGGTACCCTGTACCGTATGGCCCGCCGGCAGCTTGGAAACGACTTGAAGGCTCAGGAACAACGCCGGGACGTCATGGCCGTGCGCCTGGAAAGCATGCTGCAGGACCTTCGATTTGCGGTACGGCAATTGCGCAAGAACCCGGGATTTGCGGCTGCTGCCATCCTGGTGGTGGCTCTGGGAATCGCGGCGAGTGTGGCTGTTTTTGCATTTGTGGAAGCGGCGTTGCTCCAACCGCTGCCGTACCAGAGCCCTTCCCGGCTGGTGGTTGCGTATCAGACCACCAACTCGTGCCACGAGTGCAGTCTTTCCTATCCGGACTATGAGGACTGGAAGAAAACCAACAACGTCTTCAGCTCGTTGGAGGCTTGGGACGCATCCGTGTATCTGTGGCGGAGTCCCGGGGGAGTGCAGGCGGTTCGCAGCGCGCACGTGAGCGGCGGCTTCTTCCGCACCCTGGGGGTGGCCGCGATGCTGGGCCGTGTGTTTACCGATACGGACGACAAGCCCGCGGCGCCGCGCGCTGTTGTGCTGATGTACGACACCTGGCAGGGCCGCTTCGGCGGGCGGCAAGACATTGTCGGGCAGTCACTGATTCTCGACAACGCGTCGTACGTCGTGATTGGCGTGCTGCCTCGTGAGTTTCACTTTGCGATGCGGGCGGCGGAGTTCTTCACGACGATCCATGACCTGAACTCGTGCCAACAATCGCGCGGCTGCCACGATCTGGAAGCCTTCGGGAGGCTGCGGGATGGAGTTTCGTATGACGCTGCCGCGGCGGAAACGAAGGCGATTGCGGCACGACTGGAGCAGCAGTATCCGGAATCCAACAAGGGGCGCGGCACGCGGCTGGTGCCGTTTCGAGATGCCATCGTCGGCGATATCCGCCCGACCCTCCTGGTTTTGGCGGGCGGAGCGGGCTTGCTTTTGCTGATCGCGTATGTGAATGTGGCGAGCCTGCTGCTGGTCAGAGCGGAAAGCCGGAAGCCGGAGACCGTGCTGCGGGGGGTACTGGGCGCCTCTGTTGGACGGCTGATCCGGCAGTTTGTGACGGAAGGGGTGTTGCTGGTGTCGGTTGCCGTAGCCCTCGGTATACCGGCCGCTTCCGCGGCCATTCCCCGTCTGTTCAGCCTGATTCCCGAACGCCGTCTGCGCGGAATGCCGTATTTTCGCGCTGCCGGGCTGCATCCGCGTGTGCTGCTGTTCGCAGCCGCGGTGTCCCTGCTTGCCGTACTGGTGTTCTCCGTGACGCCGGTTTTGCGCCTCTCGATTTCTAACCTGCGCGGGGACCTTGCCGCGGGTGGGCGCGGCTCGGCAGGAACCTTATGGAAGCGTTTCGGGGCGAACCTCGTGGCCGCCGAACTGGCCATCGCGATGGTGTTGCTGGCCAGCGCGGGACTGTTGGGCAAGAGCCTGTACCGCATGTTCCATGTCGATCTGAACTTCAGTCCTGCGAACCTCGCCACGCTGGAGATCAACGTTCATGGCGCCGGCTACGAAAAGGACGATCAACTGAAAGCACTTTCCCACCGCCTGTTGGAGCATATCTCGGCTATGCCGGATGTAGTTTCCGTCGCCCATACCAGCGACCTGCCAATCACGTGCAACTGCAATTCGACGAATCTCCGGGTGCTGGGACACCCATGGTATGGGGCGGACGATCAGGCTCCGCGCCGGGAAACGAGCGCGGATTACTTCAAGGTATTGCAGGCCAGACTGATCGAAGGGCGCCTTTACACGGACGCAGATGACAGCTCGAAACCTCGGGTGGCGGTGATCAATCGGGCGCTGGCAAAACTGTTCTTTCCAGGCGAAAATCCCGTCGGCAGAACCATCGGCGACGCGGGGCTGTCGCCGAAGTCGCTCGCGCGGGTTATCGGCGTGGTGGATGATGTTCGCGAAGGCGACCTGGTGGAACCGCTGGTGCCCGCTCTGTATTACCCCTACCAGCAGGACACCGATGGCACACTGTTTCTGGTGGTCCGCACGCGGCAGGCCCCGGGACCGATGATGCCGTCACTCGTGCGCGGTATCCATCAGGTTGATCCGAACCTCGGCATCCGGAACGAATTTGTTATGGACGACCGGATCAACGACTCGCCGGCGGCTTTCCTGAACCGCTCATCGGCGTGGCTGGTGGGAGGATTTGCGGCGTCGGCTCTGTTGCTGGGAGCGATTGGCCTCTATGGAGTGATTGCTTACTCGGTGAGCCGGAGGACGCGCGAGATCGGCGTGCGAATGGCATTAGGGGCGGAGCGCGGGTCGGTTTATCGATTGGTCCTGGGCCAATCCGGGCTCATGGCGGCGATTGGAATTGTGGTTGGATTGGGATGTTCGATTCCCGCCGCTCGATTGCTGAGAGGTTTGCTGTTTGGTGTGCAGTCCGGGGATGTGCCTACCTTGATCGGCGTGGCTGTGGTGCTAGGGATTTGCGTGCTGATCGCGAGTTATCTGCCGGCGCGAAGAGCGGCCTCGGTGAATCCCGTTGAGGCGCTCCGCGCGGAGTAGCGTGTTTGGTGTTGCACGAACCGATGGTGGTCCTAGAATAACCGCGTTGGGCATCGGCCTTCCGCGCGCGTACCCATCTACCCGCGAGCATGCGGTTGGTTTGAGTATGTCGCGGACGGCAACGTGGCCAGCATCGCTTCGCAGGCGTGGTCCGGTCGACCGACGTTGTCAGCCACCAAATCACCGGGTTCCGCCACCTATGGCGTCAACTGGGGCTTTCGGAGGGCTGAAGGAGGCAACCTTTTGGGCTATTGGCTCATGATCAAGGCCCCGGGGTCCGATTCGAACGGTTCTACTGACGATAAAGCAGACGCATCTCCGCAAGGAGTGCTAGCCCTGGGCTAGCACACAGTTAGCCCAAGTTCGTCACGAGATGGGGTAGAAGTTAGGCTAAGGCCTTTAGAATCAGCTTAGGCTGTTGCCGGGTCTACACTACATTCACGATTGTTTTGGAGTCGTTCCGGCAGCGTCAAACGAAGTTGCTGAAGCAAGGATTTCTGCTCGGCCGTAGGCTCGGTGATCCGGCGCGGGCGGATCTCAGGGCCGTCGGTGGTGGGCAGAACGATGTCAGCACTTTGTAGGGTGGAGAGCAAGGAAGAGGGCCTTCATCGGAGAAAACGGCTAAGCGTTATCGACGCCGCTCGCCGATGGCTTCGGGTGAATGGGGGCTCGTCGCTGGAGCAGGTGCTTCAGGGTGACCCACATGGCGTAACCCAAGAACGCCACCATAACGTGGCCCTTCACGCGCGACTCCTTTTGATGGAATAGTGGGCGGATGGAAAGCTCACTCTACAAAGCGCGGAAGGAAGCTTCGGCTTCGGTCAATTGGATTTGCGCCACGCCCGGCGATCTTTTTTCATTTCCCAGAACAAACGCGTGCTTTCGGTGGCGTCTCGCAGTTCGACCGTATAGAGGTCGTTCACCTGTGGATGAAGGGCCTGAATCTTTCCCAGCCTCCGCTCCATTTTGTTCCGGTCTTTCAGCCGTCCTTCAATAAGCTGATCTTCCCTCGCAGCCGGTCCTCCACTTCTGTCCTTTATTGAACCAGCGCTTCCTCTGAATTTCGCGCCGCGCCTGACCTCGGGTGGAGCGATTGGGACTGAGACTCGCTTCACTCCCATCTCTTCAGCCTCGGCCACATTCTTCGCAGAGTAAAACCCGCGTCGGCCGCCGCCAGATCTGGGGTTCGTTCCATCACTTTCTGATGAGTTTCGATCGACGGAATCAGCAGGTCGCTGTCGCTGGGTTTCTGATCATAGACCTCGAAATCAATGACAATCTGCTCCTCCGCTTCCTGGATCTTTACCATCTTGCCGAACTCCGTGGGCTTGCTCGCCTTGCCCTTGCGAATCACTTCGGTGGAAGTTTCGAACACACTCAGGATTTTTACAAAGTTTTTACAAGTTCGCGATCACCTTCTCGAAGCCCGCCCGTAGCATGAACTTAGACCTTTGGAGGACTTAACGTGGGAACGCTTCCGATCTGCACTCAAATACCGTCATACTGCGACGAACATCTTTCGATCGATTTTGATCAACAGGTTGCCACCCTGGATTCCGAGCGCATTACGTTGACCCGGAAGGAGTACGACCTGTTGTCCTTGCTGGTTCAGCACGCGGGTGAAATCATACCGCGCGAAGCGCTGCTCATGCGGGTTTGGGGTTATGGATCGGAGATCCGGACGCGAACGCTCGACGTTCACGTTCGCCGCTTGCGCAAGAAGCTGGGCGGTTACGCGGATCAGTACATCGAGACGATCTTCGGCATTGGCTATCGTTTCCAGCCTTATCGCGCGCCCCGTTTCTTCCAGGCCGCGGCAGCCAAGCCGATCGCGATCGGAGCATAGCGCTACACGAGCAATCCGCGAAGCTCCGGGCATCCACCAGGCGATCAGGGCCTCTTGTCCAGGTGGCAGGCGTACGGTCACCGCTGCCCGCCGATTGACACCCTCATTTCGGTGCTGTTAGCCTGAATTTTCATGCAATCGGCGCCTTCGCTTCGCACCACTCCGCTGCACTCTGTCCATTGCGGCCTAAGCGCCAAAATGGTGGATTTCGGCGGCTGGGACATGCCCGTTCAGTACTCCGGCATTCTCGAGGAACATCATGCCGTCCGCCGCGCTGTGGGCGTCTTCGACGTCAGCCATATGGGCGAGATCGAGATCCGCGGCCCGGAAGCCGCGCAGCTCACCGATTTCGTCACCACCAACCACGTCGCCAGGCTGAAAACCGGGCAGGCGCATTACTCCGGACTGCTTTACGAAACCGGCGGATTTGTAGACGACATCCTGGTGCACAAAGTCGCCGACGATCATTATTTCCTGTGCGTCAACGCGTCCAACCAGGACAAAGATTTCGAGCACATCCGCTCCGCCAACCGCTTCGACGCCGAAGTGGAGAATGCCGGCCCTCGCTACTCGCAACTCGCCATCCAGGGACCCAAGGCGCTGGCCACCCTGCAGAAGCTGACCCCTGTGGACCTTAGCGCGATCCGCTATTACTGGTTCACCGATGGAGAAGTGGCGGGTACACCAGCTCGCATCGCGCATACCGGATACACCGGCGAAGATGGCTACGAGATCTACGTGCCTCCCGCCGAAGCGGAGCGCATCTGGAACCTGGTGCTCGATGCCGGCGCCGAGTTCGGAATCAAGCCGTGCGGCCTGGGCGCGCGCAACACCCTGCGCCTGGAAGCCAAGATGGCGCTCTACGGGCACGAAATCGACGCCTCCATCTCGCCGCTCGAAGCCGACCTGGGCTGGATCGTCAAGCTCGACAAGGGCGACTTCATCGGCCGCGGCGCCCTCGTTCGCCAGAAAGAAAAAGGCCTCACCCGCAGGCTGATCGGCTTCGAAATGCGCGGGCGCGGCATCGGACGCGACGGCTACGAGGTATCGATCGACGGCGTGCCGGCCGGATGGGTCACCAGCGGATCGCCATCGCCGACACTGTGTAAGAACATCGGGCTTTGCTACCTGCCGATCGCGCACGCGCAGCCCGGCCAGGCGATCCAGATCCTGATCCGCAACCAGCCGGTGGACGCCGTCACCGTTGAGACTCCCTTTTACAAACGAGCCAAATAGCATGTATCCAGAAAACTTTCGCTACACCAAGGAACACGAGTGGGTCCTCGCGGAAGGGGACTCCGCTACCGTCGGGATCACCGACCATGCTCAAGAGGAACTGGGTGACATCGTCTATGTAGACCTGCCGAAGGTCGGGTCTCGCGTGGAGCAGGGCAAGTCGCTCGGCTCGGTGGAATCCGTCAAAGCGGTCTCCGATATCTATTCGCCCGTGAGCGGGGAAGTGACGGAGGTCAATAGCACGCTGGCCGACTCGCCCGAGAAGCTGAATGAAGATCCCCATGGCGCGGCCTGGCTGGTGAAGATCCGGCTGAGCGCGACTGGCGAGCTTCAGAATCTTATGACCGCGTCCGACTATCAAACTTACGTAGGAGCCGAAAAGTAGTTGCGCTATCTTCCGAAGTCCGAGTCTGAGCGCCGCCAGATGCTGGAAGCCTGCGGCGTGAGTTCACCCGAAGAGCTGTTCGCCCACCTGCCGGAAGCGGTCCGCCTGAAACGCCCGCTCGATCTGGCGCCGGGGATCTCCGAATACGAAATCGTGCAGTATTTTCGCGACCGCGCCGCGGAGAATGCCAACGGGTATGCCTCGTTGCTCGGCGCGGGCGTGTACCATCATTACCGTCCCGTGCTCGTGGACACGGTAGTCGCGCGCGGCGAGTTCCTTACCTCGTATACCCCGTACCAGGCCGAGATCGCCCAAGGAACACTCACTACCATCTTCGAATTCCAGACCATGATCTGCCAGCTCACCGGCATGGACGTGGCCAACGCCTCGATGTACGACGGCTCCACCGCCGTGCCCGAAGCGGCGATGATGGCCGTCCGCGCCACCGGCAAGGGGCGGGTGCTGATCGCGAACTCCGTCCACCCGGAGTATCGCGAGGTGCTGCGCACGTACGCGAAGAACCAGGGAATGCCCGTGGAGGAATTCGGCTACGTGCCCGAAGCCGGCACCATCGACCTCGAAGAGCTCGACAAGAAGATGGACGATCTTACTGCCGCCGTAATCGTCCAGTCTCCGAATTTCTTCGGCATCGTGGACCAGGTGAAGGCTGCTGCCGAAATCGCTCACAAGCGCGGAGCCCTGCTGGTGGTGATCTTTACCGAAGCAGTATCGTTGGGCATCCTGGAGCCACCCGCGGATGCCGATATCGTCGCCGGCGAATTGCAATCGTTCGCCATCTCGCCCTGTTATGGCGGGCCGTTCGCCGGCATCATCGCCACCAAGGAAAAGTTCATCCGGCAGATGCCCGGACGGCTGGTAGGACAAACCACCGATTCGCGCGGCAACCGCGCCTTCTGCCTCACGCTCTCCACCCGCGAGCAGCACATCCGGCGCGAGAAGGCCACCTCCAATATCTGCACCAACCAGGCGCTCATCGCCCTGATGGCCACCGTGTTCATGACGGTCTACGGCAAGCAGGGACTGCGCGAACTCGCCGTGCAGAATCTCGCCAAGGCGCACTACCTGGCTGGAAAACTGAAGCCTCGCTTCTGTGGGAAGTTCTTCAACGAGTTCGTGGTCAAGCTGGACGGCCAGTCGCCCGATGACTTCAACCGGGCGCTGCTGAAGAAGAAAATCATCGGCGGCCTGCCACTGGGCCGCTTCTACCCGGAGTTGGCCGATTCGATGCTGGTTTGCGCCACCGAGATGTCGCGGCGCGCGGACCTGGACGCTGTGGCCGAAATCTTCGCTCGGAGCACGGTGGAGGTGATGGCATGATCACCAAGGTCCGCAGTCACATCTCTCCGAACGAGTCCCTGCTGTTTGAGCGCAGCTCACCCGGCAAAATGGCCTATCAGCTTCCTGACCTCGATGTTCCGCCGGTGGACGCGGCCGAAGCGCTCGGCGCCGACAACGTCCGCGGGGAAATTGAAGGCTTCCCCGAAGTCAGCGAAGTGGAGGCCATCCGGCACTTCACGCGCCTCTCCACCTGGAATTACGCCATCGATTACGGCATGTACCCGCTGGGCTCCTGCACCATGAAGTACAACCCGCGGATCAACGAACTGGTGGCACGCACCGAAGGTTTGGCGTGGGCGCATCCGTATCAGCCGGAAGCCCTCTCGCAGGGTTGCATGGAGGTAATGGCGCGCGTCGAGGCGGCGCTTGCGGAGATCACCGGCATGGACGCCGTGACGCTCCAGCCGGCCGCCGGCGCCCACGGCGAGCTCACCGGCATTCTGCTGGTCCGCGCCCTGCTGCAGCAGCGCGGCAACCCGCGCAAGAAGATTCTCATTCCCGATTCCGCGCACGGCACCAATCCCGCCACCGCAGCGATTGCCGGTTACGCCATCGAGAACATCCCGTCAAGCGAAACGGGTGTGCTGGATGTCAGTGCTTTGGAGCGCATCGTCACCGGCGACGTCGCGGCCCTGATGGTGACCAATCCCAACACCCTCGGGGTGTTTGAAGAGAACATCATTCACGCGGCCGAGATCCTGCACGCCAAAGGCGCCATGCTTTACATGGACGGCGCCAACATGAATGCGCTGGTGGGCATCGCGCGCCCCGGCGATTTCGGCGTGGACGTGATGCACCTCAATCTCCACAAGACGTTCTCCACTCCGCACGGCGGAGGAGGACCCGGCGCCGGCCCGGTTGCGGTGAAAAAGGTGCTGGAGCCGTTTCTTCCGACGCCGCGCCTCAAGCGCTCCGGCAAGCGCTGGGCTTACGACTACAAGCGCAAGCACTCCATCGGGCGGGTGAAGGCTTTCTACGGCAACTTCGGAGTCCTGGTGCGCGCCTTGGCCTATATCCTGGCGCACGGCGGTCCGGGACTGCGCAATGCCACCGTCGATGCGGTACTCAACGCCGTCTACATCCGCAAGCAACTCGAGCCGTACTTCGATCTTCCCTATTCGCAGCCCAACATGCACGAAGTGGTCTTCAGCGACGATCGCCAGGCGAAACTCGGAGTCCGCACCGGCGAGATCGCCAAGCGGTTGATCGATTACGGATTCCATCCGTACACCGTGAGTTTTCCCCTGATCGTCCATGGCGCCCTGATGATCGAGCCGACCGAGACCGAAGGCAAGATGGAACTCGATCAGTTCATCGACTCCATGATCTCCATCGCCAGGGAAGTGGAGAGCGATCCGCAACTGGTCAAGAACGCGCCGCATGGCACCCGGACGAGCAAGGTGGATGAAGTCACCGCCGCGCGCAAGCCGGTGCTCCGATGGAAGGGGTAAAAGACAGGGGTTGGGGGTCAGGCCCGCCAAAGCGCGAGGGGATTGGGGGTTCGCGGCGAGGGCTCTGGGTGGTGTTCGGGCTGGTCCTCGCGATCCGAATTCCTTTCTGGAACCAGGCTATTCAGGGCGACGACCCGATCTATCTGCATGAAGCGGCTCACGCCCTCATTGAGCCCCTCCACCCTGACAACACCAGGTACGTCTTCCAAGGTGCGCTGGTAGATCTGCGCGGCCATCCGCACGGTCCCATGGATGCCTGGATGCTCGCCGGTCTGCTCGCCATATTCGGCGACGTCCGCGAGATTCCGTTCCACGCCGCGTACACCATCTTTTCGCTGATCGCGGCGGCGTCGATGTGGTCTCTGGCGCGGCGCTTCTCGCCGCACCCGCTTTGGGCCAGCCTGCTCTTCCTTGCGGTACCGGTCTTCGTGGTGAACGGCAACTCGCTCGAGACCGATCTTCCGTTCCTCGCCTTTTGGATGGCGGCGGTGGCGCTATTCCCGTCGCATCGGCTGCCCGCCTGCCTGTTCCTGGTGCTGGCCGCGATGACCGCCTCGCTGCCGCAAGCCTTCCTGCTCACCCCCATCCTGGGCGCGTGGGTCTGGCTCTTTCGCCGCCAGGACCGCAGCGCCTGGCTCGCCATCTTCGTGCCTCCCGTGACAATTGTCGCGTGGCAACTTTTTGAGCGGCTCTCCACCGGATCGCTGCCAGCCGGACTGCTCAGTGGCTATCTCACGCGCTTCAATCTCTGGGACCCCAAGGCGCGGGCCGCGCTGCTGCTGCACTTCTGCTTTCTCGTCTTCCCCGCGCTCCTGCCCGGCGCACTGGCCGGCGCCTGGCGCAAGCGGCGTGAGCCCGATACCCTGTTTCTGATCGCGTGGACCGGCATCTTCTTCGCGGGAATCCTGGCGGTCTTCTTTGCGGGCTCGGCGCGATACCTGCTGCCGGTCGCAGCCCCGCTCGCGCTGCTGGCTTCCCGGCTGAATCCGAAATGGCTGGCGGTCGGCTTTACAGCACAACTGGCTCTCGGGCTGGGACTCTCCACCGTCAACTTTCAGCACTGGGACGGCTACCGCAAAGTCGCGGCCGGGCTGCGCGAGCGAGCCGCGCGGCAGAGGGTG
>Ga0335077_10001248_pt1 | contig 29966 bp, 24 predicted proteins | sample Lox_Sample_31_FD_207151 | JGI IMG/M metagenome (GOLD analysis project Ga0335077, IMG submission 207151) | Soil microbial communities from Loxahatchee National Wildlife Refuge, Florida, United States - Lox_Sample_3.1 | ecosystem: Environmental > Terrestrial > Soil > Wetlands | place: USA... | reverse complement strand
ATGACCGTGCTCACCCTGACCACCGGTTCTGCCTTCATCATGTGGCTCGGCGAACAGATCAGCGAACGCGGCATTGGCAACGGCATGTCCTTGATCATCTTTGTCGGCATCGTGGTCGGTTTGCCACGCGCCATCGTCGACCTCTACGAAAAGGCCAAGACCCAGGCTTGGGGCGCGTTCACGCCTCTCGCATTGATTCTCTTGCTTGCGCTGATGGTCGCCGTAGTGGCCTTCATCGTTTTCGTCGAAGGAGCGCAGCGCCGCATTCCGGTGCAATACGCCAAGCGCGTTGTCGGCCGCCGCGTGATGGGTGGACAGTCCACCTACCTCCCGCTGCGCGTCAATTCCGGCGGCGTGATTCCCCCGATTTTCGCCAGCTCGTTGCTGGCGTTTCCGGCCACCGCCGCAATGTTGCTCGGCACTCGCTGGCCCTTCGTCAAGAAGCTGGCCGAACCCCTGAAGTGGGGCGAGCCTCTTTATACTGTGGTTTACGTGGCGATGATCATTCTGTTCGCGTTCTTCTACGTCGGCATCGTCTTCAATCCGACGGAACTCGCGGACAACATGCGCAAGCAGGGCGGCTTCATCCCCGGCATCCGGCCCGGCCGCAGCACTTCGGAATATGTCAGCACCATTCTGAAGCGCTTAACGTTTATCGGCGCGGTTTACCTGGCGGTGGTCTGCTTGCTTCCGGAATGGATGATCGCCGGTATTCACTTGAACCATTTGCCTTTTTGGCTCGGTGGCGACTGGTTTGACCGGCATTTTCCGGGTTGGATTTTGAACGGCCTGGCGGTGCAGTTTTATTTTGGCGGTACTTCGCTCCTGATCGTGGTCGGCGTGGCGATGGATACAGTGCAGCAGCTCGAGGCACAGCTCGTCATGCGTAATTACGAGGGTTTTGCGCGTAAGGGTCGTTTGCGCGGCCGTCGCTAAGTATGGGAGACGACAACGTGGCGCTGCAAGAGCGTCCTGTCGGAAAACTCGACCGCGCAGTGATTTTTCTCGGGCCTCCGGGCTCCGGGAAAGGAACCCAGGCGAAGGTCTTGGCGGCGAAGTATGGTGTGCCGCACCTTTCGACCGGCGATATGCTTCGCGAGCATATCCAGAAAGGTTCGCCGCTCGGCTTGAAGGCCAAGCCGATTATGGAGCGCGGCGAGCTGGTGCCCGATTCGCTGGTGCTGAAGATGGTGGCGGAACGGATCGAGCGGCCGGACTGCAGCCAAGGTTTTGTGTTCGACGGTTTTCCGCGGACGGTGACCCAGGCGAAATACCTGGGGGAGCTCCTGAAGTATCACGGGCTCAAACAGCCGTTCGTCATCCACCTGGTCATCGGCACCGCGCTGCTGATCAGAAGATTGACGGGTCGCAGGACCTGCAAGGTTGGCGGCGAGACGTACAACATCTTCGACCGCCCGCCCAAGGTGGAAGGGATTTGCGACAACGACGGCGGCGAGCTGTACCAGCGCCCCGACGATCGCGAAGAAGTGATCCAGCCGCGGCTGAATGCGTACGAGAAGCAGACGTCGCCGCTGGTGGCTTACTACCGCAGGCTGGGAGCTTTGCATCAAATTGATGCCAGCAAAAGCGTTGCGGAAGTAGAGCAGGAGATTGCACAGGCCGTGGCCAACATCCGCGGAGCGCGCTAGGGAAATGGCGATTCAATTACGCAGCGCCGCTGAACTGGAAAAGATGTACCGCGCCGGCCAGGTTGTGCATGAGGTTTTGAACGCGCTTCGGGCGGAAGTCAAGCCCGGGCTCTCGACGATGGATCTCGAGCATCTTGCCGAGGGCATCATCGCCAGGTATCCGGGCAAGCCGGCGTTCAAAGGGTATCGCGGGTATCCTTGTGTGCTGTGCACTTCGGTGAACAGCGAGATCGTTCACGGGATACCGTCGCCCAAGCGGAAATTGCGCGAAGGCGACATCGTCTCCATCGACTTTGGCATGGAAGTCGACGGCTACTACGGAGATTCCGCGGTCACCGTGCCCGTAGGTCACATCAGTCCGCAGATGCAGAAACTGCTGGACGTGACCCGCGAATCGCTGGATCGCGCGATCGACAAAATGCGCCCGGGCAACCGCTTGGGTGATGTCGGCCACGCGGTGCAGAGTTGGGTGGAGCAACACGGTTTTTCGGTGGTGCGGGAGTTTGTGGGACACGGCATCGGCACCAGGATGCACGATGAACCCAATCTTCCGAACTACGGAGAACCCGGACGCGGCCAGCGTCTGCAGGAAGGCATGGTCATCGCCGTCGAGCCAATGGTGAATGCCGGCCGGCCCGAAGTGCAGATGCGCGGCGAGTGGGTGGCGGAAACCGCGGATGGCAGTCCTTCCGCGCACTTTGAGCACACCGTCGCCGTCACCGCCAACGGCCCGTGGATCCTGACGCGTCCGAAAGGCGCGACCGGCCCGAGCTGGTAAAATAGACCGTAGCTTGTGACGCAGGATTTCAACGGAAAGTCCAAGCGAGGAGTATGCAGCAGCAGTTCTGGGAGCTTATGGCGAATCAGCCGTTTGAAGAGAAAAAGAAGGGCGATTCCGGGAACTCCAAGGAAGACGCCATCGAAGTCATGGCCACGGTGATTGAACCGTTGCCGAATGCGATGTTCCGGGTGGAACTGGAAAACAAGCACCAGGTTCTGGCGCATGTTTCCGGCAAGATGAGAAAGAACTTCATCCGGATTCTCGCGGGAGACAAAGTCGCGGTGGAGCTTTCTCCCTACGACTTGACCCGCGGGCGCATCGTGTACCGCTACAAATAGCGGGGTGTTTTTGTCGGGTTTTGTAGCGTCCGCCTTCGGAGGTGGACCGCCGGTCGCGAAGCAAAGTTTGTAGCGCCGGGCTTAGCCCGGCAGGGTTCGCGGTTATCATCCTGAGACGCGAAGTTTGCGACCAAGGATCTCGACCTGAACCGTGAGCAAGGTTGACAATAGGAGCTGTACATGAAAGTTCGGGCTAGCGTGAAAAAAATTTGTGACAAGTGCAAGGTCATCCACCGCCGTGGTGTGGTTCGGGTAATTTGCACGAATCCGAAGCACAAGCAGCGTCAGGGATAAAGGGAGCAAGGAGAAACCATGGCACGTATCGCAGGTGTTGATCTTCCGCCGCAGAAGCGCCTTTGGGTCGGGTTGACCTCGATCTACGGCATTGGACAGGTGCGCGCGAAAGCGATCGCTGAAAAGGCCAATGTCGACTTTACCAAGAAGGTGCGCGACCTTACGGAAGACGAAGTCAACCGTATCCGTACCGTCATCGAGCAGGAAGGCCGCGTCGAAGGCGATCTCCGCAAAGAGATCCAGATGAATATCCGCCGCCTGATCGAAATTCAGGCCTATCGCGGGATTCGTCACCGTCGCAACCTGCCGGTTCGCGGTCAGCGCACGCACACCAACGCGCGTACCCGCAAGGGACCGCGCCGCGGCGCCGTTGCCGGCAAGAAGCAGGTCAAGGGCAAGAAGGGCTAAGAACGCAGTTTTGTAGGGACCGCCTGCGGAGGCGGTCCGCGCAGAAATTAAAGGGATGGAGTGAAACGTGGCTAAAGAGCAGAACGCAGCGCCGGATGCAGCAGTACCGGCAAAGCCGGCAGCGGCGGGAAAAAAGAAGAAGGAATTTAAGAAGAAGAAAGAGCGCCGCACCGTGCCCCACGGAGTCGTGTGTATCTCCGCGTCGTTCAACAACACGCAGATCACCATCACCGATCCCGATGGCCGCGTGCTCTGCAATTCTTCTTCCGGCGCCATTGGCTTCAAGGGTTCGCGCAAGGGCACACCGTATGCCGCCCAGCAGGCTTCGCTCACCGCAGCCACCGCCGCGCGCGATACCTTCGGCATGAAGAGCGTGGAGGTCCGCATGAAGGGTCCCGGCTCCGGCCGCGAATCCGCGGTCCGCGCCCTGGCCGCCGCTGGATTGCACATCGTCGTCATTCGCGACGTCACGCCCATTCCGCACAACGGCTGCCGTCCACCGAAGCGCCGCCGCGTTTGATGGCGCAAGGTTCGAGCGAGATTTTTTAGCGGCCGCCTTCGCCGGTGCGCCGATCGCAGAGAGAGTTCAGAAATTAGAGAGTTTCTTGAAGGGAGAATAGAAGTTGGCCAGACATCGAGATGCAGTTTGCCGCCTGTGCCGCCGGGAAGCGCAAAAACTGTTTTTGAAGGGCCTGCGTTGTTTTACGGACAAGTGCGCCATTGAAAAGCGCAACTTTGTGCCGGGACAGCACGGTCAATCGCGGCGGGCGAAGATTGCGGGTTACGGCCTGCAATTGCGCGAGAAACAAAAAGTGAAGCGCACCTACGGCTTACTGGAGCGCCAGTTCCGCAATTATTTCGAGAAGGCGGAGCGCACCAAGGGGCCCACGGGTGAAAACCTCATCATCATGCTCGAACGCCGCCTCGATAACGTGGTCTGGCGCGCGGGCTTGGCCTCCTCACGGTCGCAGGCGCGTCAACTGGTGCTGCACGGTCATGTGCGCATTAACGGGAAGAAGGTCAACATCCCGTCGTACCAGGTAAACGTCGGCGAAGAGGTGGCCATCAAGGAAAAGATGCACCAGAACGCCATGGTCCTGGAAGCGCGCAACGTGGCCCAGAGCCAGAACGCTGTGCCCTGGCTGGAGCAGGAACGCGAGCAGTTCAAAGCCCGGGTGGTCGCGTTGCCCAAGCGCGAAGACGTGCAGACGCCGCCAATCAACGAGCAGCTCATCGTCGAGCTGTATTCGAAGTAAGTTCTTAGGTTCGTGTAGTGGCCAGTTTTTAGACTGGCCGGTTTGAAGTGCGGGCCACTATACAAGGGTTTGGGGCTGTTATGGGCAGCCCGGAAGGAAGGAACACGATGTGGAAGGGATTTCAGAAACCGAAGCGTCTCGCGCCTGAATTTGAATCGCTCACCGAAAAGTACGGGCGGTTCTCGGCGCAGCCGTTTGAGCGGGGCTGGGGCACCACGGTGGGGAATGCGCTGCGGCGCGCGCTGCTGAGCTCGATCGAGGGTGCAGCGATCACCGCAGTCAAGATCGAAGGCGTGTTGCACGAATTTTCTTCGATCCCGGGCGTGGTCGAAGACGCCACGGACATCATCCTGAATCTCAAGCAGGTGCCGATCAAGCTCAACAACGACCTGCCCAAGACCATCTTCCTGAACGTCGAACAGCCCGGCGTCGTCACCAGCGCGCAAATCGAGGAAGACTCCGATTTCGCCGTGCTTGACAAGAGTGTGTACATCGCCACGGTCAGCGAAGGCGGAAAGCTGCAGATCGAAATGCGCGTCAAGAACGGCCGCGGCTACGTGGCGGCCGACCGCAACTACGACGAAGATCTGCCCATCGGCTACATCCCGGTCGATAGCGTGCACTCGCCGGTGCGCAAGGTCAACTATGCCGTGGAAGCCGCCCGTCTCGGCCAGATGACCGACTACGAAAAGCTGATGCTCGAAGTGTGGACCAATGGCGCGATCACGCCTTCGGATGCTGTGGGCCTCGCCGCGAAACTGGTCAAGGACCATATGAGCATCTTCATCAACTTCGAAGAGCCGGTCGAGAACGTCGAGATGCCCGCCGACACCGTTCACGATCCGCGCCTCGAGCACCTGGACCGCTCCGTGGAAGAGCTGGAGCTTTCCGTGCGTAGCTACAACTGCCTGAAGAACGCCAACATCCAGACCATCCGTGAACTCGTGCAAAAGAGCGAGAACGAAATGCTGAAGACCAAGAACTTCGGCCGCAAGTCGCTCAACGAGATCAAGGATATACTGGTGAAGATGGGCCTCAGCCTGGGCATGAAGTTCGATGAGCACGGCCGCATCATCTGGCCGCCGCTCCCGAGCCAGACGGCGCCGCCGAGTACCGAAGACAACCTCGGCCTGTAAGAAGTTGTAAGTCGTCAGTTCTAAGTTGTAAGTCAGACTGCAACGGAAAACTGGCCGCCGGGCTGTCCTTCCGGGCGAAGCGAGAAATCTGCTTTACTGGTATCTGATATCTGTTTACCGATATCCGATCACTGATTGCGCGAAACAAGGAAAAGCGTTTGAGTTACAACTTAGGACTTAAAACTTAGAACTGCGAAGGAACTGAGCATGCGACACCTGAAGTCGGGTTCAAAACTGGGACGCAATCCGTGGCACCGCCGCGCGACCCTGCGTAACCTCGTCACCAATCTCTTTGAGCATGGACGGATCACCACCACTTTGACGCGCGCCAAGGCCACGCGCCCCGTGGCGGAAAAGATTATAACCCTCGGTAAGCGCGACACGCTGCAGTCGCGCCGCCAGGCTGCCTCGTATCTCATGACCCCGGCGGTCACCCAGAAGCTCTTCAGCGAAATTGCGCCGAAGTTTGCCGATCGCGCCGGCGGCTACACGCGCATCATCCATGGGGGGAACCGCGTTGGTGATGGCGCAAAAGTCGCCATTCTCGAACTCGTCGGCTACGAGTTCAAGAAGAAGGAAAAGAAAGAAAAGAGCAAGGTGCAGGAAGCCGTCGAAGCCAAGAGTTAAGTCCCGCCTCCGCAGAGGCGTTACCGCCCGTCACGGGATACCGTGGCGGGCTTTTCTTTGGCCTTTCGTCGCGCTTTGTTCAGGCCGCCAACCCGTCCCACCCTGTCCGGAGGGGTAGTTACCCTTGTGACCTAGGTCACAATTGACAGCTTGCCCCTTCTCACGGATGCTGAGATACCACTCTTAGGAGTTCGCCATGCGCCGGAGACTGCTCCTTTTCGCGCTTACGGCCTCTGTGTTACCGGCCTTTGCCCTCGCGCAAGAGCCCAAGCTGGTCAACTGCCGTACCCTCGAGGCGGCGGGGAATTTCGTCGGTCCGGACGAAGTCATTGTCGACGACATGGTGTGCCAAAAGGCTAAGCCTGGCGCTGACTCGGCCGCCAAACCCCAAGCCCCCAAGCCCGTACTGGGCGCGACGATTTCCGATACTCCCGCCGAAAGTGTCGTCGAAGCTGCGAGAGCTGCCGAAAAACGTGTGGCCTCCCGCAAGGAAAAAGAAGCCGCCGAAGCACAAGAGATTGCTGCCGCAGCGGCCCCCACCAATCCGCCGCCTGCCAGCGAGCCCCCATCCGAACCTCCCGCGCCAACGCCGGTTCCCGCAAGAGATCCGGAGTCTGGCGCGGTTCCACCCGCTAAGCCTACGCCCGTCGCTGTAACGCCTACCAATACCCCCGCCCCTTCGTCGTCCGCGCACCCGCCAACCGAGAAACCGGAAGTCGTTGCGCATCCTGCTCCGGAGCCTGCCGCTCCGACTGCGTCCGCCCCTGCGCGAGAATCCGAACACTCCGCGCCAGCAGAAATTGTGATTTCATCGGCTCCGGCATCCGTGCCTGCCGCAACCTCGCCCGCCGCCGAGCGAAGAACAGAGCCGCCGGCCGAGGTTGTGGCGGCTCCAGCGCCGGTCCCTACGCCATCGGCGCCCGAGCCTGCCGCGCCACCACCGCGTCCGACCGAAGCCTTGCCCCCTGCCGATCCTACTCACCCCGCCACTTCCAGTGGCTTCTACGACGCTAATGCGGCGAAAACCTCAGCGAATGCGGCGCCGCAAACCAACAGTGGGTTCGCGACCGCCGAACAGGTGAACGCCGGTCTCAAGCCGGGAGCTTCCGCAATTCCGCCGGCCTCGCAGCCTCCCGCGCCCGAATCTGCCGCGCCCGAACCCGAGCCTCAGCACACCACCATTGCGGCAGCCCGAGTGCCGTTTGACGAGGACCGCGATCGTTCCGTGAAGGTGGGCGATTTCGCCAAGCCAAAAGATGTTTCGCCTGATCCCGCCGCGGAGCATCGCACCTCCGTCGATCCTTCCGATGCCGATGGCTTCCAGGATCGCCAGCGCCCCGAGTGCACCAAGAACATCACGCTCGGCGGGCTGAAGGGCGAGCGGCTCGTGCTCGGGGTTCCTACCTGGGCCGTCAAGTGGATTGAGAAAAACGAAAAGCGCATGCCGGAGATCTGCTTTTCCGAGACGCCCATGAAAACCGCGCGCAACTACCTGATTGTTTTCTCGACGCCGGGCGGCACAGCGGGCAGCAAAGACATCAACGACGCGGTGTTAAATCCCACGAACGGCAGCAGCGCGACGGGTGTCGGCACCTTCACCACGAATTTCGGCTCAACCTGGCACTACTCCTACGACCGCAACGTCGGCACCACGGTCCTGACCACGGACGATGCCGACGAACCGCACGGCCAGCCCGGACAGGTACTCTACGCCACCGCCTACACCGAAGAAGGCGTGCCGGTCTCGCAGCGTTGGCCCGGTCAGGTGAAGAAAGAACTCAAGCCCGGCGAGAAACGACCGAAGAAGTTGAAGGGGGAAACCGAAGCCCTCGAACGCGTCTCCAGCGACCTGCTCAGCCAGATGGTCGAAGACATCGAAAAGTTCTAGCGCGTTGATCCAATATAGGGTCCGCCTCCGCGGCGGACCGCCACTCGGTATCGTGCGTTTTATTTTTGCCTCCCTCGTCAAATCACCTCATTCCGAACGCGGTGAGGAATCTCTCTTGGGGTAAGCTACAATCCGAGGCCTCTAGGGAGAGAAACCATGGACTTTCCACGACTCGATGTTACCGGGCAGGTGGCGTTGGTCACCGGCGCCGCCCGCGGTCTCGGTCGCGCCATTTCCCTGGCGCTGGCCAATGCGGGCGCGGATATCGCGCTCGGCCTGCGTGATGTGCATGCCGACGACGGGCTGGCCTCGGAAATTCGCTTTCTGGGCCGCCGCGCACTGCCGCTGCAGATGGACGTCAGCAAAAAGGATCAGATTTTTCGCGCCGTCGATGACGCGGTGAAGGAATTCGGCCGCATCGACATTCTGGTGAACAACGCCGGAATCGCGCCGGAGAATCCCGCGGAGAATGTGCGCGAAGAAGATTTCGATGCCACGCTGGCGATCAATCTCAAAGGCACGTTTTTCGCCAGCCAGGCCGTCGGCCGCGTAATGATCCGCCAGAAGAGCGGCACCATCATCAATGTGAGTTCGCAGGCGGGCTTTGTGGCCCTGCCCACGGAATCGATCTACTGCATGACCAAGGCGGGCATCGCGCACCTCACCAAATGCCTCGCGGTCGAATGGGGCAAGTACAAGGTCCGCGTCAACGCTGTGGCGCCGACATTCATCCAGACGCCGGGCACGGAGGATTGTCTTTCAGACCCGCGGAATCTGGCGGACACGGTCGAGCGTATTGCGGCACTCCACCGCATCGGCCAGCCCATGGAAGTCGCCGGCGCGGTGCTGTTCCTGGCTTCCAGCGCCGCATCCCTCATCACCGGCGAAACCCTGCTCATCGACGGCGGCTGGACCGCCAGATAATACCGAGGTTTTGTAGGGTCCGCCTTCTGAGGCGGACCGCGGGTGCCGTACCTGAGGATATTGAGCCAGAGTCGCGTATACGGGAGTCAGAGGGAAGTGGCGCCGGCGCGAGCCGCGTGGCGCGCTTCGATCCGCGCCGGAACACCATGCTTCGGGCGCAGCGTGACAGAGAAGAAGGGAACCACCGGTGGGTCGGGGAGCAACGCGAAGCGGTAGCGCTGCGCAATCGTGGCGAGCAAGAGCGTCGCTTCCATCATCGCGAACCCGGCGCCGATGCACACGCGTGGGCCGCCGCCGAAGGGGAAGTAGGAGAAGCGCGGAAGCACGCCGCTGCGGATAGGGTCGCTGCGCCAGCGTTCGGGATCGAAGCGCTGCGGTTCGGAATAGAAGCGTGGGTCGCGGTGCGTGAGCCATTGCAGGATGAATATATTCGTCCCCTTGGGAATGCGGTAGCCGCGCAGATCGAAATCGCGGAGCGCGCGACGCCCGATGCCCCACGCAGGAGGGAAGAGCCGCATCGATTCCTTGACGACCATTTCGGTGTAGGGAAGGCGAGGCAGATCGGCAAAGGCGGGGGCGCGTCCGGCAAGAACACGATCAAGTTCGTCGTGGAGGTTGCGTTCAATGGCCGGATTCTGTGCGAGGAGATACCAGGTCCAGGTGAGGGCGTTGGCGGTGGTTTCATGGCCGGCGAGAAAGAGGGTCATGATCTCGTCGCGCAGTTGCACATCGTTCATGCGCTTGCCTTCGTCGTCGCTGGCGGTCAACAGTGTCTGCAAGAGATCGCCGGCCGGCGCGGGCGATTGGCGGCGGTCGCGAATGATGGAGAAGATCACCCGATTCAATTGGCGGCGCGAGCGCAGCAGTCGCGGCGATCTGGGAATAGGGAAGCCGTCGGGGAGAAGGAAAGAGAGCGCGGCTTGCGAGAAGAAACGGTCCATGACGGCGGCGACTTCCGCGCCGATGGCGCGTGTGTCGTGGCAAAGTTTGGAGCCGAACAGCGATTTGGTGACGATGTCGAGAGTGAGGGCGGCCATTTCATCGTGAAGGTTGCAGGTTTGCCGGTCACTCCAACGCTTGAGATGTTCGGCGGCAGAAGCGGCCATGATTTCGCCGTAGGCGGAAATATTCTCGTGGCGAAACGCAGGCTGGATAAGCTGACGCTGCGTCTGCCAGGAGTGGCCTTCGTTGGTGAGCAAGCCTCGGCCGAGGATGAACTGAAGCGCGGCGTAATCGCGCGACTTATGGAAATTGGAGGCTTGGCGGACGAGCACGGATTCGATGTCGTCGGGATGCGTAAGCTGGCAGATGGGAACGCGAAGGAAGCGGTAGAAGACGATGTCGCCATACTCGCGGGCACATTGACCGCAGAAACCGGGCCAGTCACGGGCCAGTTCGGGCGCACTGCCCAGCAGGAACTTGCCCTTGGGACCGGGAGGAAGCGACGGTGCGGCCGTCGTTGGCATGGAAGCTATGGTACGGCAGGCTCGGAAGGTCGAGAAGCGAAAATAGAGATTCGCCGAGTGTGCGATGGCTATCTGTGCGGCTTGTGAGCCGGTTCTGCCGCCAACGCGACCTTGCCGCGCAGGACGGTGATGGAGGCCGCAGGAAGCTCGAATTGGGTGTTGGCGTCGGCGTTGATGCTGGAAGTGGCGGCGGGGCCATCGGGATCGGCGGAAATCGTGGCCGGATGCCACTGATATTGCGACTTGCCGAACGTTTTGACGGTGAGCGTGCCGGAGAAAGCTGCGGGAGACGATTGCGCGGCGTCGTCGAACGCAATCTTCACCGTGTGCGGATTCTCCTGATCCTTATTGACGATCATGAGCGACCAGTCGCCATCGGGGCGGTGGACGGCGTAGGCGGTCACCAACGTGCTTCCTGCGCCATCGGTGATGTCGCTCGCCGCGTTGAAGATTTTGTGTTCGCCGCTGCCGGGTTGCGCCCACTCCTGGGTGATCAACTGGCTGGCGAAGAATTGCGAGAGTGGCTGCAGAATCTTCAGGTTCTGGTCCGAGGAAAACATCGCAAAGGTGCCGCGTGAACCGTTTACGCCGTGGCCGATAGGCGCAGGCATGTAGTGGAAGGTGTAGACCGCTGCTCCACCGCCGTTGAGGAAAGACCCGATGTAGTCGGCGAGCCACAGGCCGCCGAAAATATCGGGGAACGCTTCGGAATCCACCCACGACAAATTGCATTCCGTGATCAAGAGAGGAACGTTCTCAGGGACGCCATCTTCGCGCCACATCTTCATGATGCCGGTGACGAGTTTGGGTTCGTCGTAGAGATTGCTCCACTGAATTTTGCCGGGCTCGAAGGGATAATGCTCGAACGAGAAGAAGGCGAGCTCGTTGATGGCGTTGTGAGATTCCAGGTAGTTTATGAAACGGCCGGTCCAGGAGGTTTGGCCGGCGCCATTCGGCCAGGTCTCGATGTCCTTATTGACCCCGGTGAAAATGGGGCCGCCGAGCTTGAGCTTGGGATCAACTTTGTGAAGGGCGGCGGCGAACTGGACGTACAGCGTCGCGTAATCTTCGGGTGTCATGAAGTGGCCGTCGGGTTCTTCGCCCATTTCGACGTGCGAAATCGGATAGCCCCGCGTTTCGAGGTAAGTGAGTTCATTGGCGGCGTCTTCGGGGGTGCTGTAGATCAGCGCGATGGGAATCATCGTGGGAAGGCCGCGCGTGTAACCGTTGGGCATAAAGAAAAGGTCGAAGCCAACTTGTTCGCCGGCATGCTCGTCGAGATCGCTCGGCTCGTGCCACGGATCAACGGAAGAGCAATAAGTCATCGTTTGATCCTGATCGGGCGTGTGGCGAATCAAATCGTGGAGTTTGCCATCGGCCGAAGTGGTGCCGAGATAGATTTCGTGGATAGCGTACCCGAGACAGTTGCGCTTGTCGGCGGAACCGTGCGTGTCGCAGGTGTGCGACGAAGCAGTCATGAGGATGCGGATGAACTGCGCGGTGATCGGCATGGTGGCGAGTTGCAGGACGGCGTTGCCGCCTTTGCTGTTGGCCACGCTGCCGGTGGGAAAGGCTTGCCAGACGCCAGCGGTGGGTTTGCGGATGGCGTCTTCGCCGGTGAAATACTGCACGACGAAGTTGGTGGCGAAAGGCTCGGCCCAGTCGATGCGGATGGCGGTGAGCTGGAGCGGCTTCGCCAGATCAAGAATGACCCACTGCGGATGAAGCGAATCGGATTCGTGGGTGAAGGGCTCGGCGAGGTAAGGATTGCTCTTCCAGTAGGTGTCGGGGTCGCCGTCGGTCAGACGAGAGTAGCCGACGGTATCGGTGCCGTCATCGCGCGTGACGCCGCGATGCGGAAGCGGGTAGCCGTAGGAATGGCGAATCGGTTCCGCGCCCGGAGTGGCATTGCCGACGAAATAGCCCTTCCCGGCGGGATCGGACCAGGTACCGTTCGGATTCCAGTGCCAGGCTTCCATGTGCAGTTCGGTGTTCTGGCGGTAGGTGACGGTCTGCCAGCCAGCGGAAAGAACCTGCGAGATGGTGGGCTCGACATAGAGCTTGTCGGCGGCGCCGTAACCAAGGCGGTCGATTCCGGCGCCGAGTGCTTCGGTGGGACGAATGGTGTTGGTGGGATGAGTGGTGTCAACCCGGATCGTCTGGCTGAACGCTAAAGGTGCGAAGGCAACAATAAAGGCCACAGCTTGGCACGAGCTGCGGAGTAGGGAAGAGAAACGCATGGGGACTCCTCGATTGTATTAAAACGGTTCAATTAAGATGGAATCTAGCGCCCGGCAGGGTGAACGTCAATCGGAAAATCGGCAGCCGCGCGATTGGGATGGCCGGGACACAATGGGTGAGCGCGCTATTCGTAGCGCAGGGCCTGCGTGGGGCCGATGCGCGACGCGCGGCGGGCGGGCACGTAGGCCGCCAGCATGGCAATCAGGAACAGGGAAGGCACAACGATGGCGTAGGCCAGCAGGTCGACGCCGCCGACGTTGAAGAGCATGGAATTCATCAGGCGTTCGACGCCGAAGCCCATCAGCAAGCCGAAGATGGTACCCATCCCCACGAGCAGAAGTCCTTTGCCCAGGATGAGTCGCAGGACATCGGAGCGGCCGGCGCCAATGGCCATGCGAATGCCGATCTCGCGGGTCCGCCGGCTGACGTTGTAGGCCACCAGTCCGTAGAGTCCGGCGATCGCCAGCAATAGTCCGATGGCACCCATCGCGCCAACCAGCTTGATGGCAATGCCGGGTCCTTTGATGGCTTTGTTGACGTAGAAATCCTGGTAAGCCCAGGTCTGCAGCATGGGGAGATTGGGATCGAGTGTGCGGACAATCTCCTTGAGAGGCTGGACGAGTTGCAGCGGATCGGCCGAGGAGCGAAGCATGAGGGTCATGCGCGGAACAGGATGTTGCGCCAGCGGAAGATACAGGAAGTCCGTCGGCTTTTCGGTGGTCAACTGATACTTGATGGTCTGGGCGACGCCGACGATTTCGACCAGAGGCCCGGCGCTGTTGTCGAGTCTAATGTATTTCCCGACGGCGTCCCCGTTCCGCCAATAGTGATTGGCGAAATGTTCGTTGACGATGGCGACGCGAGGAGAGTCGGCGGTGTCGGCAGTCAGAAATCCTCGGCCATGAAGGATGGGAATACCAAGCGTGGCGAAATAGCTCTCATCGACGGTATCCACGGCGGAAGTGAAGTTGACGCGATCGCGTGGCATGACGAAGCCGTCGGGCACAAAGGCCAAGGCGGTATACTCATCTTCGCCAAGAGGAACGTTTTGCGTGAGAGTCGCATTGACGACTCCCGGGGTCTGGCGGACACGTTCGGTAACGAGCTTATAGAACTGCTTCGATTGTGCGGCGTTGTACTGCAGCAGACGCGGATCGAAGGTAGTCATCAGGAGATTATCTTTGCCAAAACCCGTGCCGTCGAGCATGCCGTGCTGGAAACCGCGAAACATGAGGAACGAAGCGGTCAACAGCATCAGCGAGGTGGAAACTTGCGCAATCACCAGGGCGTTGCGGCCCCACAGGCGCTGGCGACCGGGCATGTCGACGTCGGCGGCTTTGAGGCCCTTGACGAGATCGATGCGGGAACTCTGAAGCGCCGGCACCAAGCCGCAGGCCAGGGCGCTGATTACCGATAACGCTAAGCTGGCGATCAGAACGCGGACATCCATGCGGAAAGGAATAGCCACTGGAAGATCGGTCATCAGCACCACGTTCTGGAACGTCTGGAACCAGGCAATAATGCCGTATCCGATGGCGATTCCCGCCATGCCACCGACCAGCGCCAGGATCAGGCTTTCGATCAGCAGGAGGCGGATCAAGCGCGGGCGTCCCGCGCCAATGGCCAGGCGGACGGCGATTTCGCGAGTGCGCGCACGAGCACGGCTGAGCAGCAGGCCGGCGACGTTGGTGCAAGCGACGAGCAGGACGGAGAGCGCCAGGATCACGAAGATGACTCCGAACTTCCAGTTGGTATCGTCGTCGCGGGTGCGCATTTCAAACTGCGTGTGCACGCCGGCGCCACGGCCGCGGTTCTCTTCGGGATATTCACGTTCGAAGCTTGCGGCAAGAACGTCGATTTCGCCGCGCGCCTTCCGAAGCGTAGTGCCCGGCTTGATCCTCGCACGAACCGCGAGTTCACGATCATCGCGATCTTCGAAGAAATTCTTCTGCGCGTTGGTGGAGAAGACGCGAGCCATGGCCAGAGGCATGTAGAAATCGGGATGGCCGAAGATGAGCATGCCGGGGAAAGATTCCGGCGCCACGCCGACGATGGTGAATTCCGTGCCGTTCAGATGGACGACGCGGCCCACGACGGAGGGATCGCCGGCAAATTCATGCTTCCAGAATTCCGGGCCCAGGACGATGACGGCATCGCGGCCCGGGACCTGGTCCTCGTCTTCTCGGAAGCCTCGGCCAATGCGTGGCTCGACACCGAGCACCCGAAAATAGTTCGCGGAGACCAGCATTCCGCCTTTGACGCGCGGAACAGCGTGCGGCTCGGGACTGAAGGCCACGGCATCCATGGTGGAATTGGCGACGACGCCGTTATAGCTTCTGGTTTTGTTGCGCAGGTCGAGATATTCACGATAGGAGAAATCCTCGAAGCCGCTGCTACGGGTGGTGCTGACCAGCGTGACCACACTGCCCGGCTGTGGAACCGGATAAGGCCGAAAGACCAGCGCGTCGAGCATGCTGAAGGTTCCCGCGGTGACGCCGACGCCCAACGCCAGGGTCGTGACGACCAGCGCGCTCAGGCCGGGAGACTTCAACAGCATACGCGTGGCGATGCGCAAGTCTTGCAGGAGGTTCTCCAGGAACACCAGGCCACGCTCGGCGCGGTAGTCCTCTTTCATGGATTCCACGCCGCCGAATTTCACGAGCGCCCGGCGACGCGCCTCAATGGGAGACATGCCGGCGCGAAGATTTTCTTCGGCTTGCAGGGCAATGTGTTCGGCAATTTCCTCACGCAGGCGCTGTTCCTGGGAATGGCGGGTGGCAAAACTGAAAATGCGAACGAAAAATCGGCGGAGCGACTTCATGACCAATCCTCCTTCTTCAACTGAAAGAAGCGGGTGATGATGGCGGCGGTCTGTTGCCAATCTTGAGTTTCGGCCTGCAACTGCTTGCGGCCTTCGCGCGTTAGTTGATAGAAGCGCGCGCGGCGATTGTTTTCGGAAGCGCCCCACTCGGAGGCAATGGCACCCTCCTGCTCGAGCTTGAGGAGTACGGGATACAGGGTGCCCTGATTGACGGCCAGGAGGTCGCCGCTGATCTGCTCAATACGGCGTGCGATGCCATAGCCGTGAAGAGGGCCGAGGACATCGAGAGTTTTGAGGACCATGAGGGCAAGGGTGCCTTGAAGGACGTCGGCTTTGGGTTTGGAAGGAGTAGTCATTTGGGAAACCAACAGGAGAGTGCCACAGTTCCTTTGGGAAAACAACAGGAAAAATCAGTGCCGATTTTGCGAATGTCGGCTCCAGCCCTTCGCGATGCTCAGGCCCCAGCTATGCTGGACGCCTACAGGCATTTGGCGGCGATGAGGGTGATGTCGTCGTGCTGCTCGTGGGGACTGAAGTGGCGGACATCGTTAACGACGGCGGCGCAGAGAGCTTGCGAAGAAAGGTGGCGGTAATGGCGCAAGCTTTCGACCAGGCGGGCCTCGCCAAACTCCTCGTCAGCGGGGCTGAACGATTCGGTGATGCCGTCGGTGTAGAGGGCCACGGTGTCGCCGGGAGAGAGTTGGGCTTCGGCTAGAGTGCAGTCCCAATCCTTGAAGACTCCGAGGACCGTAGCGGTAGCGGGGAGGCGAACGAGAGAGTCGTCCGCGTGCAGGAGAAGCGCGGGCAGGTGACCACAATTCACGTAGCGAAGGCGGCGCGTGGAGTCGTCATACTCCGCGAAAAAAAGAGTGGCAAACGCGGCATCGGCGGTATTGGCGCAGAGCAACTGATTGACGGTGCACAAGAGGCGACCGAGCTGGTCAAAAGCGATAGCGCACTGGCTGCGAACATGGGCCTGCAGATTGGCCATAAGCAGGGCGGCGGCGATGCCCTTGCCGGAAATGTCGCCGACGACGAGGCCGAGGCGGTCGCGGCGGAGTTGAACGAAGTCGTAGTAATCGCCGCCAACGTGGCGTGCGGGAAGACATATACCCGAGAATTCCAGGGTCCGCAAGGCGGGAGCGGATTGCGGGAACAGGCGGGCCTGCACCTGCTTGGCGATTTCCAGTTCCTGAGCGGCGCGGCGTTCGGCTTCGATCTTCTCCGCGAGAGTGCGGCGTTGCGTTTCGATGGCCTGGGTGACTTCGTCGAAGGCGACCAGCGAGAAGGAATTGCCGTCGGGATCGCGGAAGCGCGCAAACATGCCGCCCCAGACGGGAGAAGAGTCGGAAGGGGCGGTGGAAGCTGGAGCGAGGCGGCGGAGACGCGGAGTCTGCTGAAATTTAACGCCGCGGAGGGTCCACTCGCGGAACTTGGTAAGAAGATCCTCCGTGATGAATGTGACGTGATTGGAATGGCCGATCAGCTTGAACTGCTCGGAATCGGCTGCGGGAGCGAGTAGGACGAGATTGGCGGTGCCGTCGGGAGGAGAAACCACGACCCAGGGGCGGCCGGGTCGCAAGCGCGCGTCGAAATCAATACGGAAGCCCAGTTGGTTTATGTAGAAGTCCAGGCTGCGGTCCAGGTCGCGGACGAAAATTGTCACCGATTGCAGGCGCAAGTATGGATCTTGCCGGTCGAGCCGAACGGCAACCGCGTCGCGGGATTCGTGAGGCGAACTACTCATGGAGCCGCATTATACGGCGCGCCGCGGAAATTCGGCGAGGCTATGTGCGGGCGCCGCGGAAGTAGCGATAGGCGAGATAAACAAGCAGAAGCGCGATGAGCGCGCCGGTGGAATCGAGGAGGGAATCCCACAGTGACGGGCCACGGGATGCCACGAAGATTTGATGGAATTCGTCGGAGAGGGAATAGAGGACCACAATAAACCAGGCGAGGAGGCCCCAGGTCCAATGGAACTCTTTACGGCCGCCGCGAACGCCGCGGTAGACGAGGATAAAGAAGATGAAGTACTCGACGAAGTGCGCGCACTTGCGGATGAAGTGGTGAAGCAGATCGACCGTGTCCGCGTTCATGGCCGGGAAAAGCCAGTGGAGCATCGGAACAATGAAGTGGCTGGTGCGTTCGGAGGAAAGGGAATCCGTAGACGCAAAAAAGATGAGGCTGGACCACAGGAGGGCAGGCCACCAGGCGCGAAGGAACGCGAGGAAAATGGATTGGGGAGGAACGCGGTCGCGGACCTCGTCAAGATTGGGAGCGGGGCGGGGATTGCGCCATGGTTCAGTGGCCATTCGGTCTTTGGTTTCCACTTTATATTGTAAAGGAAAGGGCGGCGGAATGCAGGCGGCCACGGCTAGTCAGCGGCGGCCTGGCGGAGGCCGGTCTCAATTTTGTGGAAGTCGTCGGCGGTCAGGTCGGCAGCGCCTTTCTGGAGCATGTCGAGGAAGGCCTTGATTTCCGCGGGTTCGGTGGGGAAGCCGGTGGACTCCTTGTCGTCCTTGGTGAAGATTTCGGAGTTGGCGAGGAGCTTCGCTTTGGCGTCGACAACGGCGATGAAAGGCAGACTGACTCTGCCGGCAGAAGAGATGCCGCCATATCTGGCGATGAGCGAGTCGGAGCCAGGAGTGTCCCAATCGCGGTGCCCGGCGAAGCCTTCGCCGAAAGTTATGTGCGCAACGACGAAGTGCTGGTCAATGATCGGAGCAATATCGGGGAGCGCGAGGAAGGTGTCGAGCTGGTGGCAGGGTTCAGACCAGGAGGCGCCGAAGATCAGGAGGATGGACTTGTTCTGGCCGGTGGCCCTGGTCTGTGCGGTCTTGAGAATGTCCCCGGCTTTAGGGGTTTTTTGCGCGGCCGCGATGGTGCTGAACAAGAGAAGAGCAAGAAAGAGGACGACAACCTTCCGCATGGGAGTCTCCGGGGACACATTTTCAGGTTAACAAGTGTGATGCAGATTCGACGGAGCGAGGGTGGGAATGGTTCCAAAAAGTTGATGCGGGATTGAGGACGCGATCCCCGGGTGGCGGACAAGCTGTGCGGACATGGGTACGCGATGCATTCCACTGCGTTTCAGGGCTACAAAATGCGCTTCTCAGGATGACAGCTGTCGAGATTGCCGATGTGAAAATTGTAAGATTCAGGGGAGCAACCCGTAGACGCAGACGGAATTTTGCGTGGCGAGAAAGACTTTGCCGTCGGCGATGGTGGGGGTGATGAACTTGTTGCCCGGGCCACATTGATCACGGCCGCCGCTGGCCTGATTGGAATTGTAGAGTTCGTTGGTGAGGTTGGTGGCGTCGTAGGCATGCAGGACGGCGGGACTAGTGTTTTCGTGCGCCCAGACGATGCCGTTGGAGGTGCCGTTGGAAGACACGGCTGGCGCAGTACCGGGATAGGTGAAGGTGATGCCGGTTTGTGAGGAGGGCGTGAGCGCAAGTTTGGCGGCAGAAATGGGGAAGGCACGCAGCGGGCCGCTGACGGCGCCGTAGTAGACGGTGTTGTTGAAGTAAGCGGGCGTGGACCAGATGCCGCCGGGAAGAGCGCCGGAGAGTTCCTGCCAGATGTTGTTGCCAGATGGATTGAATTTTCCCATGTTATCGCGAGTGACGACGTAGATGTTGCCGTCTTTGCCGGCGCCGACGGCCAGGTGGCAGACGGTGTTGGAGCTGTCGGTCAAATCCGGGAGGACCATGGCGCCACCGGAGCCGAGGTCGGCGTCGGCGTTCGATTCGCTAACCTCGTTGGACATGGCGAAGTAGTCGGCGACTTTGAGCGTGTTGTTGGCCGTGGAGATTTTCACGAACGAGTTGCCGTAGTCCCCGTGATTCGGAAAACCGTTGGCATCGAGCGTGGTTTCGAAAGCGCCGTTGGCATTGAGCAGGTAGATGTAACCTGAGGAATCCACTGCGGGAGCGCCACCGCTCATCCAGATCGAAGGGCCGCCGCCGTTGGGGCCGAGGTTGAGGACGGCGGTTTGCGCAAGCGTGGATTGATTGTAGCCGAGGACCCAGGCAGTGTAAGCTCCCGCGTCGCAATGGGAAGAAAACATCAGATAGAGGATGCCGTTGAGCAGGAGAAGGCCGGGGCGTTCCTTGTACTGGCCGGGATCGAAAGTAGTTTGGCCGGCGAGATTGGGGAAGGTGGCGGTGATTTCTTTGGGACCCCCGAAGAGTTCTGCGCCGGTAGTGACGTCGAGCGCGTGAAGGCGATGATGATAATTGCCCTGCGAGTCTTTGGTCATGGCGCCGAGGTAGATGGCGCCGTGGGTGCCGGCGTGACGATCGACAACGGGCGTATCGGTGACGCCGATCTCGGGAATGACCTGGCCGCAATTCCGCGCGTCGCTGGGAGACTCGCCGTTGGCGACGGAGACGCTCCACAGTGTGGCGCCGGAGTCGGAGTCGAAGGCGTAGACCATGTCGTGTTCGGTGGCCACGAAGACTACGTTGTGGGCCGCGCCGGAGATGCTGAGTTGTGAGAGGTAGAGAGGTTGCGCGTCGACTTTGCCGGTGACGGAGAGCTTGCGGAGAAGGCCGAAAGTGGTGGACTTGACGTTGGACGTGGTGAGGATGGTTTCGTTGGGATTGAGGCCGGTGCGGGCGAGGTCGTTTTTGTAGGTAGTGACATCGACGCCAGCGGACTGCACAGGATTCACGGTGAGAGTGGCGTTCCTGCTGGTGGCACTGCCGGCGGAGTTCGTGACGACCACTCGGAACGTGGAGGCGTTGTCGGATTGCGTAGTTGCGGGAGTGGCGTAGGAGGAAGAAGTTGCGCCTGAAATGTTGGAGTTGTTTTTTTGCCATTGATAGGTGAGGGGAGCGGTGCCGCTCGCGGCGACGGAGAAATTGGCGGTTTGACCGACGGTGACGGCTTGATCGGCGGGTTGTGTGGTGATGGAGGGAGCGACAGGTTGCATGCCGCCGCCGGAGTTGGAGGAGGAGTTGCAGCCCAGGAGGGTTAGCAAGAGAAGAAGGGCGGCGATAGAGGCCAGCGAACGAGTCATGAGGGATCTCCAAATGCAATCTGGGTGCGGCCGCGCGGAATTGGGATGGGTGAGTGATTATACGGCGCTGGCAAGCGGAAATGCACCTGAACGGAGGTGCAGGGCGCATCAACCAGACGGGCAACGCGTTTAGCGAATTTCGACGGCCGCCACTCAGTGAGTGGAGCTCCCGAATTATTCGACGCGATAGTTGGGGGCTTCCTTGGTGATAACCACGTCATGGACGTGGGATTCGCGGAGGCCGGCGACGGTGATGCGTACGAAGCGAGCTTTTTCCGTGAGTTCCTCGAGAGTGCGCGCGCCGACGTAGCCCATGCCGGATTTGAGGCCGCCGACGAGTTGATCGGTGAGGCCGGAGAGCGGGCCTTTGTAGGGGACGCGTCCTTCGACGCCTTCGGGAACGGACTTGCCACGCTCCGCCCCTTCCTGCGAATAGCGGTCGGCGGAGCCGGCTTCCATGGCCCCGGTGGAACCCATGCCGCGATAGGACTTGAAGGTGCGGCCCTGATAGAGAATGGTTTCGCCCGGCGATTCTTCGGTGCCGGCGAAGAGGCTGCCGATCATCACGGCGGACGCCCCAGCGGCGATGGCCTTGGTGATGTCGCCGGAATACTTGATGCCGCCATCGGCGATGACGGGAACGCCAGTGCCTCGGGCAGCGCGAGCAGATTCGATGATGGCGGTGATTTGCGGAACGCCGGCGCCGGTGACGATGCGCGTGGTGCAGATGGAGCCGGGACCGATGCCGACTTTGAGGCCGTCGATGCCGAGGGAGATGAGTTCTTTCGCGCCGTCGAACGTTGCGACGTTTCCGGCGATGAGTTGCATCTCGGGCAAGCGGTGGCGAATGGCTTTGATGGCTTCGATGACGCGCTCGGTGTGGCCGTGAGCGGTATCAATAGCCAGGACGTCGGCTTTCTCCTTGTACATTTCGACGGCGCGCTCCAGGAAATCGCCAGTGGCGCCAACCGCTGCGCCGACGCGCAGGCGGCCCTGTTCGTCTTTGGCGGCTCGCGGATATTCGAGTTTCTTCTGGATGTCTTTAACGGTGATTAGGCCCTTGAGGTTGAAGTCCTGATCGACGACTAGAAGTTTTTCGATACGATGTTTTTGCAGGATTTTTTCGGCTTCTTCGAGGGTAGTGCCGACGGGAACGGTGACGAGATTGTCTTTGGTCATCACCTGGCCGACGAGCTGGGCGTGATTTTTTTCGAAACGAAGATCGCGGTTGGTGAGGATTCCGGTGAGTCGCGTGCCGCGCGTGACCGGAAGGCCGGAGATGCGGTACTTGGTCATGATTTCGAGGGCCTGGCGGATGGTGATGTCGGGGGAGATGGTGACCGGGTCGACGATCATGCCGGATTCCGAGCGCTTGACGCGGTCGACTTCCTCGGCCTGGCGGTCGATGGACAGATTGCGGTGGATGATGCCGAGTCCGCCCTGGCGGGCGATGCCGATAGCCAGGCGCGATTCGGTGACCGTGTCCATGGCGGAAGACGCCAGAGGAATGTTGAGAGTAAGGTTGCGCGTGAAGTTGGTGGTGGTGTCAACCTCGGTTGGGAGTACGGAGGATTTGCCGGGCTGGAGAAGGACGTCGTCGAATGTGAGACCTTCGGGAATCGGACCATCAATCATGGGAACCTCGCGGGGAGAATAAAAAAGTGAAATTGGGAGATGGAAAATAGAAATTCGGGCGCGTGAGTGCTTGACGGAGGACGCCGGAGATGGACGGCAGTTGAAATTCGGTTTTTGTGGGGGGAGGAACGATGGCCTGAGTGCGTTTGCCATGGGTGCTAAGGCGGTATGGCTGTGAACGTGAAAGCCGCGATGAACCACCGCACTCCAAAAACAGCGCAGCCCAGCGGGTACACGCTGGGCGATGGAATGGATGCGACCAATCGGAAAAATTCATCACGGTGAAACTTCTATTTTAGGGATGGCGAGGAGAAGGGTCAAGTTGACGAAAGGAATGACGAAAGGAACAGGAGCCGCGATGGTGCGGCTCCTTGTTTGAGGTGCCGGGCTAAGGCCGCGGCGCCACGATGCGTTTCATTGGCGGGCGACTTTTGTGGTGGAGTTACGGTTGATGACGTTGGCCATGGTTTCAGATTGCGGGCCCATGAAGTGGGCGGAGAGGTTGCGGGCGAGAAGTGGATCGGATTGAGCGCCGACGAGGGCCATCTTCGCGTGTCCCGGTTGGTCTGCGCCCTGGACGTCGAGAGTGACGAGCGCGGCGGCGAAGTTTATCTGCGCGTCATTGGGGCCAAGCTCGAGGGATTTTTTTATGAGCGCGTAGGCGTCGAGGCCCTGAGCGGGGTTCGCAAAATCTTTTTTGATCCAATGGAGTTGATCGAGAGTGGCGGCGAAGTAGCCTTCATCGAAGAGAGCGAGGGCGCCGGCGGAAGTGTTTTTTGAAGACCCATCAGAGCGGGCGATGAGTTTCAGGAGCAGTTGCTTGGCGGCAGCGGGATCGTTTTGCGAGTAGAGCGCGGCGCGACGCAGCGTTTCCATATGCACGAGGACCGTGGTGTCGGCGTTGAGAATGGAAAGCGTGTCGGCGGAGAGATTCTTGATGTTGTAGGAATCGTTGACAGAGAGATTCCAGCCGTGGCTGGTCCAGGGAAGGGATTTGGCGTCCCCGATGTCGAAGGTGTGACAGAGGAGAGGCGGGCCGGCGAGGGTGGTGGTGGCTAAGGATAAGCAGGTCAGAAGAGTTGCGAGAAAGGGGTTTTTGAGTTTCATGATTAGCTCCTTGCGAGAGAGTAGGCGTACGGAAGGAAAGACGGGGGAGCCGAAGGGAGTGTTAACGCGGAAACTTCAATTGGTGAGTTTCAAATTGGGTTGGAGGACGAGAATGCGATATGCGGCGCGAATAGTTTTCGTATTCGAACAAATTATTGCTGATAGTTAAAGTATTACTTTAAATGTCGGCGCGCCGACATTTTTCGCCGACGTACGACGCGCAGCGTCGTTTTTAGGACGCCGGCGCAGTCGGTTGTTCCCACATCCGCCACACGGAAATTCTTCCGAGGCCTAGCGCGTCCCAATAGCGGTCGAGCATTTTGCGATCGAGTGCCAGGACGCCGTCGCGAGTGATCCCGTTGGGCGGGGGAACCAGCGCCGCGAGGCGGTCGTAGACTTTGGCGCGTTCGGGCCCCCTGGTGCGCGAAAGGAGATGCCAGAGAGTGAGAGCGTCTTTGGCACGGGCTTGCGCGAGGATGACGGCGAGTTGTTGCGTGTGAGCTTCGGAGGAAGGATCGCTGGTGTCGAAAATGTGGAGGGCTTCGCGGAATTGCGGCGCGGCGTCTTCGAAGTAGGGAGCGCCGGGGCCGATTCCGGGGCGCGTAAGGCACATGGCACCCGCGGGGATGAAAGAGTTTCGTCCATTGAGATGGAAGCCAACCCAACCGAGCGTGGTGCGAAGAGTGCCGGAGCCGTCGGCGTTGACCTGTAGCGTGTAGGCGCAACCGAGATCGACGGCCGTGGCGGAAGGAGTGTCAACAATAAACTGCGTGGGCGGCGCCCAGATGGCCGCGTGAATGGTACCCACTTCGAGTTGAATGCGTTTGTGCTCGGGGCCGGACCGCAGAAGATGGACGCGGGAATTGGGCTCGACCTGGATTTCACCGAGGTCGTCTTGAAAGACAGAAGCGCGCGAGGTGGAGTCGGTGGTGAGTGTCTGGCCGACCAGGAGTTTAGCGTTCACGTCTGTCGCGGAGATTGTTTGTGCGCCGATTTGAGGGCCGCCAGCGAGAGTCGCTACGTTCCAGGCGATTTGCGTTTCGGTGTTGCGCGTTTGACGCAGGAACAATAAGGCGACCCCGAGTGCGAGAAGCACCGCTGCCGCTACGGCCAGGCGGAGAGGAACCCACCCTTTCTGCCAAAACCGCAGAAAGGGTAGGCCACCCTGGGCGGCTTCGTGCCTCAGGGCAAGCGGGCGGGTGTCCTGGCGAAATTGGGCGAGGAGCGATTCCAGGCGCTGAATTTCGGGATCGGGGGCGCCGGAGCCGTCCCAGAGATAGTCGTCGCGTTCAGGAATTTTGGTTGGGTCGTTGGTGGTCATAGATCACCTTCGGAAGCCGGGGAACCTTTTCGATTCAAAATTTCGCGCAGCTGCTGCATGCCGCGAGAAAGATTGACGCGCACGGACCCGTGAGTAAGCCCGGTGCGCGCGGCGATTTCGGGGCCGGTCATGCCTTCGACGAGACGGAGGATCAGCGGCTCGCGGTAAGCTTCGGGGAGGGAGCGGATGGCTTGGAGCGCGGCCCGGGCTTCGGAGTGAGACGTTTGCGGCGTGACGAGTTTGCCGGAGGTAGCGGGCTTTTCGGCGGAAGCTTCGGCGTCGAGAGGAAGGTCCGTTTTGGCGTGGCGATGAAAATCCGCGGCGCGGTTGCGGGCGATGGTGGCGAGCCAGCCGGGGAAGTAGGCGGGATCGCGGAGGGAGGGGAGTTTCGGAAGTGCCCGGAGGAAGACGTCCTGGACGAGGTCTTCAACGTGATGAGGCGCGACGCGAGCGAGCAGGATACCGTGAATCATGCGGGCGTAACGGGAGTAGAGGTGGCCGTAGGCGGTGCGGTCTCCTTCTTGCGCGGCGCGCACGAGGGTGGCGTCGGGAGCCGAGGAATCGAGTGGTGGATTCACGGCAGCGATGCCTGTTGGAGCGGAGGTGAGTTCATAGAAAGCAGCCACGTGAATCCCATGGAGAAGGAGCAGTCTCCTGGGTAGACGCGGCAAGCCGGGGAAGTGTTAACAATACAAAAAATCATGCGGTGAAGTAAGGAAAGAAAGATGAAGGGGGATAATGTGGCTTGGCCGGCGAAGCGTGCGTAAGCCAAGAGCTCCGTTCGGAATGACATGTGCTCGTAGAGGGATTGATAGACTAAGGCTATGCCGAGGATCGCGTTGAAGAAATTTGAGCCGCATGGGTGGCTGAAGAGCGGGCACGCGCAGACGATTGCGGCGGCGTTTGCCTGGCGGAAGTTTGCGTTGCCGGAGGGGGAGGCGCGGCTGTTTCGCGTGGATGCGTGGACGCAGATTAAGGGTGTGTGCCATTGGCAGGAGGGGAAGCAGCGCGACTTGCCGGTGATTGTGGTGGTGCATGGGCTGGAAGGGTCGTGCGATTCAAATTATGTGCGGGGAATTGCGGATAAGGCGTGGGCACGTGGGTTCCATGCGGTGCGGATGAATCAGAGAAATTGCGGCGGGACGGAGCGGTTGACGCCGACATTATATAACAGCGGGCTGAGCGAAGATTATTGCGCGGTGTTGAGGGAGTTGATTGGCGAAGGATTCGAGAAGATTTTTTTCGCCGGGTATTCGATGGGCGGGAACCTGGTGACGAAGATGGCGGGGGAACTGGGCGAGGGGGCGCCGAAGGAATTGATGGGAGTAGCGACGGTGTGTCCGGCGCTGGATCTGTCGCGCTGCGCGGATGCGTTGGAGTTGCGCGAGAACTATTTGTACCAGCGACATTTTGTGAAGGGCTTGATGGAGCGATACCGGAGGAAGGCGGAGCTCTTTCCGGAGCGGTATTCGCGGAATGGGCTTGGGCCAATCCGGACGGTGCGGGAGTTTGATGATTCGATCACGGCGCCGGCGTTCGGGTTTCGCGATGCGGAAGAGTATTACGAATCGGCGGGGGCGAAGAAGGTGATCGGGAATGTGCGTGTGCCGTTGCTGCTGATGACCGCGCAGGATGATCCGTTTGTGCCGTACGTGGCGTTTCTGGCGGCGCGGGTAGAGGAGAATCCGCGAGTGCAGTTTGTGGCTCCGGAGCACGGAGGGCATTGCGGATTCATTTCGCGGCATGCGCGCGCGGAGCGCTTCTGGGCGGAGGAAAGGATCGTGGAGTGGGTGGAGGAGATGGGGAAGGGCGAACAGGCGCATGCCTGAAAGAGTGCAACAGAAAGACCGGACAAAGTGCAAAGGTTGCGGGTGTGATGCGGGCGATGGTGGATTATGCCGGGCTAAAGCCACGGCGTTACGTACCCATGGGGTGCTCGAGGGAGTGTTGGAACCCGGGAGTGAGGAGTTGGGCGGGGCCGTCGGCGGTAATAACCATGTCGTCTTCGCAGCGAAGGCCGAATTCACCGGGGATGTAGATGCCGGGCTCGTTGGAAAAAGTCATGCCGGGTTCGAGGATGGTTTTGCTGGCGCGGACGAGATAGGGATGCTCGTGGCCGTCAAGGCCGATGCCGTGCCCAACACGGTGGGTGAAGAATTTGTAGTCGGGGCCGAAGCCAGCCTTGGTGATGACGGCGCGGGCGGCATCGTCAACGGAGCCGGAAAGTTTGCCCGCGCGGGCCGAATCGAGAGCGACATCCTGCGCTTTTCGGACTGCGTCGTAGGCGCGAAGGATTTTCTCAGTGGGCTTGCCAAGGATGCCGGTGCGGGTGACGTCGGAATCGTAGCCCTCGACGGTGCACCCGCCGTCAATCAGGATCACATCGCCTTCCTTTAGTTTTTGGGGTTGCTTGGTGCCGTGCGGGAGCGCCGCGGAGGCGCCGAGAAGCACCAGCGCGCCGCCGCGAAGATCCATCTTGGCGAAACCGGTGGTGACCAGTCGCGCGATGTCCTGCTCCGACATTCCTCCCTGAATCGAAGCGAAAATCTGGCGGTAGACGTCGAACGTAGCCTCGCAGGCGAGACGCATGAGTTCGAGTTCATGCGCAGATTTGCGCGCGCGGCAAGCGATGGTGACGGGATCGGCGGAGACAAATTCGAAAGCTGGCGCGGCGGCGCGAAGATGATCGTAGAACGTGAAGGGAAGAGCCTCGTCGATGCCGATGCGGCCGGAGCGAAGGCTGCGATCGGCGAGAGAAGCGGCAATGAGCTTGGTGGGGCTCTCGTCTTCCTGCCAGACGCGGACTTCGATGGGAAAGCGGAGTTGTTCGCGGGCGCGGCCTTCTTCGAAGGCGGGCGAGACAAGGACTGGTTCGCCGGTGCGAGGAAGGACGAGGGCGAGGAGGCGTTCGGAGAGCCCCCAGTGGATGCCAGTGAAGTAGTAGAGGGAAGTGCCGGGGCCGAGGACAAGGGCGTCGAATTTGGGATCGAGCTGCGACATCCACTCTTGGGCGTGGACCAAGCGCCCGTGAAATTCTTCGGGAGTGATGGGATGGATGCGGTCGCCGAGCGGTTTGAGCGCTGAGAATTGCGGCGGGAGTTGCGCGGGAGTTTGCTGTTCTGCGGGTAGCGAGATCATGGCCGCGGAGGCGGCAGAAGCGCGAAGGAAGTCGCGGCGGGACGACGAATTTGGGCGTGTCATGCGGTAAGAGGATGTGATGAGAACGAAGGAAGTGTCAAGGGAAGAGGAAGAAGAAATCTGAGTGCTTGTCCTGCGGGAACATTCAGAAATTCATAGAAATTATGCAGAACTGGAGATAACGACCAGTCAAATCGGGAAACCCGCCAACAATCTACTATAAGTCACAGGAAATAAATGACTTAAATATGGCAAAAAATCGAGAATTTGGCGAGTTTGGGCAATTGATTGCAAGTCAGGGACGCATCGGTTGCTCGTTCGGGGTAGGTCAGTACCGCCGTAAATTCGAATCGCTGTCGAGTCCGCTCGGGGAGTGTTGGCGACGTTTTTCGGACCGACACGGCGATAGGAACGTAGTAACCGCAGATTCTTGCCTATAAACCCAGTTTTCAGGAGGGGGTATGAAGCAGCGTTACCAAAGCATGGCCTCATGGCTTTGTTTAGCAGTGATTGCGTTGGGTTTAATTTTGGCTGGCCCAGTGCGATCCCAGATTATTAGCGGCGACTTGGTGGGAACAATTTTCGATAAGAGCGGCGCGGCTGTCCCGAATGCCAAAGTGGTGGCGACCAATACGGGCACGGGCACCCAGCATGAGACGGTGGCAAACGGCCAAGGCGAATATCGATTCACCAACTTGCCGGTCGGAACGTACAATGTTTCGGCCTCGGCGACGAATTTTGCGACGACCACGGTCAACGGGTTCAAGGTGGAGTTGAATAAGACTTCAACATTGCACATTACGCTGGAAGTAACTACGTCGACCATGTCCATCGAGGTAACAGGTGGTGCGGCGGCTCTGGACACCACAACGTCACAATTGAGCAGTACATTCGAAGAGCAGGCAGCGGGTATTCTGCCGTCGGCGACTTCGGGGAGCGGCGTGCTGAACCTTTCGCTATTGAGCGCCGGCGTCGGGACGAGTGGCGGTGTGGGCGCCGGTTCTGGTCCGACGGTTGGCGGGCAGCGTCCCCGCAACAACAACTTTACGATCGAGGGCGTGGACAACAACAGTAAGAGCGTGACGGGCCCCCTGGTCTTCGTGCCAAACGATGCGGTGGCGGAATTTTCGCTCCTGCAGAACAACTTCTCGCCTGAATTTGGGCATTCCTCCGGCGGACAGTTCAATACCGTAGTAAAGAGCGGAACGAACGACTTTCACGGCATGGCATACATCTATAATAACAACCGCAATTACAACGCCCTCGATACGCTACAGGCCTTAGAAGGCCTCGGCTCTGGTCCAGATTGCGGCGCCGCTGGTTCGTCGGCAAGCGACTGCCATTCTCCGGGACCACGTTACGATTTCAACCGGATCGGCGGTCAGGTAGGTGGGCCGATTCTGAAAAATAAGCTCTTCTTTTTCGTGAACTATGAGTATCAGCCCTACGGTGCGGCAGGTGGCGCGGGGGCGGTTTGCGCGCCAACGTCGGCCGGATACAACTTGATCGACGCATATCCGGGGATCTCGCAGACGAATTTGTCCGTTTTTGAGCAGTACGTGCAACCCGGAACACTCTCTGCGGGCTGCAAGGCACTGTCCTGGCCGGATCCGAACAACGCGGGTCAGTTCATCTCCATCCCGACCGCAGGTTTGGCCGTAGTAGCTCCGAACTTTTCAAACCAGAAAATATTGGTAGTGAGTTCGGACTGGGACATTTCGTCGAAGGATCAGTTGCGCGGGCGGTACATCTGGAACAACTACTCGTTCATCGACACCGCGGCGAATTTACCCGTATTCTTTACGTCGGTTCCGACCAAAAACTATCTGGTCACGATCAACGAATACCATCAGTTCAGCACCACTTTGCAGAACGAATTGCGCATCGGGTATAACCGCAACTCGCAGATCTAT
>Ga0335077_10001244_pt1 | contig 30049 bp, 19 predicted proteins | sample Lox_Sample_31_FD_207151 | JGI IMG/M metagenome (GOLD analysis project Ga0335077, IMG submission 207151) | Soil microbial communities from Loxahatchee National Wildlife Refuge, Florida, United States - Lox_Sample_3.1 | ecosystem: Environmental > Terrestrial > Soil > Wetlands | place: USA... | reverse complement strand
CGGGGTCGCACGGCCCGGAGTGCCGTCCTGCTCCGCAGGCCGTACGCGCACGGCGGGCGATTCAGAGCCACGAAACCAAATGAGCGCCTCCCCGGAGACGAGCGGGCCCGCCGGGGTTTGCGGCGGCCCCTGACCGACACATACCGCGAATTCGCGCAGCAGCTCGGCCGGCGCGCTGTCCACTGCGATGGCTGCGGTCACCTCGGCGAGCGCCTCGCGTGCCATGAGCCCCGGTCGGGCGGTGATCTGCAGCACGCTCGCCAGAGCCTCGCCCCCGGTGCGCTCGCTGCCCTGCGCGGGCAGCAGATGATGCGCGCCGTTCAAGATGAGCCAGTGCGGGCGCGCGTTGCGCGCGCGCAGCTCCGCGAGCCGTGGCACGAAGCTCTGAAAGCGCGCGGCGCGCTCTGGCGGCGTGAGGGCGGCCAGATCGACGACCGCACTCTCGTCGGGCTTGTGCACCAGCTGTACGATCTCATCGATGCTCGGCGCCCGGTCGCTCGCACCGAGCCTCACGGCGCCGGGCGCCGCCGTGAAGGTGCCCTCGGCATCGAGGATCAAATAGCTGTAACCGCGCTCTGCCAGACGCGCGACGAATGCCGCGGCGAAGTCGCTCTTGGCGCTTCCCGCAGCGCCCACCAGCAGCAGATTCGTCCCATAGGGCGGCACGCGGACTTCGAGATCGTGCTCGTCGCGCCCGAGCAGGATGTGATGACGCACGAGTCGCGGCTCGCAGGCGCGCAGATCGTTCTCGAGCAGCTCTGCGATGAGCTCGCTGACGCCGGCGCCGTGATCCCCCGCGGTGACGTAGTCAGCCCGCTCCTGCAGGGTCGGCAGAGCGTTGGCAACCGCGACCGCGCATTCGCAGAGGTTGAGGAAGGCGTGGTCGTTCTCCGCATCGCCGACGCCAACTGCGTTGTGCGCGGAGAGTCCCATGGTCGCAAGCGCCTGCGCGAGACCGGTGGCCTTGTTGACTCCGGCGGGCAGGACCATCACGGCATCCTTGTTGAAGATGACCTGCAGCTCGAGGCCCAGGTCGCGGATCGTTTCGAGCACGCGTGCCTCGTGCGGTCGCCAAGTCGCAACGATCACGCGCCCGACCGACACGGGCACGCCCCGCTCGCGCAGCGCCGCAGCGAAGCGCGGCGGCGGGGGATCGGCCAGCAAGCGCAGCTTGCGGCTGTCCGGTCTGTAGAGGAGTGCGCCGTTTTCCGCGACGACGTGGGAGAACAGATCCAGTCGCGGGCACACCTGCTCGAGATCGGCCAGCTCGCGGCCTGTGACGAGCACCGGGACACGGCCCGATGCTCTCAGACGTTCGAGCGCTGCGAGCGTGGTCGCGGAGACCTGTCCGTCCTGTGCGAGCGTGCCGTCGTAATCGCAGCACAAAGCAAGATAACGCATGCGCACCCGTGCCCTGAGAGCATCAGGTCCACCTGAGCAATTTCCATTCCGGCGCGGACGCGGTGCCGGGCGCATGGCGCGCCGCGCGCTCCATCACCGGCGCCCGCCCCACCGGCGAGCGCTCCGCCGGCGAGCGCCTATTCGCGTGGCGAGCGTTTCCGCAGGCCCTTGAGCTCGACGACCACGCGCTTGCTGCGCCACTGATCGCTCGCGTTGCCCAGGTACCAACCGCCGAGCGCACCTAGCAGCACCACCAGCGCAGTGACCATGTGGTCGGCGCCGAAGTAGGTGGTCATGAGATGCGGCAGGGACGTAGTCAATGCAATCAAGTTCATGATCGACTCGGATCCGAGGACCCCCCGGTTTTTCCCGGGACGGAACATAACAGCAGCGCCGTATGCGTGGGGAGTCGTGAAATCGCGACGTTGCGTCGATTGAGAACCGGTCGACAAAAAATGGGCGAAGGGCTCTGCCCAAGGTCGCGCTGCGCCTGCTTCAGCGCAGGGAGACGACGAGCTTCGCCGAATGGCTGCGCCAGTTGATGGGGATGACGAAGGCGCGCGCGCCCGGCACGCGCGGTAGTTCGCTGCGCTCGCCGGCGAGCACGCTGGGCACGGAGATCACGAAGTCGTTGCCGAAGTCGCGGCGTGCATTTCCGGAGATGGTATTGGCGACCTCACCGACCAGATCGCGCATGTTCTCGTGGCTGAAGTCGTTCTCCTGCATCTTCATGAGCAGCACGGTCAACATCGCCTTGGGCGCGGTGAAGTACACGATGCCCTCGCGCCGTCCGCTCACACTGATCACGCCGGTGTATTCATGGATCGCGGGTGCGCCGTCGGTCACTAGGTAGGGGGAGCCCACGGTAGCGGGCTGCTGTGCGGCCACCTCGAAGTAGGTGGTCGTACCCTCCACGAAAGTCTTGAGCTCTTTCTCCTGTAGCATGGGGTGGTTCTGATCCGGTCGGGCGCTGGCTAGCCGTCCCGCATGAGCTCGGCGATCGCCTCATTGAGCTGGCGATCGGTGAAGGGTTTGTTGAGGAAGCCGTTCGCGCCTTTCTCCATCGCATCCACGGCGGTCGCCTTGTCGGCGAGCGCCGAGATCACGAGGATGCGCACGGCCGGCTTCAGCTGCACCATCCTCTCGATGCACTCGATGCCGTCCATCTGCGGCATGGTCAGGTCCATGGTGACGAGGTCGGGATCAGTTTTCTGGAAGAGCTCGAGCGCCTCGACACCGTTGGCCGCTGATCCCACGACCTCCAGCTCCTCGAATTGCTGCGACCGCTCGATGCGCCGGCGCATGATGTTGGAATCATCGACGATGAGCAGACGCAGCTGGCGCGCTGCGCCCGTTGCCGCTGCCTCCGTGACTCCGCTCATCGGTGCCGCACTCCCTGCCGTGATGGCGCTCTGCCGGGCTTCATGCCACGGCCGTATCGGCCGCGGCGGACAACGGCAGTGTGATCTTGAAACGCGTGAACTTGCCGGGGTTCGTCGTGACGCCGATCCGGCCTCCGAGCGTGTAGATATTGCGGGCCACCACGTCCATGCCCACGCCGCGGCCGGCATCCATGGACACCTCGTCCTGGGTGGAGAAGCCGGGGCGGAAGATGAGCGCCATCGCGGCGCGATTGTCCATCGCGTCCGCTTCCTCCTGTGTCACGAGCTGCTTGCGCACCGCAGCTGCCTTCAAGTGCTCGGGCGAGATGCCGCCGCCATCATCCTCGAACAGCAGTTCGTAGCAATCCGCGCGCTTGCGGAACTCGACGCGCACGCTCCCCGTCTCGTCCTTGGTCTGGCCGCGACGCACATCGATGGTCTCGATGCCGTGCACGGCGGAGTTGCGCAGCATCTGCACCAGGATGTCCTTGACGGTGGCGCGATAGACCGCGGGAATGTCGCTCAGGCCATTCAGGTCGAGGCGAAAGCGCTTGCGATGATCGCCAGCCAGACGCTCCGCCATCGAGTTCAGGATGTGCGCGAGATCATCGGTGATGCGCGGTGCGGCCGGCTCGGCACCCGCGGCCCCTCCGGGCTGTGAGTCGCGCAGCGAGCTGAAACGCAGGGCTAGCTCGCGCACCGTCTTCAAGTGCGCCATGAGCTCGTCGAGCTTGACGACGAGCGGCAGGAAGTCGTTGCCCGACAGGCTGGGGCGCTTCTTGAGCTCGCTCACCGCATCCTCGAGCGCGTGTACGCGCTGGGCGACGGTGACGAGATTGATCGCGGAAGCCTCGCCCTTGATGGAGTGTAGCTCACGCAGCATGCCGTCGAGTTTCTTGCGGAAGTCCGCATCCGAGCGCGCGGGCTCCTTCAGAATCGCGTTGATGAGCTGCAGCCCGGTCTCCGTGGCATCGAGGAACGAGCCGAGCTGCACCGGATCGATGTGCATGACTCCCATGATCATGTCGACCTGGGCGTTGGCGTTCTGCTGTGACTCCTGCAGCTCGCGCGCGAGCAGCACGCTCGAGGTGATGTCGGTGACGCTGACCAGCACGTGTTTGACGCCCTTCGGCCCCATCACGCGGTGGAAGTCGAACTGCAGGTAGCGCGTGTCCTGGCCGCCGTGGCCGTTGTCCACGTGCACCTCGAGCTGCCCGAGCGGGTTGATGCTCTTCATCAGGTTCTCGTGCGCACGCTCGCCCCACAGCAGCTTGATGTACTTCATCGCCGTCTGCAGCGTCGCCGGCGTCACCAGCCCTTGCAGTAGCTCCTCGAAATCAAGGCCTGCGAAGTTGCGCTTGCCGAAGAGTCGCGTCAGCGCGTCCGACCACACGGCACCCATGCGGTAATCGGCATCGAGCAGGAAAAAGCCTTCCTTCACCGTCTTGAGGATGTCGCGCGTCTGCTCCTCGGCGGCGCGCGCAGCGCGTTCCTGCCGGGCACGTGCCACCTGTAGATAGGCCGCCACCACGGCCAGCGCGAGCGCGGCGAGCACACCGCCGGAGAGCATCAGCCGCAGCCGGCTCGCCTTGGCCGATGCCTCGCTCTGCAGGCGCGTTGCGAGGGCGCCGAGCAGCGTGCTCAGGCGCTCGGAGTTGTCGTGGGCGAAGAGCTGTGCGCGCTTGACGTTGGCGTAGTGCTCGCGGCCGAGCTTGGAGAGCGCACTGCCGGACGCGTCCGTGTCGACGTACGGCTGGCCGGAGAATCCGGTGACGGGATCGAGCACCGGGGCATACTCAGCCCACAGCTGCTCGGCCTGCGCAAGTTCGCTGGTGGTGCCGAGATCGGCATGCTCGAGCCGCTGCAGATCGCGTCCGAAGGCCTCCGCCGTGGCGTGCAGGTCGGCGAGTGCCTGTCCCTGATAGGCGCGCTCCTCGAGGCGGTCGCGCAGTGCGTTGAGCTCCTGACCGAGAATGGCGGGATAGGCGGCGAGGCCGCTCGCCGTCTCGAGTGCCGATACGTCACGCGTTACCTGAGTCGCGAGCCGCGAGCCCAGCAGCAGGATTACGCCCATGATGATGGCGAGCACGGCTCCTGCACCGACCGTGACGATCTGGCCGCGGCGCTCGACTGCGAACACGTTCATCGTGGGCTCCGGATTTGATAGGGGTTATTTCGGCAGCTCGAAGCGAATGACCGTGCGCGTGGGAACTGCGGTGGGGACCTTGTTGATCACGAGCGGCTCGAAGCGCCAGCGGGTGATGGCCGTCAGCGCGGCTCGGTCGAACACGTGGGGCGGGTTTGATTCGATCACATGCGCATCGCGCGGCTGACCGTTCACGTCCACGGTGAACTCCACCGTGACCGACCCCTGCAGATGTTTTTCAATCGCCTGGTCCGGATATTCGGGGGCAAAGTAGCGCGTGCGCTTGGGCCTGTAGCCCGCCGGGACCTGCGCTCCTACGGTCGCTGCCCCTGCCTTGCCCGCCCCCATCTGCTGCACGGCCTGGAGTGTCTGCGGATCGGCTCCCCAGTGCTTTGCGAGTGCGAGGTCGGCATCGGCCTGCGCGCTCTGACCCGCGCCGGCCGCGACGATCGCCCGCTCCACCAAGTGCGTGGCGAGATCGTGAGAGAGCGGGCTCACGACCGCGTTATCGCCGTAGCCGTCCGCGAGTTGCGACAAATAGAACGAGGCGCTGTCCTGGGACGGCTCCGCGAGATGACCCTCGCGTATGCGATCGTGCACCAGCTGCACGAGCCGCTCGGATTCGGCGGCTTGGGCGTGCTGGCGTGCGGCCGTGAGATCACGCTGATAGCTTGCAAGATCCGCCGCGCTCATGCCGGTCGCGCGTGCTTCGGTGACCCAGCGCTCGGCATCGCTCGTGTGACCGCCGAGCGCCGCCTCGCGCGCGCGCCGCAGGTAAGCAGCGACCAGGTCATGGGCGGCGTTGCGCACCTCCGGACTCGCGGCGCCCGCCTGCCCCTTGAGCTGCTCAAAATAGAACTTGGCACTGTCGTTCTCGGGCTCGAGCAGATGGTTGTCATGGATGCGCATTGCGATGAGGTCGGCAACGCGCTTGAGGCGCGCATCGTCCTGATGCCGCGCCAGCTCCGCACGCCATTTCGCGAGCTGCTCGCCGGGCACCGTGCCCAACTGCATCGCCTGGTGGGTGATCGCCGTGGCGCGCTCGAGATTGCCCTCCGCCAGCGCCGTGTTGAACTGTGCCTGCAGCAAACGTGTCTCGAGCGGGGGGATGCGCGCATCCTTCGGCGCGGCGATCTTCCACGCCGCGAGGGCGCTTGCGGCATCATCGTAGTGCTCGCTCGCGAGCGAGTCCTCGAGGCGCGTGGCAAGCAGAGCGGCCAGTCGCGTCATGCCATCGCGCGCCTCGCCATTGTCGACATCGGCTCCGAGCACAGAGCGGTAATAGAGGAGTGCGTTGTCGCTGGCAGGCTCGGTGTAACGATGCTCGCGCATGGCAGCGCGCGCCTTTTCCAGCAGATCATCCACGTTGCCCTTGACGAGCGCGGCTGGCGCAGCCGGCGCGGGCGTGCTGGGAGCGGCGGCGGGGACCGTGCTCTGCGCCTCGCTCGCGGTGCTCTGCGCTGCGGTTGCCTTCGGGGCCTGCTTGCTCGAAGTGCCATGCGTCAAGAAATACAACGCGCCGGCGGCGAGCGCGACGGCGACCGCGGCGCCAACAAAGGCGAGCTTGCTCTTGTACCAGCTCGCGCCAGACTCGCCGAACGGCGATGTGGTGCCGAGAGAGATGGGCTCCGGAGTCAGCGGCGGGCGCGGGGCCTCGAAGCGGATCTCTCCCGCATGCTCGGCGCGCTGCGCGCCGCGTGCGCCACCGCGTTTGGCAGCTGCCTCGGCGAGCGCGCCGTCGAACACGGCAGTGGTCTTGCGCTTGTCCACAGGGATCGGCAGGACCGCGAAGATGTTGGAGCCCTTGAGCGCGCTCGCGACGGATTTCTCGTTCTCCAGTGGCGCGAATACGAGCACCGGTGCGCTCGGCGCTTGCGAGTGGGCACAATCCACATCGGCACGCAAATCGGAGGCATCGCGCGCGTCGATGACGAGCAACGTGAGCCGGCGCGATCCGGCTGCGTGCTCGAGAGCAGCGGCGAGTGAATCGACCGGGTGCACGGTCACGGTGCCGCCGAGCGCCTCGCCGAGCTCGAGAAGAAAATCATCGCGGATGGTTACGGCGATGACTTCGCCGCTGGGCCTGGTCGCGTTTGTAGTGGATGCGCCGGTGGCGCCCGCTTCCACGGACCGGGGTGCACTCGAGGCTGGACTTGCCACAGTGGAGTCTCCGTCTGCCAGGCGGCCGGCAGGCACGCTCCAAGGAAACCGGAAGAGCCGGCCCGCCTGCACCAGCGTGTCGCGAGCATAGTTCCCGCTTCAGCAGTCGCATTGCGGCAGTTCACATTAACGGAATATCGGTTTCGTAAGCCGGTGAGCAGACTCGGAAAATCAGCACGAGCGCGCGGTTTTGCCGTCCCGCGACAACCTTGCGGCGGCCCCGGGGAGGGCGGCGACCCAGCGCCGGGACGTGCGGCGACCCATCGTTAGGGCCTTGGCAGCGCACGCCGCGCGCGGCTGCTATCGACGTGCGGCAGAAGGGAACGTCCTTTGCTCAGCTTCGTCCATGGACGTGCGACGTCAGGCCTCCGATGAGCTGAACCGGCTCGCAGCACTGATCGCAGCAGTCGAAGTGGCCATGCTCACCACAGTCGAGCCGGATCGGACACTGCGCAGCCGTCCGCTGCGCACGCTGCAGATGGATGCGGACGGTGCCCTGTGGTTCATGACGACAATTTCCTCACCGAAGATCGGTGAGATCGACGAGCACAGGCGCGTGAGCCTGAGTTACTCCCGCCCCGCACGCGAGACCTACGTCTCGGTCTCCGGCGTCACGCAGATTCTGCGCGACGCGGACAAGGCTCATGAGCTCTGGACGCCTGCGCTGCGCACCTGGCTGCCGAACGGAGTCGACGATCCAGAGGTAGTGCTGCTCAAAGTAACGGTCGAGGAGGCCGAGTACTGGGACTCTAATCGCAACCGACTGCTGCCGCTCACCGGTGCTGAGGAAGCGCCGGAACATCGCACGATCAAGCTTGCAACGCGCTCGAGCTGAGAGCCGCGCGTTCGCGCGCGCTGCGTGCGCAGCGCCGCGGGCACGCGCGCCGATAGCGTAGCGCAAGGCAGCGGCAACGGCACACTTGATCTGCCGGCCAAAGCGGTTGACTATCGGACTACGCGCTGGATCGTGGGGGTCGCGCCGCGTGCCGGCCGTTCACCAGCGCAAGCGCACGGAAGTGGAGCGAAGCCTGCAAATCGACATACGCTTGGCGGGAACTCCTTCTTGACGAGTGTGTCAGTGCATATCCGCCTTGCAACTCGCCCGAGCATGCGCACGTCCGCGTGTATCCCAGTCACACACAGCGTGAATGCGCGCAACCGTCGAGATGGGAATGCAATTTGCTTTGACAAGGTGAACAATTTGTTGTTGTGATCGTCTTAACGTAAAGGATCTCGCGGGAGTAGAGGACCATCACATTCCGTGCGACAGGTTGGATTTAAGTTAAGGTCAACGCTCGAAGCGCCTGGGCCGCTCTCGAGATAGTCAATCAGGCGCCGGAGGGAAGGCCGATGCATCCGTACCGCTCAAATGGAGATCCTACGGTCCATTCCGAGGATTTCCTCGAGTCGTTGAGTTCGTTTAGCCGCCTGCACCGCGCGCAGCGCTGGGAAGGCACCTTCGGGGACTTCCTGAAGACGGTTCTACCCGCAAGCCCCGCCGCCCTGGCGCGGACGAGCCACCAGTACATCTGGGATATGCTGCGCTGGCACGGACGCAACGGCAGTACCGAGAACGGCGAGAACGCCAAAGCGCGGGAGCTTTTCCGCCGCGAGCTGTACGGCATCGACGAGCCCCTCTCGCGCGTAGTCGACTATTTCAAGGCAGCCGCGGCCGGCTCGGATGTGGGCCGCCGCCTCATGCTGCTGCTCGGACCGCCTTCTGGCGGCAAGTCGACCTTGGCAATTCTCCTCAAGCGTGGGCTTGAGGAGTACAGCCGCACGGATGATGGCGCACTCTACGCGATCAAGGGCTCACCGCTGCGCGAGAACCCGTTGAACCTCGTGCCGGCGAGCCTCAGGCCCGAATTTCGCGAACGCTACGGAGTCGAGGTTCAAGGTGAGCTGTCGCCATGGGCTCGCGACCGTGTCGAGCGCGAGTACGAAGGTGACTTCGTGCGCGTGCCGGTGGAGCGCATCTTCCTGTCGGAGGCCTCGCGCGCGGGCATCGGCACCTACGCTCCACACGATCCCACCACCGCGGATATCGCGGACCTGGTCGGGTCCGTCGACCTCGCGAAAGTGGCCCAGATCGGTGACGAGGGTGATCCGCGCGCGTGGTCCTGGTCAGGCGCCGTGTATGCCGCGAGCCGCGGCGTGCTCGAGATGATCGAGATCCTCAAGGTCAAGCGCGAATTCCTCTATCTGCTCCTGACCATGACGCAGGAGAAGAACGTCAAGGTCTCCCGTTTCCCGCTCATCTATCTCGATGAGACCATCCTCGCGCACACCAACCTCGCCGAGTTCCACAAGTTCCTGCAGGAGAAGGAGAACGAGGCGCTGCTGGATCGCATGGTCATCATCAAGGTCCCGTACGCGCTCTCGTACCAGGACGAGGCGCGCATCTACCAGAAGCTCGTCTCCGGGGCGCCTGCTTTCCGCGATGTGCACCTCGATCCGCATGTGCTGGACCTGGCCGCCGTGTTCGCCATTCTCACGCGGCTCATGAAGCCGGAGCGCGAAGGGCTGGATCTGCAGAAGAAGCTGCGCCTGTACGCGGGCGAGGCCGTGGAAGGCGTGCCGGAGAGCGAAGCAACTCGGCTCAAGGCTGAAACCCCCGATGAAGGGCTCACCGGTGTCAGCCCGCGGTTCGTGATCAATGCGATCTCGAACGCCATCACGCGCGGCAATACACACAGTCTCACCAGCATGGAGCTGCTGCTCGCGCTCAAGGATGGCATCGACAGCGATGCACGCATCGATGCGAAGCAAAAGAAGGCCTGGGTGGATCATCTGGTCACCGCACGCAAGGAGTTCTACAACCGCTGGGTGAAAGAGGACGTTCACCGTGCCATGTTTGCCTCGTTCGAGGATGAGGCCCAGCAACTGCTCGAGAAGTATCTCGACGAGGTCGAGGCCTCTCTGGATCACCGTCAAGTCACCGACCCGATCACCGGCGAGACGCGCCCGGCTGATGAGCGCTTCCTGCGCTCGGTTGAGGAGAAGATCAAGGTGTCCGATTCCGGCAAGCTCTCGTTCCGTCAGGAGGTGGTGCGCAAGGCCATGGTGGCCTTCAAGGCCGGCGAGAAGTTCAAGCTCGCAAGCCATGCACGCATGCGCGAGGCCATCGAGCAGTATCTGTTCGAAGAGCGGCGCGACGTGCTGCGCCTCGTGACCTCCACGGCGCGCCCCGACGAGGATGCTCGGCAGAAGATCTCGGTCGTGCAGGAGCGGCTCGTCAAAGAGTACGGCTATGATGAGCACAGCGCCAAGGAAGCACTGAGCTACGTGACCACGCTCTTGGCCCAGGAGTAGCTCACACACATCGCAACGAGGATGCCAGCGCCATGAGCGAGAGCAGCGAAGAGTCGGCCGGACTGGGTGCAAAGTGGTACGACTTGTTCTCGCGGGGGGCGCGCGACTGGTTGCGTCACGACGAGAAGGTGCGCGAGTCCGTGCGCGAGCACCTGCCGCAGATCATCTCGGGCGGCGAAGTGATCAACGATAGTACTCGCACCGTGCGCGTCCCCGTGCGCATGCTCGAGCATTACCATTTCCGGCTACGGCGTCCGGGCGAGTCACAAGGCGTCGGGCAGGGCAAGGCCAAGCCTGGTGACGTGCTCGCCGATGCGAACTCGAGCCCGGGCTCGCGTGACAAGGGACCGGGCGGCCAGGAGCAGGGTGAGATCCAGCTGCTGCTCGAGATCAAGATCGACGACATCGTCGATTGGCTCTGGGAGGAGATGCAGCTGCCGAACCTCAAGTCGCGCATCGGTCCATCCGAGCATACCGACTGGACGCGCGAAGGTTGGGACCGGCGCGGAGCGCGCTCGCGTCTCGATCGGCGCCGCTCCTTCAAGGAGCTCGTCAAGCGCCGCGGCGCACCCGGCGCTACGCCCACCTTCACCGATGACGACTTGCGCTACCGCCAGCTGGCTCGGCGGCGACAACCCGCCATCCACGCGGTCGTGTTCTTCATGCTGGACGTCTCGGGCAGCATGTCCGACCGCGACCGCAAGCTCGCCAAGACTTTCTTCTTCTGGGTCGTACAGGGCCTGCGCCGCGAGTACCGCTCGCTCGAGACCGTTTTCGTCGCACACACGACCGAAGCGTGGGAATTCAACGAGCCGGATTTCTTTCAAGTGACCGGCACCGGTGGCACCGTCGCATCGACCGGTCTCAACAAAGTGCGCGAGATCATCACGGCGCGCTTCAATCCGGCGCGCCATAACATCTACCTCTTCTACGCGTCCGACGGCGATAACTCCGTCGGCGATCATGCCGAAGCCCACACGGCCCTGAGCGACATCGTGCAGAAGGCCTGCTATTCCGGCTACGTGGAAGTCGCCTCGGGGCTGTCGCGCCAGCTGGCGACGGAGACCGGACGGCTGTTCGCGGAGGTCGCCGCGCAGGGTCACCCGGCAGGCAGCTACGTGGTGAACGACTTCGATGACGTGTGGGGCGCCGTGCGGCACTTCTTCACCGCAGAGCAGAAGGCACTCGAGGGTGAGACATGAGTGAGGGCGAGTGGCAGGCCTACGTTCGCCGTCTCGAGGAGCTGGCGAATCGCTGCGGACTGTCCTTCGATCCGGTCGAGTTCGAGGCCGTACCAGATAGCTTCATGATGGAGATCGCGGTCTACGGGCTGCCGGTGCGCATGCCGCATTGGTCGTTCGGCGTGCGCTACATCTATCAGCTCATTCAGCGCCACATGGGCAACTCGCGGATCTTCGAAGTGGTATTTCCCGGCAATCCGGGCCACGCCTACCTCGCCGCGAGCAACGGCCTGGCCGAGAACATCCTGGTTACCGCCCACGTGCTGGGACATGCGGATTTCTCGCACAACAACATGCTCTTCCGGCGCTGTCAGCAGCAAGTGAGCGAGCATATCGTCGAGCACGCGGCGAGCCATGCGCGACAGATTCAGCAGGCCATCGAGCAATACGGCATGCAGCGCGTCGAGGGCGTTCTCGATGCGGCACTGGCTCTCGAGCAGCACATCGACGTCGATCAGCGACTGCGGCGCGACCACTATCCGGAGTATCAGGCGGATCCGAAGACGCTGGTCGATGACGAGTTCCGCCGCCGTTTCGCCGCGCTGGATCCGGCCGCCGCCGGTGTCTTCGAGACGCGCAAGCGCGCGCCGATCCCGCCGCATCCCGAGCGCGATCTGCTGTGGTTCATCGCGACCTATGCGCCGGAGATGGAGAGCTGGGAGCGCGACATCTTCCTCGCAGTGCGCGAGGAGTCCTTCTATTTCTACCCGGTCTTCGCCACGCAGATCATGAACGAAGGCTGGGCCTCATACTGGCACGCGCGCCTGTTGCGCGAGGCCGACTTCGTGCCACAACAGGCCTACCTCGATGCCATCAAGTGCCACTCGGACGTGGTGCGCCCGGTCGCGGCAAACCAGCAGGTGGCGCTCGCGATCAATCCCTACCACATCGGCTTCTCCATGTGGGAGAAGGTCATCGAGCGCGAGGGCCTCGAGGCCGCGCGCCAGATCATGCAGCAGGACGATGACTTCGGCTTCGTGCGCAACCACCTCACGCGCGAGCTCGCCGAGGAGCTGGGGTTGTTTCGCTTCAGCGCGCGCAACGACGGTCAGATCAAGGTGCTCGAGAACGACCTGTCCGCCCTGCAGGAGACGCTGCTGGCGTCCAAGTACAATTTCGGCGCGCCGAGCGTCGCAGTGGCTCACGTGCGCACCGACGGCACGCTCGAGCTGCACCACGATCACGTCACGGACGGCCGTGGCATGGATCTGGAGAGGGCACGCAAGGTGCTGGATTACGTGCGGCGGGTGTGGCGTAGGCCCGTGATGATACGAACGGCCGACCAGAACGGCGCGTCGCTGGAGCTCACTGCCTCCTGAGGCCTAGCGATCTTTGCGAGCCCGCTCCGCCTCCGGTGGCTCTGGCGGTACGCTGCTCGCACAGTCTTCCTCATGCTGCGAGGTGACGATCGAGACGGGATCGCTCGCCGGGAAGCTGTCGGCGAGAGCCTCATCCAGCAACCGCTGCACCCTTTCGGCCTTGGCCGCCCGATCCTGTTCCTGTTCCTCATCGTGCTCGCGCTCACGGCCGGCTGTCGCCTTGCGATCTTCGGTTTTGCCCATGGCTTCTCCTGCCACCCGCGGCGCGCAAGGCTTGCGAGCCCGCGGTGCGGTCTGACCTGCTCAGAATGTTACTCCTCAACCGGGCACGAGGTTCTCGTCGAACATGATCTCATCGGGCCGCAGAGCTGTCGTGCGCTGCGCGCAAGCGACGGGTCGCGGGGGCGCATCGTGCGCTGGGGAGCCCGGCGGATCATGCTCAGGCTCACTTCCAGGTTGCGGCGCGCCGGGCTGCGGGCGCGATGGCTCGGGTGCCGGGGGCGGATCGTGCGTGGGCTCCGGGGGCGAGGTGTGAGACGCGGGATCCATGGGGCAGGAACGCGCTGCTGCGACAGGCAGTTCCGCTCGGGGCGCTTATCGTAGGCGGCGCCGATTACGTAAAACCGCAGGGCGCTTGCGGCGCCATGAAGGGGCGGGTGCTCGAGCGCCTCTGGAAGCAATTGTGCCGACAGGAGTAGGCTCATGGACAAACGCGTTGCCGGCGGGAGCAAATTCGATGAGCTATACGACGCAAGGCATTCGCAACATCGCACTCGCCGGACAGTCCGGCAGCGGTAAGACGTTGCTGCTCGAGGCGCTGCTATTGCAGGCAGGCGCCATTCGCGCCAAGGGCAGCTTGCCGCGCGGCACCACGGTCTCCGATTTCGATCCACAGGAGCGGCGGCTGCAGCATTCGCTCGATGCGGCCGTGACCAGTCTCGACTCCGGCGACGTGCACGTGAATCTGCTCGACACGCCGGGCTATCCGGATTTCCTCGGCCGCACGCTCTCGGTACTGGAGGCGGTCGAGTCCGTGGCCATGTTGGTGAGCGCAACTGCGGGCATCGATTCGACGACGCACCGGCTGATGGAATTCGCGCGCGAGCGCGGGCTGTGTCGTCTCGTGATCGTCAACAAGATCGATGCCAGCGAGGCGAATCCACAGGCACTGCTTGCGCAGTTGCGCGAGGCTTTCGGCGCCGAATGTCTGCCGCTCAATCTGCCGGCAAACGGCGGTCGCGCCGTGGTCGATTGCTTCTTCAAGCCGCACGGCGTCACGGACGCGCAGGCCGATTTCTCCTCCGTCGAAGTCGCTCACACTCAGATCATCGATCAGGTGGTCGAGGTGGACGAGGAATTGATGGCGCTGTACCTGGATCAGGGCGAGGAGCTCTCGCCGGAGCAGCTGCACGACCCTTTTGAGAAGGCCCTCCGCGAGGGCCACTTGATTCCGGTGTGCTTCACCTCGGCGGAGACCGGCGCCGGCATCGCCGAATTGCTGGACGTGCTGGTGCGCCTGATGCCGAACCCGACCGAGGGCAATCCGCCGCCCTTCCTCAAGGGTCCACTCGATGACGCCGAGCGGGTCCAGGTGACCGCAGATGCCTCGAAGCACGTGATCGCGCACGTGTTCAAGATCAGTATCGATCCGTACGTCGGCAAGCTCGGTATCTTCCGCGTGCACCAGGGCACGGTGCGCCAGGGAAGCCAGCTGTTCGTGGGCGATGGACGTAAGCCCTTCAAAGTCGCCCACCTGTACCGCCTCATGGGCAAGGACTCCATCGAGATTCCGCAAGCCATCCCGGGTGACATCTGTGCGGTTGCCAAGGTCGACGAGCTGCACCTGGATGCCGTGCTGCACGATTCGCACGACGAGGACAACTATCACTTGAAGTCCGTGCGCTTTCCGCCGCCGATGCTCGGTATCGCGATCGAGCCGGAGCGCCGCGGGGATGAGCAGCGGCTCGCCGATACACTGCACAAGCTGCTCGCGGAAGACCCGTGCGTGCGCGTCGAGAACCATGCCTCGCTCAACGAGACGGTCCTCTACGGAATGGGTGAGTTTCATCTGCGTGTGCTGCTCGAGCGCATGACGGAGCGCTACGGGGTGCACGTCAAGACCCATCCGCCGAGCATTCCTTATCGCGAGACGATCGTGCGTCCGGCGGAGGGTCACTGCCGGCACAAGAAGCAAACGGGGGGCGCGGGTCAGTTCGGCGAGGTGTACCTGCGCATCGAAGCCCTCGAGCGCGGCTCGGGCTTCGAGTTCGTCGATGACGTGGTCGGAGGAGCAATCCCGGGCCAGTACATTCCTGCCGTGGAGAAGGGCGTGCGCCAGGTGCTTACCGAGGGAGCCATCGCAGGTTTCCCCATACAAGACGTGCGCGTCACGGTGTATGACGGCAAGCATCACTCGGTAGATTCGAAAGAGGTCGCGTTCGTGGCTGCCGGCCGCAAGGCTTTCATCGACGCGCTGCAAAAGGCGAATCCCATCGTGCTCGAGCCTGTCGTGCGTATCGAGATCTCGGCGCCGACGGATGCCATCGGGGATATCACCGGTGATCTGGCGACCAAGCGTGCGCGCATCAGCGGTAATCAGACCTTGCCCGGCCGCTACGCGCAGGTGAGCGCGCTCGTGCCGCTTGCCGAGCTGAACGAGTACCAGTCACGGCTGAAATCGCTGACGGGCGGCGAGGGGTCCTACACCATGGATCTGAGCCACTACGAGCCGGTGCCGCCGCGCAAGCAGCAGGAGCTGATGCAGGCGTGGCGACCGCGTAAGGAAGAGGAGTGAGTCCGCGGCTGCGTGGCTCTTAGCAAGGCGCGCTAATGCTCGAGCGCAGGCTGCCAGCCCTTGCGGCCTGCTCTCCAGAACGCGAAAGCCAGAAAATCCGTGTACAACGATTCGTATTGAAGTCGCGTCGCACCGACCCCGTGTCCGTTATCCAGATCGACGCGCAGCAGAACCGAGTTTCCCAATGCCTGCAAACGCGCAGCCAGCTTCGCTGGTTGCCAGGCAGCGACGCGCGGGTCGTTCAGGCCCATCCCGATCAGGAATGGGGGATAGCTGATTCCGGACTTGATGTGATGATAGGTATCCATTGCCAACAGGTTGCGAAACCCGGCTTGCGTCTTGACCGACCCGAACTCCTGGGTCTCCAGGGAACCTTCCGGCATGTTCTCTATGCGTAGCATGTTGGCCGGCGGCACGTTGGCGATTACCCCGGCGAACAGTTCGGGATGCTCAGTGGCAGCTCGACCGACAGCAATGCCCCCTCCCGAGCCGCCATAAAGAATCAGCTGGCGAGGGGTTGTCACTCGGCGCCCGAGCAGCTCTCTGGCGCATGCGCTGAGGTCCTCCCAGGTGTTGTGTTTGTTGGCATCCTTGCCGCCCAAACGCCATGCTTCGCCGAGCTCTCCGCCGCCGCGCACATGACAGATCGCGAACGCGCCGCCTTCGTTCAGGAACTGCACCATCGGCGGCGAGAATGCCGGCAACATGGAAATGCCGTAAGAGCCGTAGGCGCGCAGAATCGACGGGCGTTGGGTTGCAGGGCCGGCTGGCATCATCACAGTCAAGGGCACCTCAACACCATCCAAAGCGGGTGCAGCGATGTCCATGACTCTAGCCGCGCCAATCGCGACGCGAGGTGCGGGGATCAGGCGCAGATTCGTGGTTTCGTTCCGAGCGCTGCGGTACTCGTAGAACTGTTCAGGGATATTCCAGCTCTCCAGTGCAAACACGATGCCCGCACGAGCATCGCTCGTGTAAGCCTCCGTTATCTGGCCGCGTTCCGGGAGCTGGATCTCACGAACCTTGCCTGTAGGGTCAAGCAGCAGCAGCTGCGAGTAGATACCGCCGCGCGCAACTACATAAAGCCCATCGGCTGCCGCATGAATGGAATCGATGACACGCGCGGGTGATGCCTCGAGAAGCGTGCGCGCGTGCGCGAGTGAGCCACTTGCAGGAAGCTCCAGGACCTTGAAGTTTGGCGCCCCGCGGGCCGAGAGCAGGAAGAGCTCGGAGCCCCGAGCGCTGAAGGCGGTGATGCCGGCGTCATGGGGGACGAGCAGGCGCCACGCCTTGGCGTCCGCAATCTGCTCCTTGGGCGCCGCGTAGATGGCAATGTTTGGATCCGCGCCGTCCTGCAGTCTGAGGTATGCGAGCTGTGAGGTACCAGGAATGACAAACTGCGGCGTGTCCGTTCTCGATGTTGGAGCGAACAGGGGCCGGCCGAGCACCGTCCGCGGCGCCGTGCTCAGGTCCCACGCATCTACGGTACTGTCGCGATATTTCTCGAGCGGTGTATCTGTGGGCTGAAGCGGCTTCAGACGATTCAGGTAGAGCATCGAGCCATCACTGCTCCATGCATTGAAACCAAACTCGTCCCGGTCGATCGGACCTGCCAGCTCGCTGCCCGTCGCTGAATCGTAAACGCTCAACACGGCATCCTCCGAGCCGCTTTTCGAGATGCCCACGGCGACCCGCGATCCATCCGGAGACGCCAAGAAGTAATTGATCGCGTACGGCGTGTGGCCATGTGCCGCGCGTAGCGCGCGAATGTCTACGAGCGTGCGAACGCGTTCCCCCTCGCGCACGACCAGATCGAAGTCATCTGCCCCCGCAGCTCTGAAGAGGTAGAACAACTTTGCGCCCGCAACCTGAATGTCGCGTGCCGCAGCGAATTGTCCATCGAAGCTCCGCAGGCGTCTTTGCAGACCGGCCCTGCCGGGAATCGCGTCGAGGACCGCGCGTGCGTACACGCCCTCAGCCTTGATCCAATCGGTTGTCTGCGCGCCGAGCTGCTCGAAACCTCGGTAATCATCGACTACGTGGACGCCGTAGGTGGTCTCCGGGACGGGAGACGGGTGGGGGACGAGAGGTGGCTTTACGGCTTGTGCGTTCGTTAGCCGGGCGGCACCGAGACATATTCCGCAACAGGAGCGAACGTCGATTCACCAGCCCTAAGCCCAGCTTGCGAAGTTCAGTACTAGGCTAACCCAAAGTGCCGTCCGGCTCGCGCGGCGGGGTTTGCCGCGGAGCACAAGTCAACGGTGACTGCATGCCTGTCTGTTGCGCGCGCTCTCGAATGTGGAGTTGTGGCGGGTGCGTTTGCGGAGGGTCCGGTAATGTGCTCAGATAAGGTGCATGCGTGCCGCGCTGCCGATCGCTCTGGTGCAGTGCATGCTGCTCGGGGGTATGACTCCCGCAGATGAGCCCTCGCCAGCTGCACCCCACGCAGTTCCCGCGTTACCGTCGGAGGCCGCAACCACGTTGGGCAGCCGTCTACCCTCGAAGGAGCCTCTGGATCCGACGGATCTGTTGTTTGCGGCGCCGACCCGCATCGATCGCATCGGCCGCATTATCGCTCCGGTGATGATCAATGGCCGCGGCCCCTTCCGCTTCATCGTCGATACGGGGGCCAATTATTCGACGATCTCCCCTCAGCTCGCGGCCGCTCTGGGACTCAAACAGACGGCAGAATCGACGATCCTCGTGAACGGCGTAACCGGTACCGCGCAAGTACCTTCCGTGCCGATTAGCAGGCTGCAGGTCGGCGATCTGATAGTCGAGAACACGCAGCTGCCAGTCGTGTGGGCGCCTCTCATGGAAGGTGCGGACGGTATTCTTGGCGCGGCCGGCCTCACGGAGGGACGGCTGCTCGTAGACTTTGCGCATAACCGCGTCGTGCTCTCGCGCGCGCGCGAGGCGCGCGCGCCAGGGTATTTCGCGCGCTTGCCGGGGATGCGCCTGAGCGGCGGCCTCGTGAGCGTCGAAGCTCACGTCGGCGGCGTGCGTGTCGATGCGATCATCGATACTGGCTCCGAGCGGACTTTGGGCAACATCGCACTCCAGAAGGCGCTCTTTTCGCGCCGTAGCGATCGGAACGGCGCCAAATCAACCAAGGTCTACGGTGCAACGACCCATGTGGTCTCAGGCGAGCTGGATGTTGCGCCGACGATCGATTTCGGCACGGTGCAGATCGCGAAAGTGACGCTGGTATTTGGCGACCTGCACATCTTTCAAGTGTGGGGTCTCACCGATCGACCCGCGCTGATCGTCGGCATGGACGTGCTGGGAACCGTAGCCGGGCTCGGGATCGATTTTCACCACGCCGAGGTTTATCTCGACGCCGTCTATAGCGTCTCCGGATGCCGCCACACTTCTGTATCCGCCTTTGCTTGCGGCTAGTCGAGCGCGGCTCGTTCCCCCAAGCGCCGTCGTTGCGCAGGGGCCACCAACCGAGGCGGTTGACCCACGCCGACGAGTCGTACAGGATGTAAACGATCGGCGCGGAGCCGCGTTTGGGCCATGCGTGGAGGTAACCTCGTATGTTCCGGAAAATAGTCTTTAGCGTCGCGTTGGGCCTGTGGGTCGCCGGGTGCGCGCACACTCCCTCTGCTCCCTCCCACGAGACTGCTAGCGCCAAATCGGCTACACCCGTGGGATGCGCGCCTGAGACCGCCACCAGGCTGCCGCAGCGGCCATCTCAATGCGCGGCTGGTTTTGGTCATAGCTGGACGCAAGACGATCTAAAGAGAGTTGGAACCATCGATGTGGCTTCGGGGCTCCAACTGATCGATCCAACCGTTCAAGCCCACCACTAGCCGTCTGCTCTCGGCAAAAGCATTTCCAGTATAGTGCCTGGCACTCGGGCGCTGACGGCGCGCCTGCCTGTTCGACTACGCTGGCCCAGGGAATCACTAGGCCTGAGGAGTTCCAATGCGCTTGGTAGCGATGTTGCCAGCCCTTTTTGCACTGTCCCTTGCAGCGGCGGACGAGCCCGCCTCCCCCGCATCGACGGCGGCGCAGAGCAGCAGCGCCCCCGCAGCGGAGTCCAGTGCGCCGGCCGCTAGCAGCGCAGGGGCCGCGAGCAATGCGGCGCCCGCGAGCAGCGCACTCTCCGCGAACCATCAGCCGGCCGCGACCAACGACAAGGCCCAGGCCTTGGCTGTCGACGACAAGCGGCTAATATCGGAAGGCTACAAGATGACCTATATCAACGGACAGAAGGTCTTCTGCCGCAGAGAGCCGGTGCTGGGCTCGAACATCGAGCGAAAGGTGTGCGGCACGGCCGATCAGCTCGCGCAGTCGCGCCAGGATTCCCGCGACCTGGTCGATCGCATGCAGCGCAACCAGCTGAACCCCGCCGGCCACTGATTGCCCTCGAAGCACAGGTCGCGGCTGCTGGACTGACTGAGCATGGCCGACGAGGCACAGCTCCGCTCGTTGATGACGGCAGCAGAGCAAGCGCTTCAGCAAGGCCGGCGCGATGAGGGCATGACCCTCGTGGCGCGGGCGCGATCCGCCGCTCCCAACAACCCGGATGTGTTGGCCGCAGCCGGCATCTTGACACTCCGGTCGGGCGATGCGGCTCAGGCGCAGGCACTCATTCAACAAGCCATTGAGCTTGATCCGAATAATCCGCGTCACCGGGTCAATCTCGCCATGGCGCTGCGCGCGGTGCGGGACGACGATAGAGAGCTGCAGACGCTCCAGGAGGCTCTGCGCCTCGATCCCTATTTCTTCACGGCGAATCTGCAGAGGGGCTCGCTGCTCGAGCTGCAGGGAAAGCACAGGCAGGCCGCTCGTGCCTATCACGCTGCGCTCAGCAGCGTGCGCCCGGGAATGGCCCTTCCCGCGGCTTTGCGTCCCGCATTGGAACATGCCCAGGAAGTGGTGCAGGCCCATTTTCGCGAGCTCGAGGAGCGGCTGAACCTGCGCATGGCACCCGTACGCCAGCGCCACGCTGCTGAGCCACAGGATCGAGTCGACGACTGTCTGGCGGAATTCCTCGGTCGTAAGCGCATCTATTACTCACAGCCGACGGTGACCCACTTCCCGCGGCTGGCCGCGATTTCCTTCTTCGATCGCCGGATTTTTCCGTGGATTGCAGCCGTCGAAGCGGCCACCGACGATATTCGTCAGGAGCTGCTGCAGGTACTGGAGGCCTGCCGCGACGACTTCATGCCTTATGTAAGTCATGCCCCGGGAACGCCGCTCAATCAGTGGAAGGATCTCAACAATTCTCGTGGCTGGACTGCGCTCTTTCTGCACCAGGACGGCCAGCCGCGGCCAGACATTCTCGAGCGCTGTCCGCATACCGTTGCAGCTCTCGCGCATGCACCGCAGCCCGACATTTCTGCACGTGCGCCCACAGCATTCTTCTCGCGCTTGGCACCCCGGACGCGCATCCCTCCGCACACAGGTGCAACCAACACGCGCCTGATCGTCCATGTGCCTCTGATCATCCCTCCGGGGTGTGGCTTTCGAGTCGGCGCCGAAGTTCGTGAGTGGCAGCCCGGCACGGCGCTGATCTTCGACGACACCATCGAGCATGAAGCCTGGAATGACAGCGATCAGGAGCGCGTGATACTGATCTTCGATATCTGGAATCCCCTGCTGAGCGCGGCGGAGCGCGATCTCATGACCGTCGCGGCCGCCGGAATCGCCGAATTCTTCGACGCGTCCTGACCGGTGCCTTGCGGCTCGCTCTACGAGGGCTTCACGTCGAAGGCGATGGTCAGACGCGGCGCTTCGCCATAGATCGCGGTGGTTCCGTGCCACATATAGGACGGAAACAGCACCAGCCGCCCGGGCCGAGGCTGCACGAAGCGCTCCGGGCCCGTGCCCGGCACTGCGTAGCGCGGTTCGCCGAACTTGATCCAACCCTGGCGGGCTTGCGCATCGGCTGACTCGGCCGGAACGTCGACGTAGTAGGCCGAGCTGAGCCAGCCGTCCGGATGAAAATGATTGACGTGATAGCCCTGGCTATGGAGCCGTACGGACCATGCGCCCGTGAACCGGAACTTCTCCGCATTTTTCATCGCGAGCGGATGCTCAGCATCGACGGGGAGCGAGCGACGGTACTGCGCGATCGGCTCCGCAAATGCCGCGAGAATAGCCTGGATCGCGGGATCAGGATCGCTCAGGAGGCTGCGGGCGGTCTGCGTTCCGTTACGCAACGTTTGATCGAGCGGATGCGAGCGGAACTGGTGCCGCTTCGTAAGTGCTGCGAGCAGGGCGGCGTTCAACTCTTCCATGGAGGACCAGCCGGCGGGCGGCTGCACCTCGTACACCTGCACCAAGCGCTCGTAGTCGCAGAGATACCGATAGCGATCCGGATCGAGCAGTCGCGCGGCGGTGGCCTCGTATGCCACCCATGCCTGGGAGTCCGGCGCGAGGGTGCGGCGCGTCCTGATGAAAGGCATGGCATCCGCGGCTCGCCCGCGTGACAGCAGGATGCTCACGAGTATCTCGAGCACAACGCCGTCGGCGGGAGCAGCAGTGGCCGCTTGCGTCGCAAACGTCTCTGCTTCCGTGAGCCTGCCCGCTTCCTGCAGCACCGCCGCGAGCGTCGAACGCACTGAGGGACCGCCGAGCTCGCGCACCACGAGATCCTGTAGCACGGCTTCAGCGCCCGACAGATTTCCCGCTCGCCACAGCACCTCGGCGAACAGACGCCGCAAGTTGACCGCGTCCGGATTCGCAGCTGCAGCATCTGCCATCGACCGTGCGAACTTGGGGTCACCGAGCATGTAACGCACACGCGCTAGCTGCAGCTGTCCCTCGGTATTCGCGGGTTGCAGAATGACCGCGCGATCAAATTCCCGCTCCGCACCCGCAACGTCATTCAATTCCAGGAGGGCGCGGCCGCGGTTAAAGGCGAGCTCATAAGTATCTCGGCCCAGCCCACTCGCCTTGTCGAGCGCAGCCAGCGCTGCGTCCGGCTGCTCCATCCGTGACAACACAGCGCCGAGGTTGTGGTGCGCGACCTCGTTCTCCGGGTCGAGAACGATTGCCTGCCGGTAGGCTGCCTCGCTCTCCGGCAGACGTTGCAAGCTGGAGAGAGTGATGCCGAGGAGCACCCAAGCCTCGGCATCGGCCTCGTCGGTAGCGATCAGTTGCCGGCAGAGCGCCTCGGCGTCCCCCGACCGTCCCACGTCATTCAGCGTCAGCGCGAGAGACCGCTGGGCGGCGCGGTGGCCGGGCGCGAGCTCAAGCGCGCGTCGATAGAACTGCTCAGCTTGGCCGTATTTCTTCCGGCGGCGCAGCAGATTGGCGAGGTTCGTCTGGAACTCGGCACGCCCAGGGTCCAGCTGCACGCTCAAGCGCAGCCATTGCTCCCCTTGCTGCCAGTCTCCCGTTTCCTTGATGGCGAGACCGAGCAAATGCGTCGCGAGGGCATTCGCGCGGTCCCGCGCCACGACCGCAGCGCAGATCGCTGCACAGTCGGCGAACTTTCCCTGGCTTAGCGCACGCGCTGCCTGTTCCAGCTCCGGTTGAGTATTCATCGGCGCATTATCGCCCACGAGTCGAGTCGGGAGGTCTTGTGGTAATCGTACAACAATGGGCTTCGTGCCACAGTGTGTGTGGACCGACCGCTTCGTGTGCACCGCGCCTGCGCCGCTCGCTCGTCACACATTCTACGGTTTGCTCCCAGTGGCGAGTCCATTCATCCCTGAGGCTGGCGGGCCGCGGATGCCGCTCAGCCGCGGTTGTCGTGCACAACCATCTGTATCCTTTTTGCCAAACGAAGCTTTTCTTGCAGAAATACACTGTGTATCCTTGCGCCCTATCTGCAGAGCCCCTGCGCCCCTTTGAGCCGTGCACGGCTGGGGCGTGGCTTTGCAACCCATAACTTTTCGGGGAGTACCTTAATGGCTAATCAGGACGTTTTGCGTCGAGCAGTGCGCTATGCGCTGTTGGCCAACGCGACTGCGGCCGCCGCCATTCCAGCAGCGTTTGCGGCAGATGCCGATCAAGCGACCCCGGCTCCGGCCGCTCCAGCGGCCGCGGCCGAACCGGCAGCAGTTTCTGAAGTGGTCGTCACCGGCTCGCGCATCTCGGCGCCGGGATTGACCTCAGTAAGTCCCGTGACCACGGTCTCGGCGGCTGAAATCAAGTCGCAGGGCACGACTCGTATCGAAGACTTGTTGAATACGCTGCCACAGGTCATGGCCGATCAAAGCTCGGGCGTGTCGAACGGCGCGACAGGCGAAGCCACCGTCAATCTGCGCGGATTGGGTGTGCAGCGCACGCTGGTGCTGATCAACGGCCGCCGCCTGATGCCTGGTGACCCCGCACCTCCGCAACTCAACGGCGTTTCAGCGCCCGACCTCAACAACATTCCTGCCGCGCTCGTCGAGCGGGTCGACGTGTTGACCGGTGGCGCCTCTTCGACCTACGGAGCCGATGCCGTCGCAGGCGTCGTGAACTTCGTGATGAATGATCACTTCGAGGGAGTGAAGATCGACGCCAACATCTCGGCGTACCAGCACGACCAGCACTCGTGGCTGGCCCAAACCGTCGCCGACGCACCCTATCCTCTGCCTCCCTCGAGCGTCATGGACGGTGAGGGCAGGGACATGACCCTGGTCTTTGGCAGGAACCTGGCCGATAACTCGGGTAACTTCACAGGCTACGTCGGCTACCGCAAGGTCAGCGCGGTGCTGGAGTCAGCCCGCGATTTCAGCTCGTGCCAACCGTCGCTCGCCCCCGGCACTCCCACCGGATGGGCTTGCACCGGCTCGAGCACTGCGGCGACCGGCCGCATCATTCCGCTGAACGGCAACGGGGATTTCACCGTCTCGTCGACCCCTGGCGTCGGATTCCGCGACTTCATGAACAGTGACAAATACAACTTTGCTCCGAGCAACTATCTCCAGCGGCCGGACGAGCGCTGGACCGCGGGAAACTTTTTCCACATGGACCTCACGGAGAAGCTGCGGCTGTACGAAGAGTTCATGTTCATGGATGACGACTCGATCTCGCAGATTGCTCCGGGCGGCGCCTTCTTCGGGCAGGGCACGGCCGTAGACGCGGCGACTGGCATACCGAATGGCGCCATGCAGACCAATTGCAACAACCCGCTGCTCGTCGGCAACGAGCTGGCGGCTCTGTGCAACGGATCGACAGCGGGCACCTCTCAGTTCCTGCTCGGTCGCCGTGACGTGGAAGGGGGCGACCGTATCAACGACCTCTCCCACACGGCATTCCGCGCCGTCGTGGGCATCAAAGGCGAGCTGTCCGATGCGTGGACGTACGACACGTACTTCCAGGAAGGCCGTACGGAATACTCGAGTTTCACCAGTGGTAACTTCTCCAAGACCAACCTGACAAACGCACTCAACGTAGTCACTGGCCCGAACGGACCGGTCTGCTCCGTCAGCGCCCCGGGATGCGTTCCCTACAATATCTGGAGTCCAGGTGGGGTGAGTCAGGCCGCGTTGGCCTATGTCGCCATTCCGACGATTCTGACGGGCAATACAGAGGAGCGTATCTGGGACGGTAACGTCACCGGTGACCTCGGCAAGTACGGGCTCAAGTTTCCTGGCGCCGACTCTGGGCTGCTGCTGAACCTCGGTGCTCAATGGCGCTCTGAGCATGCGACGTTGCACCCGGACGCGCCGGATCAGAATTTCGATATCTCCGGCAACGGCAGTCCCGTAGAGCCTTTGGATGCAGGCTTCACGGTCTGGGAGGGATACCTGGAAGCGGGTATGCCCATCCTGACGGACAAGCCGTTCGCCAAGGAGCTGTCGTGGGAGGTCGGGTATCGCTACTCGAGTTACAACATCGGATTCGACACCAATACCTACAAGTTCGGCCTCACCTGGGCGCCGTCCTCAGACATCCGTATCCGTGGCAGCTACCAGCGCGCGGTGCGCGCGCCGAATCTGCAAGAGCTGTTCACGCAGAAGCTGATCGCGCTCGAGGGCTCGTATGATCCCTGCGCGGGATCGACGACGGGTTTCCCGACCGCGACAGCGGCGCAGTGCTTGCTCACCGGCGTGTCGGGTGCGCAGTACGGACATCTCATTCCGAACTCGGCCGGGCAGTATCAGGGATTGATTGGCGGCAACCCCACCTTGCAGCCGGAGCAGTCCGATACCACGACGTTCGGTTTCGTCGTTACGCCCAGCTTCGCTCCGAACATGTCCCTGGAGCTGGACTACTTCAACATACGGATCAAGAACGTCATCAGCTCTTACGGCTTTCCGCTGCAGTTGAACGAGTGTCTGGATACTGGCAATCCGTTCTTCTGCGCCAACGTTCACCGCGACGTGCTTGGCTCGCTCTGGATCGCCCCGACAGGTTACGTCAACGATCCGACGTTGAATCTCGGCGCTTTGCAGGCAAGGGGAGTCGATGTAACCGCCAATTACAGGCTGGATATGAACACTCTCGGAAGGTTGACCTTCCGTCTGTATGGCGCCTATACAGCCCAGTTCATCACCGAGCCCGGTGGTCAGCTCGGCGAGCAGAGCTACGATTGCGCGGGCTATTTCGGCAACACCTGCGGAGCCCCGGCGCCGAAATGGAAGCACAAGTTCCTGATCACCTACGATACGCCGCTCACCGGACTGGAGTTCGGCGTGCAATGGCGCTACATCGGCCAGGTCTCGCAGGATGTTTATAGCCCGAACCCACTGTTGAGTTCTCCGGGGACGAACGTGCCTCCGCAGACGATTGCGGGCTACAACTACATCGACTTGAACGCCGCTTTCGTCTTCAACAAGAACGTCAGTATTCGCGTTGGCTGCAACAACGTCGCCGACAAGGACCCACCGGTCACCTCGGTTGCGTACTACTCCTCAGCGTTCGTCAATGGCAACACCTATGCCAATGTCTACGACTCGCTCGGGCGCTACCTGTTCGCGAACCTGACCTTGCAATTCTGATTTAGCGCAACGCTACTCGATACCAGCGGGCCCTCACGGGCCCGCTTTTTTTTTGGCGGGTATACTTTGCGAGGTGGAACCTCTCCTATCGCCTGGCTATGTGCAGCTCGATGCGGAGCTGCGCTCGGCCGAGGCGCTTTCTGGCGCCCAGCGACTCGCCGCGCTCCAGGCTCTCGAGCCTCACTATCCGCGATCGGGACGGCTGCAGCAGGCGCTGGCGCAAACGCACCTAACTCTGGGGCAGGAGTCACAAGCCCTGAGCGCCTACCGCAGAGCGGTGCAGCGTAATGATGCACTCGCGGAAAGCTGGACAGGGCTCGCCAGGCTGTGCCGCGGCCGCGGCGAGCTCTCCGAGGCCGAGGAAGCCGCTCGCTGCGCTTTCCGCCTGACGCAGCTGCCTGCACAGGTGGTGAGCGCGTCGTCGCTGCTCAACGAGGGCGAGCTCGGTGCTGCGGAGCAAACTGTTCGTGACTATCTGCAGCGCCACGGCGCGCACGTGGATGCGATGCGCATCCTTGCGCAGATCAGCATCCGGCTGAACGTGCTGGACGATGCCGAGATTCTGCTGGAGAACGTCGTCGCGATGCGGCCGGAGTATGCCGCTGCTCGCTTCGAGTATGCGTCTGTGCTCGCCCAACGACGCCGTTACGAGCTCGCGTTGCCGCAGATACTGCAACTGCTGCGTCAGGACTCACGCAATCCGCTCTATCGCAAGCTGCACGCGCTCATCTGCGATGGGCTAGGTCGCGCGGACGAGGCCTTGCAGATCTACGCGGGTCTGTTGCAGGAACGGCCCCGAGACACGGAGCTCGCCGTCTCGATGGCACAGATCTTAAGGACGCGCGGCGCGGGCGATGAGGCCGTGCGGCTGCTGCAACCCGCGCTCCGCGCGCCCGCGTCCCGCGGTGCGGTCGCCCTTGCGCTGTCGAACATCAGAACGTACCGCTTCGATGACGAGGAGATCGCACAGCTGCGGCACGCCGCGGCGGCCGAAGCGACCAGCCTCGCCGACCGCTACCAGCTGTGCTTCGCGCTGGGCAAGGCGCTCGAGGAGCGCGCACAGTACGAAGAATCGTTTGCGTACTACGCGCGCGGCAACGCCCTCAAACGCTCCGAGATCAAGGTCAACCCGGAGATCCTCATTCAAACCATGCGCCGGCAGCCGCTCGTCTGCACGCGCGAGTTCTTCGCCGCGCGCCGCGGACTCGGATGCCAGCGAGCGGATCCCATCTTCATCGTCGGCATGCCGCGCGCCGGCTCGACATTGCTCGAGCAGATTCTGGCGTCGCATTCACAGGTCGACGGCACGCAGGAGCTGCCCGACATTCCGCGGCTCGTACATCAGTTTCGGGATCGGGACCCCGCAGCGCCGCATCGCTACCCGGCCGTCCTCGCGGAGCTCACGGCCGAGCAGCTGCGTCGCCTGGGTGAGGAGTACCTCGAGGATACGCATGTGCATCGCAAGGGCGCGCCATTCTTCATCGACAAGCTGCCCAACAATTTTCGCGACATCGGCTTCATTCAGCTAATTCTGCCGAACGCGCACATCATCGACGCACGTCGCGGGGCGATGGCCTGCTGTTTTGGCAACTTCAAGCAACTCTTTGCCTACGGCATGGAGTTCAAGTACAGCTTCCCGGAGCTTGCGCGCTACTACTGCCACTACGTGGCACTGATGGAGCACTGGGACGCGGTGCTGCCGGGCAAGGTCCTGCGCGTGCACTATGAGGATGTGGTCGAGGACCTCGAAGCAAGCGTGCGCCGCATGCTCGAGTTCCTCGGCTTGCCGTTCGAGTCCGCGTGTCTCAAGTTCCACGAGACGACTCGCCCCGTGCGCACCGTGAGCTCGGATCAGGTGCGTCGGCCGATCAGTCGCGAAGGACTCACACAGTGGCGGCACTTCGAGCCATGGCTCGGGCCGTTGCAGGAGGCATTGCGGCGCGAAGCAGGCGCGCTGGGGCTAATGGGTCCGCGTCACGCGGGTGCTCATGTGAGCATTGACTGACATGAAGTACGAGCCCAACAATGCTTTGGTGATACGCACCGTATCGCCGGGCTTGACACTGAAGTTGGGGTCCGCCTCTACCTGTCGCCACACTTGCCCATTCTCCAGAGTAAACAAACCGCGTCCCGTCGAGTTGGCCGATACCTCCTGAACCTTCGCCGTCAGCTCCTTGAGATCCGGGGCGCTCGGCGGACTCTGCCGCTGCAAGATCTGTCCTGACGTGAGCCCGACCCTCTGTTCAGGCGTCAGCTGCGTTGCCGCTGCGGCGGGCACCGTTGCTGCTGCGGCGGGCGCCGCGAGGGACGCTGGCGGCGGACTCGTGGCTTGCGCCCGCTGCTTCTGCGGCGCGGACTCGCGGTCGAAACATGCGAGGCGTTGCTTGTCATCGCTGATCTGCGGACACGATTCAATACCCGCAGGCGAGGGCGCAGCTGCCCATGCGTTCGCGAGGACGAGCGCTCCACATAGCAGTCTGGTTTTGCGCATCGGTGGCACTGCCGCGATCCTCGTCATTCGCAGGGCGGATCCGTTTCGCTCGGTACGTTCGGTGGCGCTGAGCGCAGCGCGCGCATACTCTAGCCTCAATGAGCAACGGGAACCAGATACTGCTTCAGGCACGGGCTCTCGAGCAGCAAGGCCGGCTTGCGGAGGCGATCGAGGGCTATCGCCAATTCCTCGCCGTCGAGCCTCGCAACAGCGATGCGCTGCATCTGCTGGGCATCGCGCTTGGCAGAGCCAACCGTAGCGCCGAAGCGCTCAACGCGCTCTCGGAGGCGGCGGGGCTGCAACCCGGAAATCCATATTTGCAAACAAACCTCGGCAACGCGCTGAATGCGGCCGGACGACACTCCGAAGCTCTGGCCTCTTATGGGCGCGCCGTGGCCTTGCAGCCCGAATTCGCGGCGGCTCACCACGGTCGCGGCATGACACTGTTGCGTCTCCGCCAGACGGCGGAGGCGGTGCAGGCGCTCAAGCATGCTGTGCGGCTGCAGCCCGACAGCGCCAATTTCAACAACGATCTCGGCATTGCACTCGAGCGCTTAGGCCGCAACGAGGACGCGCTCTCGCATATTGAGCGCGCGACGCAGCTGAACCCAAGGTATGTGGAGGCGCATCACAACCGCGGGTTGCTGGAAGCCGCTCTCGGACGGCATTTGCAAGCCCTGGAGAGTCTCGACCGAGCCCTCGCCTTGCGACCGGATGGCGCCGCGATCCATGCCAATCGGGGGAACGTGCTGGCTGACCTTGGGCGCAGCGAAGAAGCGCTTGCAAGTTATGACAGGGCGCTTGCCCTGCAACGGCGTGACCCCATCGCGCTCTGCAAGCGCGGGAGGCTGCTGATGAGACTGCAGCGGCCGGCGGATGCGCTCGCGGATTTCGTGGCTGCACTTGCCCTC